>ERZ650300.1383-NODE-1383-length-13744-cov-17.400687_pt1 | contig 13744 bp, 12 predicted proteins | sample MGYA00376236_ERZ650300 | MGnify/ENA primary metagenome ERZ650300 (study PRJEB26733, sample SAMN07839303) | wastewater metagenome | biome: urban; feature: wastewater treatment plant; material: waste water | place: USA: North Carolina | collected 2016-04-28 ... | reverse complement strand
TTCTTTTATGATTGCCGAAGTGAAAAATACTACTACGATTGAGGTTTAGATTTTTATTGAAATCAAAATCAGTGGGAGAAAATAAAAAAAAACTGCAAATTTTGTGAACAGAAAAAAAAATTAACAAGTAATTAAAAATCAATAATCAAATCTGACGTTAGTCAGAATCTTAAATGTAAAAATTTTGATTTCGATTTTCTAATCTTAACTCTTCAGGAAATACAAGTTCATAACCAACTCTTCCCATTCCATTGTGAACAAATAGACAAACTTGAACTGGTGGCATTGGGTCATAAAAAGCTTTGAATTTTTGTTTATTTGCATTTTCATTTTCATCAGCAAATTCAAAACTCATTCTAACAAATCCCATATTTTTTATAGTTGATTTAGAAAGGGAATCCATACCAAGTATTCTAATGCCTTCATATGGAAAATCAGGATACTCATTCCTAATAAATTCTATAACTTGAGCAACAGACGTTTTGTCTTTTAGTAATTCTTCACTTTTCATTTTATCTAACCAATATAAAAAAATATCTTGCCCTTGTCCCGTATGTAAATCCCAACATTTTGACAAATCATTGCATACACTTTTAAATATGGTATATCCCATTTTCTTATAACGAGTTTGTCCCCACCAATTTGCTAATTTGATGTGGTGATACCAAAAGTAATAACCTTCACCTAACCAAGTGTTATCCCAAGAACAACTATAAGGTCCTTCCTTTTCATTTTGTTCGTAGTTTCCTTGATTTTCTAAGGTTTGATATAACAAGTATGAAGTTTCAAACATTAGAAAATAGTTTATTCTATTACTGTTACATTTTCTTTTAGAGGATTACTCAATGATGTTAAATTCATTGTTGGTAAAATCATTGGTTTCAAGTTAGCTTGAATTGTTAGACTTGAAATGAAAGCACGTAAATAAGGGAATACAATCGCTATACTATTTGCGTAAAAATATGTAGGTATATTTTCAAGTTCTATTACATCATCAGAAAATTGAAAAGTGGCGGTCATTTTACAATTCACAAAATTTCTTTCTGAAGAATCTGACTTATTAAAAGCATAAAAATTAAAGGTTAAACTAAACATTTTATCACTTTTATTAAAAATTCCTACTGGATCAATCTTCAAAGCAATATCATCTCCAATAATATTACTAGAATTGAAACCAAATTCAACAATCTTATAATCTTTAAATTTAAAACTAGCTTGTTCCATTAAACTTTAATATTTATATGTTACTAAATTACAAAAAAAGTCCGAAACTAATTTCGGACTCTTCTTTTATTATATTGTTATTTTCTAATAAATCGGGTTTTGAATATATGAACGTGTTCTCATAACATACATTCCAAACATTTAACAATTCTAAAATTGTAACTGAATTTTCTTGGTTGGAGTACGTGTTATATTTGTTCCATTTCTCTTTTAAGACATCTTTTGATAATGAATCAAAAAATTGGTCTATACTTTTCTTATCCATTGTCTTAATTTTTACCTCTTAAAGTTAACAATAAATTTGCCAAACTTCAAAAATATTTTGTTATTTTATTGTTAAAAAGTAAACCATCTGCTTTTTCAGTGTGCAAAATAACAATTATTTTTTCAAATATCAAAGTAAAAATTACGTTAATATCAGTTTGGTGATAAGGCTCTGAAAGTTTTTAGTTGTGCTATTCTGTTTTTTGTATTTTTGGTAAAATTCAAAGCGATGAATTTTTTTTGACGCCATCGTAAAGCTGGAACTCGTTTTAACCTTTATGATATTGAAAACCTTCGGTTTTCGGACAAATCACGATTTGTCCCTGCCAAAAATTATATCGCTTTTACAATAAAATATTGCTTTTTCCCTTTTTGAAGGAGTAAAAATTTACCGTCAATTAAATCTTTTTCGGCAGCCACGAAATCGTCTTTTACTTTTTCTTTATTTACAGAAATAGAGTTTTGTTGAACTTCTCTTCTCGCTTCACCTTTAGATTTTAGAAAATTAGATTTTTCTGATAATAATTCAACGATATTGCAACCCAAAACTTCAGATTTTACAACTTCCGCTTGTGGAACTCCATCAAAAATCTGTAAAAATAATTCTTCATCAAGGCTTACCAAATCTTCGGCAGTACTTCTCCCGAAAAGAATTTCAGAAGCTTTCAAAGCTTTTTCGTACTCTTCTTTTCCGTGAACCCAAACTGTAACTTCTTCGGCTAATTTTTTCTGTAATTTTCTTTCGTGAGGAGCTGTTTTATGTTCTTCAACTAATGCTTCTATTTCTTCTTTTGGTAAAAATGTGTAGAATTTAATAAATCTTTCCGCGTCTTCATCGGTAGCATTTACCCAAAATTGATAAAATTTATATGGAGAAGTTTTCTTTGCATCGAGCCAATAATTTTCTCCCGCTTCAGATTTCCCGAATTTAGAGCCATCAGCTTTTGTAATCAATTGAATCGTTAATGCAAAAGCTTCACCTTGTGCTTTTCTTCTGATAAGTTCGCTACCAGTAGTGATATTTCCCCACTGATCAGTTCCTCCCATTTGTAATTTCACACCATTATTTTGGTATAGATGCAAGAAATCATAGCCTTGCAATAATTGGTAGGTAAATTCCGTAAAACTCATTCCTTCAACACCTTCTTTACCAGAAAGTCGGTTTTTTACAGAATCTTTCGCCATCATATAATTCACGGTAATATTTTTCCCGATATCACGAGCAAAATCCAAAAACGTGAAATTCTTCATCCAATCATAATTGTTTACCAATTCTGCTTTATTGGGTTCGTTTCCTTCAAAATTTAAAAATCTGGAAAGTTGCCCTTTTATGCAATCTACATAATGATTAAGCGTAGCTTCATCTAGCAAATTTCTCTCTGAAGATTTACCAGAAGGATCACCAATCATACCAGTTGCACCACCAACTAGAGCAATCGGTTTGTGACCGTGCTGTTGAAAATGTGCCAAAACTTTTATCGGAATTAAACTCCCAATGTGAAGTGAATCTGCGGTAGGATCAAAACCAATATAAGCAGTCGTCATTTCCTTATTCAGTTGTTCATCAGTTCCTGGCATCATATCAGCGTACAAACCGCGCCATTTTAGTTCTTCAATAAAAGCGTTCATTTTCTTAAAAATTTTGAATGGCAAAGATAGGAAATTTGCACGAAGTAGGAAGCTGGAAGCTGGAAGTTTTTCAGGAGCAGACGTTTCTGTATTTTTTCACTTTCAGACACGCTTTCCGTTTCAATCTTTTTGGGTAACTTCGACAAGCTCAGTCACCCAAAAAGGATTTTCACTCCAATCGTGGCTAAAATTCATGGGCAGTTTTTCTTTTCACTTTTCTATTTTTTTCTATTTTCAAAAAGGGTTCCAGAGGAACCAAATGTGTGTAATAAATAATTTCCACAAATTACGGCGTTCCGTAGGAACGCAATGTTTTTTTACGTTTTTAAGACATAGCGTTCCTACGGAACGCAACAAAAGGATTCAAATTTATTCTACACGCATAACGTTCCTACGGAACGATTTTTAAATTGAAAAGTTTTTATCAACAAGCATCAAAGTCTTGAAAACAATAGACGCTCGCTACGCTCGCGCCAAAAAATAATATTTAATTCCTCTTTAACTAAAAGCGATGTTTAGATTGACTTCGTCGAACTTCGTTAGGTTTCCTGCGGAATGACAAACAGTGTGTTCTCCACTTTGAAAACAATCGCCGCTCGTGAAGTTTATATTGAGCTTGTCGAAATGCTCGCGCCATAAATCTTATAGACAAAATCTAATCATTTTTTACTTGGCTCTTTTTACTTGGCTCTCACAAATTCCTTATCTTTGCATTTGCAATGGAAAAACCAGAACTTCTACAACTCATCTTTTTGGCCAAAGAGAAAAATCAGAAAGCGCAAACGAAACTGATTAATCAATTTTGGACAGACGTTTTTTCTTTCGTGATGAAAAAAGTACACGACGAAAACGCAGCAGATGAATTGACGGTTTCGGTTTTTTCTAAAGTATTGGCAAAATTAGATTTGTACGATGAGAATTTCCAGTTCAAAACTTGGATTCTTACCATAGCCCAAAATTCTATAATAGACTATTGGCGAAAAAAAAATCGTGAAACCGAAGAAGCAACCGAAGATTTCGAAGATTTTAAAAACCAATTTGAAAAATCTCCCGAAGAAATTATGATTTCTGAGCAAGAAGAAAAGAAAATTATAGATACCGTTGCTAAAATGGATGCTGGTTATCAGAAAATCATTCAATTAAGATTTTTTGAAGAAAAAAGCATCAAAGAAATTGCCGAAGAATTAGGACTTTCCGTTGCCAATACCAAAGTAAGAATTATGAGAGCCAAAAAAGTTTTGGCAGAATTGTTAAACGAAAACGAGTAAAATCTCTCGCTGATTGTGCAGATTGAGCGGATGAAATCAGCTTAATCAGTGAGAAAAATTTTAGATATTTATGGAAAATCAAATTCAAGATACCACTACCAATAAACCAAAATGGATTCGTGTAAAACTTCCTACAGGAAAGAATTACAGAGAATTAAGAACATTGGTAGATAAATATAAACTGAACACCATTTGCCAAAGTGGAAGTTGCCCAAATATGGGAGAATGTTGGGGAGAAGGAACCGCCACTTTTATGATTTTGGGAAATATCTGTACCAGAAGTTGCGGATTTTGTGGTGTAAAAACAGGCAAGCCGCTTGATGTAAACTGGGACGAACCCGAAAAAGTAGCCCGTTCTATCAAACTTATGAAAATAAAACACGCCGTTCTTACTTCGGTTGATAGAGATGATTTGAAAGATATGGGTTCTATTATTTGGGCAGAAACGGTGAATGCAGTACGTAGAATTTCGCCTGGAACTACGATGGAAACCTTAATTCCAGATTTTCAAGGAATTCACAAACACATCGATAGATTGGTAGAAGCAGCACCAGAAGTGATTTCTCACAATATGGAAACCGTAAAAAGATTGACTAGAGAAGTGAGAATTCAAGCGAAATACGAACGCAGTTTAGATGTTTTAAAATATTTAAAAGAAGCCGGACAAAACCGCACCAAAACAGGAATTATGCTCGGTTTGGGCGAAACCAAAGAAGAAGTTTTAGAAACTATTCAAGAGGTGAGAAATGCCAATGTAGATATTATTACGATTGGGCAATATCTTCAACCGACTAAAAATCACCTTCCTGTAAAGCGTTTTGTAGAATTGGAAGAGTTCGAAGAATATAGAATTTTTGCAGAACAGTTAGGTTTCCGTCACGTAGAAAGTTCGCCTTTGGTTAGAAGTTCTTATCACGCAGAGAAACATATCCATTAATTGAGTTACGGGATTCGAGTTACGAGATTTGCATTTGGTAACTCGGAACTCGGAACTCGAAACTCGAAACTTTTATGAAAAACGCAGTTCTCATCACCATTGGAGACGAAATTCTTTCGGGAAATACCATTGATACCAATTCTAATTTTATCGCTACTCAACTCAAAAATATCGGTTTCAAAGTCGTGCAAATTTTTACGATTTCAGATGAAATTGAAACCATCAAAAAAAACTTAAAGTCTGCTTTTGAATTGGGAAATTTGGTGATTACAACTGGTGGACTTGGCCCTACAAAAGACGATAAAACCAAAAAAGCTTTTGCAGAATTTTTTAATGATACTTTGGTTTCGGATACTGAAACTTTGGAGCATTTGAGACAATTGCTCATCAAAAGAAAGAGAGAGCATTTGTTTGATATCAATCTTCCACAAGCGGATATTTTATCAAAATCTAAAGTTTTCCAGAACCACAACGGAACTGCGCCGAGTTTGATGGTAGAAGAAAATGGCAAAATTGCGATTTGTCTTCCTGGTGTTCCTTACGAAGTAAAACCTTTGATTAAAAACCAGATTATTCCATATCTTCAAGAGAAATTTGAACAAAATTTTATTGTTTCGAGAATTATTTCTGTGGTAAATTTCCCTGAAAGTTTGCTTTCGGAAACCATTGAAACTTGGGAATTGGCTTTGCCTTCAACAATCTCACTTTCGTATCTTCCTATTGCCAATCGTGTGAAATTGAGATTGACTGCTGCAGGAAAAAATGAAGAAATTCTGAACCAACAATTAGACGAAGAAATTACGAAGTTAAAACCTTTAATTCAAGATAATATTATTTCAGAAAATGGAGATTCCATCGAGGAAATTCTGCACGATTTATTAATTTCTAAAAATCTCACGATTTCTACCGCCGAAAGTTGTACTGGTGGCGAATTGTCTCATTTGATTACAAGTGTTTCGGGAAGTTCTAATTATTTTTTAGGTGGAATTTGCACCTATCAAACGCAGAAAAAATCTGAAATCTTGGGTGTTTCAGAAGATTTAATCAAAGAAAAAACGGTGGTTTCAGAAGAAGTAGCACAAGCGATGAGTTTGGGCTGTCAAAAATTATTCAAAACTGATATTGCACTTTCTACAACGGGAGTTGCAGGCCCGAATTCTGATGAATTTGAGAGCGAAGTAGGAACTGTTTTTTATTCCATAAGAGTTCATAATTTTGAGAAAACCTTCAAATTGTATCTTCCTCATTTAGAACGAAAAGATTTTATGAATTTCGTTTCGATGAAGGTTTTGCAAGATTTAATTGAGATTTTAATTAAAGAAAAGGTATAAAAATTGACTTTAAGTGTAATAAAAACCAGTACAAAGTTGTTTTGATATAAAAGGTATATTATGAAAAAAATAGTTTTCGGCTTTCTTGTCGTTTTATCTCAGGTAGCTTATTCTCAAACTTCTAAAAACTTTGGTGATTTTAGTTCGGTAAAAGCGTATGACAGAATTAATGTGACGTTAGTAAAATCTTCGGAAAACAAAGTGGAAATTTCTGGTGACGATTCTGATGTAGAAATAGTAAATAAAAACGGTGAGCTTAAAATAAGAATGATTCCTACTAAAATTATGCAGGGTGATAAAGTTTCGGTAACAGTATTTTATGAAAATCTAAACGAAATACAAGCAAGTCAAGGTTCTAAAATTACTTCAGAAGATTCTGTTGAGAATGGTATTTTAAATATTACTTCTAACGAAGGTTCTATTTTAAATTTAAAAATTGAAGCAGATATTTTGAATGCAAAAACCAATTCTGGAGGTATCATTAATATTTCTGGAACTGCAAAAACACAAGATGTTTTGGTGAATTCTGGTGCTAATTTTAATGGAAGAAATTTAAAATCAGAAGTAACTTCTGTTACCACAAATGCTGGCGGAAATGCAGATGTTTATGCTTCTAAAACCGTAACTGCTACCAATAGAGCTGGCGGAAATATCAATGTTTATGGATCTCCTAAGAATAGGAATACCAAAAATATGTTGGGAGGGAAAATTAATTTCAGATAAACTAAATCATTTAAAATCAAGGTAATTGCCTTGATTTTTTTATTTTTGATAGAAATTACTTGAAATGAAAAACTTAAAATATATACTTTTAATTCTTACTTTTTTAGCATTAATTGTTTCTTACATCGGTGCAAAAGAACCTTTTACTTGGTGGCTAGAAGTTTCACCCGTTTTTGTTGGGATTTTGTTTTTGGCAATTTTTAGAAAATTTGAATTCACCAATTTCGTTTATGTGGTTATTTTTCTACATTTTTTGGTTTTAATCATTGGTGGGCATTACACTTATGCAGATGTTCCGTTTTTTGAAGATTGGGGAGAGAGAAATAATTATGATAAACTGGGGCATTTTATGCAAGGTTTTTCTCCTGCTTTAATCATGAGAGAAATTTTGATTAGAAAAAATGTGGTGAACGGAAAAGGCTGGTTGTTCTTTATTGTTCTCTGTTTCGTGATGTTTGTGAGTTCTACCTATGAATTGATAGAATGGTGGGTTTCTGTTTTTTCTGGCGAAGCTGGTGATAGTTTTCTGGGAACTCAAGGTTATATTTGGGACACGCAAACAGATATGCTAATGGCGTTAATTGGCGGAATTGTGGCTCAATTGTTTTTAAGCAAAGCACTGCAAAAAAATATTAATCGATTATTATAATATTCATAAATTTTTTAAGGTAATTTTAAGATGTATTAAAGTTTAATTAAACTTTATTTTTTTAGTGTTTTTTGGTTCTAAATTTGTGCTTTGAATTTTTATAATTCATTTATTAAACTATGAATCAGACTAGGCAGATTTTCCAAACAGAGAATACTTCTCGATGGAAAAAAGTAACGTGGAGTACCCGTTTTATTTTGTTTTTTCTCTTTTTACTCATTGCATCTCTTTTGTTGATGATGAAATTTGATAGAACTCCTAAAATTCCTTTTCAGCAAGACTATAAATCTGTAATTACTGCTACCAAACCTTTTTTACAAGAAAATAAATTGTCTAAAGAATACAAAGGTTTCAGGAAATTTATTGCCGAAAAAAATGCCAAATTTGAATACGAAAAAGTAAAAAATGAGAGGGCGTTTTATGATAAATATGATCATAATTGGTATCATTTTCCTGCTGGTATTCGTTCTGCATTTTATGTTGCTTGGGATCCTCAGTCTTTGATGTCGCTCAGAAGAAATGTTAAAAATCTCAATTTGGTTTTCCCAGAATGGTTCTTTATAGATCCTAAAACTGGTGATTTAAAAACCAATATAGATAATGTAGGCTTGGGCTTGCTTAAAAAAAGTAAAATTCCTGTAATGCCTATTTTAAGTAATAATTTTGATAGAGAATTTCATTCAGAAGGGGTAAAACTAGTGCTTAGAAACCCCGAAAGAAGAAAAAAGCTAATTCAAAATGTACTAAATACTTGTCTCAAAAACCATTTCATAGGAATTAATATAGATTTTGAAGATTTGAATCTTGACAGAGATGAGCCTTTAACGCAATTTGTAAAAGAACTTTCAGAAACTTTTCATCAAAATAAATTGTATATAACGCAAGATATAATGCCAGATAATAGTGATTATAATCTTACAGAGCTTCAGAAATATGTAGATTATTTTGTACTGATGGCTTATGATGAGTATTCTGCTGATAGTGATCCTGGTCCTATTGCTTCACAAAAATGGATAGAAGCTCAGGTTGATAAAATTTCTAAAAAAGTTTCGCCATCTAAGGTGATTTTAGGTTTGGGAGCTTATGGTTATGATTGGAGTTCTAATCCAGATCAAAATACGTCTGTTACTTACATGCAGGCTATCACCAAGGCTAATCAGAGTAAAGCTAAACTAGATTTTGATGACAATACTTTTAATTTATCTTTTTCTTATAAAGATTTGAAGAATAATGTTCACAATGTCTTTTTTACAGATGCGGCTACACTTTTTAATACGATGAGGTTTGCCTCAGAATATCCTTTGGCAGGAACTGCACTTTGGAGGTTAGGAAGCGAAGATGCTAGAATTTGGCACTATTATAATAAAGATTTAAGCGCTGCTAATATTGCAAAAATTAACCTGAAACCATTAGAAAATGTGAAGGGACAAACAATGGTAGATTATATTGGTGATGGAGAAGTTCTAGATGTACTCAATACTCCAAAATCTGGGAAAATTGCATTAGAAATTGATAAAAATGAAAACATAATTACAGACGAAAATTACATAACCTATCCTACTTCTTATGAAGTTCAAAAACACGGCGAAGCTCCTGCTAAAGAGTTGGTTTTAACTTTTGATGATGGCCCAGATGAAACCTACACACCACAAGTTTTAGATGTACTTTCTAAACACCATGTTCCTGCGGTTTTCTTTTTAATTGGACTTAATTCTGAGAAAAATTTACCTTTAGTAAAAAGAATTTTTAAAGAAGGACACGAGATTGGAAACCATACTTTCACTCACGAAAATGTAGCAAAAGTAAGTCCGGAAAGAGCTTTGTTAGAGTTGAAGTTAACCAGATTGCTTTTTGAGTGTGTAACAGGACGTAGCACCATACTTTTCAGAGCACCTTATAATGCAGATTCAGAACCTACAACAGCCGAAGAAATTGTACCAGTAGCTTTGGCAAGACAACAAAACTATTTGGATATTGGCGAAAACATAGACCCAGAAGATTGGAAACCTGGTATAAAAGCAGACGAAATTGTTGCAAGAGTAGAAAAACAACTCAAAGAACGTGGAGGTAATATCATTTTATTACACGATGCAGGCGGTGATACCAGAGAAGAAACGGTAAAAGCTTTAAAAATTTTAATTCCGAAATTACAAAAACAAGGCTATCATTTTACCAATTTAGCCAATCTTTTACACAAAAAAAGAGATGAATTAATGCCTCCAATCCCGAAAACCAAAGCATATTATATTATGCAACTTAATTTGGTTTTGGCAACATTTATTTATGCAATGGGTCATTTTCTTACAGCGCTTTTTACCATATTTATTATTTTAGGAATTGGTAGATTATTACTGATGTTATTTTGGGCTTTCAGAGAAAGAAGAAAAGAGAAAAAAGATTCGGTTTTACCAATTTTAGAGAGTTATCCTAAAGTTTCTATTATTGTTCCGGCGTATAATGAAGAAGTAAACATTGTCTCTTCATTGCAAAATTTATTGAAACAAAGCTATCCTAATTTTGATATTATTTTTGTGGATGATGGCAGTAAAGACAATACTTTTAAATTGGTTTCGGAAGCGTTTCGAAATCATCCTAAACTGAAAATTTTCACCAAAGTTAATGGAGGAAAAGCTACAGCTCTCAATTTTGGAATTGAAAAATCTGATGCAGAATATGTAGTTTGTATAGATGCTGACACGAAACTAGAACAAAACGCAGTGAATTATTTGATTGCAAAGTTTCTCAATGCAAAACCAGAAGATAATTTGGCAGCAGTTGCAGGAAACGTAAAAGTAGGGAATAGAGTAAATTGGCTTACCAAATGGCAATCTATAGAATACATTACCAGTCAGAATTTTGATAGATTGGCTTACGCTCATATCAATGCAATTACCGTAATACCAGGAGCTATAGGCGCTTTTAAGAAAGAAATTGTAGAAGAAATGGGCGGTTATTCTTCGGATACCTTAGCAGAAGATTGTGATTTGACGGTAAGAATTTTAAGAAAAGGATACACTATTGGAAACGAAAATAAAGCTGTTGCTGTAACCGAAGCACCAGAGAATATCAATCAGTTTTTGAAACAAAGATTTAGATGGAATTATGGTATTTTACAGATGTTTTGGAAACAAAAAGACACTTTCCTTAATCCAAAATACAAAGGTTTAGGATGGTGGGCAATGCCTAATATTTTAATTTTTCAATATATTATTCCTTTGTTTTCACCATTAGCAGACATATTAATGATTTTTGGATTATTTACCGAAAACAGAGGAAAAATATTTTTATATTACTTAATATTCCTTTTGGTAGATGCTTCTCTTGCATTAATTGCATTTCTTTTTGAGAAAGAAAAAATTTCTGGCGTATTGCACGTTATACCACAGAGATTGGTTTATAGATGGCTAATGTACATTGTTTTGTTTAGAAGTTTCAGAAAAGCATTGAAAGGCGAAATGCAAACTTGGGGATTTTTAAAAAGAACAGGTAATGTAAAAGAACCAGTAGTTGTTACTTAATTTAGATGTAACGAAATATAAAATCAATCGACTAAATTAGTTATTAAATTCAATTATTTATGAAGAATATTTTTAACATTGCTGTAGTAGCTTTAATTGGCTTTTCGGCAAGTTCTTTTGCTCAAGACAAAGGTCTAGAGCTTCAGCATATGGATACCAGTGTTCGTCCACAAGATGACTTCTACAATTATGTAAACGGAAGTTGGATGAAAACCGCACAAATTCCGTCTGATAAATCTACTTGGGGAAGTTTCAATAAACTAGCCGAAGATACAGATAACAACTCTATGAGCATTCTCAATTCACTGTTGAAAGAAAAATTCGATGCAGGAACAGAAGGCAAAAAAATCCAAGATTTATATGCTACGTATATGAATATGGAGAAGCGTAATGCAGACGGTATTACCCCAATTAAAGCAGATTTGTCTAAGATTGATGCGATAAAAACAGTAGCAGATTTACAAAAATATTTAGTTGCTGCTACACCCAACGGAGAAAATCCTTTTTACAGTTGGGGGGTAGATGCTGATATGAAAAATAGTAAAATGAATGCTATTTATCTAGGAGATGCCAGTCTAGGTTTAGGTAGAGATTATTACCAAAAAGTAAACGAAAAAAATACCGAAACATTAGCAGAATATACCAAATATGTAGCATCTATGTTGCAAGTTTTAGGATATAAAAATGCAGATGCAGTAGCTAAAAATATTGTAAATTTCGAAAAATCTATTGCTCAAACACTTTATACCAATGAGCAGAGCAGAGATTCTAATTTATTCTACAATCCAAAAACAGCTGCAGAACTCAAGACTTTGTCTAAAAATGTAGATTTAGCAGGTTATTTGGCTAAACTAGGCGTAAAATATGATAAGGTAATTGTAGGTGAAATTAACTATTATAAAAATCTAGATAAATTTATTAATCAGGCTAATCTTCCATTGATTAAAGATTATATGAAATTCCATTTGCTGTCTGGTAGTGCAAGCTATTTGAGCAAAGATTTAGATGCTAAAAGATTTGATTTTTATGGTAAATTTTTAAGAGGTCAACAAGAGCAAAGAGCTCAAAACAAAAGAGCTTTTGAATTAATTAATGGTTCTCTAGGCGAAGCTTTTGGTAAATTATATGTAGAGAAATTTTTCCCAGCTTCTGCTAAATCTCAAATGGTAGAATTGATAGATTATCTTAAAAAAAGTTTTGCTCAGCACATCAATAACTTAGCTTGGATGTCTAATACAACCAAAGAAAAAGCACTCAACAAATTAAATAAATTTACTGTAAAAGTAGCCTATCCAGACCAATGGAAAGACTATTCTAAGCTAACTATCCTATCCGAAAAAGATGGAGGTACACTTTATAAAAATTTACAAAACATCACTGCTTGGCAATACCAAAAAGATTTAGCAAAAATTGGTAAACCAGTAGATAAAGCAGAATGGGGAATGACTCCACAGACCGTAAATGCTTATTACAATCCACTAAATAACGAAATTGTATTCCCAGCAGCTATTTTGCAACCGCCATTCTTTAATCCAAATGCAGATGCAGCCGTTAATTTCGGAGGAATTGGTGCAGTAATTGGTCACGAAATCACCCACGGTTTTGATGATTCTGGAGCACAGTTTGATGCAGACGGAAACCTTACAGATTGGTGGACTCCAGAAGACAAAGCCAGCTTCGAAAAAGCTACAAAATCTCTTGCTGCTCAATATGATAAATACGAACCAGTAAAAGGAACTTTCGTAAACGGAACCTTTACCAACGGAGAAAATATTGCAGATTTAGGAGGGGTAAACATCGCTTATGATGCATTACAAATGTACCTTAAAGACAAAGGAAACCCAGGTGTAATCAATGGATTTACCCAAGATCAAAGATTTTTCTTAAGTTGGGCAACCGTTTGGAGAACCAAACAAACCGAAAAAGCTGCTGTAAGCCAAGTAAAAGTAGATCCGCATTCTCCAGGTTATTTCAGAGCATTCGGGCCATTGGTAAACACCGAGGCTTGGTATAAGTCTTTTGACGTAAAAGAAGGAGACAAATTGTACAAAAAACCAGAAGAAAGAATCAAAATCTGGTAGACACCCCGTCTTTTTTCTTAGAAAAAATCCACCCCTCTGAAAGAGGGGAATTAAAATGGTAGCGAATTTTTTTTAGGAGCTATTTCCTGCTGTCGCTACTCGCTTCCCGAAAACCCTTGC
>ERZ650300.1371-NODE-1371-length-13824-cov-22.908563_pt1 | contig 13824 bp, 9 predicted proteins | sample MGYA00376236_ERZ650300 | MGnify/ENA primary metagenome ERZ650300 (study PRJEB26733, sample SAMN07839303) | wastewater metagenome | biome: urban; feature: wastewater treatment plant; material: waste water | place: USA: North Carolina | collected 2016-04-28 ... | reverse complement strand
GCCGACCAGGCGCGCACCATCCGCATTCCGGTGCACATGATCGAAACCATCAACAAGATGAACCGCATCAGCCGGCAAATCTTGCAGGAAACCGGCCTGGAGCCGGATCCGGCCGAGCTGGCGACGCGCATGGAAATGCCCGAGGAGAAGATCCGCAAGATCATGAAAATCTCCAAGGAGCCGATCTCCATGGAAACCCCGATTGGCGACGACGACGACAGCCATCTGGGCGACTTTATCGAAGACGCCGTCACCATGGCGCCGTCCGACGCCGCCATGTACGCCAGCCTGCGCGAGGCCACCAAGGAAGTGCTCGACACCCTGACCCCGCGCGAGGCCAAGGTGCTGCGCATGCGCTTTGGCATCGAAATGAACACCGACCACACCCTTGAGGAAGTCGGCAAGCAATTCGACGTCACCCGCGAGCGCATTCGCCAGATCGAAGCCAAGGCGCTGCGCAAGCTGCGCCACCCCACCCGTTCCGAACGCTTGAAGAGCTTCCTCGACAACGAACAGAACGGCGGCGGCGCCTGATTCCGGCGCTTCCTGTCACCCCCGATGCCGCTTGCGCCATCGGGGGTTTTGCTTTTGTGGCGGCCGCTGACAGCCGCCCCTCACCCGAGACCCCCACACCATGACCGCCGCCCCGCAACGCAGTCACTTTGCCCTGGCGCTGATGCTGGCCGCCCTGGCCACCCTCGGGCCGTTTTCCATCGACACCTTTTTGCCGGCCATGCCCACCATCGCCCGCGCGCTGGGCGCCTCGCCAGTGGCCATGCAACAGGCGCTGACCGTCTACCTGTTTTGCTACGGCCTGATGATGCTGTGGCACGGCGGGATTTCTGACGCGCTGGGGCGCAAGCCGGTGATTGTCGCCTCCACCCTGGTGTTTACCCTGGCCTCGCTGGGCTGCGCGCTGGCGCAAACCCTGCCGCAGCTCTTGCTGTTTCGCGCCCTGCAAGGCCTATCCGGCGGCGCCGGCTTGATTGTTGGCCGCGCGGTGATCCGCGACACCCTGGACGGCCCGGCCGCGCAAAAGCTGATGTCGCACGTCACCATGCTGTTTTCCCTGTCGCCGGCCATCGCCCCGGTGATTGGCGGCTGGCTGTTTGGCGCATTTGGCTGGCACTCGATTTTTATTTTCATGGCGCTGATCGGCGCCGCGCTCACCCTGGCCGCCTGGCTGTTTCTGCACGAAAGCCACCCCAGCCACGCCCGCCAGCCGCTGCAAGCGCGCGCCCTGCTGGCCAATTACCGCCTGGTGGCCGGCCAGCGCGAATTCCGCCTGCTCGCCGTGGCGGTGGCGTGCAATTTCAGCGGGTTTTTTCTGTACATCCCCTCCGCCCCGGTGTTTCTGATGCGCCATCTGGGGCTGAACGAACAGCAATTCATCTACCTGTTTGGCCCGGCGGTGTGCGGCATCATGCTGGGCGCGTTTCTCTCCGGCCGCCTGGCCGGCCGCCGCAGCCCGCGCGAAATCGTCTCGCTGGGCTACAGCCTGATGGCCATCGCCGCCGTCAGCAACCTGCTGTACAACCTGTGGCTGCCGCCCGCCCTGCCCTGGAGCGTGCTGCCGCTGGCCTGCTACACCGTCGGCATGTCGCTGGTCGCCCCCACCGTCACCCTCTTCCTGATGGACTGCTTCCCCAGCCTGCGCGGCGCCACCTCCTCACTGCAAGGCTTCACCCAGACACTGTTCTCCAGCCTGGTGGCCGGGGTGATCTCACCACTGCTGTGGGATTCCCCGCTGACCCTGGCGCTGGGCATGTGCGGGTTTCTGGCGTGTGGGTATGGGTTGCTGTGGCGGGTGCGGCGGGGGCGGGTGTGAATCTGTAGACAGGCAAAAAAACACCCCCGCTGTCGCGGGGGTGCAGGCCATGCGGAAGCGCCCGCTCCAGCATGGGGGTAAGCCGGCCGACGGGGACGGCGGGCCGGCAACCCAAGGAGGCTGTTAGCCCTGGCTTTGCTGAACAAACTGCTCGCGCAGCGCGCGTTTGTTCAGCTTGCCCACGCTGGTGCGCGCCAGCGCATCGACAAAGCGGATGTGCTCGGGCACTGCCCAGCGCGAGATATGGCCTTGCTCGGCAAAGTCGCGCAGATGGGCGCGCAGCTCGTCGGCGCTGGCTTGCTGTTCGGGCTTGAGCACCACCAGCGCCAGCGGGCGTTCGCCCCATTTGGCGTCGGGGATGGCGATCACCGCGCATTCGCTGACCGCCGGGTGGCGGGTGAGCAGGGATTCCAGCTCCAGCGAGGAAATCCACTCGCCGCCGGTTTTGATCACGTCTTTCAGGCGGTCGGTGATTTGCAGCACGCCGCGCTCGTCCATCATGCCGATGTCGTTGGTGTGCAAATAGCCGCCGGCCCACAGTTCGTCCGAGGCGGCCGGGTTGTGCAGATAGCCCTGGGTGAGCCAGGGCGCGCGCGCCACCACTTCGCCGGTGCGGCTGCCGTTGTGCGGCAGGTCGGCCATGTTGTCATCGACAATGCGCAGGTCCACCAGCGGGATGGCCTGGCCGGTTTTGATGCGCAGCGGAATTTGCGCAGCGGCGTCCTGCGTCAGTTGCTCGCGGGTCAGGCGGGACAAGCTCATGATCGGGCAGGTTTCCGACATGCCGTAGCCGACAAACACATCCATGCCGCGCGCCAGCGCAGTGTGCGCCAGCCCTTCGGTGAGCGCCGAACCGCCGATGACCATTTTCAGGCCGGTCAGATCAACATCCTTGGCGCGCGGGTGGGTGAGCAGCATGTGCAAAATGGTGGGCACGCACTGCGAGAAGGTGACTTTTTCTTGTGCGATCAGGTTCAGCAGGCTCTCGGGCAGGTAGCGGCCGGGGTAAACCTGCTTGATGCCCAGCAGGGTGGCGATATACGGAACGCCCCAGGCGTGCACATGGAACATCGGCGTAATCGGCATGTACACGTCTTCGCGGTGCAGGCGGCCATGCTCGGGGTTGCTGGCCAGGCCCAGCGCGGCGGACAGGGTGTGCAGCACCAGTTGGCGATGGCTGAAAAACACCCCCTTGGGCAGGCCGGTGGTGCCGGTGGTGTAAAAGGTGGTGGCGCGGGTGTGTTCGTCAAAGTCGGGGAAGTCAAACTGCGCCGGGCTGGCGGCCAGCAGCGCCTCGTATTCGCCGGCCATGCCCAGCGCGGCGGCGTCCTGCGGCGCGCCGTCGTTGAGCAGGATGACGTGTTCCACCGATTCCAGCTGGGCGCGGATGTCGTTGAACACCGGCAGGAATTCGGCATTCACCAGCAGCACCTTGGGCCGGGCGTGGTTCATGGTGTAGATGATCTGGTCTTCCGACAGGCGCACATTCACATTGAACAGCACGCTGCCCATCATCGGCACGGCAAAATAGCTTTCCAGGTAGCGATGGCTGTCCCAGTCCATCACCGCCACGGTGTCGCCCATGCCCACGCCCAGCGTGGTCAGCGCCTGGGCCAGCCGCTGCACCCGCTGGTAAAAGTCGGCATAGGTGTAGCGAAAGCGGTCGGCGTAGACAATTTCTTGCTGGCTGGCCTGGGTGAGCGTGGTGTGCAGCAGCTGCTTGATCAGCAGCGGATAGCCATAGGCCTGGGCGGCGGCGTGGGCGGCGATGGTGAAGCTCATGTCAATCTCCTCTGGTGTTGTTGGCCGGCGGCGCGCCGCCGGTTTGTTTGTTGTGGGGGTGAATGGCGCTTAGAAAGTGTGGTTCATGCCAATCATCAACGACCGCGGATCCGCCCCCTTGCCGGCGCTCAGGCCCGAAGCGTTCAGGTTGCCGGTGGAGACAAAGTAATAACCCGCGTTGGCGGCGTTATACAGCCGGGCAAATTCGGCGTAGACCATGGTGCGCTTGGAGAGGTTATAGCTGGCAATCATGCTGATGAAGCGCGCGCCGGTGTCGTCGGTGTTGGCGGCGCCCGCCACCGAGCTATTCACCCGGCCAGCGCGGCCCACCGTCATGCCCACATACGCGGCGGGCGACAGCGATTGCCCCAGGTGCATGGCGTAGGCCATGCGCCGCACGCGGCCGCCTTCCGGGTAGCGGGTGGCCAGGTATTCCGCGCCCAGGCCCAGCAGCGTGCCCTGGTCAAAGCGCCAGGCGGTGACCAGCTTGGCGGCGTCGGTGCGCATGCCGTCGTAGGCGGCGCCGCTGGTGTTGGTCAGGCTGCCGTTGCTGTCATTGGCGTGCAGATACACCAGATTGGCCACCAACTGGCCTTTTTTGTAGTCGGATTCGATTTGCCAGGCGCTGGGGCTGCCGCTGGCGCCACGGGTTTCGCCGGTGGCGTAGCTCAGGCTGCCCGTCCAGCCGTCCAGATTGGGGGTGTCGTAGCGCAGCACATTCACCGCGCGGCCGCCCATCAGCGCGGCGGTGCCGCGTTTGCTGTTGCCGGGCGTGGGGTTGTAGCCGCCAAAGGTGCCAAACACCGACAGAATCGAGCCGGCCAGGCCGGCGTTGATGATGCGGCTGTCCATGCCGGCGATATGCGAAGTCCAGTACATATCGTAGCGCCCGGCAATCGCCCGGCCCCAGCTGCCCTTCAGGCCAACAAAAGAATTGCGGTTGGCAAAGCCGCCGCAGCTGCCCGAACAGTTGTCCGGGTTGATGTCCTGCTCGACCTGCCAGACGGTTTTCAGGCCGTCGCCGAGGTCTTCTTCGCCCTTGAAGCCCAGATAGGACAAATTGCTGGTGACCCGCTGCATGGGCAGGATGTCCTGACCATTGCCGGCGCCGCGCGCGGCGACGTGCTCCAGCGAGAGGTTGATCTTGCCGTAAATGGTGGTGTCGGCCAGGGCGCCCAGGCTGGCGCACGCCAGCGCCAGCGCGCTCAGGCGCAGAGTGTGATGAAACATGTGTTTCTCCCTTGTAGTTGTTGTGCCGCACGTCTGCGCGCGCGCTCCACACACCCGCCGGTCTGCGCCATTGGGCTGTCGCGTGGGGCGGCGGCCGGGGTGGCTGCCTGCGCTCGCGCGGCGGGCCGGCATTGCAAGAGCGGGGCCAAGCGGGTTAATGGGCTGATCTACAAGGGAAATTCAAAAAAATCAGTGTGTTTTGCCCGCAAAAGCGGGCGATTTGCGCCAGAAACTGTCCACTGAGTTGGAATCTTGGCCGAGGATGGCGCTAACTGATTGTTTTATATTGTGATAAATTGTCTCGTTTTGTAGACGGGTTTGTCTGGGATTCGAGACAATGGCTTGCGCTGGGGTTGGCCACCTGGCTTGCCATCAAAAAACACGCCCCCGACAGCGGCTGTCGGGGGCGTGTTGTGTGCAATGAGCGGCGCTTAGCTGCGCGCCGCCCACATGCCACGCAAGGCCGTCTCCACCTGTTCGGCAAAGCGCTGCGGCTGGCGCAGCGGGCTGCTTTCCATCTCCACCCGCAGGCTCAAACGGGTGCGGTTCAGTTGCGGCAAATCGCTGGCCAGGGTTTTGGCGATGCGTACATAGTCCACCTTGCTGTGGGCAATCCACTGCGGGCAGCCCAGCGTGGTCAGCAGGCTGGCGGCCGCGCGCGAGGCCGGCCGGGCGCCGGGCAGGGTGATCACTGGCACGCCCATCCACAGCAGCTCGCACGCCGACAGGCCCACGCTCACCGGAAAGCTATCCAGCGCAATATCAATATCGTGGGCGCGCACCGCCAGCCGGCTGGGGTCGTGCGGCAACAGTTGCAGACGGTGGCCGCCAATGCCGCGCTCGGCAAACTGGGTGCTCAGCGCCACATGCAGCGGGCTGTCGCTGGCGTCCAGGCCGGGCAGTTCCAGGCGCAGGCGTGAATCGGCCACCGCATGCAGAACCTGTGCCCACAGCGCAATCACTTCGCCATTCAGTTGCGCGGCCGGCAGGCAGGCGCCAAAGGTCACATGGCCGCGATGCAGCGCCGGTGCGCCGCGCACGGCGTAATCGCTGGACGGGCGCTGTTGCAGCACATGCCACAGCGGTTGGTGGCAATACTGGCCATCGGCCAGCCGCCACAGCTGTTCGCGGTGCTGCGCCTCGACGCCGGCCGGGTGGGTGGCGGCGTCGGTCAGCCGCCAGTGCATGCGGCTGAGCCCGCTGCCGTCGGCATGACCCAGCCAGCCCACTTGCAGCGGCGCGGCCTGGCGGGCAAACACCGCCAGCCGATTGCCCGGCTGATGGCCGTGCAAATCCACCAGAATGTCGATGTCGTCGGCGATGATTTGCGCCAGCAGGCTGTCGTCGTCCAGCCCGGCCACCTCGCGCCAGCCGGCGCAGGCGGCGCGCAGGCGCTCGGTGATGGCGTCGTGTTGCACGGCATCGTGATAGGCCCAGACTTCCAGCGAGCTGCTGGCCAGCGCTTGCCACAGGGGCAACAGCACCTGGGCGTGCGGGTGGTCGCACAGGCCAGGGCCGATAAAGCCCACGCGCAAGGCGTCGTGTGCCTGGCGCGGTGTCGGCGCGGCGGGCTCGGGCCAGTGGGCTTCCAGTGTGGCGCCAGCGCTGAGGTGACGCTCGGCGGCAGCGGCGGCCGACAGCGCCGGTTGCAGCTGGCTCAGACGTAACAGTGCGGATTCTGCCGCCCAGTTGGCGGGCTCCAGGGTCAGCGCCTGCCGCCAGGCCTCGGCGGCTTCATCCAGCCGGCCCAGCCCCTGGCATGCCTCACCCAGCGCCAGCCAGACTTCCACTTCGTCTCCCTGCTGGCGGCTGGCCTGACGCAGTTTGCGCCAGGCTTCGGTGTAACGCTGTGCGGCCAGCGCGGCCAGCCCCTGCGCCAATGCTTGGGGATCGTGGTCTGTCTCGGCCTCTGCTGGCATCGGTGTGGGCTCAAAGGCGGCGGCTGGCGTGATGGTTTCTGGCTGGTCGGACATGGCTGCCGATACCTCAGCCTCCTGCTGCTCCGGTACTTCTGCGGTTTCTGTCGCTGTCGGCGCCAGCGGTTCTGCCGGGGTAGGCTCTTCCACTGGCTCACGGATGTCTGCCGGCTCTGCGGTTTCCGCTGCCGTCGGCGTTTCTTCCTGAGTCGGGGTGTCGGTCTGCGCTGCCGTATCGGTTGACGGAGTGGCTTCGCCTGGCGTGTCTGGTGCGGCGCCGGGCAAAAGCTCCAGTTGGCGGGCGATGGCGTCCACCGGTTCGCCGTCCAGGCCCAATTCGCGGCCTTGTGCCAGCACGGCGCGGGCCAGGTCGAACTGGCCGATGCGCATCAGCGCCTGTAGATAGCTGATCCAGAATTGACCATGCTGAGGGTAGGCTTGCAGCACGCCGCGCAGCAGTTCCAGCGCGGTGTCGTGCTGCTCCACTTGCAGGGCGAGAATGCCCAGGTTGTGCCAGGCGTCGGGGTGGTTGGCTTGTTCGGCCAGAATGGCGCGGTAACCTTGCTCGGCCTCGGCCAGTTCTCCCGCTTGGTGATGGGCGATGGCGGCCTGGAGTTGGGCGGCAAGATCGGGGGCGGTGGGCTCGGACATGACGGCAATCAATCAAGATGGCCCGCTGTGCGGGATGACGCGGGCGCTAGGTAAAACTCCTGATTATTGGTGGCGACAGGGGGCTTGTCCAGCGTTTGCAGCGGAGTTTTCGCCCGGCCTGGCGTCAGCCTTCGTGTCCGCCCAGCCCGTATTGCGCCAGTTTTTTGTACAGCGTGGCGCGTGAGACGCCCAATTGGCGGGCGGCGTCCACCACCCGGCCTTGTTGCTCGACCAGCGCGGCCTGAATCATCTGCCGCTCGGTGGCGGCCACCGCGTCGGCCAGGGTGCGCGCAGGCGGCGCGGCCGGGGTGGGGTCGGGCAGGAAGGGGCGCAGCTCGGCGGCGCCCAGGGTGTCGCCGTCGGTCATCGCCACGGCTTGTTCCAGGGTGTTGCGCAATTGCCGCAGATTGCCCGGCCAGCGTTGTTCGCGCAGCAGCGCCAGCGCGGCGGCGTCGATGTCGCGCGGCAGCGAGCCGGTTTTTTCCGCCAGCCGGGCCAGGATGAATTCGCACAGGCTGGGCAGGTCGTCCAGCCGCTGGCGCAGCGGCGGCAGGGTGAGCGGCAGCACGTTCAGCCGATAGTACAAATCCGCCCGAAAACTGCCGTCGGCCACCCGGCGCGGCAGGTCGGCGCTGGTGGCGGCAATCACCCGCAAGTCCACCGGGCACACCCGATTGCTGCCCAGCGGCTCGACTTCTTTTTCTTGCAGCACGCGCAGCAGCTTGGCTTGCAGGTTCAGCGGCATATCGCCGATTTCGTCCAGAAACAGCGTGCCGCCGTCGGCCAGCTGGATTTTGCCCAGACGGCCCTTGCGGTCGGCGCCGGTGTAGGCGCCGGCGGCGGCGCCAAATAATTCGGCTTCCAGCAGGCTATCGGGAATGGCGGCGACATTGATGGCGACAAACGGCTTGCCGGTGCGGGCAGATTCGGCGTGGATGGCGTGCGCCAGCAGCTCTTTGCCGGTGCCGGTTTCGCCCAGCAGCAGCACGGTGCTGTCCTGACGGGCGGCGCGGCGGGCGGCGCGCTTGAGCTGCTGCATGGCGCTGGAGTGGCCCACCATATCGGCCAGGGTGTATTTATTGCTGCGCGCCAGCAGCAGCGCGCTTTGCGTGCATTCCAGCTGGCTTTGCAGACGGGCGAATTTGGCCAGCAGCGGCTTGATGTGTTTGCTGCTTTCATACAACACAAAGCCCAGCGCGCCAATCACCTCGCCGTGCTCGTCCTTGAGCGGCACCCGCGAAATCACAAAGCTGCGCTCGCTGATTGTCCAGATGTCCAGCAGGATGGGGCGGCCGGTTTCGAGCACTTCCGGCATTTGCGAATGCGGGGTGAGCTCCAGAATATGCCGGCCCAGCGCGTCTTCCGGGCGGGTCAGGCCCAGGGCTTCCAGGTAGGGTTTGCTGATCCACACCACACGGGCGTGACGATCCACCGCCACCGCGCCGTCGCAGTGCTCGATCCATTCGGCCAATTGCTGGGAGATTTCTTTGCGCCAGAAGGTCAGGTGCGCCAGCACATGTTCGGGGTGGTTCATCGGGGCGGCTCGCAAACAGATGTTTGCTCGGGATTGTAGCGCGACGGGGCGACGCAGGCGCGCTGTTGCACGCGCGCGTCGCACCAGGATGGTGAGTCGCGCACAAAACTCAGCGAAGCGGTTCTGGCGAGGCGCACGACCGTAGACAGTACAAGAAGTACGGCAAGGTCGTGCAACAAGGCCAAGAGAGTTTTGTTTGCGACTCTTACCCGTCGGCCAGCTTGCGGGTAAAGTGGAAGGACGTGATGACCATCCCCTTGCGGAAATACAGCCGGTGGGCGTCGGTGCGCCAGGTGCCAGAATCCAGCGCCAGCCACTCGGCGCCGCGCGAGCGGGCCAGCGTTTCGCACCAGTCCAGCAAGGCGCCGCCCACGCCCTGCGAGCGGGTGGCTTGATCGGTCACCAGATCGTCCACATACAGCCGCAGGTTTTCGTAGGTGTTTTCGTACAGGCGATACAAGGCCAGGCCCAGCACGCGCCCGTCGTGCACGGCCACCACCATGCGCGCGCCGCCGGCAAACACCCGCGCCATTTTGGCCGGGTAGTCTTCGGGCAGCATCGGCCGCAGCTGGCGGTGAACCTCGCCAGCCGCCGCCAGCAGCGCCGGCTCGATGATCTGTCCCGCTTCGTCAGTGACCGGGACTACGCGCAGCGCCACCATGACTCAGGCCTTGCTCGGGGCAATCACCACGGCTTCGCCTTCGATCACCACGGTGTCTTTGACTTTACACACGGTGGTCAGGGTGACGCGCTTTTTGGCCGGATCGAGCGCGGCCACGGTGGCGGTGGCGGTCACGGTGTCGCCAATGCGCACCGGGGCCTTGAACTTCAGCGTCTGGCCCAGGTAGATGGCGCCTTCGCCCGGCAGGCGGGTGCCCAACACGGCAGAAATGAAGCCAGCCGAGAGCATGCCGTGGGCGATGCGGCTCTTGAACATCGAGTTTTCGGCATACTCGGCGTTCAGATGCACCGGGTTGTTGTCGCCAGATACGGCAGAAAACAGCAGAATGTCCGCTTCCGTCACGGTTTTGGCGTATTCGGCGCTCTGACCAACGGAGAGATCTTCGAAGTAAACAGTAGGCACGACTGACTCCTCGGTTATGTTGCACTGCAACGTGGAACTTGCCATTCTGAGGTCAGCCGCGCAAAAATGCAATTTGCCTTGCACACTGCCCACTTGCCATCAGCGAGTTTGCAGAGTACATTCAAACAGTCGTTTAAAAATCGGCTGCGCGCGCGCATGCGTGCGTGCGGGCGCCCGTGCAGGGCATGTTTTTAGCCACTCACACTGACACATCTGCAGCTGGAGGAATATGAAAGTCCTAGTCGCCGTGAAACGCGTTGTGGATTACAACGTGAAAGTCCGCGTTAAAGCGGACGGGTCTGACGTTGATGTTGCCAACGTCAAGATGTCGATGAACCCGTTTGACGAAATCGCCGTCGAAGAAGCCGTTCGTCTGAAAGAAGCCGGCAAGGCCACCGAAATCGTCGCCGTCTCCATGGGCGTCAAGCAGTGCGAAGAAACCCTGCGCACCGCGCTGGCCATGGGCGCCGACCGCGCCATTCACGTCGAAACCGACGCTGAATTGCAGCCGCTGGCCGTGGCCAAGCTGCTCAAGCAAGTGGCCGCCAAAGAAGCCCCGCAACTGGTGATTCTGGGCAAGCAGGCCATTGATGACGACGCCAACCAAACCGGCCAGATGACCGCCGCGCTGCTGGGCTGGGCGCAAGGCACGTTTGCCTCCAAGGTTGAGCTGGGCGATGGCTCGGTGAACGTCACCCGCGAAGTGGATGGCGGTCTGGAAACCGTCAAGCTCAGCCTGCCGGCCGTGCTGACCACCGACCTGCGCCTGAACGAGCCGCGCTACGTCAAGCTGCCCAACATCATGGCCGCCAAGAAAAAGCCGCTGGACAAAACCAGCCCGGCCGATCTGGGTGTGGACGTGACCCCGCGCCTGAAAACCCTGAAAGTCGCCGAGCCGGCCAAGCGCTCCGCCGGCGTCAAGGTGGCCAACGCAGCCGAGCTGGTGGCCAAACTGAAAAACGAAGCAAAGGTGCTGTAATACTATGGCTATCCTGGTTATCGCCGAACACGACAACAGCCAGATCAAGTCTGGCACTCTGAACACCGTCACCGCCGCGCAAAAGCTGGGCAGCGATGTCCACCTGCTGGTGGCTGGCGCTGGCTGCGCCGCCGCTGCGGACGCCGCCAAGCAGATTGCTGGCGTGAGCAAGGTGCTGCTGGCTGACGCCGCCGCCCTGGCCCACCCGCTGGCCGAGAACCTCACCCCGCTGGTGGTGGATCTGGCCAAGCAATACAGCCATGTGCTGGCCCCGGCCACCACCTTTGGCAAAAACCTGCTGCCGCGCGTGGCTGCCCTCTTGGACGTCGCCCAGATCAGCGAAATCACCGCAGTGGAAAGCGCCGACACCTTTGTGCGCCCGGTGTACGCCGGCAACGTGATGGCCACCGTGCAATCCAGCGACGCCATCAAGGTGATCACCGTTCGCACCACCGCCTTTGAAGCCGCCGCTGTCTCCGGTGGCGCCGCCGCCGTGGAAGCCGTCTCTGGCGCTGCCGACGCTGGCCTGTCCAGCTTTGTCAGCCAGGAACTCACCGTGTCTGACCGCCCGGAACTGGCTGCCGCCAAGATCGTGGTGTCTGGTGGCCGCGCACTGGGTTCGGCTGAGCAATTCAAGGCCGTGATCGAGCCGCTGGCCGACAAGCTGGGCGCTGCCGTGGGCGCATCCCGCGCCGCTGTGGACGCCGGCTACGCGCCGAACGACTACCAAGTGGGCCAAACCGGCAAAGTGGTGGCGCCGCAGCTGTACGTGGCCGTGGGCATTTCTGGCGCCATCCAGCACCTGGCCGGCATGAAGGACTCCAAAGTCATCGTCGCCATCAACAAAGACGAAGAAGCCCCGATCTTCCAGGTGGCGGATTACGGCATTGTGGGCGACCTGTTCAGCGTGCTGCCGGAACTGATGACCGAATTGTCCAAGTAAGCAAGACGCGCGGATGGCCCTGGCCACACAGGGCCGGCGCCCAGACGCCGCCAGAAGCGTCGGTCGCCACGCCTGCCCGGACAACCCGGCGGGTGAATCCACACGGCTGTCACCAGAGTAGAGTCAGAGCGCCCGTCTGGCGGAGAGAACTCTGAGTGGTGGCCGTTTCTACATCGCAGAGGAGTAAGCATGACCTATCAAGTCCCGCTCAAGGACATCCGTTTTGTGCTGTCTGAACTGGCCGAGCTGCCGGCGGTGTGCACCCTGCCCGGCTACGAAGATTGCAATGTCGAGCTGGTGGACGCCATTCTGGACGAAGCCGCCAAGTTTGCCGAAGGGGTGCTCGCCCCGATCAACCGCAACGGCGACAAGGGCAACACCTGGAAAGACTACCAGGTGACCACCGCCGAAGGCTTTGCCGACGCCTACCACCAGTTCCGCGACAGCGGCTGGGTGGGCCTGCGCGCCCCGCAAGACGTGGGCGGCCAGGGCCTGCCGGCGCTGGTGGCGATGGCCACCGAAGAAATGTGGTGTTCCGCCAATCTGTCGTTTTCGCTGGCCCCGCTGCTGACCCTGGGCGCCATCGAAGCCATCCATCACCACGCCAGCGAAGACCTGAAAGCCACCTACCTGCCGCGCATGGCCAGCGGCGAGTGGACCGGCACCATGAACCTGACCGAACCCAACGCCGGCTCTGATCTGGCGCAGGTGCGCACCAAGGCCGTGGACAATGGCGATGGCACCTATTCCATCACCGGCCAAAAGATTTTCATCACCTGGGGTGAGCACGACATGGCCGATAATATCGTCCATCTGGTGCTGGCCCGTCTGCCGGACGCCCCGGCGGGGGTGAAGGGCATTTCGCTGTTTATCGTGCCCAAATACCTGGTCAACGCCGACGGCACGCTGGGCGCGCGCAACGACGCCCGCTGCGTGTCCATCGAACACAAGCTGGGCATCCACGGCAGCCCCACTGCGGTGATGAGCTTTGGCGACCAAGGCGGCGCCATCGGTTATCTGGTGGGCGAGCTGAACAAGGGCCTGGGCTATATGTTCACCATGATGAACCACGCCCGCCTGGGCGTGGGCGTGGAAGGCATGGCCATCTCCGAGCGCGCCTACCAGCACGCCGTGGCCTACGCCCGCGACCGCGTGCAAAGCCGCGAACTGGGCAGCCCCAACCCGGCCAGCGCCGCCATCATCAAGCACCCGGACGTGCGCCGCATGCTGATGACCATGCGCGCCCAGATCGAAGCCCAACGCGCCCTGGCCTACTACACCGCCACCGCGCTGGACCGCGCCGCCACCCATCCCCACCCGGAAGAAAAAGCCCGCAACCAGGCGCTGGTGAACTTCCTCATCCCCATCGTCAAGGGCTGGAACACCGAGCAAGCCAACGAAATCACCTCGCTGGGCGTGCAAGTACACGGCGGCATGGGCTTTATCGAAGAAACCGGCGCCGCCCAGTATTACCGTGACGCCCGCATCACCGCCATTTACGAAGGCACCACCGGCATCCAGGCGCTGGACCTGATTGGCCGCAAACTGGCCTCGGAAAACGGCGCCACCGCCCGCGCCGTGCTGGCCGAAGTCAAAGCCGTGGCCGCCCGCCTGGCCGACGCCGGCCCCGAGCTGCAAGCCTTCCAGGCCGCGCTGAACATCGCCGTTGACCAGGCCAGCAGCTGCGTGGACTTTGTGCTCGCCCACTTTGCCAGCAACCCGCGCCTGCCGGCAGCCGGCTCGGTGCCCTTCCTCAAGCTGATGGGCATCGTGCTGGGCGGCTGGCAAATGGCCCGCGCCGCCCTCGCCGCCCAAGCCAAACTGGCCGAAGACGGCGCCGACGTGGACTTCCTCACCGCCAAACTGATCACCGCCCG
>ERZ650300.1369-NODE-1369-length-13830-cov-14.082904_pt1 | contig 13830 bp, 16 predicted proteins | sample MGYA00376236_ERZ650300 | MGnify/ENA primary metagenome ERZ650300 (study PRJEB26733, sample SAMN07839303) | wastewater metagenome | biome: urban; feature: wastewater treatment plant; material: waste water | place: USA: North Carolina | collected 2016-04-28 ... | reverse complement strand
ATGGCTGACCAGTTCCATCGGCGGGATTTCCGGATCGTAGATCTTGTCATCGTGCTTGCCGCTGTAAACGAAGGCCCGGGCAATCCCCATGGCCCCCAAAGACTCCAGCCGGTCGGCATCCTGGACGTACTCTCCTTCTAAAGAGAGCCGGTAGTGGCGGTCAATATTTTTGGAAAAAGACATGTGCTCGATCGCGAAAAAGACATTGTCCTGGTCGCTTGCGCTTAAGCCGGCAGCCGTAAAGACTTCCCGCAATTTGGCTAAAACTTCACTTGGGTTTGGGCAAACCTTCTCATCGATCGTGTCGTGGACAAAGCCCGCCGTATAAGCAATATCCCGGCTCTTTTGCCCAGCCTCCGGGTGATCCGCCAGCAGCATTCTTTCAGCCAAGACTGCCACCCGCTTGCCGTGGTAATAGTCATGCCCCGTTCTTTCTTCAGCCAGGTTTTCTTTGACAAAATCCGCGATCAGTTTCCGTTCCATTTTTACCTCCATGTATGCTGTAATTACTTAAACTTCCCACTTACAAAAGTGGGCTTGTACCTTGAAAATTCAATAGTTTAGCCAATAAAAAAAGCACAAGGCCTTTGTTCGCTTGATATAATTCAACTACAACATCATCAATATCAAACGAAAGGCTTGTGCTATGTCTAGTTTACCATCATTCGATACCAAAAACGAACCCCAAATTTCTCGTTCTGTTGAAAAGTTCTTCAAGGACTACAAAGTTATGGAGCTTCTCCGTAGATGTGGGCTCCGCAAGTCCAAAGGAATCCCACTTTGGTCGGTCCTTTCATACATCTTCAGTAATGTGTTTCGAGACAGAAGTATGTACATGCAACAGAAGTCTGGCAAGTGTACTGCTGGCTTCTCCAAGAACACCTACTATCGATTCATGCAGAACCCACATATCAACTGGCTTCGCTTCACTATTCTGCTAGCTGAGAGGATCGTCAATGGGCACCTGAAAGATCTGACTTCTGACCAACGTGCCGATTGCTTCGTCTTTGACGATTCGCTCTACTCTAGAACTGGATACAAGAAGACTGAGCTGGCTGCCAAAGTATTTGACCACGTTTCGATGACCTACAAAAAGGGCTTTCGGATGATGACCATGGGTTGGACTGATGGATCCTCCTTTGTCCCAATCGCTTCATCACTCTTGTCCTCAAAGAACGATCAGAATGTCATCGGGACGACTAAGAAGATCGACAAGCGCACAATTGCGTCCAAAAGGCGAATTATGGCTCAATCTAAGGGGACTGATGTGGTTATCCAGCTGCTTGATCAAGCTTTGAAAGCAGGACTCACTGCCAAGTACGTCATGTTTGACACTTGGTTCTCCAATCCTCATCAGATTGTCCAAATCAGTCAACGTGGTTTGAACGTAATCGCCATGGTGAAGAAAAGCTCCAAGATCACATACGAGTTCGAAGGAAAGCGGATGAACGTCAAGCAGATCTTCAACGCATGCAAGAAGCGTCGAGGTCGTTCAAGATATCTCCTGTCCGTCCCTGTAAAGGTTGGAGATCCTGCCAAAGATGGTGCCCAGATTGATGCCAGAATAGTCTGCGTAAGAAATCGTTCCAACCGCAAAGACTGGATCGCTCTCATTTGCACGGACATGACGATCGATGAAAATGAAATCATCAGAATTTACGGCAAAAGATGGGATATCGAGGTCTTCTTCAAGACCTGCAAGAGTTTCTTGAAGCTCGGTACTGAATACCATGGTCTTTCATATGATGCATTGACTGCCCATACGGCTTTCGTCTTTCTGCGCTACATGTTCATGTCAGTTGAGAAGCGCGATGATGAAGACGATAGGACTATGGGCGAGCTATTTTACTGCATGATAGACGAGCTTGCGGACATAACTTTCCATCACTCCCTTCAGATCCTGGTAGAAGCCATGTTCGAGAGCGTGAAAGAGATCTTCCAACCGACAGAAGAGCAGATGGAAAGGTTCACCAACGCTTTCATTTCACGCCTCCCGAAGTACATGCAAGAGGCTATATCGCCATCACTAGCAGCTTAATTGAATATTTACTGGCTAAACTATTGAGTTTTCAAGGCTTCATAGTTCTTTTTGGTGTGGGAAGTTTAAGATATTAATCATATCCAAAACGTCACTTGGATTGGAGTTAACTAGGACGACATCAGCGGTACTGATAGCAACCGAAGTTCCTGCTCCAATCGCAAAACCAATCGTAGCAGTTGCAAGAGCTGGGGAATCATTGACACCATCACCAATGAAAAGCACGCCGGCTTTCTTTTGGTACTCTTTCACAATTTCTGCTTTATCTTCAGGTTTTAATTCCGCTCTAAATTCGGGAATATTTAGTGCACTAGCAATTTTTTGAGCAGTTTCTTTATTATCACCCGTGAGCATAACAGGGGTAATTCCTTGGGCTAATAAACCATTAATAAAGGCTTTCGCGTCTGCTTTAGGAGAATCTCCTAAGGCAATAAATCCTAAAACATCTTGTTGTTCATTGATTAGGAAAGATACAGTTAAACCTAAATCTAAATATTGAGCAATCTTTTGTTCATCATAAGAAAGTTGATTTTCACGAAGATATTTATAGTTAACAATTTGATAAAAGTTTTGATTAACTTGCCCTTTAATTCCAACTCCTGGAATATTTTCAACCGCTTCAACTTTTAGATTTTCAAGAGGTTTAGCAGCTGAAACGATTGATTGAGCAATCGGGTGAGTGGAACTTCCTTCAAGTGCTGCCATGATTTGGAGAATGTCTGTTTCATCAGTAAAATTAATAACATTACGGACAATAAAATTACCGTCAGTTAATGTTCCTGTTTTATCCATTAAGGCATATTTAATTGTATTTATTTTTTCCAAAGAGGTTCTGTTCTGAATTAATAAACCATTTTTAGCAGAAATACTGGTTAAGCGAGAAACAACAAGTGGAACCGCAAGACCTAAAGCGTGTGGACATGCAATTACAAAAACAGAAACCGCAAGAAGAAGAGCAAAACTAAAGTTAGAACTAATTGTCCAAAAAATTAATGAGAAGATACCGACAATAAGTGCAGCATAGAAAAGGTAACCAGCCACTCTGTCAGCCATATTTTCCAAATTAGATTTTTGAGCTTGGGCTTTCTTGACTAATTCGGCCACTTGATTGAGAAATGAATCTTTTCCAAGGGTTGTGACTTTCATCTCAAATGGTTGGTTTTGATTGAGGGAACCACCATAAACAAGGTCATTTGTTTTTTTATTGACTGCTCGGCTTTCACCAGTAATCATTGACTCATCAACGAACGCTTCACTTAATATAAGGCCATCTGCAGGAATTCTTTCATTTTCTTTCACTAAAAGTAAATCGGACGTACACGTTTTTGGAACGTCTACGCAAAGGCTTTTAGCAATCAAATTACTCACTATTATATCAAATATTTCAATTAATTAACCCGTTTTCAAATATTTATATTCTAAGCATAATAAAAAGACACACCAGGTGCCTTTTGTTTATTATAATATTTATACAGCTAGTCGTTTTTTATTTTGGTTTAATGACCAGGACCATACAAGTTTAAAACGACAACTCCTGACAAAATTAATACAATTCCTAAGACGCTGCTCAGATTAATAGATTCTTTCCAAACGACTACTGCCAAAACAGTTGTCAATACAATTCCTAAGCCAGCCCATAAAGCGTAAGCAACATTCAAGTTTATAGTTTTCATAGCTAATGCTAAAAAATAAAAACTTGCACCGTATGAAACTAAAGACCCCACAGTTTCCCAAAGCGAACTGAATCCGTTTGAAGCTTTTAACAAATTCGTTCCCAAGAGTTCACCTAGAATCGCGAGCCCCAAAAATATATATCCCATTAAATTACACCTACCTTTTTTTTTATAACGAAAAAAAACGACAAAAATGAAAAAATTCATTAGTCGGCGTTTTTTAGCTAGCCACAACCCAGCTATTCATATATTTTTTATTATACAATTTACTCCGCTTAATTGCAATGTCGTTTTTAATTATTCTCGAATTCTTGTTTTTTAACTTCAAGCATACGTTGTTTACGCTTTTCATAAGCTCTACGGTAACGTTGCATGGCTTTATATTCCTGCTCAAAGACTACCATAGGTCGTTTACCGTCAAGTGCCTGTCTCAATGGCATAGCATTCATTTTTGAAGCTACTTCATCTAATTGTCGTTGTTTCACATCTTTAAATGACGTGCCTTTAGGCCCAGCGTACACATAACCCCCTAAAATCCATATAAGAGATTTGAACTTTATTTTTTGTTATATAATCCATAAACAAACAATATTTCTATTCTTTGTAAGCCTCATAAACGCTCGTTTAGGGCTTTTTTAGTTTCTTCGCACATTTGAGTTTATAGAATATCTTATTAAACAAACTCATATGTATGCATAACTTAACAGTTTTGCATATGATATTAAATTGTGATAAAATCAACTCATGTGGATGTGCAAATATTATATGCGAATCAAAGGAGCGAAATATGGTAAAAAAAGAGTATCTTAGTCGAAAAGATTTAAACAGTAGAGAAACTTTAGCATATGAATATATGCTTGACGGATTGAGTCTTAAACGAATAGCTAAGTCTACGGGTTATCAGTGGAATACGATCAAACGTTTTAAAAGCCTTTGGTTTGATAATGAAGGTAATTCAAGATTGGAGAAATTTTAATGATGAAAAAGTCAGGGGAGCTATTACAGAATACGCTTATTCCGTTTTTAAAGGGTACTTTTGATAATTATCAGGAAGAACATCAAAATAGTGAGTATGAGAGTTTTTCTTTTAGCATTAATCAATATAGTTTTCGTAATAGACTTGCTAAGAAAACACCGACTAAAAAGGGATATTTCGTTGTTTTCTGGGAGAAAGATAATAACAATAAAAATAAAGCATTTGATTATAAAAACAGTCCTGATTTTTTAATTGTTAATGTGTTTGATAATGAACACAAAGGACTATTTGTATTTCCGAAGTCAGAGTTATTAAAGCAAAAAATATTAAGAACATCTCAAGTTAAAGGAAAAATGGCAATACGAGTTTATCCTTTATGGGAACAAAGTTTAAATAAAACAGCTGAAAAAACACAACAATGGCAACTGGATTATTTTATAGATTTATCTTGTAAGACTGTAGATTACAATAAATTAGAAGATATCTTAAAACTAGGTGAAGTACAATGAAATATGGTTATGCAAGGGTTTCAACAAATGAGCAAGATTTAGCGAATCAATTAGAACAGTTAAAGAATGCTGGGGCAGAAAAAATTTATAGTGAAAAATACACAGGAACAAAACGTGACCGCCCCAAACTCGATGAATTGCTTTCTATTCTTTCAGAAGGTGATGAATTAATTGTCGCAAAACTAGATAGACTTTCGCGTTCTGTCCAGCAAGGAACAGAATTAATTTCAGAGCTACAAGAAAAGGATGTTGTTGTAAATATTCTTAATATGGGAAGAATTGATAGGACCCCCAACGGTAGCCTTATGTTGAATATGTTTTTAGCCTTTGCGCAATTTGAACGAGATATGATTGTTCAAAGAACCCAAGAAGGTAGAGAATATCAAAGACAACATAACCCAAATTATCGAGATGGTCGAAAACCAAAGAAAACAACGCAACAGATTAAAGAAATACTGGACTACTTAAGAGTTCATACGTATACAGAAACAGCTCGATTGTTTGAATTGGATAAGTCAACAATCGTGAGATATAAACAAAGGTATGGTCAAAATAAAAAGTAAAGGAAACAACATTTTATCACCTTACCAATAAGGAGGCTTAATATTTGGGCGCATATAAACTGACTTCATCGGCACAGCAAGAAGCATTATTATCTTTAGATAAACTATCAAAGGATGAGTTTCAGGGATATTTTAGCTTTTCACGGTCGGATGTGAAGTTTATTCTCTCTCACAGAGGTGTTGAAAACAGATTAGGAATCGGTCTGCAGTTGTGTCTTGCTCGATATCCAGGAATTTCTTTAAATTCGGTTGATAAAGTATCAAAATCTTTAGTTGAGTACGTTGCTGACCAACTAAAGATATCAACTATAGACTTAGATAACTATTTAAGTAAGAAAAATACCCCCTTAGTGCATTTAAAGAAAATTTGCAGACACTATAATTATTCCCTATATTCTTCAAAAGCATCGGATTATTTGAAAAATATTCTAAATGAAGCGATACAAGAAAATAATGATGAACTTTTTCTAATTAATTTAGCTATTTATCGATTAAGAGAACAACATATCTTACTTCCAGAACTTTCAGAGATCGAACGTTTGATTTCAACTATTCGACAGAATCACGAAAAATATCTCTACAAAAAAATAATTGAACTTTTGTCTGAGAATCAAAAGGAACAATTAGATAGCTTACTAGTAGTAAATTTGGATACCAAAAAATCTAAACTAGCCTGGTTGCAAGATATTAGTGGAAAACCAAGTAAAGATACCATTCTATCAATTTGCGACCGGATATCGGTTATTAAAGAGTTGAAACTGGAGCAGTTAACATTTTCGTTTACCAATGAGAAGAGATTAAGTCAGATAGCAAGATTAACAGAACGATATCATGCTTTTGACCTACGCAGATTTGAAGAAACAAAAAGATATGCTTTGCTTGTAGTTTATTTAATTCGTTATAGAAAAGCTCTAATTGATTTGGCAATTGAAGTACATAATAAAATTGTACAATCAATTAAACGAAGTGGGTTACACAAGAAAAACGAAGAAAATAAAAAAACGGGCGAGCAATCTAACCGCATGTTAAAGCACTTTTCTCAGGTTGTTAGTATGCTGGATCACGCAATTTGTAATAATGATTTTCAAAACTTAGCCCGCCAATTAAAACAATCATTCGATTGGAACGAGCTGATTGAAGAAGGACAACAAGCAGCTCTAATTGCTAGTCCCAGAAAGAGAACTTATATGGGTTTAGTACAGTATAAAGCTCAATATATTCGAGGATACTTACCAAGACTAGTAGAAACACTTGATTTTAAATCACCTAGAATGGATGATGATGGTTTAATTAATGCGCTCAGATTAATTACTGTATTGAAGAAAGAAAACAAACGGAAAATACCTGTAGATATTGAATTAAATTTTGTTAAAAAGCCATGGCAATCTCTCGTCAAAAACCCAGATGGGACAATTGATCGTTCTTATTTTGAATTAGTTGCTGCTACTGAATTAAATGATCGACTTCGATCAGGAGAAGTTATCGAGCCTCAAAGCGTCTTACACCAGGAATTAGATAATTATCTTGTGAGTTCAGACGCCATGATGGGATCGCATACAATTCCAGATACTTTTAAAGAATATTTATCGTCGAGAATTGAAGTTTTAGAAGAACGACTAGAAGCTTATCAGAAACTTGGAAAATCGTTTGATAGACTTACTATTACTAAAAAAGAAAAAAATACTCCTGAAGAAGCTGAATATTACAAAAAATCATTGTACAAACTGTTACCAGATGTAAATCTTGTCGAATTACTTATTGAAGTCAATAACTGGACGGGGTTTATGGACGAATTTATTCATGAGGCCACCAAAGACTCAGCAAATAAAGAGGAATTAGAAGTATTATTTTCTACATTAATGGCTATGGGCTTAAACATTCGCTTTCAAGATATGGAAAAATCTACGCATATTACTTCCGCTCAAATGGCAAATGCTAAACAATGGCGTATGTCTCCTGAGTCTTTCAAACGAGCACAGTCAGTATTAATTAATAAGCAGATTACTTGTCCTTTTAGTGAATTTTGGGGTGATGGATCAAAGGCTTCCTCAGATGGTCTTCGCATGCAGCTAGGAGTTTCGTCTATTCATTCGGATTTCAATCCTCATTATGGAAATAAAAAAGGGACAACTATCTATCGTCATACTGCAGATAAATATATTTCGCATTATGTCGAAGTGATCGCAACAAATCAACGAGAAGCTGCTAGTGCTATTGATGGTGCCATTGGACATGATACGGAATTAAATATTGAAGAACATTTTTCTGATACAAATGCTTATACTGACACCGCATTCGCGTTATTCCACTTGTTAGGATTCAAATTTGAACCACGAATTAGAGATATTGGTTCAATGAACTTATATACAATAAAATCTCCTGATCAGTATAAAAAAATGCAACCTCTAATTAAGCGCGCTGTCAATTTAAACTTAATAGAAAAGCATTACGATGAAATTAAACAAATCGCTTATTCCATTCAAACAAGAAAAACTAGCGCTAAAATAATTTTAAATAAGCTTGGTTCTTATGCTCGAAAAAATAAAGTCGCCCAGGCATTGAGCGAACTGGGAAAAATTGAGAAAACTATTTTTTTGTTGGAGTATGCGATTAATGAAGATTTACGAAAAGTAATCACACAAATGCTAAATCGTGGAGAACTTATTAATGATTTAGCCAGGGAGTTATTTAATGGTCAGAGAGGAAAGTTTATGGAGAAGGATTTTGAAAAGCAACTTCAAAGTGCAAGTGCTTTGAATATCCTGATTAATGCGATAAGCCTTTGGAATACTGTATATTTGCAACAAGCGTATAACTATTGTAAAAATAGCGAACCAGAAATAACGAAGTATTTAGAGTATACGTCTCCTATAATTTGGAGACACATTAATTTGTTAGGAGAATATAAAATTGATTTAACTACTTTACCCGAAGAACTTCGCGAATTAAATCAAGGTAAGTAAAAAGCCTATCATTTTTAAAATGATAGGCTTTTTACTAAGATTCAGTGATAGAAAAAGACCGATAAATCAATAATATAATCTCTTATATGGATTTTAGGGGGTTATGTGTACGCTGGGCCTATATAGGAACTATGAAAAAGGAACGGATTTTGGTACTTGATTTACTTAAAAAACATTTAGAAAAAGCAGGAAAATGAAAAGGTACCATAAACGGTCGTTTATGGTACCATTCAAATTTATCCTTATTGTACAAAATAACAGCGAAATTTTTAAATCTATTCCTTATCGATACAAATTCCCCGTAGGCGCTAGGGACCTCTTTAGCTCCTTGGAAGCTGTCAGTAGTATACCTAATAATTTATCTACATTCCCTTTAGTAACGTGTAACTTTCCAAATTTACAAAAGCGACTCATAGAATTATTTCCTCCCGTTAAATAATAGATAACTATTAAAAATAGACAATACTTGCTCATAAGTAACGGTACTTAAATTGTTTACTTTGGCGTGTTTCATTGCTTGATGAAACTGATTTTTAGTAAACAGTTGACGATATTCTCGATTGACCCATTTTGAAACAAAGTACGTATATAGCTTCCAATATTTATCTGGAACATCTGTGGTATGGCGGGTAAGTTTTATTAAGACACTGTTTACTTTTGGTTTAGGATGAAAGCATTCCGCTGGCAGCTTAAGCAATTGCTGAATCGAGACTTGAGTGTGCAAGAGCAACCCTAGTGTTCGGTGAATATCCAAGGTACGCTTGTAGAATCCTTCTTCAACAATCAGATAGATGTCAGACGCATGGCTTTCAAAAACCACTTTTTTAATAATTTGTGTGCTTAAATGGTAAGGAATATTCCCAACAATTTTATACCTCTGTTTGTTAGGGAATTGAAACTGTAGAATATCTTGGTGAATTAAAGTGACACGAATGTTCAGTTTTAATTTTTCTGACGATAAGTTGAATAGATGACTGTCTAATTCAATAGACGTTACCTGTTTACTTATTTTAGCCAGTTTCGTCGTTAAATGCCCTTTACCTGTTCCAATTTCGTAAACGGTATCGGTTTCTTTTAAATTCAATTGTTTTATTATTTGGTTGAGTACTTTTTCACTCGTTAAAAAGTTTTGAGAATATTTTATATTTTTGTTCATGTAATCACTCCTGAAGTGATTACATCTATAAATAAATACAGAAGTTAAACGATTTGTTTGTAATTTTAGTTATCTGTTTAAAAAGTCATAAGATTAGTCACTGGTAGGAATTAATCTAACGTATTTATTTATCTGCGTAATCACTGTTTTTAGTCTGTTTCAAAACAGTAGATGTTTTATCTACATTACGCATTTGGAATACCAACATGACGAATCCCTCCTTCTTAATTACAAATTTTTAGCATCTAATTTAACTTCAATTCCTATTATACAAAATTTTAAGATAATGCACTATCAACACACTCTTAAGTTTGCTTCTAAGTCTTATTTCCATAACTTTAGGGTTAACCATACGCAAGACCAATCACTCTCGGACAATACTCATGATTTTAATGATAAAATCCATGTTAAACCCATAGATAAGAAATACACCTGCAATAACCGTTACCTGTTTGTGCCAATTTAAAAATGCACCACTTTTTTATAATTAAAACGGTTGAAAACTGTACCACTAATAACTCACAATAGAGAGATGTCACCGTCAAGTTAAATGTACAAAATAACAGCGAAATTTTTAAATCTATTTCTTATCGATACAAATTCCTCGTAGGCGCTCGGGACCCCTAATTGGACGATGGTCCTGCTCAATTAAATTATTGAGATACTTAACTGTCCGATGTTCTGTCTTGGTATATAAACCGTTAATCTGTAGCTTTCTGAATGCAGAGCTAATCGATGGTGCTTTATCGGTTACAATCACTCTAGGTTGTCCAAATTGTTTATGGAGCCGTTTTAAGAAAGCATAAGCCGCCTGAGTATCCCGTTTCTTTCGTAACCAAATGTCTAAAGTTAATCCATCAGAATCAATTGCACGATAGAGATAATGCCAACGTCCTTTAATTTTGATATAGGTTTCATCCATTTTCCACGAATAGAAGGACTGTCTATTTTTCTTCTTCCAAAGATGATAGAGGACTTTACTGTACTCTTGAACCCAGCGATAAATCGTAGTGTGACAAACATTTATTCCACGATCATACAGTAGTTCTTGAACTTCACGATAGCTCAGATTGTAACGCAGGTAGTAACCAACAGCGACAATAATCACATCTTTTTGAAATTGTTTCCCTTTGAAATGATCCATCTGTCTACCCTCACTCTCGTTTTCTTACATTTTACAATAAATCAGGAGTTATGGGGAACTTTGCAACAGAACCCTAAATAATCACTTTCAATTTCTAATTCTCTCTCTGAGATATAAATTAAGTCAAATTTTATCTGTTGCATTAAAGACGTTTTCGAATAAAGCTTGTAATGTTTGTTTTTCTGTATCTATTTTTTTATTATCCATAATTATCTCCTTACTTAATTTTTCCAAAATTTCCACCATTTTCTTTTTTGAACGGTTTCTAATAGCAAAGTTTTTTCTTCTAGCATTTGTTGGGTTTTGAGTTGTAATTGTTGTTGCTGGTCAAGTAAATCATGTAGCTTATTTATTTGACTATCTTTAGAATTTAACTGCATTTCCAAGTGTTTAATATGGTGTTTAAAACTGTCTAAATTAGTGTTTAATTCATCGTTTAATTTTATATTAAGGCGACCTTTTATCTCTTTCTCTGCCTCATTTTTTAGGTATTTAATACCATTTATTTTTACTATAAAATCTCTGTTTAATTTAGATACTTGGTAATTAACTTTATTTTTAGGAATCCCCAGTTCATCAGCAAGTTGTTTTATTGTTTTTAATTCTTTTGTTACATCTTTCATCGATAGTCCTCTGTTGATTTTACAGTCCAGTTATTATGAATTTCAACTTGGACAACTTTCCGACCATAGCGAGCTTGAAAGATCTCTAAGTCCATATCTTCAATTTTGAGGTTGATTTCTTCAACTGCTTTTTTTAGTATGTTTTCTTTCAGTCTTTTATAGTCATAATTTTCTGGGGCTCCTAACCACTCTTTGAATTCATCTGGTTTTCCCTGTAAGATAGCTATTGTTTTACCTTTATCCTTATCACACTCACGCATGAGCTTATAAAGTAAAATAGAATATTTACTTCTAAGTTTAACTGTATCAATTAATAAATGCTGGGTATAGTTGTTTTTTAATTGGATAAGATAGGGGGCAAATTGTTTGTTGATTTTTAATTGGATTTGACCATTTTCCCATAGATCAACAACTTCAAACCAGCCTGTTAAAGTTAAACGTTTTTCAATTTCATTATATATACGAACACTTTTAGATCTCATAGACTCAAGACTCTCTGCTAACTGGCTATAAGTTCGACCATTTCTCTTTAAATTTAAAACATTAGTTAACTCATACATTGAAGTTTGAACAATATTAAAATCTACATCATTGGGTTTAATTTTAGATATCACGTAGTCCATAATTTTTAGTTCTCTAGCATCTAAATCATGCCTAGCTTTAGTAATCAGGTCATTCGACTCCACCACATAGAAATATTGCTGTTTCTCATATTCATCCAAAGCAAAATTTCTGTCATTTTTCCAGATATAATTCTGGTTTTTACTCATATTAAGTTCCCTTTCAAACAAAAAAATGTTATATATTAAGTGCATTATACAAAAAAAGACTTAAATAATCAAGTTTATTTCAAATAAACTGACCAGTCGTGTGCTTTTTACTGACCAGTCGTGTGCTTTTTACTGACCAGTCGTGTGCTTTTTACTGACCTATTATGCTAATAAAGACTATGGTTAAGGCATTCCTATTTCCCTAAGTATTATAAAATATTTATAAATAAAAAAAAATATAGAGCGCATGCGAGAGCGTCCGTTTTGTTTCTAAATATCCAAAACAAAAACAACAAATCAAAAGAAAATAAAAAAAGGTAAATTTCTGACAAAATTTCCTAAGTTCATTTTTAAGGGGCAAGCCCCCTTTTCTCTTCGAGAAAATTCTCCAAAGTTCAAAAGAGGGCTAAAAGGAAACTAAACGAGGTATTCAAGTTTTTGATTACCCATTTTAACATCAAACGCAAAATAAACCGCTCGTCACATTGTTAAATGCCTCTAAAATCGATTTTAAGGCCGTTTAAGCCACTTTTGAGATGAACTTGAATAAATTCTACAATCAGAACTCTAAAAAGCCATACAAACCATTCTGAGCGTTTTTAGAATAATACAAAAAGCCCTTGACCTGAGTTAAGAGCTAAAGTCATCAGTTGGCGGAACTTTTTGTAATCAGAGTTATCCCAGTTTGGATTTTTACTACCAGGGGGAGCATTTTTATAGTTTTTGAAAAAAACGACACCTAGATACTGTTTTTAGGTGGAAATAAAATTAATTATTTCTTTTTAAAGGATTTCATAGTATTTGATATTACTGTAGCTAAGTCAATAATATCAGCATTTTCAGATCCTTTTAATTCATGAGCTACTGAAAATCCTAGGGCTTCTGTGAAGGCTACAGCTACTCCTGCATTTATCAGACCACCTGCAATGCTACCTACTACAGGAATAAACTTTAATAAATTCCCAGCGGCAGCTTTACCAAATCCTGAAATTAAAGTAGATTTTAAAGCTCCCGTAACGACTCCTTGAGATATATTATATCCGTTAGCCTTATATAATCCAACAATCATTGTAGTCTGAATAGGTATCAATAAAGCTGAGTCTGAAAATGGAATTGGACTGGCGGAAACAGCAGCAGCTCCAGTTGTTGCCGTGTGTATTATTGTAAGTTCTGCTGTAGTTAATTTCACGTATTTTCTCCTTTAGGTATATTTCGGATATGTTGTAACTTTTTTAAGAAAACTATTTCAATCAGAGTTTCTCGCTCGTCTTCTATATTCTGGGATATGAACTGTTTTCCCATTTCTCTTCAAATCGTGCTCTTGGACCTTTACAGGAAATTCTTTATTTACACCTTTAGCTTGACGACTGTGTCCTGAAACAAGAATTTCTTTCCCGTTCCTCTCCATTTTATAT
>ERZ650300.1353-NODE-1353-length-13932-cov-24.527636_pt1 | contig 13932 bp, 15 predicted proteins | sample MGYA00376236_ERZ650300 | MGnify/ENA primary metagenome ERZ650300 (study PRJEB26733, sample SAMN07839303) | wastewater metagenome | biome: urban; feature: wastewater treatment plant; material: waste water | place: USA: North Carolina | collected 2016-04-28 ... | reverse complement strand
AACATCATATCAGTATAACAATCACTATAATTGAGTGATACAATATTCAAACCTTTTACAGTTCTATGTTCTTTATTGCTCCAAAGATTTTTACAACTACCTTCTATAAATTTACCTCTTTTAATTTCAACAGTATCATCTATAATCAATACTTTTGTATCAGTTGTTTTTTGAAGTTTATGTAATTTACAAATTAATTTTACAGATGTCAGTAATAGTAATTTTCTCCAGTTATATCGATTATCTTTTAAAAGTCTGTAATATACATCTTTTTTATAACTATCATTACTATATTTCATAAAACTAGAAATTTTTCTATTTATTACAAACATATACAGAAAATGTAAAATAACTAGATATGTAGATTTTCCAATATCTCTTTTTATAAAATTACTCTGTTTTAAAATAGAACTAAAATTTATATCTCTTAAAATAGAAAGAATAGGATTTTTTAATACATTGTTAATAGCAGTTTGGATAAAATTATCAATACCCATAAAAATACCTTTTATAATTGATTTGTGGTGATGAAATTATATCAAAAAGTGTCTATTTATGTGCGAAAGTTGAGTTATTTATAAAAAATAACAATGAGTATCTTTATATTGATATTAATCAATTTCAAATTTTATTAATATTATGTATAATCGGTAGTGTTTAATTTTATAGGAGGTTAAAATGTTTAAAAAAGTATCAATTTTAAGTTCGATACTTCTTTTGTCTGTTACATCAGCAGTATCTTCAACTGATTTACAAAAAATTATGAAAGATAGAGGATTAACTGAAAGAGATGTTCTTGCGGCTGCAAAAACATATGTTCCAACAGGTATGAAAGACGAGTATTATGTATTTAGCTCAGGCGGCCAATCTGGACAAGTAATTGTTTATGGTGTCCCATCTATGAGAATTTTAAAATATATTGGTGTTTTTACTCCAGAGCCATGGCAAGGATACGGATTTGATAATGAGTCAAAGAAAATTCTTGATAGTGGTAATATAAGAGGGCAAGAAATAAAATGGGGAGATACTCACCACCCTAACTTTAGTGAGAAAAATGGTGAATATGCAGGTGACTACTTATTCATAAATGATAAAGCAAACCCAAGGGTTGCTGTTATTAATCTACATGATTTTGAAACTACTCAAATTGTAGTAAATCCTGTTTTAAAAAGTACACATGGTGGAAGTTTTGTTACTCCAAACACAGAATATATAGTTGATGCAGCTCAATATGCAGCTCCATTTGAAAATGAGTGGGTTCCTATTGAGGCTTATGAAGAGAAATATAGAGGTGGAGTTACTCTTTGGAAGTTTGATTATGAAAAAGGATTAATTAATGAAAAAGAATCTTTTACTCTAGAGTTACCTCCATATATGCAAGATTTAAGTGATGCAGGAAAAGGTCCATCTCACGGTTGGGCATTTACAAATAGTTTTAACTCAGAGATGTATACAGGTGGAATAGAGAAAGGTCTTCCTCCATTTGAAGCAGGTATGAGTAGAAATGATACTGACTATCTACATATTTATAACTGGCAAATTTTGGAAAAACTTGCAAAAGATCCAAAAAATACAAAAGTTATAAATGGTCATAAAGTTGTAACAATAGATGCTGCTGTTAAAGCTGGAGCATTATTCTTGTTACCAGAAGCTAAGTCTCCTCACGGAGTTGATGTTACTCCTGATGGTAAATATATCATTATTGGAGGAAAACTTGATACTCACGTAACAATATTTGATTTTGCAAAAATTAAAGAACAAATAGATAAAAAAGAGTTTGCTTCAAAAGATCAATATGGTATTCCAATCTTAGATTTCAAAAAATCTCTACATGGACAACTTGAATTAGGTCTTGGACCACTTCACAATACGTTTGATGCAAAAGATGGAATAGTTTATACTTCACTTTACGTTGATTCACAAGTTGTAAAATGGAATTTTAGGGATTTAAAACTTCTTGATAGAGTAAATGTTCATTATAATATTGGACACCTTGATTCAATGGAAGGAAAATCTACTAAACCAAAAGGTAAATATGGAATCGCTTTAAATAAACTATCTATAGATAGATTTCTTCCAGTTGGTCCTCTTCATCCACAAAATCACCAATTAATTGATTTAAATGGGGATAAAATGGAGCTACTTTATGATATGCCAATAGGATTAGGAGAGCCTCATGATGTTGTTTCAATTCACGCAAGTAAAATTAAACCTAAAAAAACTTACGACAAAATGGGAACAAATAGTAGAACAGGTAATGCTCACGAAGGTGTAACATTAGCAGGTCAAGAGAGAGTTGAAAGAGAAGGAAATAAAGTTAAAGTTTATATGACTGCTGTAAGAAGTCACTTAAATCCAGAACATATTACTGTTAATAAAGGTGATGAAGTAACAATTTATATTACAAACCTTGAAAGAGCACAAGATGAGACTCACGCTTTTGGTCTATCAGGATTAAATGTTCACGCTTCTGTTGAACCTGGAAAAACTGCTTCAGTTACATTTACTGCTGATCAAGAGGGAGTTTATCCATACTATTGTACAGAGTTTTGTTCAGCTTTACACCTAGAGATGATGGGATATTTAAAAGTTAAAGACCCAAATAAACAATATCCAGATTATAAAGCTGCTAAAGTTTCTAAAATGACTCCAGAAGAGTTACAAAAAGAGTATGACAAAGTTATTGCAACAAATAAAGCAACTGACGATGTAATACAAAGTGTTGTTAAGTTCTTAAAAGAGAAAGGTTTTGAAAAATATCCTGAAGTTAAATCTTTAGTAACTGATGCATTAGAACAATATAATAAAATTCCTCACGAAAAAACAAAAGCAGATGAGGCAATTAAAGCTGGTGATTTAAATACTGCAATTCTTTGGGAAAATCAAATTTGGCAATATATGGTTAAAACAGCAGATGCTGGTTTAAGAGCAAAAAATATGCTTGCTAAAAAACTTTCAACTCCTATGAGTGAAAAAGCAAGACTTGGAGAAGAGGCTTATTTAAGAGGTGGTTGTAACGGTTGTCACGTAATTGGACAAGTAAGTTCAGGACCTGATTTAACTGGAGCATTATTAAGACATGAAAATGGAGAACAATTCCTTTATAACTTCATTCTTGATCCAGCTAAATATTATAATGATCCATATATGGACGCTATGATTAAAACATTTAATCTTAGAATGCCAAATCAAAATATGAAACCTGAAGAGGTTAAAAATATTATTGAATACCTAAAATGGATTGATGAAAATGCTGATTTACAATAATTAGCAATTAAGTAAGGAGGATTCCTCCTTACTAATTTTGTATTGATTAGGAGAATCGATTATGAAAAAATATCAAATTTTTACTATTGTTGCTTTACTGCTACTAACTTTTAGTTATACAATTCCAATTATTGGATTTAATGGGATAATGGAAAGAATAAAGAATCATGATACAAAAGATATTCCAACTTATGTAGCAAAAATTTGGGATTTTTATCACTCTTTTCAATATGTAAGTCCAAACACTCCAAAACCTGCGGTTGGTTCATTTGAAAAAATGTTGGAATTTAAAGCTGAAATTGGAGTTGCTAGTATGCCTGTATGGAGAGTATCTTTAGAAGCTCCAAACTATCCAAAAGAGGCATTCCCAGATGGAATTCCTGTATATTTCCATTTTGATGGTTATAGTGGAGATGTACAAGAGATGAATACAATAAACCACTATATTGGAATGTATCCAATGGAGCATGGTGGTCAATTTGAAAGAAGTGTTGTTCCTTATTTTTTCCTAGTTTTAACATTGATGATGATAGGTTTTTTATATTATGATGGGAAAGCTTCGTGGTTACTTATGATAATTCCTGCTATTTTACCATTAGCATTTTTGATTGATTATTCAGCGTGGTTATATTGGTATGGACACAATATGCAAGATTGGGGAGCATTTAAAGTAAAACCTTTTATGCCAACAGTATTTGGAGATGGAAAAGTTGCACAGTTTACAACTCACTCATATCCACATACCGGATTTTATATTTTAATTGCTATTAGTATTTTAAGTCTTTTAGCAATATTTTCAAAAAGAAAAGAGCAAAAAAGTTAAATGAAAAAAATATTATTTAGCTTAGTATTTTTTATAACATCTCTTTTATCCAATGAGCTTCAAGAGGCTATTGATAATGCTTCTGAAGGATCAATAATAACTCTTTCTAAAGGAGAATATCACGGTAATATAGTTATAAATAAAGCTTTAGTTATTGATGGAATTGATAAAAAAGCAAAAATTATTGGAGATGGTAAAGGTAGTGTGATCTCTATAAAAAAATCAAATGTAGTTATTAAAAATCTTAGTATTGAAAATAGTGGTTTTAGTGTAGAAAAAATTGATAGTGCAATTCATGCTAAAGAAGTAAATAATATTACTATTGAAAATAATCATATTTCAGATTCTTTGTTTGGGATAAATTTTGAACAAGTAAATAGATCTAAAATTGCAGATAATTTTATCACATCTAAAGATTTAGAGTTAGGTATTAGAGGAGATGGAATTAGGCTTTGGAATTCACACGATAATCAACTTTTTGCAAACAGATTGTATAAATCTAGAGATTTTGTACTTTGGTATTCAAGTGGAAACAATATAGAAAATAATTATGGAAGCTATAATAGGTACTCTTTACATTTTATGTATGCAGGAAGAAATATGGTTAGAAATAACTTTTTTGAGTATAACTCTGTGGGAATATTTTTTATGTATAGTAGTGGAACTATTGCTATTGGAAACACTGTTAAAAACTCTTTAGGAGCATTTGGTGTTGGAATTGGTATGAAAGACTCTTCAGATTTTACACTTCTTGAAAATAATCTTATATATAATCCAAGAGGTCTATATCTTGATCAATCACCATATCATCCTAGAACAGTAAATGTTTTTGAAAGAAATAATATTTTGTACAACTCAAGTGGTGTCCAATTTCAAGTATCAAGAGAGAGAAGTATTTTTAAAGAAAATGTTATTAAAGGAAATATAGAACCTGTAGTAAGTGATACTCCTAGAAATAATCTTGATATAAATGATTGGAGTGGAAACTACTGGGATATGTATGAAGGATTTGATAAAAATGGTGATGGATATGGAGATATTCCATATAAACACTATGTTTATGCTGATAAATTATGGCTTTATAATCCAAATGTGAAGTTTTTTTATGGTTCAGTTATTATGGATTTACTAAATTTTTTAGCAAAATTTATTCCATTTTCAGAACCAGAACTTTTAGCAGTTGATAATAAACCAATGATGGAGTATAAAATTGCAAAATAAAAATGATGAAAAAAGAAGAGATTTTGTAAAACTAGGAGCTGGAGCACTATTTTTTGGATCATTAATAGGTTCAGGAATATTTTTAGCTCCAAGATTAAATGCACAAACTACACTTTTAAGACCACCTGGAGCTTTAAATGAAAAAGAGTTTTTATCTACTTGTATAAAGTGTGGGCAGTGTGTACAAGTTTGTCCATACCATACACTATCACTTCTTGATATTACTTCTGGAAATAGTATAGGAACACCTTATGTAAATGCAAGAGAGCGAGGGTGTTATTTGTGTGATTTACTTCCTTGTGTTCTTGCTTGTCCTAGTGGTTCTTTAAATCACGATGTTACAACAGCACAACAAGTGAAGATGGGAGTAGCAATGCTTAAGAATCCAAGTAAATGCTTAGCTTTGAAAGGACAAAATGTAAAACAAGAAGATATTGCTGAAATTTTAAAACATTCAAATAAAAATGAGAGAGAGCAAAAAGTAGTTGATGATTTACAAAATTATGTAGGTAAACCTTGTACTATTTGTGCTGATTTATGTCCATACCCTGAGAAGGACAAGGCAATAGCAATGGTTAGTGATAATAAAGGAAATTTTTATCCAGAGGTAAGAAGCCAATGTGTTGGTTGTGGAGTTTGTGAAGAACTTTGCCCTGCTAGTGGCGAGGCTGCTATTGTGATTATTCCAAGAGTTGATTATAAGGAGATATATTGATGAAAAAAGTATTTATTAGTTTGATTATTGCTTCATTGTTTGTTGCTTGTAGTGATAATAAAAAAGAGGAAAAAACAAAAAATGAGCAAGTAAAAGAGGAGGTAAAAGCTCCTTTAAATCAAAGAATTACTATAATTGAGAATAAAACAGTTATTGAAAAAGATAATCCTTTTATCTCTTATGATTATGATGGAAATAGGGTTGTTAAAATCTCACCTAGTGGAGAAGAGACTGCTTTAACAAAAGAGTTAGGAGCTTTAATCTCTATTAAAAATAGCTATGAGAAGTTAAATGCAAAGATACTATCTCAAAGACTTAGTAAAAACTATATGCAAAAATGTTCAGCTTGTCATGATAACTATGCAAATGGAGTTATTGGACCATCATTGTTAGATAAAAACGAAGATGAGATATTTCAGGCTATAAAGGTTTATCAAACAGGTGAGAAAAAAAATGTATTTATGAAAGATTTGATTTCAAAAATGGCTGATGAAGAGATTAGAAGTTTGGCTAATGAAATAGCACAATTAAATAAAGAGGTAAGGGAGAGTAGATAGATGAAAGCAAAAAATATTGTTGGAATAGCTTTAACTGCTATAATCTTTGCTTTGTTATTTTTAGTTCTTTCTCAAGAGAGTTCTAAAAAGGTTGATGTTGTAGAGAAAGTAGAGGAGAAAGTTGCAAAAGTTGAGCCAAAAGTAGAAAAGAGTGAAGAAGAAAAATATGTAGAAGATTTAAAAAAACAAGCTGGAGCAAAGAGTGATTATGAGGTTAGTAAATACTACAAAACATCTTGTTCTTCTTGTCATGGAAAAGGAGGTGAAGGTACAAAAGTAGCTCCAATGATTGCTGGAAAATCTTATGAAGATATTGTAAAAAGACTCGATGATTATAAACATAATAGAGTACCAAACTCTTTAATGGTAGGTTTATTAAATAATATAAGTGATGAAGATTTAAAAAAACTAGCACTAGAGATAGCTAGTTTTAAATAGAGGCTATTAATGGATAAGTATAATACAAGAGCAACTATAGAAGATACAGGTTTTTTTGATACCTTTATTACTACAACAAAAGATGGTAAGAAAAAGTTAGGAATTAGATTTTATAGATGGTTTGTGGTTATTTTTGTGCATTTGTTATTTATTCTTTCATACTACATTGATTTACAGATGCTAGAAGGAGATTTAAGTGGTTCTAGATTTTTAGGTTTTCACTTAACAGATCCTTTTATGACTTTGCAAGTTTTTGCAAGTACACATCATATTCCAATAAACTTAACTATTGGAACTTTAACAATAGTTGTTATCTATTTAATAATGGGTGGAAGAGCATATTGTTCGTGGGTTTGTCCATATACAATTTTAGGTGAAATATCAGAAAAATTACATAGATATTTAAAAAAAAGAAAGCTTATAAAATCGTATAAGTTTAACCATAATATAAAATATATATTTTGGGCAATATTTCTATTTTTGGCCTTTGTTAGTGGATATTTAGTGTTTGAGATAATAAATGTAGTTGGAATAATCTCAAGAGCATTAATTTATGGTTATAGTGTAGCTTTAGCATTTGTAGTAGCTGTGTTTTTGATTGATACATTTTTTTCTCAAAGATTTTGGTGTAGATATGTTTGTCCTATTGGAACAACATATAGTTTTATTGGTTGGGGAAGTACAACAAAAATAGTTTGGGATGATAGTTGTGATCATTGTAGAGTTTGTGCAAATGTCTGTTTAGTTCCTCATGTTTTAGATATTACAAAGAAAAATGCAAATATAAATAATAGTAAAGAACAAACAGTTATTAGTGGAGATTGTACACTTTGTGGAAGATGTGTTGAAGTATGCCACAATGATTCACTAAATTTTGAAACTAAATTAAAGAAGTTAATATGATAAAAATTAAGAATCTTACAAAAACCTTTGGAGTTCAAAACTCTTTAGATAATATTTCTTTGGAGCTAAATAAGGGAGATAGTGTAATAATTATGGGACAAAATGGTGCTGGAAAAACAACTTTAATACGGAGCATATTAGGTCAATATATTCCCAGCAGTGGAACAATAGAAGTAGCTGGAAATAATCCATTTAAAAACAGAGTTGATACGATTTCAAAAGTAGGTTTTGTGCCACAACTTCCACCACCTATTAAATTAACAGTAGAAGAGCTTATAAATTTTGCTATACATTCAAGTAATATTAGTAAAAAAAGTGTTGTCGAGCTTTGTTTAAAAATGGATTTAGATTTAAATGAGCATATGAAGAAGGTTTTCTTTAAGCTTTCAGGTGGAATGAAACAGAAACTTTTAATAGCTATTGCAATTGCAAAAAATCCAGAAATATTTATATTCGATGAGCCAACGGCAAATCTTGATCCAAAAGGAAGGGAGAACTTTTATGAAATTATTAAAGAGTACAACAAAAATAGATTAATAATATTTATTAGTCATCGCATAGAAGAAGTTTTGAATTTGGTTAATAGAAAGATAGAACTCGATTTAGGAAAGGTTATTTTAGATGAAAAAATTTAATTTTTTAGTGTTTATTGTTTTAGGATTGTTTTTTACAGCTTGTAATTCAGAGGTTAATACTAAACCAAAAGAAGTGAAGTTTGATAGAGAAGTTTGTGAACGATGTAAAATGATTATTAGTGATAGAAATTATGCTGTTCAAGTTGTGAATCCACAAGATGGAAAGAGTTACTACCACGATGACATAGGATGTGCTATTTTATGGTTTGAAGAAAGTGAAATTTCATGGAAAAATGAAGCAATTATTTATGTAGCAGATGCAAATAGTGGAAAATGGATAGATGCCAAAAAAGCATTTTGGACTTTTGGAGCAACAACTCCTATGGATTTTGGATTTAGTGCATATGAATCAAAACAAGATGGTGAAAATTTTGAATTTACCCATGTAGTCCAGAAAGTAAAAGAGAAAAAAATGAAAAATCAATCAAATCACTCAGGACATATGGGGCATAAATAATGAAAAATCTTTTTCTAGTTTTAAAAACTGATGTAAATGAGGCTTTAAGATCTAAATGGTTTTTGGTATATACTTTGATTTTTGGTGGAATTATTGCTTTATTTTTTATAACTGGAATTACAGAGTCAAGAATTCAAGGATTTAGTGGATTAAGTAGATTGTTGCTTATTTTTATAGAAATTTGTATAGTTATAGTTCCTATTTTTATTCTAATAAATACTGTAAAAACAATAGCAGGGGAAAGAGATAGTAATATTCTAGAGTATATGCTATCTTTTCCTATTTCATTAAAAGAATATTTCTTTGGTAAGTTTTTAGGAAAACTTTTTACGGTAACTATTCCAATTATTGGAGCTTTGATTTTAGCATTGGTTTGGGGAATATTTAAAGGAGCAAATGTTCCTTGGGAAGAATTCTTTTATTATATGGCTTTAATTATTGCTATTAATATCTGTTTTTTAGGCTTAAGCTTCTTTATATCTTCAATTGTAAAAACTCAAGATGTGGCTCTTGGAATTGCATTTTTTGTATGGTTATTGCTTTTGGCTTTAATAGATTTATTATTAATAGGTTTCTTAATAAAATCAACAGCAAGTCCAGAATTGGTTTATGCTGTAGCTTTGGCTAACCCATTGCAAGTATTTAGAATAGGAGCTATTGCACTATTTGATCCAGAATTATCTGTAATTGGACCGGCTAGTTATTTTATTATGGATGAGTTTGGTAAAGAGTTAATTTCAATTTATTGTATTGTTTATCCAATTATTATTGGAGTTATATTTAGTGTTTTTGGATATTTAGTTTTTAAAAAAAAGGATTTAGTGTGAAAAGAATTATTTTTTTATTTTTTATTTTAGTTTCATCTTTGTTTTCTGCTGAGATATTGGGAAAAAACTATAAAGAAATTAGTAAATTAGTACAAGAAGTTTGTCCAATTAAAAATGTAGATATAGATAAGCATAAAGATTGGGCAGGTTATGTAGAGTTAAAGGATGGAAGTATTGTTGCCCTTAGTTCTTCAAAATATACTTTTGCTTATATGTTAATAGTGCAAAAGAGAGAAGGGCAAGATAGTGTTAAAAATATTTATGTAACAGATTATAAAAGTAAAAAGTTGATAGATGCAAAAACAGCTTATTATGTTTTTGGAAGTAATATTATGAGTGTTGGTGGTGATGATCTTATTCCTTTTTCTCTTGAAAATGATGCAAAAGAGTTTTTTAAAGTAAATAATGGAAAACAAATATATAGATTTGATAGGATGACAGAAAACTTCATAAATTATTTAGATATGAGATAAGAGGGCTTTTAAACCATTCACGGCTTTTGGTTTAGCCAACTCTTGTTGGAATTATTACAGTTTTATAGTGTCTAGCCGTTGCAAATAATCAGTATTTATATTAGGATCAAAGTTATAAAATTCACTTACCAAACTATAGATAAAATTGAATTATATGATAGAAATTTATTTTCTATTTTGTCATTCTATCTATCATTTTTACTACAACTCCACTACCAGGAACCATGCCATTAGCAATTTCTCCACCTATATCAAAAAACATATCTCTTGTCATAACTTTAGAGACTCTCTCTTTTAACCAAACACCTTTTTCACTAATTTCTCCATTTAGACCATCAATTTCTATAATACCAACTTTATTTTCATTTGACCAAATAAATTCAAAAGCATAAACTGGTCTAAAATATAAATATATTTTATCAACTATTGCATCATCAGTTAATATTTCATGTGAAATAATCTTTTCTCTTAGTAATGAGTTTTTCATCTCTTCTATTGCTGAGGAGAATGAAAATGTAGGATTAATAATATTATCAATATTTGTTAAATCTTCAACTTCTTTAAATTTATAATTAGAATTTTTAAAAAGTTTTTCATAGTTTTCTGACTTAATATTTCTTCCTAATCCATCAATGTAAGTTTTGTATTTAATTTCCCTATTGCAATTATATTGTACATTTAAAGTAGAGTATCTTTTGTCATTAGAGACAAAACTCTTTTTTGAATCTTCAAAAATTTCATAAGTCTTACCATCAATCAATATTGAAGTTGCATACTCATCATCAACTTCTAATTTTCTTTCTAATAACAATTTGTAATCAACTTTTCTATTTGAATCAATAAACCAAAATGGTTCATATCTTAACTCAGATCTTCCTGCATGAACTGCCTCATCTTTAGGTTTATTTAGAATATTAAACTTTGCCATCATTCCAAAAGCGTCAAGTTTTTTCTTGTTTGCTTGCTCTGTAGCAGCAGAAATATCATATACAGGTTCAAAAATATAAACTTTTTTTGCATCTTCTAGTATTTTTAAAGTATTCATATTTAGTATCTTTCCATTGTTAATTTAAATAATTATATCAACTTTTATTCTAAAAGTTTAAAAAATATGTTCTAAGTTTAATTTTTTCTTCAAATGCTCTTGAAATAACCCCTAAAAAGATATAGAAATACAAAATTTATTTATTTGTAATTTCTATTAATTTTTCTAAAACTTCTTTTTTATTTTTGTTATTTTCTAATTTTAATCTTTTTAGAAGTTCTTCTCTGACTATATTTATAGAATTTTCACATTCAAAAATTGCATTTTCTACTTCTTTATTAGTCAAAGAACAAGTTTGAATACCAAATTTTTCAAGATATTTCTTATCCCACCATTTTTTACTACCCAGTAATAAAAGAGCTGGAATATCATTTTTTATGTAAACTACAGTTGATACAACATCATAAGCAGGAGCTAATTTTATATCGTCTATACCATTATAAATTAATCCAAAATTTTTTAAATGAGCATCACCATTTTTTAATCTATAATTTAAATAAGTCATTTTAAAAAATTGTACTAAAGAAGATTTTTTATGTTGTGAAGAAACAAATGTTTTTATAGTTTTTACTATTTGTTCAAGAGAACCTTCATATTTATCGTCTCTTTGTTTACCCATTAGCACACACATATCTTCAAATCCAATATACCTATCTTCAATTTTATCAAATCGTTTCATAATAAAAAGTTTTTCATCATCAGAAATAAAAAATTCTGGAACATCAATATTTGAAAGTTTTACTATTTTCATACAGTAATATTCATTCAAAGCTAATTCTTGATAATCCTCTCCCCAAGATTTAACAATATAATCATCAATTTTTAAAGTAGCCTTATTTTCAATAGTTGCTAATACCTTTGGTTGAACTCCACTAAGAGCTGAATTTAATGCAAATTTGTTTACAAGCTCATCAAATAAAGTATCACTTTTAGGATGAAGTAAATCATCTAAAGTCAGATTATTTGCAATTTTTATAAAATCTGTTTCATAAGATATTCTTCCATTTATAGAGCTTGACATTATATTTAAAAGCCCAAAATCATCAGTTTTTTGAAGCTTTGAAAAATGTTTTTTAATAATAGATAATAAATATCCCTCTGGTAAATGCATTTCAAAAATTGGATGAAGTTTATTATGAATATATGGCTTTTGACGAACAGGCATAATCAAAGAGATAAAATCTTTTATATTCTCACTTGTATATAAAAATATAAACTCATCATTCTCTTTTACTAATTTTCCTACATTAATTAAATCTACTTTTATATTTAATTTATCCATTTACAACATCCTCAAAAACAGGAAAAGGTGATTTTTCCTTTAGAATTATTTCATATCCTAAGTAATCAATTATCTGTAAAACTTTTTTTAATCCTATATCAGAACTTGTACCTGATTCAAAATTACTAATAGTTGCTCTTGAGATATTCAAATCTTTTGAAATAGCTTGTTGAGATATATTCTTACTTTTTCGTAAAGTTGCTAACTCTTTTCCTAATTCATAAAAATCCATGAAAAACCTTTTGTATATTATATTAGTCAATAATACTATTTATATTAATTTTTGTCAAATATTTTATACATATAAACTTAAGAAAATAGAATAACCCTACAATTATAAACTATTGTTATTGTCATAAAGAATTTTTCTAAATTTCCGTCACCAATGACGGATAATCTTACTCTCATCTGACAAAATTATCTTATCATCTTAAAAACCAATAAAAAGTATAATTACAAATGAATATTTTATTAATTGAAGATGATTTAACACTCAACGAACTTATTACTGATTACCTTAAACTCAACGGTAATAGTGTTGTATCCTTAGAAGATGGTATGAATGCCATTGATACCATTGATAAGACAAATTTTGATTTATATATAATTGATATTAATATACCACATATCAATGGTTTAGAGATAGTTAAATATATTCGTCAAAAAGACCTTTCTACACCAATTATTATGATTACTGCTTCTATGGAGTTGGAGAATTTTAAAACAGCTTATAAAAATGGGTGTGATGATTACATCAAAAAACCATTTTACTTAGAAGAGTTAAAAATTAGAATTGATAAGTTATTATCAAAAAAATCAAATGGAAACTCACTTATTAAAATCTCTGACACCATTACATATGATACAGAGTATGAAGAGTTAAGTGTAAGGGGTGAAGTTAAAAGACTTAGAAAAAAAGAGAGATTACTTTTAAATATTCTTTTAAAAAATGTTAATAAATTAGTTACTAATGAGATTATTGAAAATTATGTTTGGGAAAATGAGATTAAAGAGTTATATCCACTTAGACAATTAGTAAATGATTTGAGAAAACATTTTGATAATGGTGAAAAATTCATATTTGCAGAAAGAGGAATGGGATACAAATTTGAAATTAAAAACTAAACTCTATCTATTTCAGATAGTATTATCAACTGTATTATTCATATTTTTAGGACTCAACTATTATTCGTATCAATATCAATTCAAAAAAGATATTGATACCTATGTAAAAAATGAAATTACTGTTCATCAAAAAGAGATTTTAACATCTATCAATAGAGTAAATA
>ERZ650300.1349-NODE-1349-length-13959-cov-8.292434_pt1 | contig 13959 bp, 11 predicted proteins | sample MGYA00376236_ERZ650300 | MGnify/ENA primary metagenome ERZ650300 (study PRJEB26733, sample SAMN07839303) | wastewater metagenome | biome: urban; feature: wastewater treatment plant; material: waste water | place: USA: North Carolina | collected 2016-04-28 ... | reverse complement strand
CAATCTCTCCATCATGCTGATGGCGACGAATCACGCTTTTAATTCGTGCATTTAGTTCAACCAAATGAAATGGCTTTGGCAAATAATCGTCCGCTCCCAGTTCTAATCCCAAAACTTTGTCTTCCAGAGAGTCTTTCGCGGAAATAATAATCACGTTCTCCCGCTTATGGAGAGCTTTCAGTCGTTCAAGAAGATCAAGTCCGCTTCCGTCCGGTAGCATGATGTCCAATAAGATACAATCATAGTCGTAATCTTCAATTTTGCGTAGAGCAGAATTGAAGTCACTGGCTGTTTCTACAACGTAACGTTCTTTTTCAAGTGAACATTGAATCAGTTCTCTCAAAGAGGGTTCGTCTTCTACAATCAATATCTTCATAATTTTGTCTCCTTTCTTTTTTACATACTACAAAGAAAAGGGATATTTCTGAAATAAAACTGAAATGGATTGAAAAAAGAGCTTGAAATAACTATTGAATGTCTAATGAACTGTTAGGACAGGCCATAAATAATATAATATGGAAGGAAAAAAAGAAAAGGATGAAAGCGATTGAGCCGTTTCCATCCTTTTTATAATTATGTGCGAATTTTGTTTAATAAGAACGTGCAAATATCACGCGGCAAGCAGATGGTTTGCCTGTTACCATACATTTACCCGGTTCCTTGTCTCCCGGAACAAATGAATCGAACGGAATACAACGAATGGTTGCTTTTGTAAGCTCTTTTATCTTTTCTTCAGTAGCAGCAGTACCATCCCAATGGGCTGAAATAAAGCCTCCTTTGCCTTCCAAAACAGACTTAAATTCCTCAAAACTATTTACTTCTGTAATATGACTCTCTCTATAGGATAGCGCATTATTAAATAAATCCGCTTGAATTTGAGAAAGTAAATTAGCAATATAATTTTCAATTCCATCTGCAGCAACGACCTCTTTGGATAAATTATCTCGTCGAGCTACTTCAAAAGTTCCGTTTTCTAAATCTTTTGGACCAACTGCAATTCGAACTGGAACACCTTTTAATTCCCACTCTGCAAATTTAAATCCTGGTTTCTGTGTGGTTCTATCATCATACTTAACACTAATATTAAGTTTGCGTAGCGCAGCTGAAACATTAGCCACAGCAGTAGAAATAGCTTGCAATTGTTCTTCCGACTTATATATAGGTACAATTACAACTTGAATTGGCGCCAAATTAGGAGGCAAAACCAATCCTTTATCATCAGAGTGCGTCATAACTAAAGCTCCCATCAATCGAGTTGAAACTCCCCAAGAAGTCCCCCAAACATATTCCTGCTTCCCTTCTGCATTGGCAAACTTAACATCAAAAGCTTTAGCAAAATTTTGCCCTAAGAAATGTGATGTCCCAGCTTGCAATGCTTTTCCATCTTGCATCAAAGCTTCGATACAATACGTTTCCTCAGCACCTGCGAATCGTTCTGTTTCTGTTTTCAAGCCTTTTACAACGGGTATAGCCATAAAATTTTGAACGAAATCAGCATAAACATTCATCATTTTCTCCGATTCTTCAATCGCTTCTTTTTTGGTTGCGTGAGCAGTATGTCCTTCTTGCCACAAAAACTCAGCAGTCCTTAAGAACAATCGCGTTCTCATCTCCCATCTCACCACATTAGCCCATTGATTAATCAGCAAAGGCAAATCTCTATACGACTGAACCCAACCTTTATAAGTTGACCAAATGATTGCCTCACTAGTTGGACGTACAATTAACTCCTCTTCTAATTTAGCATTTGGGTCCACCATTAATTTCCCAGGCTTATCAGGATCATTTTTTAATCTATAATGAGTTACTATCGCACATTCTTTCGCAAATCCTTCAGCATTCTTTTCTTCAGCTTCAAACATACTTTTCGGCACAAACAAAGGAAAATAAGCATTTTGATGTCCCGTTTCTTTAAACATACGATCCAATTCTGCTTGCATTTTTTCCCAGATAGCATATCCGTATGGCTTGATTACCATACAGCCTCTAACACCTGAATTCTCGGCTAAATCAGCTTTTACAACTAGCTCATTATACCATTTCGAATAATCTTCTTCTCTTGTAGTAAGGTTCTTGCTCATATCAAATAGTTTGGCACAAATTTTGTTTTATTTTTTTTAACTTATTAGTTAGGCAAAACTAACTATTTTTGTATTGTCCAACAATAAAAAATCCCATAGAATATGAAAACTACTGTTTTTTACCAAAGAAATATACCCCAATTTGCATTTATTGGATTTTTATGTTTACTAATTTCATCGTGTGGCTCTTACCAAAATAGCTCCTATTACGAAACAGACGGTGTTTACGGCTCAAATTCTTCGAGAGTTGTTTACAATGAATCACAAAACACCTCTGGCAATCAATATCAAGAATATTTTAGATCATTGCAAAACACCAATTCATCTTCAGAAATTTTTACAGATGTAGAAAGCTATAATAATTATGAAGATGTTAATGATAGTATCCAAGCTCCAAATACTGGCTACGCAAGCTGGGGAAGCAATCCACAAAGCACTACCATATATATTAATGACATTGGTTGGAACAACTGGTATGGTGCCGGATGGGGATGGAACAACCCTTGGGGTTGGAATGGCGGCTGGGGATGGAATACTGGTTGGGGTTGGAATACTGGATGGGGCTGGAATGCCGGATGGGGTTGGAACACTGGCTGGGGCTTAGGTTGGGGATGGGGTTATCCTGCAGGTGGCTGGTGGGGTTATCCCGGTGGATACTGGGGATATCCAAGTTACAGATACAACAATTATGCCTACAATGCTAGCAGAAGAGGCTCTGGATATTACTCCAACGGTAACTATATAAACAGAACCTACAACAACCGTAATAATCAAAATATAACCAACTTCAACAGAAGAAGCAGCACTGATTTTAGAAGAAATTCAAATACTAACTATAGCTCTAACAATTCTTTCAACAGAAGAAATTCAAATACTGATTACAGTTCTAGCAATTCTTTTAATAGAAGAAATAGCAGCTCTAACTCTAACAATTCTACATATACTACTACAAGAACCAGTAGAGAGAGCAGCAATTACAACACAAATTCTAACAGCTCTTCACGTTCAAGAAGCAATAGCTACACTCCTAGTCGATCTTATTCTCCAAGTTCTTCAAGTGGAAGTATGCGTTCCTCAGGAGGCAGTAGCGGAGGCGGAATGAGATCTTCAGGCGGAGGCGGAAGAGGCGGAAGAGGTTAATAACTTCCTAAAAACAACTATTCAATCAAACAACTTAACCATTATGAAGAAGACCTATATAGTAATCGCTATTGCTTTTTTGTGTACATCAGCAAAAGCTCAAGAAATATCGGATGCTTTACGTTATTCCGTCGACAACCTCAACGGTACTGCTAGATACCGATCCATGAGCGGCGCTTTTGGAGCATTGGGTGGTGATTTATCTTCAATTAATGTGAATCCTGCGGGTTCTGCTGTATTTAACAACAACCAATTAGGACTAACCATAAGCAATTATAACACCAAGAATAATTCTAACTATTTTGGAACCCAAACTAGCGATAGTGAAAATTCTTTTGACTTGAATCAAGCAGGAGGTGTTTTTGTATTTAAAAACCACAACAGAAATGCCGACTGGACTAAAATTGCCTTTGCGGTTAACTATGAAAATACCAACAATTTTGACAATGCTAAATTTTCTGCAGGAGTAAATCCAACAAATTCTATAGCTAACTATTTTTTGAGTTATGCCAATGGAATTCCGTTGAACATACTTGAAAACGGGAATTATCCTGAATTAAGCTATGCAGAACAACAAGCTTTCTTTGGTTATCAAGGCTATATAATCAATCCTGTTTCAAATGCAACTAGTAATACCGCCTATACCTCAAATGTTCGTGAAGGAGGCAATTATTACCAAGAAAACGCCATTTACTCCAATGGGTATAACGGAAAGTTATCCTTTAACTTTTCCTCATCCTACAAGGACAAACTTTATATAGGTATTAACCTTAATTCGCATTTTTCTAATTTTACTCAATCAACTAGATTCTACGAAGACAATGATAACACTTTAACAAACGAAGACCGAATTACAAGAATGCGTTTTAGTAATGATTTATACACTAACGGAACGGGATTTTCTTTTCAAATAGGTGCTATTGTAAAAGCAACAGAGGAATTAAGATTTGGTGCGGCTTATGAGTCTCCAACGTGGATGAATTTGAGTGATGAATTAACACAACGATTAAGTTCCGTTAGTAGCAATACCTCTGGAGAATTACCTACTGATGTAATTGACCCACGTATTACTAATTATTATGCTCCTTACCGTTTGCAAACTCCGAGTAAATTTACTGCAAGTGCGGCTTATGTGTTTGGCAAAAAAGGATTAATTAGTATTGATTACTCTATAAAAGATTATAATAATGTCAAATTTAGACCTACAAATGACGATTATTATAGAGATTTGAATGCTGAAATGAATGCAACTCTTAAAACTTCAGGAGAATTACGAATTGGTGCTGAATATAAAATTAAAGCGTTGAGTTTGAGAGGTGGCTACCGAATGGAAAAAAGCCCTTATAAAAATAAAACTACCATTGGAGACTTAACTGGCTATTCTGGAGGTTTGGGGTACAATTTTGGAGCAACCCGAGTTGACCTTGCTTATTCTTATGCTAAACGAAATTACCAACAAGGTTTTTTTAGCACGGGACTTACGAATGCAGCAAGTATAGACGCCATTAACAATAACGTTTCTCTGACGTTGCTGTTTGAATTATAAAAAGAAATAGAAAAAGAAGCCCAATTCGGCTTCTTTTTTTTGCTGTTACTTTATCAAGCCTTCTTTTAAATGACAACAAAAAAGCCCTATCTTCCTTATAGCCCCGGTAGGAGCGGCATCCTTTGCCTTTTCTTTCGAAAGGCAAAGATATAGCGGATGACGGGTCTTTGAAGCCAAGAAAACCTTTTTCTTCCTGCTCCCAATTCACTCCAAAACTTTATATAAAATCCAATGCATATTGGGATGTGATGTGTAATAAATGCTTTTTCAGAACAAAAAAAAGCGTATTTTTGCCAATTCCTAGAAGAAGGGGAATCTATACTATGAGAACAAAATCAACAAAAAAGAATAAAATCAACGTCATCACTTTAGGGTGTTCAAAAAATATTTACGATAGCGAGGTTTTGATGGGACAACTTCGTGCCAGCGGAAAAGAGGTTGCCCATGAAGCAAAGGCAGATGAAGGTAATATTATCGTAATCAATACGTGTGGTTTTATTGACAATGCCAAGGCCGAATCTGTGAATATGATTTTGGAATATGCTGATAAAAAAGAAAAAGGATTGGTTGACAAAGTTTTTGTAACAGGTTGCCTTTCTGAAAGATATCGTCCGGATTTAGAAAAGGAAATTCCAAATGTAGACCAATATTTTGGAACCACTGAATTGCCTGGTTTATTGAAAGCATTAGGCGCAGATTACAAGCACGAATTATTAGGCGAGCGTTTGACAACAACTCCTAAAAACTATGCTTATTTGAAAATTTCTGAAGGTTGTGACCGACCTTGCAGTTTTTGTGCAATTCCATTAATGAGAGGAAAAAATGTGTCTCAAACCATCGAAAAATTGGTTAAAGAAGCAGAAGGTTTAGCCAAAGACGGTGTAAAAGAATTGATTTTGATTGCTCAAGACTTGACATATTATGGTCTTGATTTGTATAAAAAACGTGCGCTTGGAGATTTACTAGAAGCGTTAGTAAAAGTGGAAGGCATTGAATGGATTCGTTTGCATTATGCATTTCCTACCGGTTTCCCAATGGATGTTTTGGAGATTATGAAGCGTGAACCAAAAATATGTAACTATATTGATATTCCGTTACAACACATTTCGGATAGTATTTTGAAATCGATGCGTCGTGGTACTACGGAAGCTAAAACTACTCAATTATTGAAAGATTTTAGAGCGGCTGTTCCGGGAATTGCAATTCGTACGACGCTAATTGTAGGTTATCCTGGTGAAACCCAAGAAGATTTTGAGACGTTGAAAGATTTTGTTCAAGAAATGAAATTTGACAGAATGGGTTGTTTTGCTTATTCGCACGAAGAGAACACACATGCCTATTTACTAGAAGACAATGTTCCTGACGAGGTAAAACAAGCTCGTGTTAATGAATTAATGGAACTACAATCACAAATTTCATGGGATTTGAACCAAGAAAAAGTAGGCAAAACGTTCAAATGTATTATTGACCGCAAAGAAGGAGCACACTTTATTGGAAGAACCGAATTTGATAGTCCAGATGTAGACAATGAAGTATTAATTGATGCTTCAAAACATTATGTAAAAACTGGCGAATTCGTTATGATTAAAATTACAGATGCAACTGAATTTGACTTATACGGAGAACCTGTTTAATTAGTATATTTGAATCCATAAATAGTTTACGATGCAAAAATTTCAATATTTATTGTTTTTAGGGTTTACGTTATTTTTCACTCAGACCAATTGGGCACAATACAATAACGGTTATGGCAATAATGGCTACGGTGGAGGTTACAATGGTAGAATGAATCAAATGGGAATGGGACCTGGGACAGCACAAAGTGCACCTAAACCACCATCAAACGAAGAAACCGCTACAAGAGTAATGGAAAGTTTAAAAACCGAACTCAATTTTGATGCTTTGCAAGAAATTGCTATCAAAAATTTATTAATTGAAAGTTTAAATGCACAAGGCGTAATCATAAAAAAAGAGGGTTCGAACGAAAGTAAGAGCGAAGACCTTAGAGTAATCTCTGAAAATACCGACAGAAAAATACTTGAACTTTTGAATCCAGACCAGAAAGAGATTTATAAAAAAATTGTTGCTGGAGGATTTAAAAAGAAGAAAAAGAAATAAAAAACTAAAACCAACTACCAATGTTTAAACAACTACTACTTACTATTGGATTGGGTTTACTTATTAGTTCATGCGGAACAAATCCATACAAAGAGAGTAATAAAGTATACGAACAACAATTAAAGGTGTTGCAGCAAAAATTAGCTGAAAAAGAAGCTATTGCGCTAAAAAAAGTAGAGACTACTACCACCTCTCACGATACACTTTACACAAAACAAATTAATACACTAAAAGATTCAATTTCTAAATTTAATCCGACAGCATTAGAAAATGTTACAACCGAATGGATTGGAACGGTAAACTTCAACTTAAGAAAACCTAATTTTGTAATCATACACCATACTGCACAGGATTCCTTAAAACAAACCTTAAAAACATTTACACTAGCCAGCACAAAAGTGAGTGCACATTATGTAATCGCCGAAGATGGAAAAGTAGTGCAAATGTTAAATGACTATTTGAGAGGTTGGCACGCTGGCAATGGAACTTGGGGAAGAAACAGCGATATCAACTCTGCTTCAATTGGGATTGAACTTGACAATAACGGCTCAGAACCCTTTTCTGAAGCACAAATTAATAGTTTGCTTGCTCTTTTAACAAAACTGAAAAAAGACTACAACATTCCTACTCAAAATTTTATTGGACACTCAGATATTGCTCCTACTAGAAAAGTAGACCCTAGCGCCTTGTTTCCATGGCAATTATTGGCTGAAAAAGGTTTTGGTCTTTGGCCAGAAGCGCAATTGGAAACAGCTCCTACAGATTTCAATGCTGAAATGGCGTTGCGAATAATTGGATATGACACAAAAAACCTGAATGCCGCTATCAAAGCCTTTAAATTGCATTATATCAAGACAGAAATTGACTCAATTATAGACCAAAAAACATTAAATGTTATTTATGCTGTTTATAAAAAACAACTATGATTAAGTACAACAAATTGAATTTAAAAAGGCTTTTTGATAGTGTTCAAAAAGCCTTTTTTATTACTTAAAACTTAAACCAAGCATAAGGTTTATGTTCAAAATCCAATGCTCTTGGCAAACCGTCACCAGGTGTAACTTTTAGTTCTGGTAATATTGATGGATTAGATGGGTAAGTCTTTCCATTAAACTTTACAATACGGTATTTACTTCGGCTATAAATGAATAAATTTTTCCATCCGTTGGTTTTAAGGCAACAATAAAAAACACAAATAACAAAACAAGTTAATTAGTTAATAAAATTCAAAAAGGACAAGAAATTAGGACAGATTGATTTATTTTTACTTACGAATTTAGTATTCCCCAATGGAGAAAAATGTATAGAATACTACTATTTTATCAAAAAAATGACACTCACTCTCAATAATCTTTTTACCAAAGAATTACCTGCTGACTCGGACACTAACAATATTCCTAGGCAAGTTTACAATGCTTGCTTTTCATACGTATCCCCAAAAGTACCTTCAAATCCATCAATAATTCACGTTGGTGTTGATGTTGCGGACCAAATTGGCTTAGAACAAGATGAATTGAAGAACGATGATTTCTTAGCTGTTTTCAGTGGTTCAAAGATTTATCCAAACACACAACCTTTTGCAATGTGTTATGCTGGGCATCAATTTGGGAATTGGGCAGGACAATTAGGCGATGGAAGAGCCATTAATTTAATGGAAGTAACCCATAAAGAAAAAAACTTTACACTACAATTAAAAGGTGCTGGTCCAACTCCCTATTCACGAACTGCAGACGGATTAGCCGTTTTACGTTCTTCCATTCGTGAATACTTATGTGCAGAGGCGATGCATCATTTAGGAGTACCCACTACCCGCTCTCTTTCATTAGTTTTAACTGGAGACGAAGTACTTAGAGACATTATGTACAATGGGAACCCCGCTTACGAAAAAGGCGCTATTGTTTGTAGAGTAGCACCAAGTTTTATTCGATTTGGAAATTTTGAAATTTTTGCCGCCAGACAAGATCATACGAATCTGAAATTACTAGCTGATTTTACCATTCAACATTACTTCCCATCCATAAAAGTAACAGGAAAAGAAAAATACATTCAATTTTTTGAAGCGGTTTCTAAAAGCACATTGGAAATGATTCTTAACTGGCAAAGAGTAGGTTTTGTTCACGGAGTTATGAATACAGACAATATGTCAATTCACGGTATTACTATTGACTATGGCCCTTATGGATGGCTGGAAGACTATAATCCCACTTGGACACCTAACACCACTGACAATCAACACAAAAGATATCGTTTTGAAAATCAACCCCAAATTGGTTTATGGAATTTGTATCAATTGGCCAATGCCTTATATCCTTTAATTGAAGAAACGCAACCGCTGGAAGCTATTTTGGATGCTTATACCAAAGCGTATGATTTAAAATACCTGCAAATGATGCAATCAAAATTGGGATTACAAATAAACGATAAAGAAGATCGCGACTTAATTCAAGAACTTATTGATTTGCTACAAGAAATAGAAACTGATATGACTATTTTCTTTAGAAACTTGAGTTTAGTTCTTAAAAATGATACTCCAGAAACTGCTTTAACAAAAATTGAATTTGCCTTTTATAATGCTAATGATTGTAATGAAAGCATAACTCTAAAATGGCACAATTGGTTCACTAAATATAGCAACAGACTTCAACTAGAAACATTCTCTGATGCAGAAAGAAGTTCCGCTATGAATCAAGTTAACCCAAAATATGTCCTTCGCAATTATATGGCGCAATTGTCCATTGATGCTGCTGAAAAAGAAGACTATTCTATACTAAAAGAATTGTTTGAACTTTTACAAAAACCTTACGAAGAACAACCCGAATATGAAAAGTGGTTCGCCAAACGACCCGATTGGGCAAGAGTTAAGATAGGTTGCTCTATGCTTAGTTGCAGTTCTTAAAAGTTTCAGAACTAGAACACTTTTTAAAACAGATAGATAAAATTCATTTCGAGTCCATTTCTGAACAGAGAAAAAAAACGCTTTTTTATACGCTATCAAAAATCAAATGGATAGTTTTGCATTTTATAGAACAAAATCAAAATAGTAAAATAAAATGCAGATGAATCAAGAGATTATCAATGCTTTTGAAGTAATAAAAAACGGCGGTATCATTCTTTACCCAACAGATACCGTTTGGGGTATAGGCTGTGATGCCACTAATCCTGATGCAGTTGCCAAAATATATCAGCTAAAACAAAGAACCGAAAGCAAAAGTATGATTTGCTTGATGAACGGTGAAAAAATGATGTACAACGTATTCAAAGAAATTCCCGAAGTAGCTTGGCAAATTCTAGATTTATCCGAAAAACCCACTACTTTAATACTAGATAATCCAAGAAATGTAGCACCTAATTTAATTGCCGAAGATAAATCATTAGGCATTCGACTGATAAAAGAGCCTTTTTGCTTTAAGCTACTAGAACGTATGAAAAAGCCATTAGTATCTACTTCTGCTAATATTTCTGGGCAACCTACACCATTATCTTTCAAAGAAATTAGTCCAGAAATTATAAAAGGCGTGGACTATGTTGTAAATTTGCAGCACGAAAAAATTGCAGGAAAACCTTCTACGATTATTAAATTGACGAATGATTCTCAGGTTAAAATCATCAGAAAGTAGTAGTTAACCGCAAATTCGCAAATTGTATTATTTATATGGAAGAATACATTTATAGAGAAGAAAATTATGCAATCGTAGGAATACTTTTTGAAGTTCATAAAAATCTTGGAAAAGGATTTTCTGAAATTGTTTACAAAGATGCAATAGAATTTGAACTTCAACAAAACAACATTCCATATCAACGTGAAAAAGAATTTGCAGTAAACTATAAAAACACGACTCTAAAGCATAAATTTTATGCTGATTTTGTGGTTTATGACAAAATCATTCTTGAAATAAAAACAGTTGATTGTTTCAATAACAGTCATTATAACCAATGTTTAAATTATTTAAAAGTTTCCAAAAATAAATTAGCCATATTGGCAAATTTCAATTTAGTTTCTTTAGAATACAAACGCATAATAAATTCAAAAAATTAATTTGCGAATTTGCGGTAAAAATTATGAATTATAAATCAGCACTTAATAACACAATATTCGAAGTAATATCGAGAGCTTCCCAAGAACTAAACATAGAAAGCTATGTAATTGGTGGGTTCGTTAGGGATTTACTATTAAAAAGAGGCTCCAAAAAAGATATCGATGTGGTGGCTGTAGGCAGTGGCATCGAATTGGCGCTCAAAGTTTCAGAACTTTTACCTAAAAAACCAAAGGTGCAAGTGTTCAAGACTTACGGAACTGCTATGCTCCGTTTTGAAGATACCGATATTGAATTTGTAGGTGCCAGAAAAGAATCCTACAACCACGACAGCCGCAATCCAATCGTTGAAAACGGAACGCTACAAGATGATCAAAACCGCCGTGACTTCACCATAAACGCTTTGGCTTTGTCTTTGAATCCATCTAACTTCGGAGAACTCTTAGATCCCTTTGCTGGTATTTCTGATTTAGAATCTAAAACAATAAAAACTCCGCTTGACCCAGACATCACCTTTTCGGATGACCCGCTAAGAATGTTGAGAGGCATTCGTTTTGCTACGCAATTAGGTTTTGAAATACATCCTGATTCTCTGGATTCCATTACCAAAAATGCAGAAAGAATAAAAATCATTTCGGGAGAACGTATTGTTGAAGAGTTAAACAAAATTCTACTAACCGAAAAACCTTCTTTAGGCTTTTTGTTGCTTTACAAAACGGGATTATTAGAGCTAATTCTACCTGAATTAACCGCCTTGAATCAAGTAGAAGAGATAGAAGGACACACACACAAAAACAACTTTTACCATACCCTTGAAGTAGTCGATAATATCTGTCCAAATACGGAAGATGTTTGGTTGCGATGGGCGGCTTTATTGCACGATATTGGAAAAGCACCAACGAAACGCTTCAACAAAAAACAAGGATGGACTTTTCACGGTCACGAGTTTTTGGGCGGTAAAATGGTTAAAAAAATCTTCGAAAGATTGCATATGCCTTTGAATCACAAAATGAAATTTGTACAAAAAATGGTCGTAATGAGTTCGAGACCAATTGTCTTGGCGCAGGACACTGTTACCGACTCAGCAGTACGTCGTTTGGTTTTTGATGCAGGAGAAGATGTAGAAAACTTAATGACACTTTGCGAGGCCGATATCACCACTAAAAACCCAAACAAGTTCAAAAAATACCACAGTAATTTTGAAATTGTACGTAAAAAAATTGTTGAAGTTGAAGCGCGCGACCACGTTCGCAATTTTCAACCTCCAATCAGTGGTGAGGAAATAATGGAGCTCTTCAATTTAAAACCATCCAGAGAAATTGGCATCCTAAAAGAAGCGGTTAAAGAAGCTATTTTAGAAGGAGAAATACAAAATGAGTACCAAGCTGCTTATGAATTTATCTTAAAAAAAGGAGCCAAATTAGGCCTAAAGATTAACGATTGTTAGCCCTTTTTTTCATTGCCAAACCCATAAATTTGCAATTAAATAATTGATTTTTTATCACTAAAAAAATGACTAAATCTAATAAACCTGTTATCATTTGGCTGCTTTCTGGTTGCCTACTTTTATTTTTAATGGTTGTGGTTGGCGGAATTACCCGATTGACTAATTCTGGACTCTCAATGACCGACTGGCATTTGATTACCGATACCTTCCCTCCTATGACAGAGGCGAAATGGAGTCAAGCTTTTGAAGAATACAAAAAGTTTCCTGAGTATCAAAAAATCAATATTCATAATGATTTTACCTTATCCGATTATAAGTTCATTTACTTCTGGGAGTGGTTTCACCGTTTTATTGGTCGAATCATCGGTATGGTATTTTTAATCCCTTTCTTTTATTTTTTAGCTAAAAAAAGATTAGACAAATCAACCATCAAAAAATGTATTGTTCTTTTGTGTATGGGAGGATTTCAAGGCTTTTTGGGTTGGTTTATGGTAAAAAGTGGCTTGATTGACAATCCAGATGTGAGCCATTTTAGATTGGCGTTGCACCTTACTTTTGCATTCATCACCTTTGCTTATACCCTTTGGGTGGCTTTGGATTTGATTTACCCTAACAAAGACAACTTTTATCCTCAATTGAGAACTATTGCTCGATTTGCCTTTGTGTTTTTGATTATTCAAATCATTTACGGAGGTTTTGTTGCAGGACTCAACGCTGGATTAATTCACAACCATTGGCCATTAATGAGCGATGGTCAATTCATTCACGATAGTGTATTTATCGAAAAAAACAGTTTTATCCTCAATTTGATTGAAGGAAAAAGCGGCGTACAATTCGTGCATCGTACAACCGCTTATCTTGTGGTGGCGTTAATGGTTTTGTTGTATTTCAAAAGCAAAAAGTACACTTTGTCAATAGCGCAACAAAACGGTCTCAATGCGCTTGTTATACTTGTTTTTGTACAATTTGCACTAGGCGTTTTGACTTTGTTATACAGCGTACCCCTTTGGTTAGGATTGGCACACCAAATCACAGCTTTCTTTTTATTGACAGCTATGACTTACACGCTACACCGTTTCACTAAATAAGATAAAGAGATGGTCTAATACACCATCTCTTCTCTTTCAAACGTTGGTAAAACGATGTGATTTATGTTTTGTTCCATCCATTGGTTCTCTAACAAATCTGCCCACGCATTCATATATTTTACCGTATCTGACATTACATTTCTATTGAAAGAAGCCACACCAGCTTTGGCTAAAATCTCGGGATTGGACAAGTTTTCGAGTTGTCTCAAATCTGATTGTGTAAAACCAAATTCAATCATTCTACCAATAATTAAATCCATAGGATAACCACTCGTTGGACAATAATCTATAACTTGTTCCGACCAATCGCCTCGTTTTTGTAAGGCAAACTGCTGAATTTCTGCTCTGGTAAACGAAGTTATATTTTGTGCCAAATGCCCACAATTACAACTTCCCATATGCCCCCATTCATAACGACCGCTAGTTGCTATTTGTGTCGCCGTTTCTCTTAGGGCTTGAATTACTTTTAAATTTGGTACCGCCATAATACAATAAATTTGGTTTT
>ERZ650300.1340-NODE-1340-length-13993-cov-4.081432_pt1 | contig 13993 bp, 9 predicted proteins | sample MGYA00376236_ERZ650300 | MGnify/ENA primary metagenome ERZ650300 (study PRJEB26733, sample SAMN07839303) | wastewater metagenome | biome: urban; feature: wastewater treatment plant; material: waste water | place: USA: North Carolina | collected 2016-04-28 ... | reverse complement strand
AAGCGAAATCTTTCAGCCATTCATTCATAAAATAATAACTTATTGGAATGCTTATTAACACCGCTATTGCAGAAATGATCAAGAATTTTTTCGTTAAATCTAAAACGATTGATTTTTCGGAAGCACCCAATGTTTTTTTGATGGCGACGTCTTTAAGTTTTTGTTCGATTAATAATGATGAAAGTGCGAATAAACCGAGTAATGCGACGGTGAGAACGATGATGTTTAGTATCGTGAAAAGTGTTTGTTGTTTTTGATATTTCTCAAAGGTTTTGGCGAATTCTTTATTTACAAATGAATAATTGAAAGGATATCCCGGTTCTGCTTTAGTTTCCCAATAATTTTTGATTCTTGATACCGTTCCATCAATATCATTTTTATTGAGTTTCACTTCCATAAAATACATATTATCCCTCTTCCATTCGGTTACAAAATAGTGGAAGAAAACGACAGCAGGAGTTTCACTCTTCACATTCCATAAATTGTAATCTTTTACGATACCTATGATTTTATATTGTTTATCGTCAAATCCCGGTTTCAGTTCATTTTTCAACGCATCATCCGCTGTCCAACCCATTTGTTTAACAAAAGTTTCATTAACCAAAACTGTATTTATGGTGTCCGACGAATATTTTGGCGAAATATTTCTTCCTTTTACCAATTTCATATCAAAGAAATCGAGGAAGTTATAATCCATTGCACCGTGTTGTGCGGTTACACTTTTATTACGCCAATCCATATTCGAGGAGCTCCCTCCGGTTGTTGGCGTTGCTTCTCCAAAAGTCACATCTTCTACTCCGTTTACTTTTTTGAGTTCAGTTTTTAGACGTTCATATTTTTTATAACTTAAATCTTTTGTGCTGTAATAAATGGTAATTACCTGATTTCCTTTGAATCCCAAATCTTTGTTCATCATATATTTTACCTGTTGATGAATGATGATTCCGCCAATGATAAAGAATGAAGAAATAATCAACTGTAAAGTGAGGATTCCGTTTCGCAACCAAACACCGTGACTACTTCTTGAGAAATTTCCCTTCAAAGTATTAATTGGTTTAAAATTAGAAAGGTAAACCGCAGGAATCAACCCCGAAAAAAGGATTACAAGTAATGTCATTATCGCAGAATAAAGGTAAATCGACCAATCATTCATCACCATTTCTTTATCCAAAAACTTGTTGTAAGAAGGCAACAGCAACTCCACCAACACCAATGAAAAGAAGTAAGAGAAAACACAAATCAGCGTTGCTTCTACCAAAAACTGAAAAATCAACTGCGTTTTGGTGCTTCCAATCGCTTTTTTTACGCCGACTTCTTTTGCTCGTTGCGAACCTTGAGCGGTTTTTAAATTGATAAAATTAATAGCGGAAAGAATCAGAATTAAAACGGATAATCCAAACAAGATTTTTATGGTTTTATAGTCTGCTTTTCCTTTGAAACCTGATTTTGCTTCTAATCTTGCCTTATCAAGTCGTGTAAGGTAAAATTCGTTCGGACCATATTTGGTAAGCATTTCTTCAAGCGTTACATTTTCTTTCTGTAACTGTTCTTTCGGGTATCTTTTCTTTATAAGAACTTTTTCAAAAATATCCTTTTCAACCTTAGATATATCAGAATTTGTCCTAATTTTGACTAATGCTTGGTAAGAATTATTTCCCCAATTCTGATAACCTTTCTTAATATTTTCACGGTCGTCTTTCATCGTTTGAGAAAGCACCACATAATTTGGTTTCACTACAGAATTTCCTTCAGGCAAAGTATAAACCGCTGTTACGATATATTTTGCATCGCTCAATGTCAATTCTTTTCCAACAGGATTTTCGTCACCAAAAAGTTGTTGGCTTAATTTATCCGACAAAGCAATTTTGTTGTAATCGCTCAAAGCATCTTTGTAAGAACCAAATTTTAATTTAAAAGGAAAAAAATTAAAGAAACTTTCCGAAACAGATTCGCTGTCTTTCACATACTGACTTTTACCGCTATTGGTTTTCATCAAGCCTTCTTTGTTGTCGTAAGCAAACATTACGAAATCTTCAATTTCGGGAAGTTCGTCCGTTGCAGTTTTTGTCATTTGATAAGACATATTATTGTTCGTCCAATCCTCTGTCTTATAATATTGTTGAAGAAAATAAATGTCTTTTTTCTGTGGATTCCATTGTTCATAACTCGCTTCATCATTCCAATGAAGCAGAATCAGCATAAATCCTGTCAATCCCAAAGTCAATCCGAAAAGATTGATAAATGTGGAAAGCCAATTCTTTTTATAGTTGATGAATGCTATTTTGAGCCAATTTCTTAACATAGTTTTTTTGTTTCAAGTTTCAAGTTGTAATGCGTATTTTTTTACACATTAGTCACATAAGTTTTTTTAGCCAATTATTCTGCTTATTTTAGAACACTTTAGTTTGAAAATCAAAGATTTCCATCTTTTGTGAACTTTTTTGCGCGTATATTTTCTAATGTGACTTATGTGTTTAATTTTTTTGAAACCTAACAGGTTTTGAAAACCTGTTAGGTTTACTTTAGTTTATGGAAATTGAATGTTTTTAAAGTGCTAAATCTTCCTGCGATTTTTCAAAATAATCCTTCGTTCTGTCGGAAATTTGTTCATTGAAAATTTCGCCGTCTTTCATATTGATGATTCGGGAAGCAAAACCTGCATCGTAGGAAGAGTGCGTCACCATCACGATGGTGGAACCTTCTCTGTGAAGTTCTGCAAGTAAATTCATCACTTCGTTTCCGTTGTTGCTGTCCAAATTTCCTGTAGGTTCGTCGGCGAGAATGAGTTTTGGTTTGGTCACCAATGCTCTTGCAACGGCAACTCTTTGTTGTTGACCGCCTGAAAGTTGTTGCGGATAATGTTTTCCACGGTGGTCAATTTGGATTTTCTGCATAATTTCATTCACACGCTTTTTCCTTTCGGAAGAAGGAACTCCATTGTAAAGCAATGGCAACTCAATGTTTTCAAAAACAGAAAGTTCATCAATCAGATTAAAATTTTGGAAAATAAAACCAATGTTTTTCTTTCTTAAAACCGATTTTGTTTTCTCGGTTGTTCCAACAACTTCGTTATTTAGAAACTTGTAAGAACCGCTTGAAGCGTGGTCTAAAAGTCCTAAAATATTAAGCAAAGTAGATTTTCCGCAACCTGAAGGTCCCATTATTGCGACAAATTCGCCTTCATTTATTTTTAGACTTACTTTGTTTAATGCGGTAGTTTGCACTTCGTCGGTGCGGTATATTTTTGAGAGGTTTTCTGTGGTAATCATTTTATTTGAAATTTGAGATTGATTTTATTTCGTGTACACTTTTGCAAGAGAGGTTACTTCTTGATTCAGATTTTGATATTTCAAATTTTCAAGATAGACTTTTGCAGTACTTGTTGCTTCCACATTGATTTTATTGGTTGTTCCGCTTAACTTTACTTTTGAGGCGGAAGTTGCTTCTACATCAATATTTTTGGCTTGAACATTCGCGTCAATTCCCGAGGCACTTGTTGAAACTATGTTTAGTTTTTCAGCAAAAATATTTCCTGAAATTTGACCTGCACTGTGCAAATTCAAAGCGAGTTTATCCAATTTAAAATCGTCCGAAATAAAAATTCTTCCTGCACTTGAAGCATCTAATTTTTTAAAATCATTGGTATAAACAGTGACTTCAGTTTTTACGTTTTGTAGTGAGCTATTATTATCATATTTCACTTTCAATATGCCATTTTCAGAAGAAACTACAATTAATCCAAGTGCATTTGAGTTCACCACCACTTTTTGCTTGTCAGATTTTTTAATGAAAAATTTCATTCCTGAATTGGCTCTGATTTCTGAAAAGTGGGAGACAAAAAACTCGCGACTTTCCATCGGTTTTGAGGAATAATTTTCTGCGGAATTATAATCAGAATTTTGATAATTTCCGTAGGTGCCATTTCCATCGGTTTTAATGGTAATGCACGAACTCAGAGTAAGACTTACTAATAAGGTGAGAATAATAGTTTTCATTTTTTTAATTTTATTTTAGAAATATATTGACGATGTAGAGAATGGCTTCAAGAATTAGGGTGATCATATTTTTTTGAATTTTTAAAAAGTTGCCGCAGGCGCAGTAGAATTTTCCAATTTCTTTTGAATCTGCAGTTTTTTACCGCTTGAAAGATCGTAACTCAAACCGAGAACAAACATATTTTTGTTGTTAAAAATTTGAGTGTGTTGCGTGTAATTAACCAAACTTTCAGACTGACTTTTGGTTTTGTATTCTGATGGCATTCCAATCCAATACATTCCTGCTGTAAAAGACCATTCCCTCAATTTATAACTTGCAAAGAAATGGCTCGCATTTTCGTTTGTTGAAAGAAATGCACCATTAATTGTGTAATAAGGAATGTTGAACTGATATTGTGCGGAAAACGATTTATACTCTGTTGAAATATTAAAATAATTTCCGATATAATTATTTTTGAATGTGTATCCTCTGCTTGTCGTCAATTGTTCAGTAGCTGGAGCAACAACCATTTTTACAACCAAGAGATTATTACCGAAAGGTTTTACCGAACCTGTTAATTGAATTCCGTATTGCTGTGAATTTTTTGCATTTTCATAAGTCAGTAAATAACCGTCGACATTTTGATTTAAAACATAATATTGATTGCTTGCACGATTTCTAAACCAATAAAAAGCATTTGCATTCAGGTCAAAATACTTTGAATTGAAGGAATAAACCAAATTATTTCCAAAGGAATGCTGCGATTTTAAATATGGATTTCCTGTTCTTACAATATTCGGAACTACTTGCACAACATTACTGCTCAAAGCATCACTGCTCGGACTTTGTGGAATATAACTGCTCGAAAATCGAATACTCTGATTATTTTTCAATTGATATCCTAAAACAATTTTCGGAGTGAAAGCCCATTCATCAAAAGTAGTTTCCGCACTTTTATTGTGAATATTGGTCAATCCTAAACCAAGTCTGTAAGTGAATTTATCTTTCTTCCCTGAATATTCGGTGTAAAGATATTGTTGAAGATAATTTACGGTGTAATTTGAATTTCCCGCCAAATTCTGCAAATCGTTCGAAATGGAATTATTGGAAATTCGATATCCCGAATTTAATTTTCCTTTTTCAAAACTGTGGGAATGTGCTACTTCTGCCACAATTCCATTTTGTTTCGCTTTCAAAATCATATCGTTGTTGAAAACATCTTGATTGGAATTTAAAATCCATTCTCTGTCAAATTGTGTGGAATTGGTGTCGTAATGCGAACCAACTAAATTCAAACTCAATTCATCTTTTTTACCGATATTTTTAGAATAGTATAAATCCAAAGTCGGATTCAAGTAATTGGAGGCACGATTGTGAACAGTTCCGTGCTCATTTTGTATATTTCCCTGCGAGAAAACACTTTGTCCGTTTCCATTGCTGAAAGAATCACTAATATTTAAGTTCAGTTTGGCTTGAAAAGCATATTTTCCTGTTTCTGCATTGGTGTATCTTGCGGTAATGTTTTGGTCGGTGTATCCAAAATGGTCTTTCGGTTGTTCAGCAGAGCGATAACGAAGATTATTTAGGTCGTATTCGTAGATTTTATCAACAATCCGGTTGTCGTAATCTCGGAGATTGATATTGTATTCCAGTCCGAAATCATTTTTGCCTTTGGTATAATTTCCATAAGCAGAGCCATTTACAAAACCCGTTATAAAAGCCGAAGTAATATCTACGCCGTAACTGTAGCCTTTTTCAGGATTTCTCGTCACAATATTGACCACAGTATCTGCTCTTGTCACAAACCTTGTTGGTGGAATGTCAAAATATTCAACCCTCACCACATTGGTTGGTGCAATGCTTTTTATTTGGTTGTCGCTTGCTTCAATTCCGTTAATTAAGAACAGAACTTTTCCGCCTTTAATGCTTGTTACAGTATTTGAAATCGGGTCTAATTGCAATTCGGGAAGTGTTGTCAACAAATCTTTGGAATGTCTCGCTTTTTCCAATGCTTCTTTATCGAAAGTGTAATTAGCGTGATCAGAAAATTGTTTTTTCTTTTGAGATTTCAATAAAACTTCCTGAATTTCTTTCGTTTTTAAAATAGAATCGGAAGGATTTCTTTCTTGGGAATATCCCAAAAATGGGGCTAAACCAATGGCAAGTATAAGTAGTTTTTTCATAATTCTTTTTTAATAAAGACAATACAGTTAGCGGTATTATTACAATTACTTTTTAATATTAAGTTCTTCATAATTTTTAAAATCACCATAATCCGACACGATTACTTTTTCGCCCGCTTTTAATCCCAAAGTTACTTCGTAATACATTTGGTTTTCACGGTTTAGTTGAATATTTCGTTTTACTGCGTTGTCACCTTGAATCACGAAAATCCATTTTCCTGAAGTGTCTTTGTAGAAATTCCCTTTGGAAATCATTTTGCTTTGCGTGTCTTGCGAAAGTTTCAGTTTTACTCCGAAAGTCATCCCGATTTTTAGATTAATTGGTTTTTCATCTACAAATCCAAGTTCCGCAGAAAATTGTCCGTCTTTTACTTCAGGCAGAATTTTAGTGACTATGATTTCGTAAGTTTTATCATTGCTTTCCAAAGTCCCTTTGATTCCGACTTGAAGTTTATTGATGTAGTATTCATCCACTTTTGCAACGAGTTTATAACCGTCCATCAAATCAATTTTTCCGATACTTTCACCGCTTGTCAAATTTTGTCCCAATGAAATGTTGAATGAAGACAACCTTCCGGAAACAGGCGCTAAAATCAAGAAATTGTTCTTGTTGTTCTTCAAAACATTCAGACTTTTCTGCATTTGATTGATGGAATTACTAATTGCGGAAATTTGCTGATTTCGGGAGTTTCTTTCGTTTACTAATCCTTGTTCTGTAATATTTTTTCTTTTTTGCTGATAGTTCAGGTTTTGAGAAGCCATATCGTAATCGGTTTTTTTGCCAATTTCAGCATCATAAAGTCGCTTTTGAAGATTAAAATTTTGCAAAGCCACATTATAATCGTTTTGTGCTTGAAGCAATTCTTTATTTTGGTTGAATTCTTGGTTTTTCAGTTCTAAAAGTGAATTTCTCATCTGCGAAATCTGTTGCATAATTCCCGTCTCTTGATTCAGATAATTAAATTCCGTATTCGGATTGTATACTCTCGCCAAAGGTGCTCCTTTGTTGACCAATTGTCCGTCTTCTGCATAAATTTCCTTTACAGCACCACCTTCCAAAACATTTACCAAAGAAGAATTCAGCGATTGCGTTTGAGCGGTAATCAGCATTACATCTTCAAATTTACCGAAAGTGACTTCCGAAATTTGAATGTCTTCCGCTTTCACATTATAGGTTTTCTTTTGTTTCAAAAAATAAAAAGCAGAAATCCCCAAAAAAGCCAAAGCCAAAACGCCAATTAAAATTATTTTGAATTTAGATTGTTTTTTCTCTATTTTCGTATCCATTATACGTTTCTGATTTATAAATAATTACACTATTGTTATACCATTAAAAAATGAGTTTGTAAGTTATTGATTTATAAGATGTACAAAAATTGAATGAGACAAAAAGTGTTCATTTTCGGACAGTAGGTGTACAGAAACGGACAATGAAAGTTTAAATGAGAAAGAAAGAAGCCACTATTTTAATTGTTGACGACGACGAAGACATTCTTTTTTCGGCGAGAATTTGGTTGAAAAAATTCTTTGAGGAAGTGATTACCATCAATTCACCAAAAAAAATAATTTCCGCTCTTAATGAAAATAATGTTGATGTCATTCTTTTGGATATGAACTTTCGTCGCGGTTTTGAGGACGGAAAAGAAGGTTTATATTGGCTAAAAGAAATTCAGGAAATCAACAAAAATATTCCTGTGATTTTAATGACGGCTTATGGAGAAGTGGAACTCGCTGTGGAAGCTCTGAAAAAGGGCGCAACCGATTTTATTCTAAAACCGTGGAACAATGAAAAACTTTATGCTTCTGTAAATCTTGCCGTAGATATTTCCCGAAAAAACAAGAAACTTCAACAGTGGGAAAACCTGCAAACCTCAATTTCTGAATACAATTTGGAAACGAAATCCCCAAAAATGCAGGAAGTGATGAAAACTTTGAAAAAAGTTTCGCCAACCGACGCCAACATTTTGCTTTTGGGCGAAAATGGAACCGGAAAATTTGTTTTGGCAGAATACATTCACAAAAATTCTAAACGAAATAGTGAACCTTTTGTTCATATCGATTTAGGTTCTCTTTCTGAAAATTTGTTTGAAGCAGAACTTTTCGGCTATGCGAAAGGTGCATTTACAGATGCAAAAACAGATAAAGCAGGAAAAATAGAAAATGCCAATGGCGGAACAGTTTTTCTAGATGAAATTGGGAATCTTTCGCCTCAATTACAGCAAAAAATCCTGACTTTAATTCAAACCAAAAAACTGACGAGAATTGGCGAGAACAAAGAACGGTTTTTAGATATTCGATTTATTTTTGCAACCAATGCAGATTTGAAAAAGTTTGTTGGTGAAGGTAAGTTCCGAGAAGATTTGTATTATAGAATCAATACCGTAGAAATTGAAATTCCACCGTTGCGGGAAAGAAAGGAAGATTTGCAAAACTTGTCTGAATTTTTCATTCAAAAATATCAGAAAAAATACGCGAGAGAAGATTTGGAATTTGAAAATGATGAGGAACTTACAAATTATCATTTTCCGGGAAATATTCGTGAATTGGAACACACTATTGAACGAGCGATTATTCTTTCGGAAGATGGAAAAATTAATCTCGCATTGCAAAACAATCCTATTTCAGCATCCGAAAATTTAACTTCATTAAATTTGGAGGAAATGGAAGAAAAAATGATTGCAAACGCCTTGAAAAAATACAAAGGAAACATCTCTCTTGCTTCTGAAGCGTTGGGATTGACGAGAGCTTCGCTTTATAGAAGAATGGAAAAATTTGGTTTATAAGATGAAAATGGCGGTTTCTTTTCAGTGGATAATCTTGGTGCTTTTGTGCATGGTTTTTCTGTTTTTCGGATATGATTTTTTTATTGCCAAAAAGTATATCACTGCTTTACTTTTTTCGGGAATTGGGTTTTTGTTTTTGGGGTATTCTTGGATTTTAATCAACCAAAAAATCGCTGAAACCGAGAAGATCATCACTTCCATCCGAAGAAAAGATTTTACACTTTTCCCAAAGGAAGATGATACTAATGAACTGAAAAATGAAGCCGTAAAACTTTACTATCAAGCCAAAAACGAGAACACGCAACTCACTTCCTTCAAATTATTGTACGAAAATATTTTGGCTAAACAGGAAATTGGTTTCTTGATTTTAAACAAAACAACGACGAAAAATGATTGGAACGTTTTCTTTTGTAATCCTGCATTCCTCAATATTTTGCAAGTTCCGAAGTATAACGATTGGGAATTTTACAAAGAAAAATCGCCCAATTTTTATGATTTGATTGAAAGTACGAATTACAGAGATTCGCAAGAATTTATTGATATTTCTGTAAAAGAAAGTTCGAAGCAATCTTTTTCAATTCGCACCACGAGAATTGAAAGTCCCGACCAAATTTTTTGCGTGGTTTCTTTGGAATCAGTTCAGAAAATCATCGATAAAAAGGAAAAATTGGCGTGGAATAATTTAATGAAAGTTATTTCCCACGAACTTTTAAATACTTTGACTCCCGTAAACAGTTTGATTCAAAATTTAGAATACCTCGCACAGCAGGACGAATTGAATAAAGATGACCAAGACGAAATGAAAGGCAGTCTGCAAATCATCAACTCCAAATCACAGCAATTACTCCATTTCATCGACAGTTATAGACAAGTTGCAGAATTACCAAAACCAAAAAAATCACTCTTCAATCTGAAAATCACGATTGAAAATGTGCTAAAAATTTTTGATAGTGAGTTTAAAAGTAAAAATATCAAAACGCATCTGAACATCGCCGAACTCAATCTGAATGCAGACGAAAAAATGTTGGAAAGGGTTTTGGTAAATCTTTTAACCAATTCAATGAACGCTTTAATTCGTGCTGATAAAAAAGAAATCTCCATTGAAACTCAATATCTGAACAACCGAACCGTCATAAGAATTCAGGATTCAGGAGAAGGAATAAACGATAAAATTCAGGACAAAATTTTCCTGCCTTTTTTCACAACAAGACAGAATGGTTCCGGAATCGGTTTGACCTTGGCGAAATCCATTATGGAAGCGCATAACGGATATATTGTGTACAGAAATGTGGAAGGAGGAAGTGTGTTTGAGGCTTGGTTTGTTTAGAGAATTTCCTTGGGAAATTATAACTAATTACATGGTGTTGTGGTATCAGAAAAATGCGAAATATAAAAAGTTCTAAAAGGGCTTTTTGTGATTTCTCAAGACTATGCACCAATGTATTTCTGTGACGTTAAATGATTCAGAAATTATAACTAGCAAAGATAAGTGATTAATTTTGATTGTGGTTAATTATCCAATACATACAACAAGATGGCAAACGCATCTAAAAATTTAGTAATTTTTTGAAATAACTTTTTATTGTCTGTTTGGCGAGACCAAGTTCCATTTCTAAATCACTTAATGATAGTTCATGATTTGGGGCAGCACTGAGTAGCTTGGTCATTTTTAAAATATATTGGGATTCTTTATCTAATAGAATGTTTTCCATAATTTAACTGTCTCCTTGTTTATAATATGTGAGTTTATAAAGTTACATGAATTATAATAATATCTGAAATTAAGTTTAAAGAATTAAGCCATTCATATATTGTTTGATTTGGATTTTTACCATGGTTTACAGACTCCATTATATATCAAGTTATCGAAAAAACTAATGATAAGTTAATATTTTATAACTCAGTGGAATTAATGTTTTCATTTAAATTACTTTTTTTATAAAAAAAAAGGAAAAAAGTTGGATTTTATGCTATATTATCCATGTTGTGTGATTATTGTTATAAAAAAATAAAATATAACATGTGAGATAACAAGGTTATCAGTATCAATCCAGTATCTTCAATAAAAATGTAAATTTGCCTATTAGAAATTAATTTGTTTTATCTTAAGTAACAAGACAAAGTTGAAAGCGCTTGCTTTGTTGTGTGCTTGAGAAAAAGTTAATTTACAACGCATTACAAATTTAACGATTATGCTCTGAAAACTGACAACACTACCGCATTCAGCGAGAGGGGAAAAATGTTAAAAATGTATAATTACAAGAACAAGGTAATCAACGGGGTAATGCTCGTTACTATTTTGTTCAATTTGATGTTGGCTTTAGTAGGTCCGCTATCAAAGGTAGTGGCTGAAACGAATAATACTACGTCCCTAGGAGATTTTGGTGATTCTGCTGGTAATACACAAGCGGATTTTTATTCGGGGAACACGACTAAAGGAGTTGGAAAAGAAATCTTATATGACGGGATTCGATATGATCGCTCAAGTGTGGCACCAACACGCACCACATTGGGTGCTTATTACTCTGGTTCACTCAATGATCCCCGTTCATATTGTACGTGGTCTGGCAGAGCAATTGGAGAGTATCCGCAGGATATGAATGTACCTGCTCAACTGATTAAAGATGGTGATACAATAAGTATTCGTAAGTATAGAGGAAACATGAACACGGTGACGCTTTCTGACTATAATCCAGAAGATACTTATTTAACAAGTATTGCTAAAGTGGCGTGGCTTATGGATTATGTTGGAGAAACACCTGAAGGAGATTTGAGAGCAAGACGTGCAGGAGCTCTTGGCATCATTGTACACGATTCAGAGCTTGAGATGAATCCGTTTCGTACTGATATAACCTATCATAATAATCAGTATAAGTTATATCAAAGCAATACTTGGGAGACAGATAATAGTATTAAAAAACTATCTGCTGCAGGTATATATGCAAATGAAAAAGATAGGACGGGGCTATACGCACAACTAGATGCATTAGGAGAAGCAAATAAAGGACCATATGGTCTAGTTGTGAATCCGATTGTGCAAGTCGGTAATACAGCGGTTGCTAATTTTTCTTATAGAGTATGGAATCAAGGCAATAAAGCAACGAATTATGTGACAGATCGAGAACAAATTACAGCAACACTTAGCGGTCCAGCAACTTTTGCTGATGGTAGTAAAACCAAGACTGTAAATGTTGGTACGTCATTTGGTCCATTAACTTTGACAGGAAACGGAAAGGTTTCTGCAAGTCTAAAAACGACGAGATTCCCGAGCACGGCACTTTATCGCTACTATGATGGGTCTACTCAAACAATGGTTACAAAAGGGCCAAACGGAGATAGTTTATCTGGTGCAACTAGTACAGATGTTGTACTAACGGGTAAGCTAAAGATTAAAAAAGTGGGAGTTGATACATTAACACCGTACAACGGTGAGTACACCTATCAAGGGGCGCAGTTCGGTATCTATGCTTCAAAAGCAGATGCTCAAAATAAAGCGAATGTTCTACAAGTTTTAACAACCGGTGCAACTGGTGAGACACCAGAATCTAACGAATTAGTATCTGGTAAAATTTATTATATCCGAGAGCTTGTCGCTCCTAAAGGACACAAACTGTCTGATGATATCAAAGAAGTTTTACTACCACCTTCGACAGGTACCAATACAGTCGTAATGACAGAATACCCAGATAATGAACAGTATGGTAGAATTTCAATTGACAAGCAAGCCAAGCATGCTTCGCTTGCAGGAGATAAGGTATTTAATGCTAACTAATCACTAGTTGGTGCAGAGTATACAGTTTATACTGATGCGAATGCATCAATACAAGCTAAAGACAAGGGAAATAATCTTGTTAAGCTAACGACTACAAGCGATGGGCATGCGGTTTCTAGTGAGTTGCTCCTAGGTACTTATTATGTCAAAGAAACAAAGGCACCAAACGGTTTTTTGATTGATCCGACAGTTTATAAAGTTGAACTTAAATCAACAGATCAAACCACATCAGTATTTGATGTTAATCAGTCAGTAACAGATACAGAAGTTTTTGGCAATACAATTTTAAATAAAGTTGATGATGAGAATGGTAGTATTCCCCAAGGGAAAGCAAGTTTAAAAGGTGCAAAGTATAGTCTTTATTATGCAGATGGAACAAAAGTCCTCTGGCATGCAAAATTTGCGCCAACATTGCTCAATGGGACAAAGGTGACAACGACTGATGATTCTATAGTTCTTGAAACATCCAAAGATACTGATGATCGTTATAAAGTTGGTGTCGGACATCTTGCTTTGGGTGACTACTATTGGCAAGAGATAGAAGCGCCGGAAGGCATGCAGATAGATACAACGAAACATCCAGTCAATTTGGCTTATGCAGATCAAAACACATCTGTCGTTGTTTCGCAGACAACGAGTCAAGAAAAAGTTATCAAACTCAAAATAAGAGGGAAAAAAGAACTTGAAAAAGCACAGAATGAAACTGTGATGAATCAAAATAATGCCAACGGGATAGAGTTTACCTTGACACCGAAAGCTGGTACAAATGCACCTGTTCAAAAAACGGTAACTGCAACTTATGACAAACAAGAAGGTTATTTTTCTTTTGACATGCCTTATGGTAACTATACGTTAACAGAAACCAAAGGTAAAGAAGGCTATTACGATATCAATCCAATTGACATCACAATGACTGATGATGGTGCGAATGTTCATGTCAAAATAGTAGACAGTGTCACAGGGTATATCTATCATGAAGCGGATTATAGTCAGTCAGACATTAATGCCATGCCTAAACCAATACTTATGCCCAATGTAATAAATGTGGAAGATCCACTTATTAAAGCCAAGCTCCGTTTGGAGAAGAAGGATGCCGAAACAGGTAAGAAAATACCTTTAGCAGGTGTTCAATTTAAAATTTGGGATATCCTTGCATTTCAAGCTATTAAAAACTGCCCCAACATTTAAAAATTTATTTACCTGCTCCCACTCATTTCATGCTAAATCCCAAATTATTTCAGAATTAATTAGCTTTAGCTGTCTTAATTTATCACAATCTA
>ERZ650300.1338-NODE-1338-length-14006-cov-16.666117_pt1 | contig 14006 bp, 13 predicted proteins | sample MGYA00376236_ERZ650300 | MGnify/ENA primary metagenome ERZ650300 (study PRJEB26733, sample SAMN07839303) | wastewater metagenome | biome: urban; feature: wastewater treatment plant; material: waste water | place: USA: North Carolina | collected 2016-04-28 ... | reverse complement strand
CTAAATTCACTTGCTATAAGATACCCTCCATTGATATGTCCTAAGATGGGAGTATTAACAATATTAATATTAAAACTTTTTCAAATGAATATTTACTTTTTTATCTTTGCTTACATGGTTGTAAGCATTTATTTAGTAGATTATCTTGGCTATTAGATATTCATAAAATTATTAGTTCATTAAACATTAATTGGGAAAAATTTATAAAAATACTAGAAGAACATAATACAAAATCATTAGTGTACACAAGTTTGTTTTTATCTGAAAAGATATTTGAAACAAAACTACCTGAGTTGATTAAAATAAAACATCAAAATAAATATCGAAGATTAATTAAATATATATTAAACAATAATGAAGATTTTGAAGTTACAGATAAGTTTTCTTTTGTTCACTTGTTATTGTTTGATAGCTTTAAAGAAAAGTTTTTATATACATTTTATATTTTTCGTCCAAGCTTTTTAGATTATCAAAGTTTGGATAAAGAGTATAAGTCTGAATTAGTATATTACTTAATCAGACCTATTAATATATTATCAAGATTATTTAAGAAGTTAAAATAATTCTGAGTATTTTTCTGAAATAGTTTTCCATGTATATTTTCTATCTGCTATTTCTTTCATATCTTTTGAAATAGTATCTAGTACATCTTCATCTATCTTATCAAGTAATTTAATCAATTCAATCGAAGAATTAAAATATTTAGCTTTGCCATCAGTTGTTTCTTTATTATAATTGATACCATATGCAAAAATAGGAAGAGCAAGTGCCATTGCTTCAACAAGTGATGGATTTGTACCACCCGCACTATGTCCATGCAAATAAATATAACAATTTGATCTTATTTGATTTAATATATTTTGATCATAAATTGGATCTAATATTTTTATATTTTTATATTTTGAATATTTGTATTTTAAATTTTTTCCATAGCTACTAGCTTCCCAATTTCCAATAATAACAAAAGTTAAGTTTTCATTTTTTGAAAGGGCTTTTAAAATCATATGAATATTATTTTCAGGTTCTATTCTACATACTTTAAATGCATATTTATTGTCTAAAAAAGTATATCTTTCTTTTAGTTCTTTTGATATTTCCATTTTGTTTACATGATCAGCACCATAGGCTATGAGTTCACTTTTTGCTCCATATTCTGAAAATACATAATCTTGAATAACTTTATTATCTGCAACAACAACATCACTATATTTTACAGCAAGTTTTTCTGAAAATTTTAAAAACCATTTTGCATATTTATTCCACTTATCTCTTTTCCATTCTAGTCCATCTATGTTTGTAACCAGTTTTGTTTTCTTAGAAAAAAATTTTAAAAATGGTAGTGAAATACATCCAGAAACACCAAGTATCAAAATAGTATCAGCAAATCGCAAGGCTTTTATCAAAGATAAAATATCATAGGGAATACTTTGTACACCATTTGCATTTAGATTGATATATTCTAAATGACAGTTATTGAGTTTTTCTATTTTTTCTTCATAAGATTTAGAACTACAAAAAACAGTGATATCATACTCTTCACTTAAATCTTTTGTGATATATTCAGTTAAGGTTTCAAAACCACCGTATTTTGCAGGAATACCTACTGTTCCTACGATTGCTAATTTTTTTTTCATAAGTTTTCCTCTATATACAATAATCCATATTTTATAAAATTATATGGAATTTTTATCAGCTCAGTAAAAGCTGCTTTTATCGCTTTTTTTTCTTTATAATAACTTGATTTATCCCACCAATTCAAATCAGTTCCTACAATATTTAATTCAATCTCCAATTTCTTAAAATCAAATAGATTTGCTAAAATTTCAATTCTTCTTGTGTGATATCGATCACTTACTATTGTTACACTCTTAAAATTATTATTTTTTATAATTTCTTTGATAAAAATTAATTCGTCTGCTGTATTTTTTAAAGATGGATTATATTCATATCTAATATTTGGATACTTTGCTAAATATGAAATTCTATCATCTTTCATAGGATCTTTAATTGTAAATTCTGTTCCACCTGTGATTAATAGTAAATTACCATTTTGATATATACTAATAGACTTTTCAATTCTTAAATTTTTTTCTCCACCACCTAAACATACTATTAGTTCTGCATTTTTTGCATTTTTTGATACATCTAAAAAATTTCCTAAATTTAGAAAAAATAAAATTAATAAAATAAAAGAGAAAGATAAAACTAAATATCTAGCCATCTACAACCTTTTGTATTTTTCCCAAAAATAAATCTTCTGAGAAAATCAAAGCCTTTTCTTTTGCATTTTTCGAAAGATTTATACATGTAATTTCATTATTTGAAAGTTCTGCTATCTTCTTAGCAACTTTATCTATCTCATAAGAAGAAATCAAAAATCCTTCAAGACCTTCTTCTACTATCTCTATAGGCCCACCAACAGGAGGAACAATCACAGGTATACCAAAAGCTAAAGCTTCTACAATCGTAAGGCCAAAAGTCTCTACCCACTGATCAACTCTTGATAGGTTTAAAACTAAACTAGAAGCAGAATAGAACTTTTCTAAATCTTTTTGTTTTGAAAAAATCTCAATATTTTCAAACTTTTGATTTTGGAAGTACTTATCTATTTCATCTTGTTCTGCATTTAAAATCAATCTAAAAGAGATATGATTATGAGATTCTAATTGTTTTGCAATCTTTAGAAATTCAGGGATACCTTTGTAGTTTTTTAGTGAACAAATCATCATCACTACAAATTTATTCTCATGTTTATGACTATAGGTATATTTTGAAGCTATTTTTAAAAAGCTATTTTCTAAAGCATTGTGTATCACAAAACTTTTTTTATTTTCAAATTTTTCTTTCTGTGCTAAATCATTTGATACAAATATTATCTTTGAAGCTGTAATACTCACAATGTATCTTAAAAACTTTTTTAAGATATTTGGTTTTATAGAAGTTTCATGTATATGATAGATAACTTCTTTTTTTGATATTTTAGCACCAAGTGCTGCTCCAAATGGTAAAAGGGTATTTATATATACAATATTACTTTTTGAAAAAAGAATTTTAAAAAAAAGATGAACTTGAGATAAGATATAAGAAAAGAGTGTCAAAAACTTGTTTTCAAATCTTTTATAAAAAAAGTTATGATGTTTATCAACTATATTTGATAAAAATCCTTCATCTTTTGAAGTAAATAGTTCAACATCATGATTTTTATTTTTATAACTTTTTACAATTTGTGAAAGTACTTTTGGACTGCCACTAAAATCATTTAGAAGGTGGATAAAAATGATTTTCAAATTCTATCCTTTATTATTTTAGCTGGAACTCCACCAATAATTACATTGTCAGGAAAAGATTTTGTTACGACACTTCCCGCAGCTATTACACAACCATCTCCAATAGTAACTCCATCTAGTATTGTTACCTTTGAGCCTAGCCAACAATTTTTACCTACAACTATACCTTTTCTTGTCACACCTTGTTCTCTAATCAATAAATTTGGATCACTATAATTGTGATTTTCAGGGTGAAGACTCAAGTATTGACCAATAATTGTATTATCACCTATTTTAACACCACCAGCACCTCCGATGTATGCAAATTCACCCATTCCTACATTATTTCCAATTTCGATACCTTCACCAATATTATCAAGTGAAACTGATGTAACTAATTGACTAAATGAACCAATATTTACATTGTTTCCTAACATCATATTTTTCTTACCTAGTGAGTATAATTTTACATAATCACCAATATTTACATTGTTTCCTAATCTAATATTTTTTTTATTGAAGATTTTTACATTTTTTCCTAAGAAAATTTTCTTTTTAAAATGATAACTATCCAAAAATCTAAACCCTCGAAGTAGAGCAAATATTTTTTCTAAGGTAAATGAAAACAGTACACTTGAATCAATAGCTTCATCAAATCTAAAGTTTTTATTTTTTGTTTTTCTTACATAGTTTTCAATAATACTTTTTAACACTATTAACCTTTTATTAGAGTATTTTCAATTTTATTCATAGTTTCATCAATTTCGATATTTTCTATTGAAAGATAGTGTTGATTATATTTATTATTATATTCATTGAATAAATTTTTATATTTATTTGTCAAATCAACAATACTCTCTTTATCCATTTCTTGTTTTCTTGATAAAATTACATCAGGATCTGCATATAAAAAGATGTTTAATTTAGGTTTAAATACAAACTTATAAAAGAATTTTATAAATCCACTATCTAAGTCAATATTTGTTCTTCTTCCATCATTGATAAAATCAAAATAATATCTATCATAGATAATAATTTTACCTTTAGCTGTATATTTAAAATAGTTAATCCATTGTCCTACCATATAATCAACTAAATAATATGAAAATCTAATAAAAGAAGATAATTTAGATTTATTTTTACCTGTTCTTGGTAACACTTCCATTGTTTTCTTTTCAGCTTCTTTTTTCCCATGTTTAATTGCACTTAAGATTGGTAATATAGAAGGTCTATGTCTTAATACTACAACTTCTTTTTTATATTTATCTTCAATTAGTTCTTTAACTTTAGTTAGAATTGTTGTTTTTCCTGCTCCATCAACACCACTAAAAGTTATAATTTTTATTTTATTATTCAAAAGTTTGTCCTTTTTTATCTACTAAATCATTAAATGCATCAAACCACACATCTATCAACCAAAATACTTGATCATGTAATTTTTCTTGATTATTGTATTTATCTAAATAGTAACTTACTGTATATAGTAAATATAGTTTATAGTTTTCATTTATATCAATATTGTATTTTTGAACAATATCTTTTAATCTAGAATTATTTTTAATAAGAGTTACTATAACTTCATAAATAGATTTATAGTCCGATTTACTAATCAAAATTTGTGATTGAAAAATAAAGTGAAAAAAATCATACAATAATACAATATCTTTTTTTGCTAACTCCCAATCAAACAAATATAAGTGATTGTTTTCAATAAACATATTCCATGGCGTGAAATCATTGTGTCCATAAGCAAAAGAAATCTCTTTTTCAGTATTTAAACTTTCTAGTATAGTTTTCATATTTTTTATTAAATTTTCAATTTTATTTTTATTAAAATTTTTATTTAAACTTCTATTACTTAGTACAGCTATATTTTCTTTGATTACTTCAAAATATGTACTATCTTGTATAGATTTAGTATCTATAGTTTTTGAGTATATCTCATCTAAAGCATTAAGATGTATTTCATTTAAAGTTGAAGATTGAGTTTGATTCTTTGGTGCGATATTATCTATTGTAATATAATCTTTATCCGATTCAATAATCTTTGGAATTGTTAAACTTTGATATGGGTATTTATTTAGTTTGTTTAATATAGTTTTTTCATTGTTTATTAAATCTTTCGATTGTTCTGTTAAAGCTACTTTTACAAAGTATTTTGTAGAATTATTTTGATTTAATTCTATTATCGCTTTTCTATTAATTCCAATCGTACCTGTAAATATAGAATAGTTGAAATCTTTATATTGTTTAATTATTCTATCGATAATACTATCTTTGAATACTTCTAGTTCAATTCTTTTATTTAATCTAAAATAAAAACTTAATCTAAATATAGAAGCTAAAATCTTAGCTCTAGTTGATGATGTACTATAAAAAGATAAAAAAGAAGGCTTTTTTAAACTCTTTGGATAGATCCATCTTATAGTACCATCTGGATTTGAAATGAAATAAAAAGTATCATTTTTTTTATGATTTATATTTTCACTTTTAAATAGAGAATCTAAAACAACTTTATCATTTTCTGTCATAAATTACTTCTTTAGTATATCATCATAAATAGTTTCAATTCTATTCATCATTTGTGACCAAGTTAAATTTCCCATTAAATAATCTTTTGCTTTATTTGATAATTCTTTTCTTTTCTCAGAATTATTTGACAATTCAAGTAGTGCATTAGATAAATCTTCAATTACTTTTTCTGGATTTGATGGATCAATTTTCATTCCACAGTTGTCCCCTACAATCATATCTGGACCACTTATTTTTAAACAAACAACTGGTAATCCTATTGCTACTGCTTCAAAAAATGCCCAGGTACCACCTTCTTTAAATGTAGTAGAATAATAAATATCACTTTTAGATAGATATTCAAAAACTTGATTTCTCTCTATCCATCCCGTAAAAATTACATTATCTTTTAAATCATTTTCTAAACAAAAATTTTCTAGTTTTTTTCTTTCATATCCATCTCCAACTATATAAAATTTAAAAGGTTTTTTATATTTTCTTTTAAATTCAAGTATAACTTTTAGAGTTAATAGATTAATTTTAGAGTGTATAAATCTACCAATAGTTATAAATGTAATTTCTGATGTTCTATCATTTATATTTATACTTTTATAGCTCATTAATTCTTCAGGTACACCAGTTTCTAACATAAGCTCAGTTTTTGAACTAAATATATTAGGAATCATTTTTTTTGTTTCTTTAGTTCGAACAAGTATTTTATCCGCCTTAATACATTGAATCCAAAATAAAGGGTTTATTCTTTGCAGTTTTTGGATAGAGTGTCTAATTACTTCAGATATTTTACCTTTTGTGGAAAACTCATTTATAAAATTTAATGGTACATTTTCTGCTCCTCCAACAGGGCCTAAAACAAATTTAGTAGGCATAAAACACATAAAGTTAGGTAGTAATAAACTTCCAAAAGTAACATAGTGTACAATATCAAAATTTTGTTTTTTATGTATTTCTCTTGCTTTCAATAAAGCTCCAAATTGCCATAAAGTATAATATAAGTATAAACCTCTTTCAGCTTTTTTCCATTTTTTTAACCAATTTGGTAAGTCATAATATATAAATTGAAGATTACACGGTATTTGATTTTCTTCAATATATTTTTCTATAGTTATTTGATTAGATTTTCTGGTTAGAACGTAAACTTCTGCAAATTCTGAAATCAAATTTGACCATTTCCATCCTATTTCTCTTTCCGAACTAAATCCGGGTTCACAAGAATAAGCGCTTATTAGAACTTTTTTATTTTTAATCATTTATATTATTTACCTTTATATTTGAAGTAGGAGATAACCAACTAAATAAGTGTTTTTTTGTTTTATTTGATTGTGTAATCATAATTAATGCTGTAATTTCATCTAAATTATTATTTTCTTTTAAATTAATACTTATATCAGGATTCATTTTTAATAATTTCAAAAATTTATTATGTGTATATACATCATTTTCTACAAGAATATATACTTTTCTCTTTGTAATTTTTGGTATTAGTATAGTTTTTAAATAATTTCTTATATATGAACTAATTGAATTACACTTTAGAATTGAAGTTCCATGAAAACTTCCTGAAATAATATTATCAATAGATATCGAAAATTCTGATAAATTTTCTAATGAATCTCCAGTTATTAATATAGATGAAGAATTTGGATAATAAACTCTGTAAATAGTTCTAGTTATTTGACTAATATAATATTTGTATAAATAATAAAAATTTGAATGTCTATTAGATATATCTTTTAAAATAGTTCTTAACAGTTTGTAATTTGATTTAAATAGTTCAATATCATTTTTATATATTACTTCTTTTATTAATAAAAAATTTTCATTACCAAAGTAGTATTTCATTTTTTTATCAACATTTATTTCATCTTTTAAATATAGATTCTTCATTATCTCTAAATGCCTAAGTTCTAAATCCCCTTTAAATATTCTTCTTTGAAAAACAAATGGTACTTCAATTTCAGGTTTTGGAATAAAAAAATTTTTATATGAAATTTTAGAATTTAACATATCTTTTACTGGTAATAAATTTGGGAATCCTTTCCCACTAAAATCAACAAACATATCTAACTGAAGCCAAAAATAATTATCTATATTTAATGGAGATAAAATATATGCACATTTATTATATCCATGCCAAATTTTTTGTGTTATTACAACATTATGTTTGGCAGCTAAATAATTTATTAAATTATCTAATTTTTGATAATCTTCAAAAGATATTGCAAAGTCAACATCTGATGGAATAATTTCAGGCATATCAATATAATTATTCATAACACAATAATTTATCATATTTTTATTCAATAATTCAAAAAAATCATTAAGTATTTTAGTTTCTAATTTCAATTTCTCTTTCCTTTATAAGTTTGTTGATTTTTAACACTATTCCTAAGAATATGAAAAATAGTTCATAATATCTAAATAAAAAAAGTATTGATAAAACTACGGTAAAATAAATTATAATTTTTTCTTCATTAGTTAAAATAGTTGTATGTTTTGCATAATAAAGTAACCTTTTTAATAAAAAAAATACTATTGAATAAAGTATTATAATTCCAATAAGTCCATAATCTGCTAATATAAATAAAATACCACTATTCGCTTTATATGGATTATCTTTAAAAAGTGGGAAATAAGATGGAAAATAATCTACTGCAAAATGGTGAATGTTTCCAAGTCCTGTCCCAATAAATGCATGAAAGATATTTTCATTTATTAAATATTCATAAACTGTTAGATCTTGAATTTCTAAACTATTTTTAGAACTTTGGCTTATAAATGTTTCATCAAGTGTAAAGTTATAACTAATAAAAGTTATACTTATTACCGTAGTAATAAGTAAAAATAAAAAAACTCTTTTATTTAAAAATCCTACAAATAAAAGTGATAGTCCAATACCTATTATTGTAAGAGCATAACCTGTTGTTGAATAGGTATAAAATAATACAAATACAAATGATAGTATCCATAAATTGGTATAACTAGATAATTTTACATTATTTAATTTGGATAAAAAAAGTAAAATTATTCCTAATGACATTACAATTCCTAAATGTTTAGGTTCTCCAGCTATTGAATTTAATCTAAATGTTTTATCTAAGATATATCCTGAATGAAGAATCCCATCGCTCCCACTAATCGGAAAAGGATTGGATTGTCCCAAAATATTTACTATTACATATTGAAAGATTGCGAATACAGTAAGAATTTTACACGCTAATATTATTAGGTTTAAAATTTTTGAAATGTGATTATTCTCTTTGATTAAAAAATAACTGATAAATATCAAGTTTATTGTCAAAAAGAAAAATACTAGTTGGCTAATAATTCTTCCTTCATTTTTAAGAAAGCCCCCTTTCATAATATGAAGATTAAAATCAATAAAAAAGTATTGATTGATAAGTGTCATTGATACTACGTATATTATAAAAAATATTAAAAGAAATTCATATACACTTTTATTGTAATTTCTGTATTCGATTAACCATTTAAAAGAATATATAGCTAAAAACATTAAACTTAGTATCATCCAAATATCAATTCTAGTACCAATAAATACATAGAAATTTTTAAATAAAAAAGTAAATATAATGATAAAAAGTAAATTTATAGGTTTTTTTATGATATTTAATAAGCCATAAAAAGTAAAGAGCATTACTATAAATGGGATACTTGCTATATAAATACTTGAAATCATTATTTAATTACATCTTTGAAATGGTTTAAAATGATATTTAAAATATTATTAGGTGAGAATTCATTTGAAATACTTAAAATATTTTTAGAAAAGATTTCTTTTTTTTCTAAGGCTCTTATAATATTATTAGCAATAATTGTAGGACTTCTTTCTTGTACTAAATAACCTGAAAAATCATCTACGACTAAATCATGAACACCATTTACATCAGTTGTTACAATTGGTAAAGAACACATAGCTGATTCTGCCAATGAAATTGGAAAACCATTAGCATGAGAAGTATATACATATAAATCAGCAGCATTTAGCCATTTATTGATAGTCTGTCTATCAATTTTTCCTGTTATTACAACTTTTTCGTTTATTTTTTCATGGTTTATAAATTCTTCAACTTGTTTTCTTAGTTCACCATCTCCGATTATTACTAGTTTTGCATTAAAATTTAATTCTTTAATTAAGTAATTAAAAGTTTTTATAAGTAAAATAGGATCTTTTTGTAAACTAATCCTTCCTGTGTTAACTAATACTATTTCATTTTTACCAATACTGAGTTCTTCTCTTGTTTTATCTTTATCAATTTTTACAAAAATACTTGTATCTGCAAAATTAGGTATGTATTTGATTTTCTCTTTATATTCAGGAAATCTAGATGAAAACTTTTTATGACCTATTTTATCAGAAGCTAAAAGTATCATATCACTCTTTTTAACAACCCATCCTCTATATTTTTCATATAGATTTATAGAAAAACTATTTCTAGCAAGTTTATTTGGAGTCATAGTAAAAGGATTTGTCATTCCATGAATATGGTTTATTACTTTAGCTTTTGTTCCAAAAAGAGGAAATGATAAAGGAATACCATGAATGTACAAAATATCATAATTTCCATTTAAAATTTTATTTTTATTTTTATACATAGAATATGTAACTGTTACAAAATTTGGAATAATTTTCTTCCCCACATTAACTTTAGAAAAAGTCTTAAAAGGATATTTTTTACCATTATTTTCAATATAATCATCGTACTTTTCAGTAATGTTTACACCCCAAAGTGTAATATCATATTCTTTATCTAAGTAATCTAAACTATCCAAGATAAAAGACATCATCCCACCCATTGGATATGATTTATAGTCAGTAGAACAAATTATTGCCATTCTTTTTTTCATAGTTAACCTTTTATTTTTGTAATTAATATTCTAATACTAACCATTAATCTTATTATGTTCATTTTAAGTGGACCATATTTTTTATATGTTTTATAAAAGTATTCTCTTTGTTTATAATGGTTTCTTAAAATACTTACTTTATCTGATTTGGGTCTTGGTGAGGCAGCTTTTTTATGAATTAGAGTTGTCAGTGGAGTAAACATGATTTTGCCACCTTTTGCTTTTATTTTTTCAGATAAAATTGCTTCTTCTGATGACAACCATACTTTTTCATCTAGATATTCTATTCCCTCGAATTTTTTTGTATCAAGCATCATACAAGCACCAGATATTTTATAAACTTGTTTTGGAATATGAGAAGATAAAGCTTCAATATCTTTATAAATAGATGGAGTATTTAATTTACGTCTAAAAAAGTTTAATAAAGATAAATAAAATAAATTTCCCATAAATGTATCTTCAATCATTGGAGAATCAAAAGTATCATCGAAATTTATAATATTTGGCCCACTCATATATACTGTATTATCTTTTTTAAAAGGTTCAATAAGTTTATTTAAAAAAGATTTGTCAGTAACCAATGTATCATTATTTAATAGTAAGACATATTCATATCCCATTAGTGATGCATATCTTGCCCCCACATTATTACCACCAGAAAATCCTAAATTTTTTGAAGTACTAATTAATACTATATCTTTGTCAGATAATTCTTTTTCTGATAGATTATCCTTATTAATTTGTTCTTCATGTGTATATTCAATATAGTTTCTTTTTTTCTGTTCAGGTTCATGTCTAAAATACTCAGATTTTAATTTCAAATCACCATTTAAATACTCTTTAAATTTTTGAACTGATTCATTTTCAGAATAGTTATCAATTAGTATTATTCTAAAATTTTCATGATCTTGAGATAATAGGGATTCTAGACAATTTAAACTATCATGCCACCCTTTATAGTTTAAAATAACTACTGCAATACTTTTCATTTTTTTTCTATCCTTCTAAATGTCATAATTTGTTTATTTAATATTACTAAAAATGCACCAAGTGTTATAATACTTTCTGTTATTAGGAGAGATATAGATACAGCAATAACTTTTTCTTCTAAAAATTGAAATAAAATAAATATTAATAAAAGATTTATAATTCCTCCTAGTATATAAAGTTTTGAAAAATATTTATCTAATTTATAAGATAATAATATAACATTAAAAAATAGACTTGCCATTGGAATTATTATTATCAGGGGAGATAAAATATAAAATATATTTATTGAATTTATAGCTTCTTCTTCAAAAACAAGTAAAAATAAAAACTCACCTAAAAAAATACTAAATAAAAATACAACTGAAGAAATAGCTAAAGAATAGTTAAATACTCTTTTTAAAAATACACTTGCTTCATTTTTTGGTTTTTTAACTATCCCTACAACATGAGGATAAATAGCTTGATAAAATGGGGCGAATATCGAACAAATTATTCTAACTACTTTTTCAGCTATTGCATAGTATCCAACTATAGCATCAGTAGTAAATATACCTAGTATAAAAGTGTTTGTAGCACCATAAAGGTTTATTGAAATTTTAGATACAAAGATATTCCATCCTTTTATAAACTGTAGTTTTATTCTTTTGAATTTTTGAAATTCAAATTTCATATTAAAATCTTTAAAAATTATATATAAAGATATTAATCCAACAAAAATAAAACCTAAAGAATTTATTAATGGAACATATATATAATCATTTTTATCAGTTACAAAAATAAATATTGATAGTGTAAATATAAGTTTTGCTATTACAGTCAACACCGTAATATACTTCATCTTTTCCATTCCTTGAAAAAACCAAGTAGGAAATAGTGCTGTTCCAATAACTATTCCAAAAGTAAGGTAGTATAGTTCCCAGTTTTGTGAAAACTTTTCAAATGAAAAAACTACAATTGTTAAAAAAATTAAACCTATTAAAACTAAAACAAACCTAGCAATCATAATCGAACTAAATATTTTAATTAGTTTATTCTTGTTATTTCTATTTGAAGACACTTCCCTTATTCCAGATAGATTAAAGCCATAATCAGCAAGCATAGAAAAATATACTATAAATGCTTGAGCAAACATAATTAAACCAAACTTTTCAATACCTAAAACTCTAACTAAATAGGGAAATGTAATAAGTGGTAAAAGTAAATTCATTCCTTGTAAAATTGATAAGTACATAAAGTTAGCAGATATTTTTTTGCTATCTTGGCTTTGAAATTTAGATTTGATTCTTTTAATCATTTAAATATTATACTTTCCCAAATACCAATCAACAGTCAACACAATCCCGGAATCAAAGTTCTCGTTCGCTTTCCAACCAAGCTCATTTTCTAGTTTTGTTGCATCAATCGCATATCTTCTATCATGTCCTGCTCTATCTTCTACAAATGTAATTAGTTCTTTATAAGAAGTTAGAGTTTTTGATGGAACTTTTTCATCTAAAATAGAACAGATTGCATCTACAATTTGTAAGTTTGTTCTTTCATTTCTTCCACCAATATTATATGTATTTGCAGTTTTTCCTGTATGGTAAACTAAATCTATTCCCTTACAGTGATCTAATACATATAACCAATCTCTAATATTCTTACCATCTCCATAAATTGGAATTGCTTCATTATTTAGTGCTTTTCTTATAATTGTTGGAATTAGTTTTTCATCATGTTGTTTTGGTCCATAGTTATTTGAACAGTTTGTAATAACTGTATTCATTCCATATGTTTCATTATAAGCTCTAATAATCATATCAGACGAAGCTTTAGAAGCTGAGTATGGAGAGTTTGGAGCGTATGGGGTAGTTTCAGTGAATAAATCTTTTGGATCTAAAGAAAGCGTTCCATATACTTCATCTGTTGATATATGATGGAATCTAGGATAAGATTCCCCATCAAGTGGAGAATGACAAGATTTATATTCAAATGGTTTATCCATCCAATATTTATATGCAACATCAATTAAAGTAAAAGTACCTGTTACATTTGTTTGTACAAACACACCTGGGTTTTTAATTGAGTTATCTACATGAGATTCTGCTGCAAAATGAATTACACCATTTATATCATATTCTGAGAATATAAATTCTACTAATTCTCTATTACAGATATCACCTTTTATAAATTTATATCTAGGATTATTTTCACACTCTTTTAGGTTATCTAGAGTTCCTGCGTATGTTAGAAGGTCTAGGTTTATTAGATTATAATCTGGATATTTATTTAGGAAATATGGCACGAAGTTTGAACCTATGAATCCTGCTGTTCCTGTTAGTAGTATTGTCTTATTTTTGTTATTGAACATTTTAT
>ERZ650300.1337-NODE-1337-length-14007-cov-13.681623_pt1 | contig 14007 bp, 12 predicted proteins | sample MGYA00376236_ERZ650300 | MGnify/ENA primary metagenome ERZ650300 (study PRJEB26733, sample SAMN07839303) | wastewater metagenome | biome: urban; feature: wastewater treatment plant; material: waste water | place: USA: North Carolina | collected 2016-04-28 ... | reverse complement strand
TGCTCAGTGAATCGCTAGCCTTTGTCGCCACCCGTCCCTTTCGTGCTCCGCACCACACCATCAGCGATGCCGGTCTCCTCGGTGGCGGCACCAATCCTGGGCCGGGCGAGGTCAGCCTCGCGCACAATGGCGTCCTTTTTCTCGATGAACTTCCCGATGGGGCCGTCCGGCTCGGTCGATTCAAGCAGTTCGATCTTGGATTGGCCGATCTTGAAGAACGCGGTGCGAACCTTCTGCTCTTTGACTTCCTCGATCGAGTAGCACTTCATGCCCAATTGCTTTTCCCAGAACGGGATAGCCTCGTCGAGGCTCTTGACTGCGATGCCAATATGCTCAATGTGCGACAGTTTCATGATGACTTTCCTTATAACAATGGCGAAACGGGGAGATGTTCAAACACACCGGAGATAAATTATCTACCAAAACGGTGCGGCTGAGTGCCAGCCATGTGGAAACCCGCAGGCACGATTCCCTAATCGCCGGTTGGCATGGCGATGCAATCACTGCTTCGAGCGAAGCGCCCAGGCCATCATGGCGATGCCAGCGAAGACCATCGGCAAGGACAGCCACTGGCCCATGCTGATGAGGTAGGAATGGCCGAAAATGCCTTCGTCCGGTGAGCGGAAGTATTCGCAAACGAAACGGGCGATGCCGTAACCGATCAGGAAGACGGCGGAGGCCTGTCCACGTGCCCGCGGCCGCGAGGTGAACCACCACAGCACGACAAACAGCACGATGCCTTCCAGCAGCACTTCATAGAGCTGCGACGCATGGCGGGGCAGGGCGCCGTACTGGGCAAACCACTGCGCGTACTGCGGGTTGCCGGCAGCCAGTTGCAGGTCTTCGCCGCGTGCCTGCGGAAACAGCATGGCCCACGGCGCTTCGGGCGAGGTGATGCGGCCCCACAATTCGCCGTTGATAAAATTGCCGATGCGCCCCGAAGCCAGCCCCAAAGGCACGAGCGGTGCCACAAAGTCGGCTACTTTCCAAAAGCCGATGTGGTGCTTGCGGCCAAATAGCCACATCGCCACCAGCACGCCCAAAAAGCCGCCGTGAAACGACATGCCGCCTTCCCACACTTTGAGAATATCCAGCGGGTGGGCGAGATAATCGGAAAATTTGTAAAACAACACATAGCCCAAGCGCCCGCCCAAAATCACGCCGATCACGCCCCAAGTGAGGAAATCATCGAGCATTTCTTTGGTAAACACCGTGTTGCCCTCTGCAATGCGGCGCCGGCCGAGCCAGATAAACAGCACAAAGCCGACAATATAGCTGAGCGCATACCAGCGGATGGCCAAGGGGCCGATGCTGAGCAATATCGGGTCAAACTGCGGATGTATCATCATGATGCGTGGCCTTGAGATTTTTCAAGCGGCCATTATAGCCCAAAGCGCTGCTGTGTCGCGGCGCTTGAAAGGTAAGGAAAGGCTAAAGGCACAATATCCCGCAGGCCGTCTGAAACTTTTCAGACGGCCTGCGGGATGGCTTTGTGCACATAATCATGAATGAGATTGCGCGATTTCAACGCCAATTTTCTCTGCGGCGGTTGCGGCCATAAAATGGCCTATATTTTCAAAATAAAAACATAAAATGCAATTGAGCGGTGATTGCTTGCCGCAAATAAAGAGATAGGCCGTCTGAACGCGCATAAAGCATAATCAGACATTTTGTCGGCTTCTTAATCGTTAACAATTGGTATAAAATAGCCGCACAAGGTTTTATCCACATAAGGCCGTCTGAAACGCTTTCAGACGGCCTGCTGAAATTAAGTCAATCAGAACCAGAATCAAGGAAACCACCATGCCAGCCTACCGCTCCAAAACCTCCACCCACGGCCGCAATATGGCCGGCGCCCGCGCGCTGTGGCGCGCCACCGGCATGGAAGATGCCGATTTTGGCAAGCCCATCATCGCCATCGCCAACAGCTTCACCCAATTTGTGCCGGGCCATGTCCACCTGCACAACCTGGGCCAGCTGGTGGCGCGGGAAATCGAAAAAGCCGGCGGCATCGCCAAAGAATTCAACACCATCGCCATCGATGACGGCATCGCCATGGGCCACGGCGGCATGCTGTATTCGCTGCCCAGCCGCGACCTGATTGCCGACAGCGTGGAATACATGGTCAACGCCCACTGCGCCGACGCGCTGGTGTGCATCTCCAACTGCGACAAAATCACCCCCGGCATGCTGATGGCCGCGCTGCGCCTGAACATTCCGGTGATTTTTGTCTCCGGCGGCCCGATGGAAGCCGGCAAGGTGCAATGGGGCGACGCCGTGCGCAAGCTCGACCTGGTGGACGCCATGGTGGAAGCCGCCAACGACAAGGTCAGCGATGAAGAAGTGGCCGCCGTCGAACGCTCGGCCTGCCCCACTTGCGGCTCCTGTTCCGGCATGTTCACCGCCAACTCGATGAACTGCCTGACCGAAGCGCTGGGCCTGTCGCTGCCGGGCAATGGCTCGCTGGTGGCCACCCACGCCGACCGCAAAGAACTGTTCTTGCAAGCCGGCCGCACTATTGTCGAACTGGCCAAGCGCTACTACGAACAAGACGACGCCAGCGTGCTGCCGCGCAGCATCGCCACCTTCGAAGCCTTTGAAAACGCCATGAGCCTGGACGTGGCCATGGGCGGCTCCACCAACACCGTGCTGCACCTGCTGGCCGCCGCCCGCGAAGCCGGCGTGGACTTCACCATGCAGGACATCGACCGCGTCTCCCGCCGCGTGCCCTGCCTGTCCAAAGTGGCCCCGGCCACCCAGAAATACCACATGGAAGACGTGCACCGCGCCGGCGGCGTGATTGGCATCCTGGGCGAGCTGGACCGCGCCGGGCTGATCCACCGTGACATTCCCACCGTGCACGCCGCCACCCTGGGCGAAGGGCTGGACCGCTGGGACATCCAGCGCCCGAGCTGCGACGACGCCGCCAAAACCCTGTATCGCGCCGCCCCCGGCGGCGTGCGCACCACCATCGCCTTCAGCCAGAGCATGCGCTACCCCGAGCTGGACGCCGACCGCGCCGAAGGCTGCATCCGCGACAAAGCCAACGCCTACTCGCAAGACGGCGGCCTGGCCGTGCTGTACGGCAATATCGCCGAGCGCGGCTGCATCGTCAAAACCGCTGGCGTGGACGAATCCATCCTCACCTTTACCGGCCGCGTGCGCATCTTTGAAAGCCAGGACGCCGCCGTCGAAGCCATCCTGGCCGACCAGATCGTGGCCGGCGACGTGGTGCTGATCCGCTACGAAGGCCCCAAGGGCGGCCCCGGCATGCAAGAAATGCTCTACCCCACCAGCTACCTGAAATCCAAGGGCCTGGGCAAAGCCTGCGCGCTGCTGACCGACGGCCGCTTCTCCGGCGGCACCTCCGGCCTGTCCATCGGCCACGTCAGCCCGGAAGCCGCCGAAGGCGGCCTGATCGGCCTGGCCGCCGAAGGCGACACCCTGGAAATCAACATCCCGGCGCGCACCATTCACCTGGCCGTCAGCGATGAAGAACTGGCGCAACGCCGCGCCGCCATGCTGGCGCGCGGCGCCGACGCCTGGAAACCGCTGAACCGCGACCGCGTGGTCAGCGCCGCCCTGCGCGCCTACGCCGCCATGACCACCAGCGCCGACACCGGCGCCGTGCGCGACGTCAGCCAGATCGAACGCCGCTGATCCACCCGCGCGGGCAGCCGGGAATGGGTGAGTGACGATATGCAATAAAAAGGGCGGGACAGCACACGCTGCCCCGCCCTGAACGCGGCTCACCCTACCCGCCTTACCGTACTACTGGCCCGTGCTGTCTGTGTCGGGCACCTGGCCAGGATTGCGGCGCTGGGTTTGGTGAGCGGCGCTTGCTCTGCACCCGCCACCACGGCCACACCCAAACCTCAGCGCCCATGCGCCCGCCAGCCACGCCCCGCGCCCATCCACTCCGCACACAGCCCACGCCACCCCCCTGTCAGCCAACGGCCCAAACGCCGCCAGGCAGCGCAATCCACCAGCGGCGCCGGCAAACTCAACTCCGCCGCACTGACCGCCTGCACGCTCACCCAACCGCTGCTATGCAGCACATAACAACTGCCCGGCCCCAGCCGCTGCCGCACGCACAGCAACTGCGACTCCACCCACAGAATTTCTTCCACCTCCACCCGGCCGCGACGCACCTCCACACACTGCCCCGCCCGCCCCTGCCACCCCAAACGCTGCCCTTGCGCCAACCCATGACGAATCGATTGCATGCTTTTCTCCTGGCGAACACACGATGCAGACAGCTTACCCAGCCGCCCACCCGGCAAACAGGCATAAAACCCCGCGCCATGCAGCGATACAGCCGGCTTTTTGGCCGGCTGTATCGGTAGAGAAAAAAAGAATCTGTTATCTGAATATACCTATAGATACAGCGAGATGCCATCCTGGATGGCGCCCAGCACCATCAGTTGGTTTTCGGCGGATTCGGAGAACTGCACCAGCGCCACCACATTGCTGATTTGCCCGCTGTTGAGCAGGTTTACCCAGTAGTCGTAGCCGTCCTGGTCGGGGGTGCGGTGCAGCACATTGCTGTACAGGCGCGAGACGTAATCCGCGTGGCTGGGGGCGCTGCCGTACAGGGTTTTGAATTCCTGGCTGCCCAAAAAGCCGCTGGCGACGGTGTCCAGGCCGGCGCCGCCGTCCAGCACGCTCAGCCAGTATTTCAGGCCGCCGTTGTCCGGGGTGCGGTCGAAGGCGGCTTGGTAAACGCGGTAGGCCTGGCCGGCGTTGCCGCTGATGTCCAGGGCCAGGGTTTTGTCGCTGAACTGGATGCGTTCGACATTGCTGAGCACGTCCGCGCCGCCGCTGTAGCTGACGGTGGTGTGTTGGCCACGGGTGATTTGATAGCCGCTGCTGGCGGCTTGATACAGCACGGTGTCGCGGCCGTCGCCGCCGTCCAGGGTGTCGCTGCCGCCCAGGCCGCTGAGGGTGTCGTTGCCGGCCAGGCCTTGCAGGCTGTCGGCGGCGGTGGTGCCGGTGAGGGTGTCGGCGCTGGCGGCGCCGGTTTGGCTTTGGCCCTGGTTGGGGCGGCTTTGGGTGGTAAAGCGGTAGTCGCTCAGGCCGGCGTAGGCGTTGCCGGCGGTGTCCAGCACGCTGCCGGCGGCCAGGCTGAGGGTGTATTGCGTGCCGTAGTCCAGCTCGGCGCTGGGGTCGATCACCAGCCGGCTGCCAGACAGGCTGAGCTGGGTGCTGCTGGCGGCGTCAAAGCTGGCGACGGTGGCGCCGGCGGCGTTTTTCAGGGTAATCAGGCCGCTGCCACGGGCGATGGTTTCGCTGAAGGTGAGCACAATATCGCTGGCCGGGGCGGCGCTGCTGGCTTGGTTGGCCGGGCTGCCCTGGCTGAGGGTGGGGGCGATGCTGTCGCTGCTGGCGGCCATCAGTTGGCTGGCGCTTTTGCTTTGGTCGGCAAATTTCAGGGTTTCGATGCTGCTGAGGGTGTCGGCGCCGTCGCGGTTGCTGGTTTTGTCGGTAACGGTGAACACGCCGGCCTGATAGCTGATGGTGTAATCGGCAAAGTTGCCGTGAAATACGGCGGTGTCGTTGCCCTTGCCGCCAGTCAGCTGGTTGTTGGCGCTGTTGCCAATCAGGGTGTCGTCGCCGCTGCCGCCGATGGCGTTTTCGATGATGGCGCCGTAGGCAATGCCCAGGGCGTTGCTGCCGTCGTAGGTGGTGGTGGCGCCGCCGGTATTGCTGGGCGGGGCAATGCGCAGGGTGGAGTAGCTGCCGGGGGTGAGGTCGATGGTGTTGCTCAGGGTGTAGTTGCTGAGCGAGATCGTGTCGGCGCCGCCGCCGTCCCAAATGGTTTTGAAAAAGGGCTTGCTCGGGTCGAAGGTGTAGGTGGTGTCGCCGCTATTGTATTGGGTGTTGGCGCCGTACAGGTATTGCATGGCGGCGATGTCCAGCACCATCGGGGTTTCCGGGTTGACGTAGTAGCTTAGCCAGGTGTATTTGCCATCCACATAGCCAGCCGAGGGGTAGACGTTATTGCTTGGGTTGGTGTAGGACATCAGCGTGTATTGGCGGGTGTCCAGGCTTTTTGCCAGGGTGGGCGAGTCTTCAAACGGGTGCTTCAGGCCCAGGGCGTGGCCCAGTTCGTGCATCAGCGCTTCGAAGTTATACGAGCCGGCCGCCCAGGATTGGCTGGCGGTGTCGCTGCCCCGCGCCGAAATCCACACATCGCCCGCGCTGGGCCAGGCGCCCGGATAGCCTGCCCAGCCCCAGGCTTGCTCGCCGGTGCTGATGCCATAGGCGGCGGAGGTCCAGGCTACGCGGATATCGCCCACATTGCTGCTGGTGTCGCTGACTTCGCTAAAGCTGAGGTTGGCGACATTGGCCCAGGCTTGCAGCGCGCTGCGAAACGCCGCTTGCTGGGTGGTGTTCAGCGCCGTGCCGGTGTTTTGTTCGTTCAGGTCGGAGTAGCTTTGCCCGTTCAGCCCGGCAAAGGTGGCGCTGCCGCCGCTGGCCCAGGGAAAGCTGTAGCTCAGCGAGGCGCTGCTGCCCACCGTGCTGCTGCCCCATTTGAAGCCGGAAATCAGCGCATTGGTGGTGGCGCTGGACGAACTGCCAATCACGGCAAAGCTGGCGGAAGAAGTGGGTGCAGTCATGGTGGCAAACCTCGGCTTGAATCAGACAATCATTCCGGGGGGATTGTAGCGTGGATGCGGCGGGATGTGGTTTGCCAAACGGCCCGCCGCAGGCTGGATGTGTTCAGCCGTGGCGCAGGTCGGTGAGCACCACTTCGCCAAATGCCGGGTGGGCCAGGGCGGCCACCAGGTGCTCGGCGCAGGTTTGCGGGCTGGTGAGCTGGCCGTTGGCTTTCAGGGCGTCAAAGCGTTCGCGCAGCGGAAACTGCGCCAGGCTGGCGGCGCGGATGTCGGCCTGCATCTCGGTGTCGATCACGCCAGGGGCCAGGCTGACCAGGCGCACGCCGGTGTGGCGTTCGGCGGCCACGGCCTGGGCGTGGTGGTCCAGCGCGGCCTTGCTGGCGCAATACACACTCCAGCCGGGGTAGGCGTGCCGGGCGGCGCCGCTGGACACATGCAGCAGGCGGCGCTCAACACAGTGCGGGCTGGCGGCCAGCACGGCATTGCTGAGCAATAGCGGGGCGGTGACGTTAAGATTGATGGCCTGCACGATGGCCTGTGGGTCTTGTTCGCCCAGTGCGGCGATGGGCTGCACCTGGCCGGCGTTGTTCACCAGCCAGACGGCGCTGGCGTCGGCCAGCCAGTCATGCAGCGTGGGGCCGGCCAGCCAGGCGGTGAGCGCGGCCGGGTCGGCCAGGTCCAGGGCGCATTGGCTGAGCCCGGCGCGTGCGGGCAGGGCGCTGCGCGCCAGGCCCAGCACCGGCAACTGACGGGCCAGCAAAGCCTCGACAATGGCGGCGCCCAGGCCACGGCTGTGGCCGCTGACAATGGCTTTGATCATGGAAGCACTCCTGCGGGCAAAATCGGCAACCGATCAATATAAACGTTTCACACAGCAGGCGCCAGCCAGATCAGGCTGGCCATGCGGCCGGTGCAGCCGTCGCGGCGGTATGAAAAAAACTGCTCGCGCTCGATCACCGTGCACAGCTCGCTGTCCACACACTGATTGTCCGGCACGCCGGCCGCCAGCAGGCGCTGGCGGGCCAGGCCGGGCAGGTCGGCCAGCCATTTGCCGTCTGGCAGCGGCGAAAACGCCGCCGCTGCGGCCGGGTTGTGCGCCACAAAGGCGGCGCGTACTTCGCTGCCCACTTCAAAGGCATCGCGGCTGATGGCCGGGCCACACCAGGCCAGCACCTCGTGCGCCGGGCAGGCCATGGCGGCCAGGGTGGCTTCCAGCACACCGGCCAGCAGGCCGCGCCAGCCGGCATGGGCGGCGGCCACCACGCTGCCGGCACGGTCGGTGAACAACACCGGCAGGCAGTCGGCGGTCATCACTGCGCACACCACGCCCGGCGTGCGGCTGAAGCTGGCGTCGGCGTCCACCGGCGCGCCGGCCACGCTGGCGGCGTCCACCACATGGATGCCGTGCACCTGGTTCAGCCAGGCCGGCTCGGCGGGCAGTTGCTGGCGCAGCAGCGCGCGGTTGGCGGCCACGGCGGCCGGGTCGTCACCGACATGAGCGCCCAGGTTAAAGCTGGCGTAAGGTGGCTGGCTGACCCCGCCCTGGCGGGTGGTGGACAGGGCATGCACATGGGCGGGGGCCGCCCAGTGCGGGCGCAGAAAAAAATCAGCAGACATGGCAGAGTCAGGATGGAGGGCAGGCTAAAGCGGCATTGTGCCGCAGTCGGCCCGAATTGTCAGGCAAGGGGCCGCAAGCGCCCCCATGGCCGAAATCACCGTCGGGCAGGATAATGCTGTGCTGTGATGAAATGCGGAGCCAACGATGAAACAAGCAATGCGGGTGCTGGGCGGGGTGGCGTGCATGCTGGCCACGCTGACGCAGGCGGCGGGGCCACTGAAGCTGGACACCCCGATGGATGCGCCACTGGCGCGGGCCATGCTGGCGCGCTGGGGCTATGGCGCCACCGATGCCAGTGTGGCGGCGCTTACCGGGCAAACGCCTCGGGCCATGGTGCAGCGCGGCTGGCGCGCACCCAGCGGCGTGGCCCCTGCTGTCCGCACCGCGCTGGATGCGCTGGCCGATGCGCCCCCCCTGGCCGAGCGCTGGGCGCAATATGGCCCGGTCCGGGTACAAGAAGCACGCAAGGCGCAGGATATTCCGCTGGTGCAATCCATGGCCCGCCAGGGCAATGCCATGAAGTCGGCTACGGTTCAGCGACGGCTATTGATGATGGCCAACAGCGACAATCCGGCACATGAGGTGTTGCTGGCCTTCTGGCTGAATCATTTTTCGGTGTATCTGCACAAAGGCCAGTTGCCTTGGCTGGTGGATGATTATGCCTCACGCATTGAGGCGGCCATGGCGGATGACCGTTTTGAATCTCTCTTGCGTGCCGCGTTTTACCACACGGCCATGCAGGGCTATCTGGACAATATCAATTCCACCGCCCCAGACAGCGAGCTGGGCCGGCGCGGGCGCACCGGGCTGAACGAAAATCTGGCGCGCGAGCTGCTGGAGCTGCATACCTTGGGTGTGGGCGGGGGCTATCAGCAGGCGGATGTCGAAGCCACGGCACGGTTGATCAGCGGGGTGAGTGCGCCGGATCTGGGCACGGCGGATGCGCTTGCCGATGGTGGCTTTGCCCTGGATCCACGCCGGCGTGGCGAAGGCTCGGTGCAGGTGCTGGGGCAAACATACGCACTGGCTGACGGTCGCGCGGCAATGGATGCGCTCTTGCACCGGCTGGCCTTGCACCCGGCCACGGCACGGCATGTCAGCCGCAAGCTGGCACAACGCTTTGTCGGCGATACGCCGCCTGCGGCGCTGGTCGAGCGCATGGCACAGGCCTATGTGCAAAGCGGCGGGCGACTGTCGCCTGCCTTGTGGGTGATGCTGGCCAGCCCAGCCTTTGCCGACAGCCTGCTCAAGCAGCGGATGTTCCGTCTGCCACAGGATTACGTGCTGGCTACCGCGCGCGCGGTGTGTCAGGACGCCCCCATCACCCATGCCGAACCTTTGCTGAATATGTTGCAGGCGATGGGGCAGGCGCCATTCCTGCGCTTGACGCCAGATGGCTATCCACAAAATGCCGGCGAATGGCAGACGGCGCTGGGCATGGCCTTGCGCGTACAGCTGGCCCAGGCGCTGGCACAGCGGCAATGGCGGCTGACCGGCCCGGCAGATGCGGCCCAGGCGTGCAACTGGGATGCCGCTGCCGCCGAGCGCAGCCTGGGGCCATGGACGGCCGCCACGCGGGCGGCAGCGGAAGGCTTGCCACCGGCGCAACAGGCCATCTTGCTGCTGTCCTCCCCCGCCACGCTGTGGCGTTGATGCCGCTTCAAGCCCTGGTGGATGTGCAAGTGGCTCACCCACCCTGGCCCGACGTGCGGCCCGGACAGGGCATGCCAGGCGGGTGGCCGTGGACGGGGCCAGCGGCGCTCAGTCGTCGCTGGCGGTGAGCATGCCCGGATTGAGCACCAGCTTCAGGCTGTTTTGTGCAATGCCGTGACGCACGCGCTGGCTGATCCACCACACGCCGCCTTTTTTGACATTCCACATTTGTGCTTCGCCGCCAATCAGTTGCGAGGCAATCATGCCCATATAAGGCTGATGGCCCACCAGTACGATGGGGTGGCGGGCGTCGGGCCAGTGGCTTGCTTTAAGTACGGATTCCACCGTGGCGTCCGGGTTGATTTCCGGCAGCACGCGGTAGTTTTTTGACAAAAACGCAGCGGTTTGTTGCGAGCGGCGGGCTTCGCTGGCCAGCAGCTGAAAATCGCGCGGCAGGCGCAGGCGCAGCCAGGCGGCCATCAGGCCGGCTTGCTGCTGGCCTTTGCGGGTCAGCTCGCGGGCCAGATCGTTGCTGCCTTCCTCGGCTTCGGCGTGACGCCACAGAATCAGATCCAATTGAGTCTCCTTATTATGATTTCGGCGCGGCCGACAACAATTCGGCGCAATCGGCGCAGCCTACCGGCCCGGTGTGACCGGCGTGTGAAGACGTCTGTTCTGCCGCGTCTGCGCGCTAATGCCAAAAACGCAAAAGCAGCGGAATCAAAATCGCCGTCACCAGGCCATTCAGGCCCATCGCCAGACCAGAAAACGCCCCAGCCGTGTCTGAACGCTGAAACGCCCGGGCTGTGCCAATGCCATGCGCGGCCATGCCAGTGGCAAAACCGTACACCACATCTTGCCCCAAACGCAAACGGCTGAGCAGCGGCCAGCCCAGCATGGCGCCAAACACGCCGGACACAATCACAAACACCGCCGCCAACTCCGGCGCGCCACCGATTTCGCTGGCAATACCCATAGAGATGGGGGTGGATACCGAGCGCGACAAGAGCGATTTGATCAAAATGTCATCCAGCCCCAGCGCCCAGGCCACGCCCGCGCTGGAGACAATGCCCACCAGCGAGCCCAACAGCAGGCTGATCAACAAGGGCCAGAACACCTTGGACAGCCGGTGCAGGTTGGCGTACAGCGGCACCGCCAGCGCCACGGTGGCCGGGCCCAGCAGCATCTGGATGAATTTGCCGCCTTCAAAATACTGTTTGTAATCGGTGCCGGTGGCCAGCAGCACGCCAATCAGCAGCAGCGCGCCCAGCCCCACCGGGTTGGCCAGCGCGTGGCCGCCGCTTTGGCGATTCAGCGCAATCGCCAATCGGTAGCACAGCATGGTGAGAAACACCCAGGTGAGCGGCTGTTGGCGCGCCGCCTGCCACAGGCTGGCAAAATCAGTCATGGCCGTGCTCCCCGCGCCAGCGCATCAGCCCGGCGAGCAGCAGGGCGCTGACCAGCAAAGTCACCGTGGTGCCCACCGCCAGCGCCAGGGCCAGCTGCCAGACGGTCTGGCCGTTCAGCAGATGGGCATACAGCAACACGCCCGCGCCGGCCGGCACAAACAGCAGCGACAAATGCTGCAAAAACGCCGGCACGCCGTGCTGCAAGGCGGTGGGCACGCCACGGCGCAGACACAGGCCAACAAACAACAGCAACATGCCCAGCACCGGGCCGGGCACCGGAATATGCAGCCAGCGCGCCAGCCATTCGCCCAGCAGCTGCAAGCCAATCAACACCAGAAAGGTTTCCACCATGCTTGTGTCCCTCTTGTGTGTGCGAAAAGCCATATTATACGACTGTGGGCTGCTAATGGTCAGACCATATGACAGCACATCCGACGATCCCCCGCGCCAGCACTGGCCCGAATAGCGCGCTTATGCCAAGCTGGCAGCCTGTGTGAGCTTCCCCCTGATTGTGAGCATGTCATGTCGGTATTGTCCTGTTGTTCGGGGCGTCGTGCGGCTTTGCGCGCGCTGACCGCCGCCAGTTTATTGCCATTCACTTGGCGCACGTGGGCTGCGCCAGCGGCCGCGCGTGAAGGACGGCTGGTGTTTGTGCTGCTGCGTGGCGGCCTGGATGGCCTGCATGCCATATCACCCGTGGCCGACCCCCGCTGGCCCAGCCTGCGCCCGACACTGGCGCAGCCGGTGCTGCAAAGCGGCCTGGCCTTGCCTGGCAGCGGCTTTGCCCTGCACCCGGCGCTGGCCGACTGTTTGACCTTGTATCGGGCTGGCGAGCTGTGGTTTTGCCCGACGGCGGGCTCGCCCAACACCAGCCGCAGCCATTTTCAGGCGCAGGACGTGATGGAGCTGGGCACGGGCGCCATCAGCGGCAACACCGGTTGGATGGGCCGGCTGGCCAGCCAGTTGGACGGCCGGCTGGCTGCCAATTTTGCCGCCAATGCCCCCTTGGCCCTGTATGGGGCTGGTGTGGCCATCGAGCATATTCCCTTGGCGCGCCAGGCCTTGCGCCTGCCCGGCGGCGCTTTGCAGGAGGCGCTGTTGCGCGCGCATGCCGGCTCGCCCAGCCAGCGCTGGCTGCAACAAGCCATCGACACCCAGGCGCTGCTGGCGCAAGCCGACCCGGATCAGGCCAGCCGCAACGCCGCCCCCTTGGCCGGCTGGGCGGCGCAAGCCCGGCAGATGGGTCAGGTGCTGCGCCAGCAGCCCGAACTGGCGCTGGCCTTTGTCGATTTAAGCGGGGTGGATAGCCACGTCAATCAGGCGGCCGGCCTGGCGCAGCCGCTGACACAGCTGGGCCAGGGCCTGTTGGCGATGAAAACGGCGCTGGGCGAGGCAGAATGGGCGCGCACCCGCGTGGTGGTGCTCAGCGAGTTTGGCCGCACCGCCGCCGAAAACGGCACACGCGGCACCGACCACGGCCATGGCGGCCTGGCGCTATTGGCCGGTGGTGGCTTGGGGCGCGAAGGGCGCATGCTGGGCGATTTTGCCGGCCTGCAGGCCAATGCCCTGTTTGAAGGGCGCGATTTGCCGGTCACCCTGGACTGGCGCAGCCTGCTGGCGGCGGTCAGCCAGGCGGTGTTCGGGCTGTCGGCGCGGGCGCTGGATCAGGTGTTTCCTGGCCGGCCGGCCTGGCGCGCACCATGGGAAGGCAGTCACGCCGGATAAGCCCCGCGCCACGTTTTGTGAGCGGCGCTTAACGTGGCTTTACACAGCGCGTCAACCAAATGACAGGCCGGGCGTTATTCCAGAAACAGGCAGTCACCGCAAGGTGTTATTGCCAATATTAGCAATTGCCGATCATACCCGGCAGGCCGTCGCCTGCCGCGAGCCCTGGATACGCCTGCCCGATGATTTTGCACGGACTTTCCCGCCCGGATTTTTTGACTGACACCGGCTTGCCCGACTTGCTGGAAGCCACCGCCGCCCGCCAGCCCGACCGGCCGGCGCTGTATTGGGGTGAGCTCTGCCTGAGCTATGGTGAGCTGCTGGCGCGCGCCAGCCTGGCGGCGCATCACCTGCTGCAAGCCGGCGCCGCGCCGGGCCAGCATATTGGCCTGTGGATGCCGCGCGGGGCCGAGGCGCTGGTGATGCAGGCCGCCATCACCTTGACTGGCGCCGCCTGGCTGCCGTTTGACGCCGACACCCCGCCCGAGCGGGTGGAAATCTGCCTGCGCGACGCTGGCGCGCTGGGCCTGGTGTGCCACCCGGACATGGCCGCCCGGCTGAGCGACACGAATCTCCCGCGCTGGACGCCCGAGGCGCTGCAAGCGGCGGTGGACGGCCCCTTGCGCCGCCGCGAAGGGCTGCGCCCGGAACACCCGGCCTATGTGATCTACACCTCCGGCTCGACCGGCGTGCCCAAGGGCATTGCCGTCAGCCACGGCAGCATTTGCCACTTTTTGCGCAGCGAAAACAGCGTGTTGGGCGTGCGCGAGGACGACCTGGTGTATCAGGGTTTCTCGCTGGCGTTTGATATGTCGTTCGAGGAAATCTGGATCAGCTATCTGGTTGGCGCCGCCTTGTGGATTGCGCCCAAATGCCTGGTCAGCGACCCGGACGCGCTGCCCGAGGCGCTGATTCGCCAGCGCGTGACCGTGCTGCACGCGAGATCGGAAGAGCACACGTCTGAACTCCAGTCACCGATGTT
>ERZ650300.1330-NODE-1330-length-14060-cov-5.913102_pt1 | contig 14060 bp, 8 predicted proteins | sample MGYA00376236_ERZ650300 | MGnify/ENA primary metagenome ERZ650300 (study PRJEB26733, sample SAMN07839303) | wastewater metagenome | biome: urban; feature: wastewater treatment plant; material: waste water | place: USA: North Carolina | collected 2016-04-28 ... | reverse complement strand
TCCTTGAGATATCAACTGCTCGTTGTACAGCATCTTAAACTCTTCGGCATTCGTCACACCTACACGGTCATAAATAACCTTCCAACCCACTGAAGAGTTGATGTTGACCATCGTCTTCCCTATTTTTGCCCTTTTAGTAGTAATGATGATTACACCATTGGCACCACGCACACCGAAAATAGCCAAAGAAGAAGGGTCTTTCAAGATTTCCATAGATTCAATATCCGCAGTGTTCAGATAATTGATATTGTCCGTGAACAGTCCATCTACCACATAAAGGGGTTTGAAACCGTTAATGGAGTTCGTACCGCGAACACGGATTTCAGGGTCTTGTCCTGCACGACCCGTATTCACCACCTGTACACCGGCAACCTTACCCTGTATGGATGCCAGTGGATTGGTAGAAGGCTTAGAGGCAATCTCGTCCGCTTTCACAGTAACGATAGAACCGGTCAAGTCGCGTTTCTTGGCACTACCATAACCAACTACAACCACCTCATCAATGAGCTGGCTGTCCTCTTCCATCTTCACATTGATAGTTGAACGCCCATTTACGGCAATCTCCTGCTCACGCATACCTATATAACTAAAAATCAAGGTAGCATTAGATGCCACATCAACAATCTGATATTTACCATTTATATCAGTAATACTACCTTTACTCTCCTGCCCTTTCACACGAACAGAAGCACCGATAACAGTTTCGCCTGTCTTGTCCGTAACGACACCCGAAATCGTAATTTTGTTCTGTGCCATCGAAGTAATGGCAAACAATAACATCACACATGTAATTAGTAGATTTTTCTTCATTTTGTATTGATTTAAAATTCTTTTGCAAACATACCGGAGAAGTTGATATATGTCAAAAAACAAGCTACCACAAGAGTACCACAGTTCACCGGAGGGGTACATCATTACTACTACTGTATAACATAAACGACAGATTATAAGGAATATAAAAGTACAATAAATATTTAGGTACTATTCATATATATAGAGCAAGAAGATAGAAAAGCAAAGGGGGCTTTTATCCTATTCTGAAGTTTTTTATCCCATATTCAAGAACGTCATACCTTTCACTGCCTCAAAGCCGACCATAAGATTTCCATAACCGATTGCCATTATACGATAGATTATATACCAAGCAAATACTGCAAAACGTTTGCAGTGAAGATGTAGACAATATGCAGCAACAATGCCATCTCAACGCAGTGGCTCGAATGCTGCATATTGCCGTCTTGAGAATCAGTTAGAGTAACTTGAACGCTGCTTTCTTTACGTCCTGGCTATTTCTGCCAATCATCACCTCAAAGTCACCCGGCTCGCATACAAAATCAAGATTGTAGTTGTAGAACTTCAGCAATTCGGGGGTAATCTTGAAAGATACTTTTTTAGATTCGCCGGCTTTCAGGAAAATCTTTTCAAAGCCTTTCAACTCTTTCACCGGACGGGTTACACTTCCCACAAGGTCACGAATATAAAGTTGAACCACTTCTGCACCGTCTCTCTTGCCCGTATTGGTCACAGTCACGGTAGCAGTCAGTTCGCCCTTATCCGTCATGCTAGTCTTGTCCAAAGACACGTCGCTATAAGAGAATGTGGTATAGCTCAAGCCGAAACCAAAAGGATAAAGCGGTTCATTGTCTATGTCTATATAGTTGCTGCGGAATTTCTGGAACCATGCACCGTCGGCAAGAGGGCGGCCCGTGTTCTTGTGGTTGTAGAACAAAGGAATCTGTCCCACGCTCTTCGGGAAAGTCGTAGTCAGCTTCCCACTCGGATTCACATCACCAAACAGTACATCACCGATGGCAAAACCTGCCTCACTGCCCGCAAACCATACATTCAGAATGGCCGGCACGTTTGCCTGCTCCCAGTTCAGTACCAGCGGACGACCGGTAAACAGCACCAGTACCACTGGTTTTCCTGTTTTCAATAATTCTTGTAACAGCATGCGTTGGGTGTCGGTCATTTCAAGATTCGTGCGGCAACTGCTCTCTCCACTCATTTCCGAAGACTCACCGAGCGCAGCCACAATAACATCCGATTTGGCAGCCACGGCAAGAGCCTCGTCCAGCAACTCCTTGTCCGAACGATTGTCACGGTGTAAAGAACGTCCGAACATAGTGGCACGTTTCTCATATTCGGCATCACTCATCAAATTACAGCCTTTCGCAGTCAATATTTCGGCTTTATCGCCTGCTACCGCCTTCAAACCTTCAGCCAAAGAAGTTGCATTCTTCAATACAGCAGCCACACTCCAAGTACCCGGCATATTACTGCGGCTGTCTGCCAACGGACCTACCACAGCAATAGTGCCTTTTTTGGCCAGCGGAAGCACATTACCCTCGTTCTTCAACAACACCAAGCTCTCCGAAGCAATCTTACGCGCAACAGCACGATGCTCTTTGGTAAAGATTTGCTTCTTGGCACGCTTCACATCACAGTATTTATAAGGATTATCGAACAAGCCTAACTTGTACTTAGCTTCCAAAATACGGCGACAAGCCGCATTAATAGCTTCTTCTGTCACTTTTCCTTCTGTCAATGACTTCTTGAGCGTACCTACAAATGCATCGCTCACCATATCCATATCCACACCTGCATTCAGTGCCAAGGCGGCAACAGTCTGCGTATCGCCCATACCGTGGTCGGTCATCTCAGCAATTCCAGTATAGTCTGTCACCACAAAGCCGTCAAATCCCCACTGCTTACGCAGTATATCCGTCATCAACCACTTGTTTCCAGTGGCAGGAATGCCATCGACCTCATTGAAAGAGGCCATCGCACTGCCCACACCGGCATCAACCGCCGCCTGATAGGGCAACATGTATTCATTGAACATGCGCTGATGACTCATATCTACTGTATTATAGTCACGTCCTGCCTCACCGGCACCATACAAGGCAAAATGCTTTACACAAGCCATAATCTCATCATTACGGCTCATATCCTTTCCCTGATAACCACGTACCATGGCCTGCGCAATGGCTGCTCCCAGAAACGGGTCTTCACCGTTGCCCTCGGACACACGCCCCCAACGGGCATCACGGCAAATATCCACCATCGGACTGAATGTCCAGCAAATACCGTCGGCGCTGGACTCAATGGCTGCAATACGTGCCGATTCTTCAACCGCCTTCATATCCCATGTACACGACAATCCCAAAGGAATGGGAAACACCGTTTCATATCCATGAATAACATCCATACCAAATAAGAGAGGAATACCCAAACGACTTTCTTCAACCGCCTGCTTCTGTACATCGCGGATACGTTCCACGCCTTTCAGATTGAAAAGCCCGCCCACTTCACCGGCACGAATACGTTTGGCCACATTACTACTTTTAGCCTGACCGGTCGTAATCTCACCGGTAACCGGCAGATTCAACTGACCTATTTTCTCTTCCAGGGTCATCTTCTTCATTAAATCGTCGATGAAACGATTCATATCGACCGGAGATTTCTGCGCATACGCACTAGCGGCAGTAAACACCAACAAGACTAAAAATGATTGTAACTTGAAAAGTAAATGCTTCATGTCTTTCATGCTTTTAATTTATAGAAATATTATTTTGCTGCAAATAAAAGAAAAGCATGCGACAACCTCCACATCCCGCACTACAACAAAAGTACACCCATCACTAAAAAACAAAAGAGGAAGTACAATATTAGTACTTCCTCCATTAATATTTTACTGTAAAACAGTCATTTAAAATTTATAAGGAAATCAGTCAAACTTTCTTCCGGAAGCAAATTGAATTTCTTACGTAACCGGTATCTCGCAGCATCAACCCCACGTGTAGAAATGTTGAGCAACTTCGCTATCTCCTTTGTCGGCATATTCAAGCGAAGCAATGCGCAAAAGCGCAAATCTCCTGAAGTCAAATCTGTATATTGAAGTTTCAGATTACGGAAGAAGTTTTCGTGTATACGGTCAAAATTAGCCTGAAACATAGTCCAATTCTCTTTATCGGACACTATATTGCTATTAACTAAAGTGAGCAGCTTATCCAAGTTCTTACGGCCATACTGCCCCGACAACTTTTGCCGCTGTATCTCTTCTTTCAAGGAATTCAGAAATTCCTGATGGGCGATATTTGTCATTACCACACTGGACAACTCCTTGCTTTTAAAACGCAAATCGGCCTCAAGCTGCTCCTTTTCCAACTCAATAATCTTCTTCTCTTGCCGTTCAAGCTCTGCCTGATGGGCTACACGCTGCTGCTCAATCACACGATCCTTCTTTTTCTTCACAAAACGATAAACAATATATTGCAGCAAGGCCAGCAGGCACAACCCTATCAGAATGTAGCTTCCCACAGCCCAATAAGACAAATACCACGGAGACAAAATCTCAAAGGGAAACTCTACCGATGCCAAAACTCTACCAGTATCATATATCTCCGCCCGAAAAACATAACTTCCATAAGGAAGACGGGCATACTTTTTCTGCAAATTGCGTCCATCGGGTATCCACTGATCAGAATACCCTTCCAACCGGTATCTTACTTTATAAGTATAATCGTTATAAACCGGATAGCACAATGTAAAACTCACTGTATTAAACTCATGTTCGACCTTGACTCCCGACTGCACGACCAATGTTTTCCGTTTATCACTGAATTCCTCAGTAACCTGCATCTCTGAAATCCATAAAGAACGCCTAGTCTGAGATTTATATAACGAGGAACTATCTGTTTCAATACGGGCAATAGCATTATTCAAGCAAAGATAGGAATGATTATTTCTCTTGTCATAAACCACGCTTCCTCGTTCTTCCACAGCCAGACCGTCAAACAAAGAATATGGAATCCGAAGTTCGATATTGAAAGTATTTATCGCACACTTCACCAAATACACAGTCCTGTCGCCCACAAACCAATAGTAATCTCCGTTCGCATGACTCACAGTCTTGATTCCCTTCAATTCCATCAATTGTTCATTCATTGTTTCATAGGGAACAATCGAATCAGTCATATCTTCGTAAGTATAGAAATATTCCCCATTAGAAAAAACTACCCGACCATTGATTTTGAACAAAGTAAAACTCCCACCTTTCACTTCTCCCAAACTCTCATACTTCCGCACATCCTTTACCTGCTTCATATCCGAATCAATCCGAAAGCGATACAAACCATTCCTTAAATGTTTCGCCCAAATATTCCCTTGATGGTCCACTTCTATATGACGAATCATGTGACTGAACCCACGTAAGGACCGAGTAAAGCAATACTCTCCCGAAGCAGTCTCCGTATATAAATTCAGAAGCGCATAAGCTCCCTCCAACAAAAAAGATTGTTCCTTCAATTCAATTTTTTCCATACACATCCCTCCTTTTACATCAGATGCCAGCTTTGATTTCAGTCCTGATATAAGGAAAGTTCCCTTGTTGTGCCCGCAGAAAATCTGTTTTCCCCATTCATCGACGAACCACGCTTGTTCTTCCAAACCCGGAACTAATTCAGTCTTTCCATCCCTAAGCCAATAAAGTCCTTGATTAGAAGCAATATAAGCTTCATTTTCCCTTACCAAAACATCATATACCATGCCTATTTTACGAAATGGAGGTTCATAATAATAGATTAAAGAATTGTTGTGTATATAGGCAATACCTTCATCCAAAGCTGTCCATATATTGTTGTCATCATCACAATACAATCTCAAAACAGTATTGTTCTGTAGTTTATTATCCGTATTGACCTTCCAAATCAGCTTTCCCTTTTTATCCAACGCATATATGCCATCGGATATTGTGCCAACAACGTAGCAACTATCTTTGGTCATCACCGCACGATTAATGGTATGCTTCTTGAATATATCATCACATTCAGTTTCCCATTTTTCTACCCTCCCATCTCGATACAGGAAACCTCCCTGATTACGGGTAAACATTAAAACCGCATCATCATAAGGGAGCCCGGCCAGGACATCACTATCTCCAAATGCTTTTCTGGGAATAAGTTCTTTCATTTCCCTACCGGCAAAGACATAAAGTCCACCGTTTATTCTTTGAGAATAAAAAGTATTTCCAACCTGGAACAAATTCAGTGGAAGGTTCTTCATTCGAATACCTTCTACCGAATTTCCATTATAAAAAAAGAGAGAACCGAATGATTGAAATACAATTTCTCCTTGAACGCAAGCAATATCCCAGATTTCGTCATTATGAAACGCAAAATCTTTCACCTTATTTTTCAATGAATGATATTCAAGAGTGTCATAAGGAGTACGGACAAAATAACCGAATTCTTCGTAAGAGCCTACATAAATTCTTCCATCTTCACTGATATATATAGCACGCACAATTCCTTTTGTCGGTAATTCATACAGCCGCCAAGCACTTCCATCAAATTCCAGCAGCCCACTGTTATTACCGAAATACATCACCCCTCTTTCGTCCTGAGCAATGGCCCAATTCTGAATACCGGCATTATAATCCGACACCGAATAGTTCCTCACTATAGGAGAAAAAGGTATGGGTGAAGCTTGCAGCAAACTACTGAAAACCAAAAACAAGAGAAACGTTATTGCAATTCTCATGAGTACTGTTTATAGGTATTTACCAGCAAAGATAAAGCTTTTTGCGTTTTCGTAAAAACAAAATCGCAGATTATCCTCTTTTATAGAAAGATAACCCGCGACAACTGATAACTCACTTTATTAATTTTCAGCCGTTTTCTGTTTTCCCAAAGGAATAGAAACCCCCAAGTAAGCATTGACATTCTTCGTATTCTTGCCAAAGAACATATAATCTGTTCCTGCAAAGAAGGAACCCAGTTTCAGTGCCAGACCGAAGGTTTTACCGGCTCCTTGAAGTACGGAATAGCTGGCAGCTACATTGAAAGCATTCGTCGGACGGATGCAGGCAGAGAAAGTCAGCTCATTCAAAGTTTTCGGTTTGGCAAAACGACCGGTATACAAGGCACCCACTACCAGCCAATCATTCAATAAGGCATATTCAGCGCCAAGAACCATTGTAGAAGTCAATCCACGGGTACGGCTCTTCTCAGAAGCCTCCTCCGTCTTGAGCTGCAACATGTCATAGTTAAGAATCTCGCCGCTGTTCACAATATCCATGAACTCCTGCTGCGAGGCCGGGTCAAGAAGATCATAAGTCTGCTCTGTATTGGCTCGCGCTATACTGGTATTCGATTTAGACCATTTGATAAAGCCCAAATCAAGAACTGAAGCAGAAAGTGTCAATTTATCCAGTAACTTGTAAGATACTCCCAAATCAATAGCCCCACCATATCCGGCAAAACCAAAACTGCCAAAATCGATTTCATCGATATAATCACCATTCTCATTCTCGGGAAGTTCTAACAGCTTTGACGAGTTCTCCAAAGTTGCATCCACTTGAATGGAAGCTTTACTCGTCACTCCTGAAGAGCCGACAGAAGGAGTTTCCACATGAATCTGGTTGATGTTCAGCTTTAAGTTACCGATACCCAGCAGCATCTTCACCTTACCACCTACAGCCAGTCGGTCTGTGATATTCCTTGCAAAGCCAAGGCCGACTTCCGCATAGGAATTTATCTCAAGCTTCTGTCCATTAATGGTTTCGTTAATACCCAAATAGTCAGAAATATTGTCACCAAACTCCAGGTTACTCATGTTATTCATAAACTGGAACATGGTTTTCGGTATGGCAGCACCGATATCATTACGCAACCCCACATTGACTGACCAGAAGTTCTTTCCTTTATACCACCCGGCAGACAGAATGTCGGTACTCAAATTCACATTCAAGTTATTGGTAGCATCCAGTCGGTTCATAAAGTCATTGCTCATGAAATAGTCGCTATCATCACTGTTCTCAATAATGTCCATAATATCCCTATACCCCAGGGAACTGGAGTTGACGGTAGCATTCAACGAACCTATCACGGGAATATTCAGATAACCGCGTCCCGGCATCAAGGCCGGATTGAGCTGCATACGCTGGTTACTTCCTTCCATAAAGTAGGAAGTGCGCAGGAACTGGGCTTGTCCGGAAAGAGAGAAGCAAAGCAACAATACCACAGACAGCCATACTTTCAGAGAATTCAATTGTTTCATAACCTTGTCAATATTTTCATTATCACCTGCAAAAATATAAAACAAGTTAATACCCTACAAACAACTTAACCGGATAGTCGTGTATAAAAGGCTTATACAGAGACTATCCGGTATAAATTAAGGAGCAAATAAAAGAATCCTCTTAAGAGTGTCCTTATACTATTTCATCATAAACATGTTCATTTGCTCTCGTAGCGGTACTCAGAAAAACCGGGGCTGTCTCCTTTCTTTGTTGCAGAGACATTGACGTCACTGCCGGAGCACTCAACATTTCCTTATATTTTTCCGGAGCAGTGAGTATCTTTACAGCCTCTTTCAAATCATCATCATCTTTCAACTGCTGGATAATGCTTCCACGCTGGAAATAATAACGTTTGATGATTTCTACCGCAATCATGCTCTTGATGTCCTTGGAGAAATGGTCAAGGTCACGGTCCAGATTATGCGACAATTTTTTCTCCAGCGCTTCAAACTCTTTCGAAGCATCAGTCAGATAGCCCTCAAATTCGGCCATCTCCTTCAGGTTCTTCAGCATCTTCTCTGTCTGCTGGTCGTATTTGAAGTCCGCCTTTTTCACCATCGCCTTGAAGTCCGCATAATCGGCATCTGTAATTTCAAACTTCTCTGCTGAAGGGATGGTAGGATGTTTCAGGCAATAGTCCGTTGCATAATTGAAAATAAGATTGTCATTGACAAGATAGAACAGAATGTTGGGCAGCTTCTCCTGCTTCACCGCAATGTCCGGAGTCACGCCTCCACCATCCCGCACTTCACGTCCGGCAGCCGTATGGAACACGGTAGTAAGGCTGTCCGGAATACGTCCCACACTGCCGTCCTCATTCCGGTGCTTGTAGTCGATAGCCTGCACACAACGGCCGCTGGGAATATAATATTTGGAAGTCGTCAGCTTCATGGTACCACCGTATGGCAACGGACGGGTGGTCTGCACCAATCCCTTACCGAAAGTACGGTTACCGATAATGACCGCACGGTCAAGGTCCTGCAAAGAGCCCGCAAGGATTTCTGACGAAGAAGCCGTTCCGCCATTGACCAGAACAGCCAAAGGAATTTCCAGATCCAACGGTTCACGCAATGTCTTGTAGGTATTGCTGGCTTGCTTAATCTTACCCTTTGTCGTCACAAGTGTTTTTCCGCGAGGCAGAAAGAAGTTGGCTATCTCTATAGACTCATCCAGCAAGCCACCCCCATTGTTCCGCAAGTCAATCACCAACGAAGTCATCCCCCGCTTCTTCAAGTCCAGAAAAGCCTGCTTGAACTCCTTGGAAGGATTCCCCGAGAAGGTGCTGAGATTGATATAACCTATATTATTATCCAGCACCGTATAATAAGGTATGAACGGCAATTGGATGGAACGGCGCACAATGTCGAAATCCAACGGTTTCTCTGTACCGGGACGTTGCACTTTCAGCTTGAAGCTGGTACCCACTTGTCCGCGAAGCATCTCGCTGACTTCCTGGTTGTTCTTTCCGGCAAGGTCTTTTCCGTCAATTTCCATCAAAATATCTCCGGCTTTCAGGCCTACATCGGCAGCAGGCATATTCTCGTATGGCTCAGATATCATGGAACGTTTCAGTTTCGGATTCCAAGTAATCACAGAACCTATACCACCATAGGAATTCTTCAGCATCTGCTCCAATTCGCTTTGGTCATCTTCCGGATAATACTCCGTGTAGGGATCCAGCGAGTAGAGCATGGCATCAATGCCTTCACGGATAGTCTTGTTCGGATCAATCGTATCCACGTAAAACATATCCAACTCTTTCACAATGGAATTGAATATATCCAGATTCTTTGCTATTTGGAAACTACGGCTATCACCACTCTTAAACCCCCAAAAACAAACGGCTCCCGCTACAATCAGCAAGGCAACCATCCAGCGTATCTTTAAAATTCTTCTCATAATTATGATAATGTGCTAATATGCCAATGTGCCAATGTGCTAATAACCTGCAGCGTAATAGCGAAACAAATATTGCGCAGCCAATTAGCACATTGGCACATCAGCACATTAATTAATTAATAAAATTTCTTCCTTGATTTTTTCCCATTGTGCAGCCTGAAGCTCTGTACCCACCACTTGTATCACATCTTTGGAGAGAAGGGAGCCTATCTTGCCACATTTCTCCAGCGAGTAGCCACACGTCAGTCCATACAAGAAACCTGCCGCAAAATAGTCGCCAGCTCCTGTAGTGTCCACCACTTTCTCTACCGGAGCCGCTTGTACCTGCACCATCTCTGTACCTTTGCGAATCAGAGAACCACGGGCACCCACCTTTACAATGGCTATGCTACACATTTTGGCAATGATATCCAATGCTTCCTCCGGTTCCTTACCCGTAAAAGCCTTTGCCTCTTCCTCATTGGCAAAAACAATATCCACATATTTGTTGACCAACAGAGAGAAAAATTCAAGGTCTCCTTCTACTATATTGTAGCTCGCCATGTCCAAACATACTTGTAAGCCGGCCTCTTTAGCCAGCTCAATGGCACGGAGAATCATATCATGGTCTTGCACCAGATACCCCTCTATAAATAGGTAAGCATATCCTTTGAACATATCCAGCGAAAGATCTTCCGCCTTCAATGTAGAAGCCGCCCCCAAATAAGTGCCGAAAGTACGCTCTCCATCAGGAGAAATGAAAGTAGAGGCTACACCGGACGGAAGGGTAGTGGAAAGCAATAAATCCGCCTCTGTCCCATGCTCCAGCAGACTATCCCGGAAAAAGTTACCATAAAAGTCATTGCTTACTTTTCCGATGAATCCCGTACCCGCACCAAGGCATGCCATTGCCCGAATTGCGTTTCCGGCAGAACCTCCGTTAGCCAAGTGCGTCTTCATCCGGCTGAAATACTCACTAATTTTCAAGAACTTATCTTCATCAATCAGCGTCATGCTTCCTTTCGGAAGCTGCATCTCCGTCAAAATATTATCATCTTCAATTTCTAATGTTCCATATTCAGATGTAATATATAATTTATCATCTTTTGTAATAACATATTTTGATGGTCTTAATCCATTTCTATCAATTAAACATCCAATATGTCTTCCATCTGTCAATGAAACTGCTGCTGGGCCATCCCACGCTTCCATTGTAGTTGATGTATATTCATAAAATGCTCTTAAATTAGAATCCATATGAGGTGCATTTTGCCAAGGAGCAGGAACTAAAGATCTTGCTGCTTTGAAAAAATCTACACCATTTGCCAATAAAAATTCAAACATGTTATCTAAAGAAGTAGAGTCTGAACCAATTGGTTGTAAAATTGGTAATAATCTTTTCATTTCTGCTTCAGAGAAAATTTCTGATTTTAATTGTTCAGATTTTATTTCCACATTAAATCTATTAGCTTCAACAGAGTTAATTTCTCCATTATGAGCAATTGCTCTAAAAGGTTGTGCTAATCTCCATAAAGGAAGTGTATTTGTTGAAAATCTTTGGTGAAATAATGAGAATGATATTGTAAAATCTTCATCTCTTAAATCTATATAAAAATTCTTAATATGCGTAGGCATAATTAGCCCTTTATAGGCTATAACTTTTGATGAAAATGTTGGAATATAAAAATCTTTATCTTCTATTAATTTATGTTCACACTCTTTTCTCGTTAAATAAAGCATTGCATCAAATCTTTTTGATGACATAAGTGTATTTGGAACAACAAATACCTGAATAATTTGTGGTAAACTCTCTAGTGCTTGTTGCCCTAATGCTGATATATCAACAGGAACTGTTCTTGTTAATAATACCTTTAAATCATTAATTCCACAGAACTCTGAAAAAATATCTATATTTTTTAAATCTCTTGTAAAAATCATTGCCACAGCATAAATTTCAGGTAAATCAATACCTTTTTGTGTTGCTATTTTTCGCATGAAAGAGTCTGGCATTGATAATAGTAAACCTGAACCATCTCCAGTTTTACCGTCAGCTGCTACAGCCCCTCTATGCATCATTCTTTCGAGTGAAGTTATTGCATCTTCTAAATTTTTATGACTTGGTCTGTTTTTCATATCAGCTACTAAACCAAACCCGCAATTATCTTTAAAAGAAGTTAGTAAGTCTAAATTGCACCCCATCATTTTCCTTTATATTAATCTTTTATATCCCGTAGTAAAGTTGGATAATATACTATAAATTAGTTTAAATATAGTTAAATACATAGAATATTGAATCTTTACGAAACACCATATTATACAATAAAAAAATCATTAATATTATGATAATTGTATATTTAGTATTCATTTGATATTTTCTATACATATCAAAAAATATCGCTTTTACTATTTTTTCTAATAAATTTAACCTTTTTTCGCTAGACTAAATAAAAAAACAAGGTGTTAGTTTGAGTACATTTGAATCTGAAATTTTTTCATTTATTATTATTGCATTTGTAGTAGTTTTATTGGCATTTTTAACACAAAAACTACAAAATAAGAATTTTAAAGAGTAATTTTTTCAAAAATTATTGCATTTACTTTTTCATTTAATTTCTCATATTTTTCATTTGTATTAATTGTCCAAATTGAAATAAACAGATTCTTTTTTTTACAAAAATCATAAATGTCACTTTTATATAAATAATAATCTAAAGAGATAAAATCTGGTTTTGTTTTGAAATATTTATATAAAAAAATGAGCTTATTATATTTTTCAAATTTTTTGGGTAATGATTCAAAAATCAAACCTCTTTTTATGGTTTTTTTGTGTTTTTTAAACCAATATAAAATATCTTTTTCAAAGGAACAAATAAAAAAATCTCCATTAAACTCACTTAATAAACCACATAAATTGTTTTCTAAGATTCCAATATTTTTATGTTTTTTTATTTCTATAAATAGTGAAGTATCTGCTTTTACTATTTCTAAAACTTCATTAAATAAAGGTATTGTTTCATCTGTTTTATAAAGTCTTAAATTTTTCAAAAAAGAGTAATCAAAATCTTCAATATTTCCAGAAATATTGCATAATCTATCTAAAGTTTCATCATGGAAAACTACTATTTGATTATCCTCTGAAATAGTAATATCAAGTTCAATTCCATATCCATTTTCAACTGCTTTTTTAAAAGCTAAAATAGAATTTTCAGGGATAGTTTTTCCATCATGCAATCCCCTATGAGCAATAAATTTAGTTGTTTTCAATTTTTGTTAACTCTTCAAGTTTTATAAAATAAGCATGTCCCAAATAAATAATATAATAAACAGCAGTAAAAAGTGTTGCAAATGGAATCATCGAAATAAAATATAAAAATAGTGTTCTAAGCCTAAAATTATTTGCTTCTTTTTCATAGATGATTTTATATTGTTCAGCACTCAAAATTGTAGAACTAACATCAAAATTTAGAAGTTTATGAAAGAAATAATAAAATGGAAGTGAAAAAGCTATTACATTTAAAATTGGTACGAAATAAACTGGAATTAAGATTGAAAATAAAAATATCATCATAAAAAAACTTTTTATTAAAACCCAAATAGATAAAGGTAAAGTTCCGTATTCATGTAATTGTAAATGGGAATAGTATCTTTTATGTAAAATTCCCAAAATCATTGGAGTTAAAAACCCAATTATAATAATAGAGAAAATCATTGAGGCTTGAAGAACTATAACCGTTCCAATTGTATAAAGTAAAAATCCAGCAATCCAAGAAGTAAAAGAGTACTTAAATAAAAAAACTATTAAATAAGTCATCCAAATAAAATAAAAAGGAGCATTTTCATCGATAATTATTTCTTGCCCATTTTGTGAAGCAGTTGCAATCTCTTGTAAACTTGAAATTCCAAAATCAGCTGCTGTAAAAAATAATATATATAAAACAATCATTGTAATAATCAAAGGCACTAAGGCGATTTTTAACATTGAACTTGAAAAAAAATCTTTTACACTTTTTAGTATAATTTCTACTTCATTCATTTTATTTCCTATTTATCAAATCTTGTTCGATATTCACACTTTTGACAAAGTTCTTCAACTAAAATA
>ERZ650300.1324-NODE-1324-length-14115-cov-7.031579_pt1 | contig 14115 bp, 15 predicted proteins | sample MGYA00376236_ERZ650300 | MGnify/ENA primary metagenome ERZ650300 (study PRJEB26733, sample SAMN07839303) | wastewater metagenome | biome: urban; feature: wastewater treatment plant; material: waste water | place: USA: North Carolina | collected 2016-04-28 ... | reverse complement strand
AAATTTATCCTGATTATAATCCAATAGAAAAATTAGCTGATTTGACAAAAACTCCTGTATTTATAAAAACTTTTAAATTTGGAAAATATAAAGGGAAAGATGTAGCACAAGTTGCACGTGAAGATGCTGGATATTTAAACTGGATGAAAACTAATATGGAACTTGATGAAGATTTAAGATATACTCTTGATAAAGTTTTAGGATAAATTTAAATTATCCTAATTTTACCACCCTACTATACCTTCTTAAAAAACTGTATAAACTAACCAACGCATAAAAAGGATTTTCCTATGCAAAAACTTACAACAGAAGGTCAAAATATCGTTAATGAGCTTTCAAATAAATATAATCTAAGTCAAAATGCAGTAATACACATGATTGGTGCTGTAAACAATGGTGGTGGCACGATGGCTCAATTTAATTGCCCAGAACTAGGCGGTGGTGGGCAATGGATGAGAGGTGGAATGACAATGGTTGGTGATATGTTCAACTATGGTTTAAAAAACACTGTTGATAATCTTTGTAATGAAATCTCAAATGCTTTAGCTAATACTATTATTTTCCCCCTTGCTCCAAAAGGTACAAGACAAAGTAATCAATGGTGGCCAGTTGAACTTGGTAATCCATTTAGTAGTGGCGCACAAAACAACACAAGATATGCAATATTTCAAAATAGATTAGCTGTTGATGTAAATGGACAAGTTACTGTTTATAATACTTTAGATAATAACATTTCAGGAATTTCACAACAACAAGGTGGAAATGATTCACTTACTTTTTCAAGTCAATATGGAACAATATTAGTTTCAACACTTCCAATTATTTCAGGAGTTGGACTTAAAGGAACAGTAAATAACACACCTTTAAATAACTTTATTCAACCAGTTCATACAAACTATGTTGAACCAATTGCTGAGCCTGTTGTTGAAGCTGTTGTTGAAGCTGTTATGGCAAATAATTCTAATAATTCAGCATTAAATGAATCTTCAAAAACTATTATTGAATTAATCGAACAACTTTCTACTTTACAAACAGCTGGAATACTAACTCAAGAAGAATTTAGTACAAAAAAAGCTGAATTGTTAGCTAGACTTTAGAATTATAATTTAGATTGATTTATAAAATGCAATTAAAATATTTATATCAAAATTAATTTGATAATGATTTTTTAATTGCATTTTAGACATCTTTGTCATATCATTTGTCATTAATCAGCTATAAAAATATACTTTTAAGACTTGAAATAAATTTTCTTCTGCTATTTATAATTAATATTTAGACAAGAGTTAAATTTTGATTATTCAACTTATAAATCGTAGGAGTAAGTTTTTCAATAAAACTTTTATGATGAGATACTATTATCATGGATTTTTTTATAGAATTTAGTATTTTTACAATTTTTTCTTCAGACTCTTCATCTAATGCATTTGTTGGTTCATCAAGAAGTAAAATTTTTGGTTTTAATATAAGTAACCCTGCAAGGGCAACAATCTTTTGCTCTCCTCCACTTAGATCAAAAATTATTCTATCTTTTAGATGTGTTATTTCAAGTTCTTTAAGAATTTCAGTTGCTTGTTTTATAGCATTATCTTTTGAAACTCCCCTTGCTCTTAAAGAAAAAATCACATCTTCTATAACAGTTGGACACAAAAAGTGATTGCTTACATCTTGTGGAAGATATGCTATATCATTTCTATAATTTTTAAATTCATCAAGGCTGTTTATTTTATTATGAAAAATTTCTATATATCCATTTGTTGGAGATATTAGTCCAGCAATGATTTTTAAAAGTGTGCTTTTCCCACTTCCATTTGAACCAATAATCGCAATTTTTTCTTCATGACCTAAATTTAGATTTATATCTTTAAAAAGTTCTTTTTTTTCATTGGAATAAGATATATTTCTTAAATTAACTGAACAACTCATAAACAACCTTTATTAAAATAATTACCATTAAAAAAGATAAAGATTTTCCCAAAAAACCTATATCTGAAGAGTTTAAAAAATATATTTTATTTTCAAAACCCCTAGCACTCATACTACACTTCATATCTTCTGATTTTTTTATAGCTTTTATAAAAATCATAGCAAAAATATTTCCATAGGTTTGATAAGTAAACATAGAAGTATTAGAAACAAATCCTCTAGCTTTTAGACTATCTTTTGTTTTTTTAAAATCTATCATTAAATAATCAATTAAAGAGAGAGTAAAATAGAATGTACTCACAACCTTTGGTGAAAAATTCAAACTATCTAACCCTCTTATTATATCATAACCCTTTGATTTATAAAAAATCGAGATATTAAATAAAAGTATCATATTTGTACGAATAAAAAGCTCAATTGCTTCTTGTTTATTTTGAAAATAAACAAAAATTACGAGAATAACAATAAAAGAATTTAAAAAGAATAGCTTTTTAAATATTTTAAAAATAGATTCTTTTTCAGTTAGTAAAACTATAAATAAAGGAGCTAAAAATATATATTCAAAAGAAAAAAATGCCACAATTAAAGAGTATAAAAAAGCATTTATGAGATTTAGAGATTGTTTATTCATTTTTTTATCTTTATTAATTTTGTATTTCAAAATGGTATCTTACTATAAATTCTTAATAATTTTTTTATATTGACTGTAATCTTTAGGAAGTGTATTATATTCGTATTCTAAAAACTTTGTATGACCGCATTTTTTACAAATCATTTTAAAAGACCAATCTAAGCATATTTATTTTTTAAATTTTTTTAAAAGAAAGAATATTAAAAACATTAATCCAAAAGCAATTAATATTCTTATATTTTCACTTTTATTCTCTTCTTTTTTATGTTCTTTTATATCTTCAGATTTTACATTTGAGACTTCAACTTTTTCGGTTGCTATATGACCACCTGTCGCATCAACTATAACTTCTATGTTTTTATTTATAGGTTTGTAGTTAAATTTTCCTTCATCATTTAAAACATCTTCAATTATAGTTTTTTCATCACTTTTTATAATTAATTTACAATTTTTACAAGGTGCTCCACTTGCGAAATATGAATAAATCTCTAAATTGTCATTTTCATTTGTTACAAAAAGATTTAATTTATGTGCAAATGAAAAGCTAACAAATATTGCAACTAAAAAAAAATACTTCATTTATTCTCCAATATTTTTGGATAAACTTTTTTAATAAACATAAGTAAAAACATACTTACAAATCCTTCTATAGTCATAGTAAATAAATTTACGGTAAATATACTATATGCAGCCCATTCATACTCTGTTTTAGAGAAATATAAAATTAAAACTAAAAAAAGTGTAGCAAAAAATGTCCCTAAAAATCCTATTAAAAAGAATCTAACTTTTTCGTTTATTTTAGAAAATATTTCATTTTTATTTATATAATAAACAATAACTGCAGGTGTTGCCATAACAAAAAGATTTACACCTAAAGATGTAATTCCTCCATATCCTAAAAGCAAAGCTTGAAGAAGTAGTGCTATAAAAATAGCCACAAAACTACTCCAAGATATAAGTAATCCAATTACTCCTAAAAGGATTAAATGTATTTGGGTTACTCCAAAAGGAATATGAATAAATGAAGCTATAAAAAACAATGCACTTGCAACTGCTGTTAGAGAAATATCTTCATTCTTTAATTCTTTTATTGCTTTATAAAGAGCAACTGCTGAAATAGCTGATACAATAGCTGTTGCTTCAAAGGTTAAAACACCATCTGCAATATGCATATTAGTAAGCCTTTATCCACATTAAAGCACCATTCTCAACAGGATACATTTTCCCATCAATATGTTTTAATTGTCCTTCTTCAATAAGCGCTGCAAATCCCCACCAACCTTTATGATTCATAACAAACGAAAATACTCCATTATCATCTGTTTTTACAACTTGAGTTATATGTGCATCACTTGGAGCTTTTAAACCAAATTCATTATAAAGTTCCACTTCAACTTCTATATTTGATGCTGCTTTTCCATCATGTAAAACTTTCCCTTGAAATAGATTTCCAGAATATAAAGCGAAAGGTTTTACCATTGGAACTATCTCATATTTTAAACCAACTGGTTCATCCCAACCATCTTCAAGACCAAACGAACTAATAATCACTTTTGGAATATGAGAGATAAATTTTTCTTCTGCAGGTTCAAAGTATGGTTGTGGCTGAACAAAGAATTTATAAACACCAGGTGTTTTTAAATCATAAGAACTTTTCCAAGATTTATGGTCAAATTTTTTTGATTCACTCAAAGGTAATGATTTATCTAAACTATTTAAAAAAAGTTTAGGTTGCTCCATTGTCATTCCAGTTTGTTCAAATGGATGAATAAAAGAAATATCAAAATCAACTTTTGTATTTTTTTTATCAGATACATTATCAGTACTTGTTAAGAAAGTTAAAAAGTGGGCATTTGCAAATATTGCTAAACCTAATGTCAAAGTTGCAATTTTTTTCATAATCTTATTATCCTTGTTTTTCAATTTTAAGAATTATAGATATAAAGCTGTTAAGTTATTATAAATTTTCCTAGTTACTTATGTATTTTTAGAACAAGAATTGAAGAAAAAATGAATTATAATAGTTCTTTATCTCTTTTATGTGTTAAAAGATAAAAACAAGAAGAATATTGACTAAAAATATATTATTTAATATAACAATAAATTAACACTAGAATACTATTATTCTATAAATGGTCACCAAAATTAAACAGCATATAATAAATTTTAAACTTACAAACAGTCTTCTCCTACTAATTTACTGAATGTACATTCGAATGTTTAATAGGATTTGACCATTTTTTTTAATATAAATTTTTATTTACAAAATAGCAATTATCAAGATTTGAACTATCTAAGATATAAATTATTGAAACAATCATAATTATAAAAACTACAACTCCCCAAATATATCCATTTTTTGAAAAACTCTTAAATATATTTCTATCTTTAAACTTTTTAGAAATTAATGAAGGTTTATTTAATTTTGTCATTACACTTTCACAAGCACTTTCGCAAAGTCCACACTGAACACATCTCATATCAAATCCAGCTTTAATATCAAGTTCATCAATTGGGCAAACTTTTACACATTTATCACAATCAATACAACTATTTTTATCAAAAAATTCAAAAGTCTGTTTCTCTTCTTGAGGCAAAATTGCACTTATAAAAAAGTATGGACACAAAATCGAACAATACCAACCCCTAAAAACTAAAAAAATACTTGTAAATGCGGTTGTTAAAACTCCTACAAAAATAGATGCTGTATCAAATTTTGTAAAATTTATAAACAAATCAATAGTTGATGTAAAGTAAGCTATTGTTGAAAATGCCAAAACAAATGCTAAAGAAAATATAGTTATAAAAATTAAAAATGGATTTTTAAACTTCAAAGAGATAAACGAAGCAATTGATGATGGACAAAAATATCCACAATAAAATCTTGAAATAGTAAGATTTAATCCTACTAATAAACCAATAAATAAAGCAACTACAATATATATAAGCTGATGTGTTGAAGCCTCATATGCCATAAATAAAAACTCAAACCTATGAAATTCAAAATTAAACATTAAAAGATGAATATTGTCAAAACTTAGCCATGGAATTAATACATATAAACATAATGTAATTAACAGTGTTGGTTCTAAAATCTGTTTTTTTGCCATAAATCTATCCTTTGTTCAGGTGGTAAAGTACCATTTTCATATAAACCTTGTTGTAAATTTTTAACAAGTTTTGTTAAAAGTGATTCATTAAAAGAGTGATATTTTTTTACTACTTTTGACTCTTTATCTATAATTAAAATATATGGAACACTTTCTTTAACACCAAACTTTTGAGCTTCAGAATATGTAATTTGTTTTATATTTACATTAGTTAAATCTTCTGATAATGGTTGATTATCTTCATCAACATATATAAGTGTTATTTTTAAATCCTTGTTTTGTGAAGCAAATTTTTCTAAAAAAGTTGTCACATTCACGCAGACAGGACACCAAGAAGTTACAAAAGCAACAACATTAATTTTGTTTTTTTCTATATCAGTCATATCAAATGAAGACGCATACATTTGCATACATAACATTACTGACAAAATAAGAATTTTAAATATTTTCATATTACACCTTACAATTTTTTATATTCTCTATATTTTCTAACTACTGCACTATCAATATCTTACTGATTACAAAACATTTAAACTCCTAATCTAAAATAAAACCAAAGTATAAATTAATAGCACACTTTTTTCATTAACATATGTTAAGTAAGACACAATTTTTTAAGGGATTCTCGATCTAAAATACTGATTTCTTTTTTCTGATTTTTGATAATATTTTTACTATTTAAATCAGCAAGAATTCTAGATAAACTAACGGGTGTAATATTCACAATATTAGCAATTTCACTTTTTTTATGTATATTATTTTCATTATCTAATAAAAATTTAGCCACTCTACCTGTTGCGTTTAACATTACATTTGAAAAAATAAAATTCTCCAATACTTTTATTTTTTTACTCAAAGATTTAATAAATTCAAATGAAATGTTAGAATTTTTTAAAAAAGATTTCTCAAATTTTAAATAATTTATTTTTAAAACACTACTTGTATTTAAAGAAGATGCTGTTGCAGGAAAAGGGATATGATAAAAATTTGCCATTTCAGCAATTAAAGATTCTCCTTTAAAATAATGAAGAATAGTTTTATTACCAATTTTATCAGTTTTATAAACTTCAATATTACCACTAAGTAATATATGTAAATAAGTTGATGCATCTCCTTCAAAAAAAAGAATATTATTTTTATTATATTTTTCAATTGTACAAATAGATGCTAACTCTTCTATTTGAGTATTATTAAGTGTTTGAAATAAAAAACAATTCTTTAGAATATTATACATAATTATTTACCTCTATAATTTAACTAAAAAAGGAGTGACAAATGCCACTCCTTTTTCATATAAGATTAAAAATAAAAGTTAAAAACTTTTATTTCATTTTTAAAATCCATTGTGCTAATTTTTTAGCTTCATCTGGTGTTACATCTTGAGCTGGCATAGGAATAACATCATATTTATTCTCGCTTCCAGACATCATACTTTTTACTAAAGTAGCTTCATCAAAACCTTTTGATGCGACTTCTTTATAAGCAGGACCTACAAGTTTTACATCAATACTATGGCAAGATAAACAACCTTTTGATTCAGCTAATACAGCTGGATCATTTAAATCAGCTTTAGGTTTATTTGCAAGTTCTTCTTTATATTTTTTATACTCAGCAATAGAAGCATTCATAAATTCTGATGTAGCTTCTGCTTGAAGAGCAAGTGGCTCAGCAAATGATACAACCCTTACACCTTCTCTTGTTGTTGCCATCAAGAAAATTGATAATAATACAAGAGCAACTGCTCTAATTGCCGTTTGTGGAGTTACAACTTCATCTTTAAATTTACTTAAAATAAATAAAACTGCAATAATTAATAATATTGAAGCAACAAATGGTAAATAAATAAATCCAGTATGCATTAAAGCTTCACTAATTCTTGCAGTGAATACAAACGGTAATAATGGTAATACAACAATATTTAAAGGAGCTGCAAGTAAAAACCATTTTTTACCTTGGCTAATTGCGATTTTTCCAATTTCTGTATCACCTTTTTTTACCCATCTTGCACCAACAAAGATTAAAACAACTCCTGTTACCATAAATGCTGATAAGAAGAAATTTAAAAGTCTAAATCCAGTAACAGGAGTAAACATAATGTCCCAAATATTTTGAATAGTTGCAAAAAGTTCTGGTTGCATATATAAATTTGTCATTGACATAAATACAAAAGGAAGTGTAAAGAATGCCAATACAGCAGATATTCCAATTGTTATATGAAAACCTTTATGGTTTTCAAGTGCATGCCAAGAAAATTTATACGCATAAGATAATAAGAACGCAATAATATTTCCATAAATGATATGTAAAATATGCGGACTAACTTTTAAGATTGCTGTATAAAAGAACCCAGTAAAAAGTACAGAAATTACAAGTAATGGAGCAACTCCCCATAAAGCACCCATATTTTCTGAAACAGTTGTAAAGTTTGTCATTCTATATGCAAACTTGTCATAATTTGAATCTTTTTTGAATACTCCAACAATATTATAAATAACAGAAGCAGTTGAAGCTCCTATTAACATATAAATAAAACAAATATGAACAACAAAAACAATAATTCCCAAAATACTAAAGAACTCTAAAGGCAAGCCTAAAGTTGGTGTAATTAATGGAATATCAAATGGTAATTTCCAATTCATTTTATAACTCCTTTAGCATTTAAAGATTTAAGATAAGCTGCTAGTGCATCTTTTTCAGCATCAGTTCCAACAAATGGAGGCATATATGGAGTTCCACCACCTGGAAGATTATTTAGTCTATTTCTAATAGCATCATGTGACCAACCACTAGTTAATCCTTTTAGTCCATTAATACCATTTTCAGTGTGACAAATTCTACATTCGATTTGATAAATTGATTTACCAACTTCTAAAATATTTGATTTATCAGCATTTACTACTTTTTTACTATCATCTAAGAAAACAGCATGTTTTAAAATTCCAACTTTATTTAAGTATGGAACATCTGTAGTTCTAATTCCATTTGAATACATATAATTGTAAATTAAGAAAGGTTTTCTAATAAACTCTCTAACTCTTTCTTCATATCCCCAAAGTACTAAAAATCCTGCAACCATTAAACTAGCTGCAATATATGGCATTCTTTTTGGTGAAAAATATGCAATAATAGTTGTAATTACGATTGAACCACCAACTCCAATAGCCATTAGATACATTAAATCAAATCTATCTTCAAAAGCTCTTGTCATTACAGCAGTTGGAATCATAGCAAGTGCAGCAGCTGGAATTTCTGTGTAATACCAGTAACCAAATACAGCACTAATAGGAACTGTAATCATCATAATTCCTGCTAAAAACTTAACAAGTCTTGCTTTTGCATCTTTATCTTCTTCATTTTTTGAAAAAGTTGCAATTATCCAAGTCCACATGATCGCAAGTGCAGCTGCAAATGCAATAGATGTAAATGTTCTAAATGCTAAAGAAGGCCACCAAGTTGGATTAAATAATGCATTATTGTAGTTTACGTTCCCAGGATAAACTTCAGGGTCAACCCATGGTTGTCCATCAAAATTTGGAGTAAGCATAAATGCTAAAATAGCTGTAATAATAGCCATTGTTAACCAAGAAGATATGGCATAATAAACACCAATTCTAACTGTTTTTGCTCTTCCTTCAGCACTTGATTGATTTTTCTTCCAGCTCATAAATAGTAATAATAAAAGTACAACTTCAAAGTTAAATACTATCCACTCTATAAACCATTTCCAAAAAAACACTCTAATTAATCCACCAATTGCATTTGGACTTAAAATATTGGCATGAATCCACATACCAATTCCAGTTAATGCTCCAACAGATGTAGAAATAATAAAGAACACCATAACAACTTTAAAAGTTAAATTATATGCTGCCATATCATTCTTTTTATTTGCCCACCAAGCCATTGCGGCTAATACAACTGAACCACCAACTGCTCCTCCATGCGATACAAAGACATGTATAATGGCATTTATTGCCATTAACATTCTTTGACCTATAAAAGGCATTTCAAATATGGGGAAATCAAACATTCCCAAACCCTCCCTGTATATTTATTTTGCTTTATGCAAATGCTATTTTAATGCTACTAGTGTTAATTGTTTGTTTGTGTATTTTAAATTTTGTGAATTAAGTTGTTTTGCAGACTAATATCGATTTTATAACCACTTGATTTATTTGAAATTATTAAATCATTACCTAAAAATTGTCTAATTCTATGTATATGGAAACGAATAACTCCATTTTTAGAATTTGTATTTGCAGGATATACACCCTTTTCTAAATTTTTAGATGAAACATATAATCCTCTATATTTTAGTAAATAATCAAGTATTAAAAGAGCTTTTTCTCCAATTTTTATCTCGACATTATTTTTTATAACTTTTTTATTAAATATTTCATATTTAATATTATCTTTTAAATAAATCGAATCATTATAAACTTTAAATTGTCTTCTAATTAGTGCTTTTATTCTTAAAATGATTTCTTCTTCGTCAATTGTTTTTATTACACAAGCATCGCAACCAGATAAAAAAGAGGGTTTGATAATATCAGAAATTGAAGCAATTACCATTTTCATGGTCATATCTTTACATTCATTAAGTAGTTGAATTAATTGATATTGGGAAAAGGATTTTTCATTTATATCTATTAAATATAAATCATATAGGTTGTTATAAATTCGTTCTAAAAATTCATTATTGTTATTACAAATATCAATATCTAAATCATTATTTTTCAATATATCTATTATTTGTGAAATTGAACTATCATTACGATTTCTTAAAACTAAAACTTTTATTGCTTTCAATATTATCTCCCAGCATATAATCACTGGAATTTTAGAGTATAACTATTAATTAATTGTTAGTTAGTATTTTTAAAAAATCGAAATATATGAAATTGTTAAATAAATATAGATTAAAAATTAAAATAAATAGATTTAAAATCAAAAATGCCTTTTTATTAAATACTGAAGCAATTGAGCAAATCATATAAATCACAAGAAAATAAAAAGGTGTAACCACATTAAAAACATTCATTTTATAGCTCAAAAAAATCTTTATATATTCATCAAAATAACCACCAAAGCCAAAAAGATGAGCGAAAATTTCAAAAACATAAAATATTCCAAATAATATATTTATAGGAATTGATAAAAATTGTTCATAGGTAGTTTGAGGGAAATAAAAATGTACTATGGGATTAAAAACTAAAAACATCCAAAAATCAAAAAATATAATCAAAAAAAATTTATTTAAATCTTTGAAATATTGAATAAATAAAAATATATAAAAAACTGCAATAATAGAAAACCAAAAGCCCAGTGAAAATAAAAATTGTGGGAAAAATGCAATTACAATCAAAAATGTAAAATAAAGATTCATATAAGTGATTATTTTTATGTTTGAGCGCAAAAAATATATTGTTAAAATAAGCATTACAAAAGCTCTTAAAAGTGAAGGAATAATATCTGTTAAAATCAAATAATAAAATAGAAAAACTATAGAAATCAAAATCAAATCATATTTTTTGTTTCGAAAGGGTAGATATTTTTGATGAATAAATGAATATGGATAATATAAAACCCAATAAATAGTGAACGATAAAACAGCTAAATGAAATCCAGAAAGTGCTATAACATGGGCTATTCCATAATTTGTACATATATCTCTTAATTCTTTAGATATTGATGTTCCAAGAAAAAGAGTTTGGAATAACTCTTTTATCATCGCATCTTGATGATTTAAATCAATTTTTTCTATAATCTTATCAATAACTTTAGGAGTTCTTTCTAACTTTTCATAATAAATAGTTTTGGCATAAAAACCTTTTAAATAATCATAAAAACTGACATTAAAAGAAATGATAGCAATATTTAAAATATCTGTTTTTTTAATATCTTCTGATTTATCTATATTTGCAAAAAAATTGAAATTTTGTGCTTTTAGTCTTAAAACATTGTTTGTTGGTTTTTCATAGATATTTAAGACTTCAACTTTTGTTTCGTAAACCTCTTCATCAATAAAATCCAAATATTTACTATATTCTATTGAAAGATTTATTACAAAAATAAAAAGTAAAATGAAAGTTGCAATTATTTGTTTATTGTAATTTTTAAGTTTAATAATCATAAAAATTATTGTACATAAATTAAAAATCTATTACAATAATTTTTAGTTAAATTTTAAGCTTTTTTCTTCCAAATAGTCATTTCAGAAATTGTATGTTGATGTTTTCTTGAAGTCTCTTTTATCACAAAAGGAACATCGATTATTTCAAGTAACTCAAAATCTTTTAAATTTTCTTTTAATGTATCCAAAGTATAAACTTCCTTATTATCTTTTATATATCCACCAAGCCAATTCTCTTTTGGTGTATAATCTTCAAGCCACGTATATGGACTTAAAAGAACTAATAAACCATCCTTATTTATCCTATTTTGAATATCTTGTAAAAATTTTAAAGGATAATATAATCTATCGATTAGGTTTGAGCAAAAAATCAAATCAAATCCTGTATATATATCTTTTAGATTTGAAGCATCACCTTGCATAAATATAACTTTATCTTTTATATTTTCTAATCCTAAACTTTTCAAAGATACAGTTTTTTCCTCGAATATTTCACCCTCTTTTTTAACTTTATAAATCAAAGAATCATGTTCTTTTAACTTCACACCAACATTTATAAAATTTGCAGAAAAATCTATTCCTATTACTTCATCAAAATCTTTTGCTAATTCATAACTTGAACGCCCTACTGAACATCCTAAATCTAAAGCTTTTTTTGTTTTAATATCTTTTAAATATGGTTTTAAAATTTCTATTGAATTTTTACAAAAGTTTTTAACGCCATGATTTTCACTTCCATAATGAAAATCACAATATAAAGAAATTGATTCATCTGTTTCATAAATATTATCATTTAATTTTGTTCTATATTCATTTGAAGATTTTACATATCTAAAACCTGCATGTTGAAAAAAGTGTTTTCTGAATGCGTATCTTGCCTCTTTTAGAGTTTCATTTCCTAAAGAAATAAACGAACCACCTTTCATTAAAGCATGTCTATCATCAAAAGTTGGAGTTGTAAAATCATCATAAATAGGATGGGTAATAAAATCATCAAAGGGATAAATAGGAGTTATACTCCACTGCCAAACATTTCCTATTACATCATAAAATTCATCACTTTTTATTTTAAATACATACTTATCAATAGGTGATTGATTAAACTGAATTAATCCAATATTTGCTTCTTTTTCCTGTGCATTTGTATAATTATATAAAGCATAATATTCATCTTCACTAGGAAGTCTAACTTCAAATCCTAATTTTAAAGATTTATATTTACAAAAAGCTTCTGCTTCATAAATATTTATATCAACAGGATAATTTAATGGAAGTAATATTTCTCTATTAATCTCTCTCAAATAAAAATCACTATCTTTTTTTATCCAAAAAGTTGGGTATTTAGATTGAGTAAAATCCAGCCATTTTTTACCTTCTTCAGAAAAGAATTCAGGTTTACTATAACCACCATCTTTTACAAACTCTAAAAACTCACCATTTGATACTAAATATTTAGAGGCTTCAAAATCTTTTATTTCAGCTTTATGAAAAGAAAATTCATTATCCCAACCATAATAAATAGGATTTTGTCTATCTTTTTGTAAAATTACAGTTGAACCTTTTACTTTTAATAACTCATTTTCAGGATAAACATTTGAGGCTTCATTTTTATATGTAAAAAGTTCTTCATCTTTTAAAAATTTTTGAAAATTTGAGTAAAAAGAACGGAGCGAATTTTCCCGTTCAGGAGGTTTTTCATGGTCTACGGAATCGGCTGCGATCTGTGCAGCATTGCGCGGATGGAAAAGAGCCTGCTGGGTCCCCATGGCGCGGTCTTTGCACGCCGGGTGTTCAGCCCGGCGGAGCAGGCGGCACTGGGCCTGCCTCTGGCAGAAGAAGAGGGCACGGCCCGACGCACCGCCCATACCGTGGCCAGCGCGGCGGCGGACTTTGCGGCCAAGGAGGCTTTCCTCAAGGCGGCGGGCACCGGTCTGCGGGAGCCCTTCTCCCTCTGCGAGATCGAAGCCGTCCGCCTGCCCGGCGGGGCACCGGCCTATCACTTTTCCGGCCGGAGCGCCCAGTGGGTGGAAGCACGCCGCCTGCGGGCACATCTCTCCCTGAGCCATGAAGACGGCATGGCCATGGCGTACTGCATCCTGGAAACGGAAACCTGAACTTCTCAGCTGCATACAATGGAATAAGCCCGCGCGTGCATAGCGGCCCTGCAGTCGGCTCATACTAAAGGCAGAGCGACTGAGGATGCGCAAAACGCACCACATAGCGGGCGCATCCTCCAAAATCAGGGAGGGAAGATTCCATGGAGGTACACAGAGGAGAAGTTTTTTACGCCGATCTTTCGCCGGTGGTGGGCTCGG
>ERZ650300.1323-NODE-1323-length-14117-cov-6.963376_pt1 | contig 14117 bp, 12 predicted proteins | sample MGYA00376236_ERZ650300 | MGnify/ENA primary metagenome ERZ650300 (study PRJEB26733, sample SAMN07839303) | wastewater metagenome | biome: urban; feature: wastewater treatment plant; material: waste water | place: USA: North Carolina | collected 2016-04-28 ... | reverse complement strand
GTGAATAGTGTTAGTTTTGAGTAGCCAATAAATATAGGATGTATGATGATATGTCTGAACAATCGCCAGTATATCAAGGGAGTTGTTTATGTCAGGGCATTCGCTACGAAATTCAGGGTGAAATTGGTGAGATCGTTCAGTGCCATTGTCAGCGTTGCCGTAAAGCGAACGGGACTGCATTACAGATGATTTACCACAATATATCGAACGCCCATAAGTAGGTAGTGCAAGCATTATGATTTTTGAAACCTCTGAGTTAGATGCAAATCAGATCTATCGTTTGTTGGTTGGGGGAATTACGCCTAGACCCATCGCATGGATCAGTACCATTTCTGCTAGTGGCGTAGCCAATATAGCCCCTTATTCATTCTTTAACGTTGCGAGTTGTCATCCTCCCATCCTTTGGTATTCACAAGTCAATCCAAGAAATGGGCAAGATAAAGATACTTTGAGAAATTTAATCGAGACGCAACAATGTGCGATTCATATTGTAAATTCACAACTGCTTGAACAGATGAATTTATCTTGTGCTGTATTGCCTCCAGAGCAAAGTGAGTTTGATTTTGCTGAGATTGAGTCTGAATCAAGCCATGCGGTCGCAGCCTTGGCAGTAAAATATGCACCAGTGCGTTATGAATGCCAATTAAGAGAGGTGATTCAGCTCAGTAGCTTAGCATCTGGAGGTACAGTCGTATTGCTGGATGTCAAATCGATTTATGTTGATGATCGGTTATGGGATGGGCAGATGATTGATCAACAGCAACTCGATAGTGTTGGGAAAATGGGTGGCGATTTTTATAGTTTAACAACAAATTTATCTAAACTGGTTAGACCCAACATTACAATAGAAAATGATGATAAAAAAGGAGGTTAAGTACCTCCTTTATCTTATTTTGCAGTCAGTGCTTTACCTTCAAACTTCACGCCATCCCAGCCATTTTGCATAAACTGACGGATATTTTGATGATCTGTTGCTTCAGGTGTCGCCAATACAGATGCATAATGTTCCGCAAATAAACTGAGCGTCTCCGCTTGATTTAAGCCTTCGATTTGCGCAAAGCTGAGTACTTTTGCGCTGCCTTGGTTTTCGGTTTCAGCATTTGATTGTGCGCCATTTTGAAAGGCTGTTGGCGTATGTTGATAACGCGCTTCAATAAATGCCAATACGTCTGCAAACTTTGCTGAACCATCTTTAAGTTGTGCCAATAAGCTTTGAGCCATTTCAAAATTCCATATTTGGTGAAGTAATGCCCGCATCATAACATTTAAATACAGCATCGTATTTGAACTGGACGTTGTAATCTTGGCAGTTTATGCTCAAAGCAAGTATCAATCTTTTGAATAAGAATGAATAGACACCGTTTAAGGTGGTCCTCACCATGGTCTACATTGCGATTTTTCGCACCGATATTAAGCTGTCGTTTTGTCTTGCAACTCCGTCGTATGGTAATGCGCATACTTCCTTTTATGCGTTTACAAAGTCAGGTGAGCAATGTGGTTTATTTGTCTTGGTTGGTGGATGTTGAGCAAGTTCGCCAGCGTTATCCAGATCCTGTTATTTTATGGGAAAAGCAGGGCAAAACCATCTTTACTATTTTAACTTATCAGCACCAGCATTTTGGCTTTACTTTCCTTGGAAAACTACGCCAGCTAATGCCTTCACCTCGGCAGAGTAATTGGCGCTTTTATTTAGATGAATCAAAGCCCAAGACTGTAATCTTTGAACAAGTGATCGTTGATCAAGCTCTGTATGTGATCGGTGGTCGCCTCGCCAGTGATGTGATGCCTGCGCAATATGCGCCAAATTTTCAGCATCAACGAGATGGAAACACGATTCATACTCGTATTCGCATGGATGAAGATTATTCTTTTAGCAGTGATATACACATCACCATGCAGAAACGTTTACCTGAGGCTTGGCAAAGCTTATTTTCCTCATGGGAGGAGGCCGTTCAATTTTTGGTGGATCAAGATCATGCGTGGGCTGAATGGATTGACCAACCGACTCGGATGTCGCAAGGGGATATCAACATGCCTGTGCAATTTCAACAAATTCAGGCTGCTGAGATCGATAAATTACAGACTCCTCAATTGTTGCAACAATTGGGTTTAGATGATGATACCGCAGCTTTTACTTTTGTGGTTCCTAAACTGGATTTTTATGTGGTGGGAGAAAAAGTATTGCCAGAATCTCAATAAATTGTGGATAACTTTGTGTTTATACACAGCAGTTGAGTTGTCTAAAAATTATGTTATTTTAGAGCAAAGGAGATGGCATTCCTCCTATTACAAACCGCCGTTTTGGCTAATGATGCCTACGTTACCCTGAACAGGGGGCGTAGGTTTGTGCGTGCTCTGTTCCCATTTTGGAGTTCGCAAATGAAAAAATTTCAGAAAATTAGCTATAAACTCATGCTGAATATCATTTTAGCTCCAGCGCAGTGTATGGAGTAAATCATGTACTATCCTTTACTCTCAATCGCACTTGGCTCGGTATTAGGTGCATGGTTACGTTGGTTTTTGGGTTTAAAGCTGAATCCTATTTTCCCCAATATTCCTTTAGGAACGGTCACCGTCAACTTTGTTGGTGGCTTTATTATTGGTTTTGCAATTTCCTATTTTTCTCAAAGCTCTCTCAGCCCCAATTACAAACTGTTCGTGATCACGGGCTTTTGTGGTGCATTGACCACGTTCTCAACATTTTCGGCTGAGATTATTACCTTATTACAAAGTGGTAAATTGGGTTATGCCTGTGCTGCGATTTTGATTCATGTGCTTGGATCATTGCTGTTTACCATCTTAGGTATGAGCCTGCATCAATGGCTGAGTGCCACATAGCCAAGAAGTGATGAAATGAATGGATTTTTAATTACTTTTTGTACGACACAAAACCATAATGTTTAGGGAAAACCGATTAGTGAATGATTGTTGGCAGTCGCAAGTCAAATGAATTTGCGTGGGGCGACAGTATTAGCGGGTTTGGAAGGTGTTGATCATCAGGGTTTATTTCATTCTGCTCGTTTCTTTGGATTCGCGGATCGACCTATACAAATTCAATTTGCAGTAAGCTCTGAACAAGCAATCGAATTATTGAGTTATCTGAATGGTAAAGAGATTTCTTTATTCTATGTGAAAACACCGATTGAGTTTGGCGTGGTGGGTAAATCAACTGATCGCTAGGATGTATAGAATCTAGACATAAAAAAAGAAGTCTAAGCGGAGGAGATATAGCCTTAGACTTCCAATATTAATAGCTTAATGAATGAAACTTAAAACAAGATTAACCTTTGCGATTAAAACGTGCAAAGCGTTTATTAAAGCTGGCAACACGACCTTCATTACTTGCTTGGCGTACTTCACCTGTATAAAACGGATGCGATGCACTTGAAATATCTAGGGTAACGTATGGATAGACTTTCCCTTGATATTCTTTGCTTTGTTTGGTCTGGAGTGTGCTACCAATTAAAAAGTAGGCATCAGCATTGGTATCATGAAACAAGACTTGTTGATAAGCAGGATGGATATCTTTACGCATTTTAAATGACTCCTATTTTTAAGATATGTTATAACATAACAATATATGGAGTCAATTCTAATGCTTTCAAGTGAGTGATCTATAAATTGTAGGTAAAATATTTCACCCCCTTTATTCAAAAATAAAGGGGGGTTCTTAGTAATTTGGAACAAGCTCTTCAAATAAATCATTTAAGTTGTCGTGAACTTTAAGGTGAATCAAGTTCCAATAATGTCCTGAAATCGTACGATTGACCATGAGCGTATCTGGAGAAGGTTTAAATACATCCCAATATTTCAGCGATTTTTTAACAAGTCGCATTCCATCGTGATGCGATGAATTTTCGGCAAAGTCATAATGTGTACTTAACGGGCGTAATAGAATTTCAATCCATTGCGTATACAGTTCGGTTGGAAATTTCTGCTTTTCAGCAATCGAATGCAGTTCAACCAATAAATCTTCAACCTGAGCAATATCTTCTTGGCGAGCTGCATTGACCAATGCTTTAAAGTGTTGAATGATTTCAGGGGATAGTGTTTTGACGCTACCGTAATCATAAATAATCACACTGCCATCTTCACGGAAAGCGAAGTTGCCCGGATGAGGATCACAATGAAAACGCTTCAAGAAAAACATTTCTTGTCCTAAAGCGCGAATCAAACGACGACCGATTTGATTACGGGTTTCAACTGACCATGTACTTGCGGTTTCAATGGAATCACCTTGTTCAAGGCTCAGCGTTAGTACGCGGCGAGACGAATAATCTTTATAGACGGTTGGTATGATGATTTGATTATCCAACTTCTCATGAAAAATTTTAAAAACCTCGAGGTTTTGTGCTTCGATTTCGTAGTTCAATTCAGCAGAAAGGCTGTCCTGAATTTCTTGAAATAGTTGATCTTGTAGCTTCTTATCAATCTTAAGTACGCCCATTAAGCGCAATGCGAGGCGGACTTGCTTTAAGTCACTTTCACAGGCTTGGTCAACCCCTGGATATTGTACTTTCACCACAACTGCTTGCCCATTTGGAAGTACCGCACGATGTACTTGACCAATCGAAGCTGCTGCAAATGGTTCGGTTTCAAAAGAGCTAAAAATTTGGTTTAAGGGTTTGCCTAACTCTTTTTCGACTTGCTGCTGGATCGCAGCAAAAGGCATGGCAGGGGCTTGGCGTTGTAACTTAGCAATTGCTTTCGCCACTTCGGGTGGAAAGATGTCTTTATACTGTGAGGCAATTTGCCCGACTTTCATCACAGCACCTTTCATTTCACCCAATGTATCGGCAATCTGTAAGCCAATATCTTGAAATAGTTGGCTGCGTGCTGCATTTTTTTGTTCCTCATCTGCCGTGAGATTACGAATGGAGTTGGCAACGCTTTTGCTGGCAATACTTGCGGTCATACCAGCCAGTTTTAAAAAACGTCTACTGGGAGAGCTTGCATGTTTTGCCATATTCGCCTGACCTCATTCGATTCAGTTTTAGAGTGATGCTTTGATCATAGGCGACAAAACTTAAATTGCCTATAACAAAATGTTAAGGGATGTAAGTAGATATTGAGAATGGATTAGATCTTACAGGATGTATTGGGCATCTATTGGTTGGAATCTTTAGATGTAATCTAGCCCGATCTTTTAAGATTTAGCCAAAGTTTTTATTAGATTGATCGCACATTTTGATCAAATTGAAAGATGACATCCTTGTCATCTTTCAATTAAAAAATTAAATCAGCATTAAGTTCTTATGAGTTGAGATTAATGTGTTGCGCTAAACGTTTATTGTTTAAATATAAACGACCAATCAAGAATACACAGGCAATACTTAAACCGATAATCAATCCTAACCAAACACCTGCAACACCCCAAATCGTATAACGTGCCAGATATAAGCCTATTGGGAAAGCAATGACCCAGTATGCCATTAAGGTAATCCACATTGGTGCTTGCGTGTCTTGCATGCCTCGTAGGCAGCCTGCAGCGCTTACTTGCCATGCATCCATTAGTTGATATGCCATCGCGAACCACAACAGATACATCGCGACAGGAATAACATGAATATCATTGGTATAGATTGCCACAATATATGGGCGTGCTACAGTAATCAGTGTCATGGTCAAAGCAGCAAAAATGGTTGCGCTAATCAAGCCTACTTTTTGAACTTGGCGCATCGCATACCAATTTTTTTCTCCATAATAAGTGCCCACACGAATCGTGAGTGCAATGGCAAGAGATAATGGGATCATAAACAATTGTGAAGTCACAGAAATTGCAATCTGATGCGCCGCAATTGCATTTTCACCGAGTGGACTCAGGACAATCGCGCCTGTGCTGAAAATACTCACCTCAAAAAATACAGCTAGACCAATCGGCAGCCCCAGTTTTAAGATGCGTTTTACCCATATAGGATCAATTTTTTCCCATTTTGTGAAAATGGGCGCTTGTTTATAAGCCTTAGCTTTTGAAATATAAATCGCCAGTGTAATAAACATCAGCCACTGTAAGATTGCTGTTGCAAAGCCACAACCCGCACTCCCTAAAGCAGGAATAGGTCCAAAACCGTACATAAAAATAAAGTTCAGTGGAATCAGGACCAACAATGCAATTAAGCTAATCGCAGTGACAGGTCGTGGATGTCCTAAGGCTTCAGAATAACTACGTAATGCTGCGTACATCATCACCGCAGGCATACCAAAGCCAATCGCATGTAAAAACAGGCTTGCTTTGGGTAATAAACTTTCAGGTACTCCAAACAGGGGTAAAAACATCGGCATACATTGCAAAATCAACATAGCAACGATGCCGAGGATGACCGCAACCCATAAGGATTGACGTGCAATAGTCGGAATTTTCTCTGGTGTTCTTGCACCGCGCGCTTCAGCGACTAAAGGTGTTGTTGCGATCATGATTCCTGCAAATAACAACATAATTGGAATCCATAGACCAACACCGACAGCAATTGCTGCCAAATCAGCAGCAGAAAGATGACCTGCCATGATGGTATCAATAAGACCAAGCCCAGCCTGAGCAAATTGGGTGATCAAGATCGGAAACATTAAATGAAATAATTGCTTAAGTTCAAACCGCTTGGTTGTCGCGTGAGACACAAAAAATACTCTTATTGATTGAGGGAGAATTAGCGTTGTAGAGTGAATATAACACCAATAAAAATGACAATACTGCCGACAAGACGTTGCCAATTGACAGGTGTTTTTTCTGTACCTAACCAGCCAAAATGATCCAGTAACATGGAAATGACAAGCTGGCCGAAAATAACCAGACCTGAAAAGGTGAGAAATCCGAGTTTGGGTGCAGTATAAATGCTCATGCTGATGGCATAAACCCCAAGACATCCACCGACCCACAGAAACCATGGAATTTGCGACAGTTCTCCAAGACTGGGTTTTGCTGTGCTTTGAAAATAAACCATACATGCAAGCACAATTGTTCCTACCAAAAAAGAGAGTAAGGCAGCTTGAAGAGGTGAGTGTAAATGTTCTCTAAGTTGTGAATTAATTGCAGTTTGAAATGCCATTGCAATACCGACACCTAATGCAAGAGGAAGAATAAATAGCAATTGGCTGGTAATTTTGATCATATTATCGGTCTAATTGTTCTTCATTGTCTCAGTCTAACCGAATAGTGAAGTGATGATAATAAGCGGATTGATAGAGTCATGTTAAAATAAAAGGGTTCTGTTGTTGAGCTTCCATTTTGAGTCATTTAAATCCAGCAAATATTCCACTTTCACTTTATATCCATATGCCTTGGTGTGTGCGTAAGTGCCCTTATTGTGACTTCAATTCACATACTGTTCCTGACGGGGAGTTGTCTGTGGATTTAGAGCAACAATATCTTGAGGCACTGGTGGCTGATTTTGAGACTCAAATTGAAATGGCGCAAGGTCGGTCAATTCATAGCGTATTTATTGGTGGTGGAACGCCGTCTTTAATTTCAGCACAAGGCTATCAGTGGTTATTTAGTCAATTAAAGGCGCGATTAGACTTTGAAGTAGATTGTGAAATCACATTGGAAGCCAATCCTGGAACGGTTGAACATGATCCATTTGCGGATTATCTTGCCGTTGGCATCAACCGTTTATCATTAGGTGTACAAAGTTTTGATCCTGAGCATTTACAGCGACTGGGTCGTATTCATACAGCGAATAATGCTTTAGATGCAATCCAACAAGCGCGTCAAGCAGGCTTTGAGCGCGTTAATGTTGATCTCATGCATGGTTTACCACAGCAAACGCAAGAACAGGCTTTAAATGACCTTAGATTAGCTGTAGAACAGGGTGCAACACATATTAGTTGGTATCAACTGACCATTGAGCCCAATACGGTGTTTTTTAGAACCCAACCCGTATTGCCACAAGATGAAGTTTTAGAACATATCCAAGAATTGGGTGAGGCTTATTTAAAAGCGAATGGTTTTATCAATTACGAAGTCTCAGCATGGCGTAAAGAAAAACCCTCAGCACATAATTTGAATTATTGGAAATTTGGTGATTACTTGGCGATTGGCGCAGGAGCACATGGCAAAGTGACTCGCCCAGAGGGTATTTATCGTTTTCAAAAGACACGGCTGCCAAAAGATTATTTGGCTAAGGTACCTGCTGAACATGTGCAAATGAAACGTATCGAAGCAGATGAATTGCCATTTGAATTTATGATGAATGCTTTGCGTTTAAATGATGGGGTAGATGCGAAATTTTATACTCAACGCACAGGGCTTGATTTGCAAGATATCAGTGAGACGCTGAATCAATTACGTGACAAAAAACTTTTGGTCGCTGATGTGAATCGAATTGCTTGCACAGAGCAGGGGCATATCTTTTTAAATTCGGTGTTGGAAAGTTTTTTATAATTTAGGTGCAAGATTACTTTGAGCAAGGATGCTTAAAGTAATCTAATGGTTGTTGTCATCTTTTAGAAAGATAGTTCGCACAAAATAAAAAACCTCATCATAAATGATGAGGTTTTTTAGAATCTGGTGGGTCGTCCGCGACTCGAACGCGGGACCAACGGATTAAAAGTCCGCTGCTCTACCAACTGAGCTAACGACCCATCTCGTTTTGATGTTGCGTATTCTAGCAACTTATTCAGCTAACACAAGAGGAAATTTAAAAACATCTGCATGATTGTTTATAAAAAGCACGATTTCCTCTTGTTTAGCTAAAAAATAAACTAGAAACGGTACTGATAGCTTTGAATGTTATCAAAGATTTCAGTATTTACATCACTATAGCTGTTTGTACCTGGTAATAAAACCAATAAACGTTCAGATGTTTTGCTCGGATTAAATGAGTCTTCTTTCAGTTTATTTTTTTGGTATTTAAATGTTCCAGTGGTTTCTACTTTGGCTTGAATGCGTAAAAATACTGGAATTGCATATGATGGTAAGCATTTTTTAAATACATTTACCATAGCGCTTAGATCAGTTTCGTTAAGCTCTGCACCATCAACCAAAGTAATTGCTGCCATACCTGCACGACCATTGGTATTTGGAATCTCTACCCCATATACCACAGCTTCCGCGATCTTTTCATATTCGCAGACTATGTTTTCAACTTCAGTTGTAGAAACGTTTTCACCTTTCCAACGGAAAGTATCGCCTAAACGGTCTACAAACTGCGCATGACGAAAGCCGATATCACGAACCAAGTCTCCAGTATTGAAGTATGAGTCGCCCTTGTTAAACACATCTTTTAAAATCACAGATTTGTTCTTTTCTGGATCGGTGTAGCCATCAAATGGTGAACGGCTGGTGATCTTACCAATCAGTAAGCCAACCTCACCTGTTTTGACTTTCTTGCAGTGACCTTTCTTATCGCGAACTAATTCATTCTTTTCTTTATCAAATTCAACGATCGCGTATGGTGTTGGAGAGAAGCCAACTGTATTGTCAAAGTTAAAGATATTACTAAAACCAACATTGCCTTCACTTGATGCATAAAGTTCAAGTACTTCTTGCACGCCAAAGCGTTCTTTGAACTTACCCCAAATGTTTGGACGCATACCGTTACCAATCATTTTGGTAACACGATGAGCACGATCCTGTTCAGTTGCAGGCGCATCGATGAGGTAACGACACAGTTCACCGACATAACCAATTGCAGAGGCATTGAATTTCTGTACATCTTTCCAGAATGCGCTAGTTGAATACTTTCGGCGTACGGCAAGGGTTGCGCTACCTGCAATCACACCACACCAGCACACCACAACTCCCGTTGCATGGTAAAGCGGGAGGGTCACGTACATCACATCATCTTTACCGAGGTTAAGGATATGTCCATAGGTGCCGTAAGCTAGAGTCCAACGGCTGTGTGTGAAAATAACAGCTTTGGGTAGGCCCGTTGTACCAGAGGTATAGATGTAGAACAAACCATCTTTACCTGTCACGGTGCGGGTAGTCGATGGATTGAATTTTGGAAATTGGTCAATTTGTTGCGCAAGGTTCACATAACCTTGTGGTGCAATCCCTGCATTTTTTCGTGTTTCTAGATCAGCAAACCAGTGGAAACGATCTTGAGCAACTTTTAATTCTGTGCGAGCTTCATCAATCGCAGCACGGACTTCTTCACCTGCAATCACTGCAATTGGATTAACCAAATTAATGCTATGAGCGAGGATTTTACCGACTTGTGATGTGTTTACGAGTGCGATCGTGACACCAATTTTAGCTAAAGCAACAATCGTAGCAATCAGTTCAGGACGGTTTTCAACCATCACTGCAATGACATCACCCTTTTTAGCACCAAGCGATAAATAGTAATGCGCAATTTGGTTGGCCCATTCATTGAGTGCTTGGTAGCTGTAACTTTGATCTTCAAATAACAGAGCGATGCCTTGAGGGTTACGCTTGACTGCTTTTTCAAAGGCAATGCCTAAACCAGCAGGTGAAGTTGGCGTTCGTATATATGCTTGTTTAAGTCCATTGAGGATATGAGGTACTTTGGTGATGAAGTTTGGAAGTCGAGTAGCAACATCACTAAGGGTAATAATATCGGTCTGCGTAGTTTGGCTCATATCAATCCTATTTATTTTTCGACCAGTCCAAAAATGGCTATCTGTTAGAACACAACCATTAACATCATTGTTGTTGATGCTGTTTTTACTGGTAAGTTCCTAGAGCAATCAACCTAATCTGACAAAATAACAAAAAAGCCTAGTCATCGAAATGACTAGGCTTTGCCTTATTGAGTGCAATTTAGCAAATTATTCATTGCCAGTTGTGCTCTTTTTAGGTGGTCTTCCACGAGGGCGACGAGGGCGGCTAGATTTTTCCTTTTCTGCCTTCGCTGCTTCATCCTCTAGTTCTGCTTCAGTTGGCTCAGCTTTTTCAATAGCTTGAACAGTTTCAGTATTTTCAGAAACAGTTACAGCTACGATTTCAACTTCAGCTGTTTCAGTCGATGTTACTGGCTCGGAAGCTTCAACTGGTGCGGCTTCTGCTGGCGTAACAGTACTGTCTAGTTCTAGTGGTTGTTGCGCTGGAGTGGTGGCTACTGTTTCATCTGCAACAATATTAACGACTGTTTCTGGCACTTCTTCTTTCGATTCAGTGCTTTCAATAGGTGCAGCAGTCGTATTTGCAGCGATATGAGCTTCCTTAGCTTGTTCAGCGGCAAGTTTAGCCAAGCGACGACGTTCGCGTGGATCATTTGCAACACGAGTAGCAGGTGCTTCAGGTGGAGTTAGTGCCAATACAGGTGCAGGTTCAACTTCTTCAGTTTGCTTTTGAGTTGGAAGTTCAGCATCACGGGTTACGGGACGTTTTTCTTCAGCAACAGTTTCAAGCACTAAAGTATTTGCATATTGCTCAGCAAACTTTTGTAATGCACGATTAAATGTTGTCACCAAGCCGAATTGCTCAATCAAAATAGTACAATCTTCACCATATACATGACGAATCAGGCTACTCATCGTGTATTGAGCTAATGTTGGAATTTGTGACGGTACAACTTTAGGCACAACGGCTTTAGGCGATGATTGTGAATCACGATGACGACGACGTGAACGTGGATCATTGCTAGCACGTTTTACAGGTGCTGGAGCAGCTTCAGTTGATGTCACTTCTTCAACTTCTGTAGCCACTTGTTCTGTTTGAACAGGTTCAAGGACTTCAGTTTGCTCTACAGCAACAGGTGCTGTTTCAGTTTTTGTAACTGGCTTAGCCTGTTGTTGATTTAATGCAACAATTTCACTTTGACCTTGATCAATATTTACGATCAATGCTGTGTTGATTGGTTCTGCGCGAGGTGCATCAATCACATCAACTTTAATTTGTTGAGGACTCGCTACAGTTTCAGGTGTAGCGGCAGCAGTTTCATTTAAAACACTTTGGTCACGATGACGGTTTGGTCGATTTGGACGCTGTTGGTTATTGCGATCACGACGTGGCAACGCGTTTGTATCATTACCATGTCCAGCATCTTGATGCTGCTGTTGGTTTTGATGTTCTTGTGGTTGCTGACGTTTTTGCTGACGCTTTAACTCACGTTGTTCTTGACGTGATGGTTGCTCTTGACGAGAAGAAACTTGAACATTTTCTTCCTGCACTTGATTTTGTTGTTCATGTGCATGTGAATGATGTTCACGTTGTTCTTTATGTTTACGTTTCTTCGGATTTTGCGATTGATTTGGGCGATGAGCTTTTTCATCTTTCTCAAATGTTTCGCGTGCTTCTTGTTTCACGGGTGATTGTGAAATATAAGCATTATTGACGGTTGGTGCTGCAGTCTCAGTGATAGCAGCAGGTGTATTCATTTGACCAAACTGACCACGGCTGACTGCACCGTTATTAATCATTTGTTCAATTGCTGCGGCAGCATTTTGTGCAGAACGTGATTGATCAATCGTTTGTGCTTGCTTTTGAACGAATAAGTTCTCTAACCATGCGCAAGGGCTTGCTGATTTTTGTGCAACAGCTTGTTGTGCTTGCTTAGGTTGAGCAGCTTGTTGTTGAGTGGCTTTCTTTTGCTGTGCAGCTGCATTATTTTGTGCAGGTGCTGCATGGTGATGCTCTGCTTCTTCTAAATGCCATTCAGAAGACTCATACCCCAATTCTTTTTCACTTGAACGGGTTGCTTCAGTACGTTCATAACTCGATGGAGCAAAGCCATCAGGATTGTACTGGATTTGATAATGTGGGGTTTCTAAGTGTGGGTGAGGCAATATGGTCACACGAACATTGGAGGTTTGCTCCAGATATACAAGGCTGTGACGCTTTTCATTTAATAAGAATGCTGCGATTTCAACTGGAACTTCAACTTGAACTTCACCTTGACGCTCGCGTAAAGCAATTTCTTCGACCTTGCGCATAATCGAAAGTGAGAGTGAACGTAAGTCACGTACCATACCTGTGCCATGACAGCGTGGGCAAACGTAGCCAGTCGCTTCTTCTAAAGAAGGGCGTAAACGTTGACGGCTCATTTCCATGAGACCAAAACGTGACAGTTGACCGAACTGGATACGTGCGCGGTCACTTTGCGTTGCTTCACGTAATTTCGCTTCAACCATACGTTGGTTACGGTCTTTGGTCATGTCGATAAAGTCGATGACAACTAAACCACCAATGTCGCGTAAACGAAGTTGACGTGCAATTTCTTCTGCTGCTTCAAGATTGGTATTGAGCGCTGTATCTTCAACGTCACTACCACGGGTTGATTTTGCAGAGTTAATGTCGATTGACACTAATGCTTCGGTTTGGTCAATAACGATTGAACCGCCTGAAGGAAGTTTAACTTCACGTTCATAAGCCGTTTGAATTTGGCTTTCAATACCAAAATGAGCAAATAACGGTTCATTTAGTGTATAAGTTTTTAGCTTGTCGATTTGACGAGGCATGACCGCTTTTACGAAGTTATAGGCTTCGTTATAGGCTTGCTCTGAATCAATTAAGATTTCAGCAACATCATCACGTAAATAATCACGAATTGCACGCGTCACCACACCCGCTTCTTGGTGAACCAACATTGGTGACGGACCAGAACTTGCTGTGTTTTGGATTTGCGCCCAAAGATCAAGTAAGTGCTGTAGGTCGAGTTGTAATTCTTCTTGAGAACGGCCGATACCCGCAGTACGTACAATCACGCTCATGCCACGAGGTACATTTAACGACGCCAACATTTCTTTCAATTCTTCACGTACTGAACCTGAAATTTGACGGCTAATACCACCACCTTTCGAGTTATTTGGCATAAGTACCAAATAGCGACCAGCTAAAGAAATGAAGGTAGAAAGGGCAGCGCCTTTATTACCACGCTCCTCTTTTTCAACTTGAACCAAAAGCTCTGTGCCTTCAGTAATCAATTCGCGAATGTTTGAAGTTTGGCGTGGGTCTGCTTGGTAATATGAATTTGCGATTTCACGCATAGACAAGAAGCCTTGACGTCCCGCACCATATTCAACAAAGACGGCTTCTAAAGAAGGCTCAACGCGAGTCACGTGACCTTTATAGATATTGGATTTTTTTTGTTCACGGGTACGATTCTCTAAGTCAAAATCGTAAAGACGCTGCCCAGTGACAAGTGCAACGCGAATCTCTTCTGCATGTGTTGCATTAATCAACATACGTTTCATGGGTGTAACACCTAATAGTGATA
>ERZ650300.1310-NODE-1310-length-14215-cov-10.719845_pt1 | contig 14215 bp, 10 predicted proteins | sample MGYA00376236_ERZ650300 | MGnify/ENA primary metagenome ERZ650300 (study PRJEB26733, sample SAMN07839303) | wastewater metagenome | biome: urban; feature: wastewater treatment plant; material: waste water | place: USA: North Carolina | collected 2016-04-28 ... | reverse complement strand
TCTCCATGCTGGATGTGGCCATTGCTCCGCTGCTGTGGCGCCTCGACTACTACGGCATTGACCTGTCCAAGAATGCGGCCCCGCTGCTCAAGTACGCAGAGCGCATCTTCTCGCGCCCCGCCTACATCGAAGCGCTGACCCCGTCCGAAAAGGTCATGCGCAAGTAAGCAGCGGCCTGCAGACTTCACTTCTTCCATCGCAGCCGTAACAACGCCATCCATGACCGCACAGGAATCGACCTCCACGCGCCCCTACCTCATTCGTGCACTCTACGAATGGTGCACCGACAACGGGCTGACGCCTTATGTGGCGGTGCATGTGGACGATTCCGTGCAGGTGCCGCGCGAGTATGTGAAGGACGGCGAAATCGTTCTGAACATCAGCTTTGATGCCACCAGCGCGTTGCAGCTGGGCAATGAATTCATCGAATTCAAAGCCCGATTTGGCGGCAAGCCCCGCGAAATCCTGGTGCCCGTGGGCCGTGTGATTGCCATCTATGCCCGCGAGAACGGTCACGGCATGGCCTTCGAGGTTGGCGCCAGCGCCTTCGCGGATGACGACGCCGGAAGCGAAGCGGCGCCCGCAGCGACGTCCGCCGACGCATCCCCTTCCGAGGGCGCCGAAGCCGAGCCGACTCCGCCCAAGGGTGGGCGCAGCCATCTCAAGCTGGTCAAGTGAGCGGTTTTTCGCGTCGCCGCCCGGCGGGTTGATCTGGCGCAGGGCGCGGGGCTCGCCCGGCCCTTAGAGTCGCGCTCAATCTATGTCTGAAAGGTTTTGAAATGGCCGCCATGGAATGGACTGAAAAACTCACCCTCGGTCTGGGCCCGATGGACCAGACCCACGTGGAGTTCGTCGATGCCTACAACCGTCTGTTGAGCCTCTCCGGCGCCGAGCTGCCCGACGCGCAGAAGCCGCGCTTCCAGGAGATCCAGGAAGAGCAATCCCAGCTCGCCGCCAAGTTCTCCGAGAACCTGCTCGACGCGACCAATGCCTTCGCCCAGTTCGTTACCGACGAGGCCAAGCTCGCCGGCATCCCCGACGACGTTCGCCAGGCCGCGCGCGAAGCCGCCAATATGGTGGACCTGGATTCCAGCCCGACCAAGCTGATCGAAGTGGTGGAAATCGGCAAACAGATGCTGATGACGCGCGGCGCGCTGACCACATTCAGCCTGGCCAACGATGTGGCCAAGTACTTTGCCATCATCCCCGCCGCCTTTGCCGCCACCTATCCGCAGCTGAACGCGCTGAACGTGATGGGACTGAGCAGCCCGGCCTCGGCGCTGCTGTCGGCGGTGATGTTCAATGCGCTGATCATCATTGCGCTGATTCCGCTGGCGCTGCGCGGCGTGCGCTACCGCCCGCTGGGCGCAGCGGTGCTGCTGCGGCGCAACCTGCTGCTGTACGGCGTGGGCGGCATGGTGCTGCCGTTTGCCGGCATCAAACTGATCGACCTGGGCTTAAGCGCACTGGGCTGGGTGTAACTTCCCTCGTCTGGTTTGGCGCCTGGGCGCCAAACCAGGCAACATTGACTTACGAGCCGCTCACAAAACTCAGCGCCGCCATTCTGGCCAGGCGAGTGACCACAGACCGCAAGGCCACACCACTTCGCCAGACGGGTTTGACGAGCAGCTCCATCAGGACACGACATCATGATTTCCACATTACGCCTCTCTCCCGCGCTGGCCCCTGGCCTGCGCCTGCTGGGCCTGTTCACCCTGCTGCTCGGCCTGCTTTATCCGCTGCTGGTTTACGGCCTGGCCAATGCGCTGTGGCCCTGGCAGGCGCAAGGCAGCCTGTGGCTGCGCCATGGCCAGCCGGTGGGCTCGGCGCTGATTGGTCAGCCGTTTGCCGGGCCACAGTGGTTTCACGGCCGCCCCTCGGCCATCAGCGTCGAGCCGGGGCAAACGCCGGTGTCCACCGGCAGCAATCTGGGGCCCAGCCAGCCACAGCTGCTGACACAAGCCCGCGAGCGTCTGCTTGCCTGGCGCGCCAGCGAACAACAGGCTGGCCCAGCGCCACAAGATATGCTCACCGCCTCGGCCAGCGGGCTGGACCCGCACATCAGCCTGGCCGCCGCGCTGGCGCAAGTGGCGCGCGTGGCGCAGGCGCGTGGGCTGGATGCCGCCCAATTGGCCGCCCAGGTGCGTGCGCAGGCAGCACATCCGTGGTTTAGCGATGGCCAGGCCGCGCTGGCGCGGGTGAATGTGCTGCAGCTGAATCTGCTGCTGGAGACGCCATGACCCCGCCCGCCGCCCGCCCCGACCCGGATGCCTTGCTGGCGGCGCAGCCGCGCCGGCGCGGCCGGCTGAAGCTGTTTTTTGGCGCGGCCCCCGGCGTGGGCAAAACCTGGGCCATGCTGGCCGAGGCGGCTGAACGGCGCGCGCAGGGGCTGGACGTGCTGGTGGGCTGGGTGGACACCCACGGCCGCGCCGACACCGAGGCCATGCTGGCCGGGCTGGAGGTGCTGCCGCGTCAAGCGCGCGCCCATCGCGGCGCCCAGCTGTGGGAATTCGACCTGGACAGCGTGCTGGCGCGCCGGCCGGCGCTGGTGGTGGTGGACGAACTGGCGCACAGCAACGCCCCCGGCAGCCGTCACCCCAAGCGCTGGCAGGACGTGGAAGAACTGCTGGCCGCCGGCATTGATGTGTACAGCGCAATGAATGTCCAGCACCTGGACAGCCTGAACGATGTCGTGGCGCGGGTGACTGGCGTGGCGGTGCGCGAAACCGTGCCCGATACCGTGTTCGACCACGCCGACGAAGTGCGGCTGGTGGATTTGCCGCCGGACGATCTCTTGCAACGGCTGGCTGCCGGCAAGGTGTATCTGCCCGAAGTGGCCGAGCGCGCCGCCGGGCAGTTTTTTCGCAAGGGCAATCTGATCGCCCTGCGTGAGCTGGCCTTGCGCCGGCTGGCCGACCGGGTGGACGGCCAGATGCGCGCCCAGCGCGGCGCAGCGCCCAGCCCGGTGTGGGACACCTCATTTGGCCTGTTGCTGCGCCTGAATGGCGACGCGCGCGACGACGACGCGCTGCGCCAGTGTGCGCGGCTGGCGCGGGCCTTGGCCGCGCCCTGGCATGCCGTGTGGCTGGACAGCGGCCACAACGACGGCCAGCGCGCCCACGCCCTGGCCAGCCTGTCGCGCGCAGGTGAGCTGGGCGCCGTCACCCTGCTGCTGTCGGGCGGCGAGCCCGCTGCGCTGCTGGCCGGCTACGCCCGTCGGCATAATCTGTCGCTGCTGGCCTCAAGCGATCACGCCAGCGCCCTGACCCGCGCGCTGGCGCGCCAGGCGCCGGAGCTGAATCTGCTGTGGCTGGGTGGCGCCGCGCCCGCCCCAGCGCCACGCTGGCGGCTGGCCTGGCAGGCACTGACGCCAGGCTGGAGCGGCGCGGCGGCCGCTGGCGCGCTGTGCGCCGCCATCACCGTGCTGGCGCTGCCGCTGCGCGGCGTGCTGGACGCCACCAATCTGGTGATGTTCTACCTGCTGGGCGTGCTGTGGACCGCGCTGCGCCACGGCCGTGGCCCGGCGGCGCTGGCGGCGGTGCTGTCGGTGGCCTTGTTTGATTTTTTCTTTGTCCAGCCGCATCTGTCGTTTGCCGTCTCGGATGTGGAATACCTGATCACCTTTGCCGTGATGCTGATCGTCGGCCTGGTGGCCGGCCAGTTGGTGGCGCGCGAGCGGCACAGCGCGGCGCGCGCGCGCCAGCGCGAGGCGCACACCCGGCTGCTGTACGAAATGGCGCGCGAGCTGGGCTCGGCGCTGCTGCCCGAGCAAGTAGCCGACATCAGCGCGCGCGCCTTGCGGGCGGCGCTGGACGCCGACATCCACCTGTGGCTGCCCGACGCCAACGACACACTCAGCCTGGATGCCCCGGCGTCGTGGGAAGACGCCGCCATTGCCCGCTGGTGCCACGACCACGGCGAAGCCGCCGGGCAGGGCACCCACACCCTGCCCAGCGCCCCTTGCCTGTACCTGCCCTTGCAGGCGACCATGCGCACCCGCGGCGTGATGGCGATTCACGCCGCCGACCCCACCCGGCTGAGCGACCCGGACAACCGCCGCTTGTGCGAGGCCGCCGCCACGCTGGCGGCGCAAACGCTGGAGCGACTGCACTATATCGACGTCGCCCAGCACACCCTGGTGGCGATGGAATCCGAACGGCTGCGTCATTCGCTGCTGGCGGCGCTGTCGCACGATCTGCGCACGCCGCTGACCGCGCTGTCCGGCAATGCCGAAACCCTGCGCAATGCGCTGGCGCGCGCGCAACGCCCCGAAGCCGAACAAGCCGGCCTGTTGGTGGAAGACAGCCGGCGGCTGGCGCGGCTGGTGACCAATCTGCTGGAAATGGCGCGGCTGCAAGCCGGCGCGGTGACCTTGCGGCAAGACTGGCTGCCGGTGGAAGAATTGGTGGGCAGCGCGCTGGCGGCGCTGGGGCCGGCGCTGGATGCGCACCCGCTGACGCTGGAACTGGCCGCCGACTGCCCGCTGGTGTACGGTGACCCCTTGCTGCTGGAGCGGGTGCTGGTCAACCTGCTGGACAACGCCGGCAAATACAGCCCGCCCGGCGCCGGCATCAGCCTGTCAGCCGCGCGGGAAGGCGACTACACCGCGCTGCGCGTGCGCGACCACGGCCCCGGCCTGCCGGCGGGCGATGCGGCGCGGCTGTTTGAGCCATTCAGCCGTGGCGAGCGCGAATCGGCCATTACCGGCGTCGGGCTGGGGCTGGCGATTTGCCGCGCCATTGCCGACGCCCACCAGGCGCGGCTGGAAGCCGCCAACGCCGCGGATGGCGGCGCGTGTTTTACCCTGTGGCTGCCCTGGCGCGACGCGCCGGCCGCCCCTTTTGACGGCGAGAACAGCGAACATGCATGAAGCCACCTTGCTGGTGATCGAGGACGACGCGGCGATTCGCCGCTTTGTGCGCTGCGCGCTGGAAGAACAGGGCCACAAAGTGCACGAGGCCGACACCCTGGCGCGCGGACTGATAGAAGCCGGCACGCGCAAACCCGATATGCTGATTCTGGATCTGGGCCTGCCGGACGGCGATGGCGTGGATTTGCTGCGCGATTTGCGCAGCTGGAGCCAGACGCCGGTGTTGGTGCTGTCGGCGCGGGTGGACGAAACCGACAAGATCGACGCGCTGGACGCCGGCGCCGACGACTATCTGACCAAGCCCTTTGGCGTGGGTGAATTACAGGCGCGGGTGCGCGCGCTGCTGCGCCGCCGCCATGGCGCCGACGCCAGCCCGGAAGTCTGGCTGGGCGAGGCGGTGCGGGTGGATTTGCCCGCCCGTGCGGTATGGCGAGACGGCGAGCCGGTGCACCTGACCCAGCTGGAATACCGATTGCTGGCCACGCTGATTGCCGAACGCGGCAAGGTGCTGACCCACCGCCAGCTGCTCAAAGCAGTGTGGGGGCCCACAGCGGTGGAGCACAGCCATTATCTGCGCATTTACATGGCGCATCTGCGCCAAAAGCTGGAGGCCGACCCGGCGCGGCCGCGCTTTTTGCTGACCGCCACCGGCGTGGGCTACCGGCTGGCGGCGGGCTGAACGCGCTCAAGCCGTTGGGGTAACCTCAGCAGTGCAATGCGGGCAGCGGCTGGCTTCGGCGCGGATGCTGCTCAGGCAATGCGGGCAGTCGCGCATGGCCGGGCCGGCCGGCGCGGCTTCGGCCGGGGTGTCGCGTTGCAGCTTGTTCAGGGTTTTCACCAGCATGAACACGGCAAACGCGACAATCAAAAAGCTGATCACCGCATTGATGAACAGGCCGATGTTCAGCGTCACCGCGCCGGCCTTCTTGGCCGCCTCGACGGTCAGATACGGCCCATGCACCGCCGCGCCTTCTTTCAGCACGATAAACAGCTGAGAAAAATCCACATTGCCGATCAGCAGGCCAATCGGCGGCATGATGACGTCGTCCACCAGCGATTTGACGATGGCGCCAAACGCGCCGCCAATCACCACACCAACGGCCAGATCAATCACATTGCCGCGCATGGCGAAGGTTTTGAATTCTTTAAGCATGCAGTTTCTCCCATGAATTGGATTTAAAGCCGCTCACAAAACTTAGCGAAGCCCTCCTGGCTAGGCGTGTGCAGACAGTGCGCGTCGTACGGCAAGGTCACGCAACAACGCCAGAGGGTTTGTGAGCGGCGCTTAATCAGTCGTTCATCATCGCCGCTTGACCGCGCAGTTTCAAGGCGATCAGCGCCAAAACCGGCAAAATCAGCATTATCTGGCGTAAAAGCCGCCCACAAGACTCTCCTGGCGTCGTTGCACGGCCTTGCCGTACTCCCTGTACTGTCTGCGGCCGCGCGCCTAGCCAGGCGCGCTTCGCTGAGTTTGGTGAGCGGCACTAAAAACCCAATCCATACCCGTCAGCATGGGCAGAGTGGCCGTCATCAGACTGTGATATTGCCCGGCTATGCTTGCCGGTCTGGATTTACCCATGGAGGCCGTCCATGCTTGCCGACCTTATTCTAGCCTCATACGCGCCGACGGCCGTGCGTCCCCCTGCGCCGTGGTGCGCGGATCTGGCGGCAATTTTGGCCGGGCCGGATTTGCACGCGGTGTTTCAGCCGATTGTCGATTTTGCCGACGCCCGCATTGTTGGCTACGAAGGGCTGATTCGCGGCCCGTCCGACAGCGCGCTGCATTCGCCGCTGAACCTGTTTGAAGCCGCCGAACAATGCCAGCAGCTGCTGGCGCTGGAGCGCGCCTGCCGGCAAGTCACCCTGCGCCGCTTTGCCGAGTTGCGCCTGCAAGGCGCGCTGTTTCTGAACATCAGCCCGCAAGCGCTGCTTGACCCGGCCTTTCGCCCCGGCGAAACGCTGGGCTGGATGCGCGCCGCCGGGTTAAGCCCGGAACAGGTGGTGATCGAGCTGACCGAAACCCGGCCGGTGGGCGACTATGCCTTGCTGCGCGAAGCCACCGCGCATTATCGGGACATGGGGTTTCGCATTGCGCTGGATGACTTGGGCGAGGGGTTTTCCAATTTGCGCCTGTGGTCCGAGCTGCGCCCGGACTATGTCAAGCTGGACAAATACTTTACCCAGGGCATCGCCAGTGATGCCGCCAAGCAACAGTTTGTCCGCTCGATTCAGGCCATCGCCCACGCCACTGGCGCGCGGGTGATTGCCGAGGGCATCGAAACCGCCGACGACCTGGCCTGCCTGAACGGGCTGGGCCTTGGCCTGGGTCAGGGCTACCATCTGGGCCGGCCGCTGGCGCAGCCGGCGCGCGCGCTGGACGAGGGGGTGACGGCGGCGCTGGCGGCATTTTCACCTTGCCATGCGGCGCATCCGTGGCCATAATCCGGCCAACCATGCAGGAGAGAGCCGCCCCGGAGCGGCCGCCGAAGGCGCAAGCGCACCCGCAATCGCTCAGGCTAAAGGACTGTATGGCATCCGGCCCATGCCACGGGCCGACCAACTCTGGAGAGCGCCGGCTTACACCGGACACCGAAGGGGCTAACGGCATCTTGCGGCGACAATGCGCCGCCGTGCCGGAAAATCTCAGGTCATCAGGACAGAGGGGTGTGAAGCACATTGCTTATCGACCCTTCAGGATTCCGAACCCATGGCCGACTCCGCCCTGCATACCCCGCTTTACGCCGAACACCTCGCCGCTGGCGGCAAGATCGTTGATTTTGCCGGCTGGGCGCTGCCCATTCATTACGGCTCGCAGCTGAAAGAACACGAAACCGTGCGCAGCGACGCCGGCATGTTCGACGTCTCGCACATGACCGTGGTGGACCTCACGGGCGCCGACGCCAAAGCCTATCTGCAAAAACTGATCGCCAACGATGTCGACAAACTGGGCTTTGTCGGCAAGGCGCTGTACGCCGGCATGCTCAACCCGCAAGGCGGCGTGATTGACGATCTGATTGTCTATCTCACCGACTGGGGCTACCGCGTGGTGGTCAACGCCGCCACCCGCGCCAAAGACCTGGCCTGGATGCAAGCGCAAACCGCCGGCTTTGCCGTCGAGTTGAACGTGCGCGATGACCTCTCCATGCTGGCCATCCAGGGCCCGAACGCCCGCGCCAAGGTGGCCGCCGCCCGCCCGCAGCTGGCCGAGCTGATCCAGTCGCTGAAGGTGTTTCAGGGCGTGCCGGTGGGTGACTGGTTTGTCGCCCGCACCGGCTACACCGGCGAAGACGGCCTGGAAATCATGCTGCCCGACGCCGACGCGCCGGCCTTCTGGCGCGAGCTGCTGGCCGCTGGCGTCGCCCCCACTGGCCTTGGCGCGCGCGACACCCTGCGCCTGGAAGCCGGCATGAATCTGTACGGCCACGATATGGACGAAACCATCAGCCCGCTGGCCGCCGGCATGGGCTGGACCATCGCCTGGGAGCCGGCCAGCCGTGATTTCATCGGCCGCGCCGCGCTGGAAGCCGAACGCGCCGCCGGCCCGGCCATGAAGCAGGTGGGCCTGGTGCTGGAAAGCCGTGGCGTGCTGCGCGAAGGCATGACCGTCACGGTCGATGGCGCCACTGGCGTGATCACCAGCGGCACCTTCTCGCCCACCTTGAAGCTGTCCATCGCCATCGCCCGCGTGCCGGCCGCCACTGGCGACGTCGCCACGGTGGACCTGCGCGGCGTGGCCACCCCGGTGCGGGTGGTCAAGTTGCCGTTTGTGCGCAACGGCAAGCAGGTTTACGCCTAAGCGCCGCTCAGCACCGCGTTAAACGACACACCATACCCACCCGATCCCGTCGCCCGGACACATTCATCCGCGGCGATTTGGGCGGCGCGCACAATCCCCTTATCATGTCGGGGTGGCGTGTGCGCCGCGTTCCGGGCCCCTTTGCGGCGGCCAGCCCTGTCTGGTCGCCAACCCAATTGCTTGATTGACTGAATCTTCAGGAGAAACTCATGAGCCAAGTTCCCGCCGAACTGAAATACAACGACAGCCACGAATGGGTGCGCCTGGAAGCCGACGGCACTGTCACCGTTGGCATCACCGCCCACGCCCAGGAAGCCTTGGGCGATGTGGTGTTTGTGGAAACCCCGGCCGTGGGCAGTGAACTGTCCGCTGGCTCCAGCGCGGGCGTGGTGGAATCGGTGAAAGCCGCCTCTGACATCTACAGCCCGATTGACGGTACCGTGCTGGCCACCAACCCGGCGCTGGAAGGCGAGCCCGAGCTGGTCAACAGCGACCCGTACGGCGAAGGCTGGATGTTCCGTCTGCAACCGGCCAACCCGGCGCAGATCAACGACATGCTCGACGCCGCCGCCTACAGCGATCTGATCGGCGCCTGATAGCGCGCCAGCGGGACGCCGCCCTTGCCCGGCGCGGCGTCCCGCTTTGTTTTTGGGGAACCTGCACACATGACCACCCTGACTGAACTGGAAAACCACGACGGTTTTATCGAACGCCATATCGGCCCGTCCGCCGCTGACATCGACGCCATGCTGGGCGTGGTGGGCGCGCAATCGCTGGACGAGCTGGTGACGCAAACCGTGCCCGCCAGCATTCTGCTGGAACAAGACATCCCGCTGCCGGCGCCGCGCGCCGAGCACGAAGCGCTGGCCGAGCTGAAAGCCCTGGCCCAGCAAAACCGCCTGAGCAAGAGCTTTATCGGCATGGGTTACGCCGACACGCTGACCCCGGCGGTGATTCTGCGCAATGTGATGGAAAACCCCGGCTGGTACACCGCCTACACCCCGTATCAGGCCGAAATCGCCCAAGGCCGTCTGGAAGCGCTGCTGAACTATCAGCAAGTGATCATCGACCTGACCGGCCTGCCGCTGGCCAACGCCTCGCTGCTGGACGAAGCCACCGCCGCCGCCGAAGCCATGACCATGGCGCGCCGGGTGTCCACCAGCAAGAGCAACCGCTTTTTTGTCGATAGCCAGATCTGGCCGCAAACCCTGGATGTGCTGAAAACCCGCGCCGAGCCGTTTGGCTTTGAGCTGGTGCTGGGCAACCCGGCCGACGCCGCCGGCGCCGATGTGTTTGGCGCGCTGTTCCAATACCCGAACGCCCGTGGCGAAGCCCACGACCTGAGCGCGGCGATTGCCGGCGTCAAGGCGCAGGGCGGCGTGGTGGCCCTGGCGGCTGACTTGCTGGCGCTGGCGCTGCTGAAGTCGCCGGGCGAGCTGGGCGCTGACATTGCCCTGGGTTCGGCGCAGCGCTTTGGCGTGCCGCTGGGCTTTGGCGGCCCGCACGCGGCTTTCTTTGCCTGCCGCGACGAATACAAGCGCGCCATGCCCGGCCGCATCATCGGCGTGTCGATCGACGCCAACGGCGGCCAGGCGCTGCGCATGGCGCTGCAAACCCGCGAGCAACATATCCGCCGCGAAAAAGCCAACTCGAACATCTGCACCTCGCAAGTGCTGCTGGCCAATATGGCCGGCCTGTACGCCGTGTACCACGGCGAAGCCGGCATCCGCCGCATCGCCGGCTATGTGCACCGCCTGGCCAATCTGTTTGCCGCCGCCGTGCGCACCCAGGGCGGCACGGTCATCAACCAAAGCTGGTTCGACACCGTGCTGGTGGCCACCGGCCCGCGCACCGACGCCGTGCTGGCCAGCGCCGAAGCCGCCGGCTACACCCTGCGCCGGGTGGACAACAACACCATCGGCGTGGCCTTCCACGAAGCCGCCAGCCGCGCCGACGTGGCCGCGCTGGCCCAGCTGTTTACCGGCCAGCCGGCCGACATCGACGCGCTGGACGCCAGCGTGGCCGACACGATCCCGGCCAGCCTGGCGCGCACTTCGCGCTACCTGACCCACCCGGTGTTCAACACCCACCACAGCGAAACGGAAATGCTGCGCTACCTCAAGCGCCTGCAAAACCGCGACCTGGCGCTGGATCACTCGATGATCTCGCTGGGCAGCTGCACCATGAAGCTGAACGCCACCAGCGAGATGATCCCGGTCACCTGGCCGGAATTCGCCGGCCTGCACCCGTTTGCCCCGCGCGAACACGCCGCCGGCTACCTGGCGATGATCGACAGCCTGTCCGAACAGCTGAAAGCCATCACCGGCTTTGACGCCATCTGCATGCAGCCCAACTCCGGCGCGCAGGGCGAATACGCCGGCCTGCTGGCCATCCGCCGCTATCACGCCAGCCGTGGCGACGCCCAGCGCACGGTGTGCCTGATCCCCAAATCCGCGCACGGCACCAACCCGGCCACCGCGCAGATGATGGGCATGCAGGTGGTGGTGGTGGCCTGCGACGACAACGGCAATGTGGACGTGGCCGACCTGAAGGCCAAGGCCGAGCAATACAGCGCCACGCTGGCCTGCCTGATGATCACCTACCCGTCCACCCATGGCGTGTTTGAAGAAGCCATGCGCGACATCTGCGACACCATCCACGCCCACGGCGGCCAGGTGTATATGGACGGCGCCAACCTCAACGCCCTGGTGGGCCTGGTGCAGCCGGGCAAGATTGGCGCGGATGTGTCGCACATGAACCTGCACAAGACCTTCTGCATCCCGCACGGCGGCGGCGGCCCGGGCATGGGCCCGATTGGCCTGAAAGCCCACCTCGCCCCGTTCATGGCCAACCACAGCGTGGCGCCGATCGCCAATGGCAGCGAAGGCCAGAGCGCGGTGTCGGCCGCGCCGTTTGGCAGCGCGTCGATTTTGCCGATTTCGTGGATGTACATCCGCATGATGGGCGCCGCCGGCCTCAAGCGCGCCACCCAGGTGGCGCTGCTGAACGCCAACTACGTGGCCACCCGCCTGCAAGGCGCCTTCCCGGTGCTGTACACCGGCAAGAACGGCCGCGTGGCGCACGAGTGCATCATCGACCTGCGCCCGCTGAAGGCCGCCACCGGCGTGACCGAAGTGGACGTGGCCAAGCGGCTGATGGACTACGGCTTCCACGCCCCGACCATGAGCTTCCCGGTGGCAGGCACCATCATGATTGAGCCGACCGAGAGCGAATCCAAAGCCGAACTTGACCGCTTTATTGAGGCTTTGCTGGCGATTCGGGCAGAAATTGCCCACGTCGAAAGCGGCGCATGGGCAGCGGACAGCAACCCGCTGAAACACGCGCCGCATACCCAAGCCGATGTGATGGTGGCGGACTGGCCGCGGCCGTATAGCCGTGAACAAGCGGTGTTCCCGCTGGCATGGGTGCGCGACAACAAGTTCTGGCCTTCGGTCAATCGGATTGACGATGTGTATGGCGACCGGAACTTGGTCTGCGCCTGCCCTGCAACGGCGGACTATGCCTGACGGCTGAGCCGGTACGCCGCTACACGCTGTGTAGCTTGGGTGAACCAGCGCGGAGGCACTGCCCCGCTATGCAGTGAAAACACCCCCTGTTTTGGTTATTTGACCAGAGCAGGGGGTGTTTTTTTTTGGGGGGGCGAGTGAGGCGGGTCACATCGCCTTGGCTACCCCTTGGTTCATTCCAGCCTGAATAGACATGAGGAAAACGAGTCGATCGAACTATGCAATCCGTGACTGAATGTTGAAAGCCATGAAACAAAAGGAACTTGATTACCCAATAGACGTAAGGCGCATCCATGCGTATGCTGTGGTGTAAATAGCGAGGTACTCGCGTAGGTGGATAAGCACTTTGCGTTAGAAACATAAGTTAATGTCAATCGCCAAACCTCAAGTAAAGCCCTAATCCTTATAGCCGACGAGAATTAATGCCCAACCTATCGCTCCAAAGGGGGGGTACGCATTAAAGCCGCAGCACCAGTAACTTCCGTGTTAGACCGCACACTCGAAGTAGTCGTGATTATTTGATTTTATTTTTATAAAAGGGAGCATTCATATGTTAACAAGATCAAGAAGCACCGTTTTTTTGGGGCTTCTAACGGCCTCTCTACTCGCTGGATGTCAAACTGCAGCCTTCCACAGAGCAGATACTCAAGATAATTCTGCCGATCGAATGACTGTTGGTAAGGTTCAAAAGGAAATACGTGTTGGCATGAGTGGTGCTGAAGTTGCCCAAGTACTCGGCTCGCCCAATATCGTGTCAACTGATGAAGAGCGCAGAGAGGTATGGATTTACGACAAAATCGCAACGGATCGCGCTTACTCATCAAGTAGTGGTGGTGTTAATGCCCTAATCCTCGGCTTTGGGGGTTCTTCGGCGGGAGCATCTTCTACAAGTCAGCGCACCCTTACAGTCATCATAAAATTTGACAAGAGCGGAAAAGTACGCGATTTCGCTTACCACACATCGAGGTTTTAAGATGAAAAGACTGCCAGTATTGCTCATCGCACTCCTTGTCGCCGGCTGTGCGACCATCCCACCAAATTCTTTTGTCGTAACGCCAGAGCTTCTACAGCAAAGACAGCTTGAAACTCGGCGCTATGACGGCATCAAAGAAGCGGATCTAATTGCCGCAAGCGCAAACACCCTCCAAGATCTCGGATTTAATCTTGAGAACTCGGAAACTAAGCTAGGAGTGCTCACGGCTAGCAAGCAACGAGATGCCACCGATGGAGGCGAAGTAGCTGCGGCAATCGTTGTTGCCCTGCTTGGTGGTGGTGTAATGGCTATCAGCAAAGACCAAACTATTCGCGTAGCACTTGTTGTCCGTCCTGTAAATGATAGCAACGGCAAAGCAATGGTCGATAACCACTTTGTCCGAATCTCCTTTCAGCGTATTGTGCGGCGTACTGACAATAGCGTCTCAGCCCAGACCCTCCGCGACCCCCTGCTCTATCAAGATTTCTATGAGCGGGTTTCAAAATCTGTCTTTCTTGAGGCTCATCAAATATGAAACTTCTATTCTCAGCTCTTGTGGCAGGCACCTTGCTGCTAAGCGGTTGCGCCACTACAAATCAACGAGTGCTTGACTCAGGTGGTGAAACTCAGCTTCAAAAACGTAGTTATCAGTCACGCGAATTCGATACGGCAGATAAGGAAAAGGTACTTAGAGCAACAATTTCAACCCTTCAAGACCTTGGCTTCGTAATCGATCGTGCAGACTTAGTGCTAGGAAGCGTAAGCGGTACGAAACTTGATCGGTACCAAATAAAAATCACGGTTTCGGTGCGTCCAAAGGGACGTGACCGTATGTTAGTGCGAGCGAATGCTCAATTTAACGTAACGCCGGTCGAAGATCCCAAGCAGTATCAAGACTTTTTTGTTTCGCTTGAGAAATCATTATTCCTTACGGCTCATGCAGGTGAATAAGGTACGTTCTACTAAGCTTGACATCCTCCCCCGCCTAAAGACGGGGGATTCCTACGGCGGTCAGCTAAAAGCTAGCTAACACACTTCGGCGGGTTCTT
>ERZ650300.1309-NODE-1309-length-14216-cov-19.935033_pt1 | contig 14216 bp, 8 predicted proteins | sample MGYA00376236_ERZ650300 | MGnify/ENA primary metagenome ERZ650300 (study PRJEB26733, sample SAMN07839303) | wastewater metagenome | biome: urban; feature: wastewater treatment plant; material: waste water | place: USA: North Carolina | collected 2016-04-28 ... | reverse complement strand
AGCCCGCAAACTTCTCCATCAAGTCGAAGACCTCGTCCGCCTTGTCTTGATCGATACCCTTTTCAGCAGCTCCCTTGCGGAAGATGGCCCGGTGCTCGGCCATTTCTTCGGCCTTTTTCTTGCCCATGGCCCGGCGCAACATGTCGGCGCCGCCAAGGCTGTAGCCACCAAGCACCTGGGCGGTCTGCATCACCTGCTCCTGGTACACCATGATCCCGTAGGTTTCGGCCAGCACAGGCTCCACCAGCGGATGCGGGTATTCCACCGGCTCTTTTCCGTGCTTGCGGTTCACGAAGGTGGGGATCAGGTCCATCGGCCCTGGGCGGTACAGCGCGTTCAGCGCGATCAGATCTTCCAGACGGCTCGGACGTGCCTCTTTGAGCATGCCCTGCATGCCTCGGCTTTCAAACTGGAACACGGCCTCCGTTTTGCCGTCAGAGAACAGCCGGTAAGTGGGGCCATCGTCCAGCGGTATGTTTTCGTAGGCGAAGTTTTCCTGGCCCTTATGGCGCTTGATGATGAATTCGCGCGCAATCTCCAGGATGGTGAGCGTGGCCAGCCCCAAGAAGTCGAACTTCACAAGGCCAATGGCTTCCACATCGTCCTTGTCGTACTGGCTCACTGCCGATTCGCTGCCTGGCTGCTGGTATAGCGGGCAGAAGTCTGTGAGCTTGCCCGGGGCGATGAGCACCCCGCCCGCGTGCATACCGATGTTTCGCGTCATGCCTTCGAGCTTTTGTGCCATCTCGATCACGGTCTTGACGTCTTCTTCCTTGCGCACACGCTCGTACAGCATGGGCTCCAGCTCGAGCGCGTAGTTGTTCTTGTCTCCTTCTTTCTTCACTTCCGGCGGATACGCCAGGGTGTACGACATACCCGGTTTTCCGGGAACCAGCTTCGAGATGCCGTCGCAGAAGGTGTAGCTCATGTCCATGACACGGCCCACGTCACGAATCGCCGCCTTGGCAGCCATGGTGCCAAAAGTGGCGATCTGGCTGACGGCGTTTTTGCCGTACTTTTCCTTCACATAGTCGATCACCCGGTCACGATTGGACTGGCAGAAGTCGATATCGAAGTCGGGCATCGAAACCCGCTCGGGGTTCAAGAAACGCTCAAACAGCAGGTTGTATTCCAGCGGGTCCAAATCCGTGATCTTGAGGGCGTACGCCACCAAAGAACCTGCGCCGGAACCTCGGCCGGGGCCCACGGGGCAGCCATTGTTCTTGGCCCACTGAATGAAGTCACCCACAATGAGAAAGTACCCTGGGAACCCCATCTTGAGGATGGTGCCCAACTCAAACTCCAGGCGCTCGACGTAACGCGGCCGCTCTTTGTCGCGCCGTGCCTCGTCCGGATACAAGTGCTTGAGGCGCTCTTCCAGACCTTCAAACGAGGCAAAGCGGAAATACTCCTCCGCCGGCATGCCGTTGGGCGTAGGGAAAGCCGGCAACTGCGGTTTGCCCAGCACCAGCGTCAAACTGCAGCGCTTGGCAATTTCTACGGTGTTGGCTAACGCTGAGGGCACGTCTGCAAACAGCTCTTGCATCTGCTGTGCCGACTTGAAGTACTGCTCTCGGGTGAAACGCCGCACGCGACGCGGGTTGGCCAGTATTTCGCCGCCCGCAATGCACACCCGCGCCTCGTGAGCCTCGTAGTCATCAGCCGTCAGAAACTGGATGGGATGGGTCGCCACCACCGGCAACTGGAGCCTTGCCGCCAGTTGCACGGCTGCCGCCACATGGCTCTCGTCGTCAGCCCGCCCAGCGCGCTGAAGCTCCATGTAGAAGCGATGGGGAAAGATGCCCGCGAGTTTCAACGCCAAGCTGGCAGCTCCTGTTTCATCCCCTTTGAGCAGCGCTTGCCCCACAGGCCCAGCCTGCGCCCCCGAAAGCGCCACCAAGCCTTCGGACAGTTCTTGCAGCCATGCCCAAGTGCACACCGCCAGGTTTTTGACGACGTTTTTCGTCCATGCCCTGGCGAGCAGCTCTGAAAGATTCAGATAACCCTGCTTGTTCTGCACCAGCACCAGCATCCGGGATGGGTCGCTACCTCCCTCGGTTTCAAGGTAAATCTCGGCGCCCAGCAATGGCTTGACACCCTTGCCACGCCCTTCCTTGTAAAACTTGATGGCTCCGAACAGGTTGTTGAGATCAGTGATGGCAAGGGCGGGTTGCCCGTCTGCCGCAGCGGCTTTGACCACTTCATCGATACGAGTGGTGCCGTCAACGACGGAGAATTCTGTGTGCAGGCGCAAGTGAACGTACATGCCGCCATTGTAGAAAGCGCCCATGCCGCAAATCCCCACCCGCGCCCAATGTCGGGCACAAACAGGGCCATTACAATGCCGACTCGGTCCATTGCCTTGGTGGGTGAAACGCTCCTACAGAGCGATTCGAACTACCGCGGAAGATGCGTTCCTCTAATTGCCTGAAAGCTGCTTGCGATGCGTTTTGCTCCCCTGCCTGTTTGCTCCGTTGTGCTTGTATCTCTCGCACTTGTCGGGTGTTCCAGCACGCCAGAAGACAAAACTGCGGGCTGGAGCCCGAACCGCATTCATTCTGAAGCTAAGGACGAAATGAACAGCGGTGCCTACGACAAGGCCGTCCCGCTGCTGGAAAAGCTCGAAGGCCGTGCGGCAGGCACCCCGCTGGCGCAACAGGCGCAGCTCGATAAAGCCTACGCACAGTACAAAGGCGGCGAAAAAGCCCAGGCCATTGCAACGCTCGATCGCTTCATGAAGTTGCACCCCGCCAGTCCCGCGCTGGACTACGCGCTGTACCTCAAGGGCTTGGTCAACTTCAATGACAACCTCGGCATGTTCTCCTGGATTTCGCGCCAAGACCTGTCGGAGCGCGACCAAAAAGCGGCCAAGGACTCGTTCGAGTCCTTCAACGAGCTGGTCACCCGTTTTCCTGAGTCGCGTTATGCCCAAGATTCGCGTCAGCGCATGACGTACATCGTCAATTCGCTGGCCCAATATGAGGTGCATGTGGCCCGCTACTACTACGAGCGCGGCGCATACGTGGCAGCCATCAGCCGCGCGCAGGTGGCGCTGGCCGACTACAAGGATGTGCCAGCGCTGGAAGAAGCGCTGTTCATCCTGATCCGCTCATACGACGCACTGGGCATGACGCAACTGCGCGACGACGCTCGCCGCGTGATGAGCGCCTCTTATCCTCAAAGCACCTACTTGCGCGACGGCAAGTTCAGAGAAAAGTCTGATCCGTGGTGGAAGTTCTGGTGACAGACGCCAGGTCTTCCAGGGCAGCATGAAATTCCTCAGCACCTGACAGCCGCCGCATGGGCGGCAGCGCGGCAATCAGTCGTTTGCCGTAACCCATGCGCACCAGGCGTGAATCGCAAACGACCAGAACGCCTCGGTCGCTTTCGTGGCGAATCAGGCGTCCGGCCCCTTGTTTGAGCGCCACGGCAGCTTCTGCAAGCGCGTATTCTTTGAACGCACTACCGCCAGACTGCTCGATCTGCAAGGTACGGGCCTCCACCAGAGGGTCACCCGGCGGGGGGAAGGGCAGCTTGTCAATTACCACCAATTGCAGCGCGTCCCCTGGCACATCAAACCCCTCCCAAAAACTGGCGGAAGCCACGAGAATGCAGCCGCCCTGTGGCCCTGCCCCTGCGCGGAACCGCTCCATCAGACGAAGTTTGGGCCACTCCCCTTGCGCCAGCACCTCCAGGGATGAACCCAGTTGCGCCAACTGCTGCCGCAGCACCTGGGCAATCACTGCAATGGCGCGCAACGTGGTCGTCAGGACCAGAGTGCGACCACCCAGCGACATGGCAGCATTCGCGACCAGCGCAGCCACAGCGCTTCCGTGCCGTGGGTCGGAGGGTGACGGGAAATCCTCAGGCACATACATAGCGGCCTGCGCGGCGTAGTCAAATGGGCTGGGTACTCGCAAAATGCGCGCCCCTTCCAATCCGCAGCGTTTCACAAACCATGAAAGCTCTGCATCATGGCCCAGCGTGGCAGAGGTGAAGATCCACGCCCGCCCCAGGCCTTCACTGGTGGCAGGCCAGCCATCGTCATCCACACTTTCTTGCGGCTGGGGTAAAAAACGGGTGCGCATGGCATCGGCAATATCCAGGGGGGACTCCACGAGCCGCAACCCGCCGCCCACATCAAGCCACCGCACACTGCCCTGCGGGCAAGGCTGACCAAAGCGCTCCAGGCGCGCCAACAGGGACGTACCGCGCTCCGCCAGGCGGGTGATGTCCGGGGCGATGTCATGGTACGCGTCCAGCGCCTGCACCAGCAGGCCGCATGCCTGGAGCACCGCAGCCATGGCAGCTTCCCAGTCAGGTGCAAAAACACCGTCGGGCGCACCTTGTGCCCAGCCGCGCTTTCCTGAAGATGCAAGACCATCGCCCGCTGCATGGCGCCACCGCAAGACCGCGCCTTCCAGGCCAGCTGCCAGTTGGGGCCAATCGGCATAGCCACGGGCATGCACCAGACCGGCTGAGAGCGCATCGCGGGCAAATTCAACGAACTGCCCGGTCGATAGTTGAATCCCCAAAAACTGCAGGCCTGCATCGCTGAGCTGGTGCGCCTCGTCAAACACCACCACGCGCACTGATGGCAACAGCTCTGCCACCCCCGACTCGCGCACAGCCATGTCGGCAAAAAACAGGTGGTGGTTGACTACCACCAGATCAGCGGCCATGGCCTGTCGGCGGGCCTGGTTCACGTGGCAGTCCTTGGCATTGGGGCAATGGCTGCCCAGGCAGTTTTCGCGCGTTGAAGTGACCCAGGGAATGACGGGCGACCGGTCGTCCAGGCCCGTGAGCTCCGACAAGTCGCCGCTGCGGGTGCTGCGTGACCACTCTTCAATCTTTGCGAGCACACGGATCTGCTGCGGCGACACTTCTCCCACTGCATGGCGCGCCATGCCAAGGCGGTGCAAGCACAGGTAGCTGCTGCGCCCTTTGAGCAACGCTACACGCACGGGAACCTCCAGCGCCTGCACAAGGCGGGGAATATCGCGTGAAAACAACTGGTCCTGCAATGCCTTGGTGGCGGTGGACAACAGCACCCGCTCACCGCTGAGCAAGGCGGGCACCAGGTACGCATAGGTTTTACCCACACCGGTGCCCGCCTCGGCCACCAACACCTCCCCTGCTCCCATCGCATGGGCCACCGCCTGGGCCATGGCCAGCTGACCTTCCCGCGGCTGGTAATGCGGGTCCGCCCGTGCCAACACGCCATCCACGGAAAACACCGACTCCACCATGGCGCAAAGCTCCACAGCTGAGGTCTGGGAATCGGTCATCGTCATGCGTATCTCAAGCAGATGTTCCAGTGCACCAGGTGCGCTGGCGAAGCGGGGCCAACCAATGAATTTGTGAGGAGATGTTGGAGCAGACGGAGCTTGCCGTACTTTTCACCAAAGTCCGGTGAACATCAAAATGGCGAAAATGCCACAGGCGCGCCGATAATAAGCGGCTCAGCACCTCAAAACGACCGGCAGCGCTCCCGCACGCACCACAATCTTCAGAATGACCAAAGCGTTCCGTCTTATCGCCTCCACCGGTATCCACAAAGGAGACCGGGAGTACCAGCAGGATCAGGTGTCCTTGATCGCTCACAGCCGTCACAACGGCTGCGTGCTGGGGGTTGTGGCGGACGGCATGGGCGGGCGCAGTGGTGGCCGCAAAGCGTCTGACCAGGTCATGATGACGGCCCGCCAGCTTTTTGAGCGCTACTCCCCCGAAACCGACGACCCTGCCGCCATGCTCAAAGCCATGGTGGAAGAAGCGCACATCGTCATTCGGCTGACCGCTATTTCGGCAGAACAGGAACCGCACAGCACCATTGCGGCATTCCTCATCAATCCGCGGGGCGACTGCCACTGGGTGCACGCCGGGGATTCGCGCATCTACCATTTCCAGGGTGGTCGGCTACTCCACCGCACCAGTGACCACTCCTACGTTCAGGCGCTGGTAGATCGCGGAGAGCTGACGGAGGCTGAAGCCAACAACCATCCGCATTCAAACATTCTGGTTGGCTGCCTGGGCACAGAAAGTGACCCACCCGCCACAACCCACATGATTTCGCAATTGCGCCCAGGGGATGTCCTGCTGGCCTGCAGTGACGGCGTGTGGCACTATTTCTCGCCCACCGAGCTGGCCTCCGTGGTCGATTCGCTCTCCCCGCGCGAAGCGACGGAATTTCTGATCGAGAAAGCACGCTCACGAGCCCGAGGCGGCGGCGACAACCTGTCGCTGGTCATCGTCAAGATCGAAGCATTGGTCGAAGAGAAAAAGATACCGCGCCTGGCTTCCACCGCGCCTTGAAAGAAATGGGTGCCAGTGGCCCCCATCCACCCAAACCAGTACATGGCAATGGCCGTGATGCAGGCGGTATGCGTTCTGCCCTGCTTCTAGCCAAGAGTGCTCCAGCTCATGCAAAGCGAGTAGCTGGCACGCTGTGCCGACCTAAAAGACGGTCAGCCGATCACTCTCCAGGCTCAACGCCTCTCAAGGAGGCGTGGGCAGGGTGGCCGCTGGCTTGTGTCCATTGGCTGCAGCATCCGCCTTCTCCTGCTCGCGCTTTGCGCGGCGGGCTTGAGCGGCCTTCTCCACCTCCAGCTGCCTCTGACGGGCCTGGGCCGCTCGCTCTGCCGATTCCTTCTCCCGCAACGCTTGCTCTGCCGCCTGGCTTTGCTGACGCTCGCGTTGCTGGCTGGCACGGGCTGCGGCTTCGCGGTCACGCAGCTTCACGGAACCGGCGGTATTTTCACGTGCCCCAGACCTGCCTGTCGGTTCAGCCTTGCGCACCACAGCCGATGCAGGCGGTGTCGTCGCCGCAGCAGCTGAGGCCTGCTTCTCCTCGATTTGCCGAAGACGTTGCTGGGCTTTTTCCTTGCGCTCGGCATCATTGAGCTGAACCTCGCGCGCGCGCAGCCGGGACTCAACCTCTCGCCACTGGTTGCGAACATCACGCAAGCAGTCCTCCACCGCAAACAACTGGTAGCACTTCGTTTGCGCTTGCGTGCGCTGTTCTGCGTTGCGTCGGCGTGCCTGCTCAATCGCTGCGCGCTCAGCATCCCGCTGGGAGGCTGCCGAAGCCTCCTGACCCGCTGCGGCGTGTTGACCGAGAGCCTCCTGCTCGCCCGACTGGGCCCCGGCCGTCCCCAGCCAGAGGGCAAGGACCGCTATGGTGGTGAGTTGTCGTGCTTTCATGTCAGCCCCGTGTCCACCAAGCGCCGCTCCAGATCCAGGAATTCTTTGGACTGCATTTCATTCAGGCGCGATACCGTGCGAGGAAACTCGTGGGACAGCGGCCCCTCGGTATACAACTGCTCTGGCGACACGGCAGCTGAGACGATCAGCTTGACGCGGCGGTCATACAGCACATCGATCAGCCAGGTGAAACGGCGTGCCGGCGAAGCCATGTTGACTGGCATGTAGGGCACGCCCGACAGCAGCACCGTATGGAACTGAGTGGCAATTTCGAGGTAATCGTTCTGCGAACGCGGGCCGCCGCACAGCGTAGTGAAGTCAAACCACACCACCCCGCCCGCCTTGCGGCGCGCACGAATCTCGCGCGCCTCAATGTGCAGCACCGGGTCTTCATCATGTACACCGGCCAATTGGTTGAACGCTTCGTTCATGGCCGCGTCAGCCTCGGTTCCCAGCGGGGTGTGATAAAGCTTGACATGCTCCAACGCACGGCGGCGGTAGTCGGTGCCGTTGTCCACGTTGACGACTTCCATGCGCTCGTTGAGCAAGGCAATCGCAGGAAGAATGCGGTCACGGTGCAGACCGTCTGGGTACAGGCCGTCGGGCACGAAGTTCGAGGTGGTTACAAATCCCACCCCGTTGTCAAACAGGGACACCAGCAAGCGATGCAGGATCATCGCGTCCGTGATGTCAGCGACGTGAAACTCGTCGAAGCAAATGAGCTTGTAGCGCTTGGAAATGCGGGCGCCCAGCACATCCAGGGGGTTCACCATGCCCTGTAGCGCCACCAGTTCGCGATGCACCTCGCGCATGAATTCGTGAAAGTGCAGGCGCACCTTGCGCTTGATGGGCACCGCATTGAAAAAGCAGTCCATCAAAAAACTTTTGCCGCGCCCCACCCCGCCGTACATGTAAACGCCCTTCGGGATGTCGGGCCGGTTCAGCAGCTTCTTGAGGGCATTCGACCGTTTGGACTTGTACGCAGCCCAATCGTCGGCACAGCGCTGCAAAGCGTCGATCGCACGCAGCTGCGCAGGGTCACTTTGAAAGCCTTTGGCGGCCAGCTCGGCCAGGTACGCCTGTTTGACGCTCACGGTGTTGATGCCTCAGAAAAGGCTAACCCCCGCAGTGGCGCGAGGGTTAGCTATTAATTTAATAGCTGCCAGCGCTTATCCATAGTGCGCTAGCGGCCATTTTGACTGAAATTCTGAAATCAGAAGTTCAGTGTGCGCTTGTCCACGGCCAGAGCCGCTTCCTTGGTGGCTTCGCTCAGGGACGGGTGGGCGTGGCAAATGCGCGCGATGTCTTCGGCGCTGGCCTTGAACTCCATGGCCACCACGGCTTCAGAGATCAGCTCGGAGGCCATGGGGCCCACGATGTGCACGCCCAGGATTTCGTCCGTGGTTGCGTCGGCCAGGAACTTGACCATGCCAGTCGTGTCACCCAGCGCGCGTGCGCGGCCGTTGGCCAGGAAGGGGAACGTGCCCGCCTTGTACTTCACGCCATCGGCCTTGAGCTGCTGCTCGGTACGGCCCACCCAAGCGATCTCAGGGCTGGTGTAGATGACCCAGGGGATGGTGTTGAAGTTGACGTGACCATGCTGGCCAGCAATGCGCTCGGCCACGGCAACGCCTTCTTCCTCGGCCTTGTGCGCCAGCATCGGGCCACGCACCACGTCACCCACAGCCCACACGCCGGGCAGGTTGGTCTTGCAATCGCCGTCCACCACGATCTCGCCACGCTCGCCCAGTTGCAGGCCCACGGCCTCGGCGTTCAGGCCAATGGTGTTGGGCACGCGGCCGATGGAGACGATCAGCTTGTCGGCGTCCAATGTCTGGGCTTCACCCTTGGCATTGGTGTAGGCAATGCTCACGCCAGACTTGCTGTTCTTGATCTCGCCCACTTTCACGCCCAGTTCGATCTTCAAGCCTTGCTTGTCGAACGCCTTCTTGGCTTCCTTGGCGATCTGCTCGTCCACGGCGCCCAGGAACGTGGGCAGGCCTTCCAGAATCGTGACATCCGCACCCAGGCGGCGCCACACGGAGCCCATTTCCAGGCCAATCACGCCAGAGCCAATCACGGCCAGCTTCTTGGGGGTGGCACCAATGCGCAGTGCGCCATCGTTGGACAGCACATTCACTTCATCAAATGGCACGCCAGGCAGCGCGCGGGCGTTGGAGCCCGTGGCAACGATGATGTGCTTGCCCACCAGCGTTTCTTCGGCGGCGCCAGCCACCTTGATCTCATAGCCGCCTTCGGCAGCCTTCACGAACGAACCACGGCCGTGGAAGAAGCTGACCTTGTTTTTCTTGAACAGGTACAGGATGCCGTCGTTGTTCTGCTTCACCACCGCATCTTTGCGGCCGATCATCTTGGCCACATCGATCTTGATGTCCTTGGCGGAAATGCCATGGTCGGCAAAGTGGTGGTTGGCGTGCTCGAAATGTTCGGAAGATTGCAGCAATGCCTTGGAGGGAATGCAGCCCACGTTCGTGCAGGTGCCGCCGGGTGCGGGGCCACCCTTCTCGTTCTTCCATTCGTCGATACAGGCCACGTTCTTGCCCAGCTGGGCGGCACGGATGGCCGCGATGTAGCCACCAGGGCCACCACCGATGACGATGACGTCGAATTGCTTGCTCATAAGAAATCTCGTTGATTCAGTTGAAGAAAAACCCACCAGTGAACAGCGCCGCGCAGTGCTTGCGCCAGGGGCTTCACAGGTGGGTTTCCGGTTTCAGAGGACGGGTGTCAAAGCTCGATCAGATGTCGAACAGCAGACGGGCTGGGTCTTCCAGCGCTTCCTTCATGGCGACCAGGCCCAGCACGGCTTCGCGGCCGTCGATGATGCGGTGGTCGTAAGACATGGCCAGGTAGTTCATCGGACGGATCACGATCTGGCCGTTTTCCACCACAGCGCGGTCTTTGGTCGCGTGCACGCCCAGGATGGCGGACTGGGGTGGGTTGATGATGGGGGTAGACATCATCGAGCCAAAAGTGCCGCCGTTCGAAATCGAGAACGTGCCGCCAGTCATTTCTTCAATGCCCAGCTTGCCTTCGGCCGCCTTCTTGCCGAACTCGGCGATCTTCTTCTCGATCTCGGCAAAGCTCATCTGGTCGGCATTGCGCAGGATGGGCACCACCAGACCACGGGGCGAGCCCACAGCGATACCGATGTCGAAGTAGCCGTGGTAGACGATGTCGTTGCCGTCGACCGAGGCGTTCAGCACGGGGAACTTCTTGAGGGCGTGCACAGCCGCCTTCACGAAGAAGCTCATGAAGCCGATCTTCACGCCGTGTTCCTTGGTGAATGCGTCCTGGAACTTCTTGCGCATGTCCATCACGGGGGCCATGTTCACTTCGTTGAACGTGGTCAGGATGGCGTTGGTCGATTGCGACTGCAGCAGACGCTCGGCCACACGGGCGCGCAGGCGGGTCATGGGCACACGCTGCTCTGGACGGTCGCCCAGGTTGGGGGCGGCAGGAGCTGCCACCTGGGGCAGCGCCTTGGTGGGCACGCCTGTGGGGATCACGCTAGGAGCGACAGCGGGCTTGGCACCACCAGCCACGGCGGCCAACACGTCACCCTTGGTCACGCGGCCATCCTTGCCGGAGCCAGCCACGTCGCCAACAGACAGGTTGTTGTCGGCCAGCAGCTTGGCGGCGGCAGGCATGGCCACGTCGCCCTTGGAGCCACCAGCAGCAGGTGCCGCCACGGCTGCCACTGCGGCAGCAGGGGCCGCAGCTGCGGCTGCGGGGGCAGCAGCAGGCGCAGCCGCGCCAGCCTTGCCTTCGGTGTCGATCTTGGCGATGACCTGGTCAGACACCACGGTGCCGCCATCACCCACCACCAGCTCAGCCAGCACGCCAGCCGCAGGTGCGGGCACTTCGAGCACGACCTTGTCGGTTTCGATTTCGATCAGGATTTCATCGGCAGCAACAGCTTCACCGGCTTTTTTCTTCCAGGTCAGCATGGTGGCTTCCGCCACGGATTCAGACAACTGGGGGACTTTGACTTCTACGATAGCCATGACAAATTCTTTCAGTGAGGGTTTTGTTCTGTATTCGGGTTTCCGGCCTTACTTGGTCAGGACAAAACCCTTGAGCTTGGCGAAGGCGGCATCCACCAGAGCCTTTTGCTGTTCCTGGTGCAGGTGCGAGTAACCCACCGCAGGCGATGCGGAGGCTGCGCGGCCGGCATAACCCAGCTTCTGGCCATCGAGCATGTTCTCGTGGATGTTGTGCTGGATGAAGAACCAGGCACCCTGGTTCTGTGGCTCGTCCTGGCACCACACGATTTCGGTCGCATTGGGGTACTTCTTCAGCTCAGCGGCAAATGCCTTGTGCGGGAAGGGGTACAGCTGTTCCACACGAATGATGGCGACGTCGTCGGCTTCCTTTTCGGTGCGCTTCTTCACCAGGTCGTAGTACACCTTGCCCGAGCAAGCGATCACACGCTTGACCTTGGCTGCCTTCTTCTCGATGGCGTCATCCTGCTCAGGAATCACCGTCTGGAAGCTGCCCTTCGTGAACTCGGTCAGCGGCGAAGTGGCGTCCTTGTTGCGCAGCAGCGACTTGGGCGTGAAGATGACCAGCGGCTTGCGCAGGTCACGCACCATCTGGCGACGCAGCACGTGGAAGATCTGGCTGGCCGTGGTGGGCTGCACGAGCTGCATGTTGGCGTCAGCGGCCAGCTGCATGAAGCGCTCCACGCGGGCCGAGCTATGCTCAGGACCTTGGCCTTCATAGCCGTGGGGCAGCATCAGGGTCAAGCCATTGGCACGGCCCCACTTCACTTCGCCAGAGGCGATGAACTGGTCAATCACCACCTGCGCGCCGTTGGCGAAGTCGCCGAACTGGGCTTCCCAGATCACGAGGCTGTTGGGATCAGAGCCTGCGTAGCCGTACTCAAAGCCGAGCACTGCCTCTTCAGACAGGATGGAGTCGATCACGACAAACGGGGCCTGATTTTCCGCCACGTTTTGCAGAGGCACGTAAGTGCCGGTGTCCCACTTCTCACGCTTTTGGTCGTGAATCACGGCGTGGCGGTGCGTGAACGTGCCACGGCCCGAGTCTTCGCCAGACAGGCGCACGGGGTAGCCGCTGGCCACCAGCGAGGCAAAGGCCATGGTTTCGCCCATGCCCCAATCCACATTGACCTCGCCACGGCCCATGGCCGCGCGGTCGTCGTACACCTTCTTCACCAGCTGGTGCGGGGTGACGGTCTCGGGGATCGTGGTGATCTTCTCGGCCAGGCGCTTCCACTCGGTCAGAGGAATGGCGGTGTCACCAGCGTCCGTCCACTTCTTGCCCAGGAAGGGCGACCAGTCCACTGCGTACTTGCTCTTGAAGTTGGTCAGCACAGGATCCACGGTGTGCTTGCCAGCGTCCAAGGCGGCCCGGTAGGCCTTGGCCATCTCATCGCCCAGAGTCTCACCCAGGCCTTGAGCAGCCAGCTTGTCGGCGTACAGCTTGCGCGTGCCGGGATGCTGGGCAATCTTCTTGTACATCAGCGGCTGGGTCAAAGCAGGAGTGTCCTGCTCGTTGTGGCCCAGCTTGCGGAAGCAGGTGATGTCCACCACCACGTCCTGGCGGAATTCCATGCGGAACTCCAGGGCCAGCTGGGTGGCCAGCACCACGGCTTCTGGATCATCGCCATTGACGTGCAACACGGGCGACTCGACCATCTTCACGATGTCGGTACAGAACGTGCTGGAGCGCATGTCGCGCGGGTCAGAGGTGGTGAAACCGATCTGGTTGTTGATGATGATGTGGACGGTACCGCCGGTGGTATAGCCACGGGTTTGCGCCAGGCACAGGGTTTCCTGGTTCACACCTTGGCCGCCAAAAGCGGCGTCGCCGTGCACCAGCACGGGCAGCACTTGCTTGCCTTCGGTGTCGCCACGGCGGTCCATACGGGCACGCACCGAGCCTTCCACCACGGGGTTCACGATTTCCAGGTGGGATGGGTTGAACGCCAGCGACAGGTGCACTGGGCCGCCGGGGGTGGACACATCCGAGCTGAAGCCCTGGTGGTACTTCACGTCACCCGCTGGCAGGTCTTCAGGGGCGGTGTGGTCAAACTCGGCAAACAGGTCCTTGGGCATCTTGCCCAGGGTGTTGACCAGCACGTTCAGGCGGCCACGGTGAGCCATGCCGATCACGATTTCCTGCACGCCCTTGGCGCCAGCTTGCTGGATCAGCTCATCCATGGCGGCGATGAAGCTCTCACCGCCCTCCAGCGAGAAGCGCTTTTGGCCCACGTATTTGGTATGCAGGTAGCGTTCCAGCGTTTCGGCGGCCGTGACCTGCTTGAGGATGCTGCGTTTTTTCGCTGCGTCGTAACGCGGGGTCGAACGGCTGCCTTCGAAATAGTTCTGCACCCAGCGCTTTTGCTTGCTGTCGATGATGTGCATGTACTCAAGGCCGATGTTGCCGCAGTAGGTCTGCTTGAGCGTACCGAGGATTTCGGACAGGGAACCGGAAGCCAGACCGACGAAGGAGCCGGTATTGAAGACCTGGGCCATGTCGGTATCGGTCAGGCCATGATAGGCCGGGTCCAGTTCGGGTACCGGCTGGGTATCCATGCGCTTGAGCGGGTCCAGCGTGGCCCAGCGGCTGCCAAGCACGCGATAGGCGCTGATCAGCTTGAGCACGGCCACCTGCTTCTGCATGGCTTCCCAGGTAGCTTCGGACGGCTTGTTGACGAACACGCGCGGTGTCTTGGCCAGCTGGATGAACGATTCCTGGATCGGCTGGTGCGGCACGTCGCGGGTGGCGCCGCCCGTCTGTTGCAGTTTGTCGAAATATTCGCGCCACTCGGCAGAAACCGTCGCCGGATCGTCGAGGTATTGCTCATAAAGCTCTTCGATGAACGGCGCATTTCCGCCGAACAGATAGGAATGGCTGATAGCAGCTTGCATCATGATGTAGCAACCCTTCTTGGTGTTGTCTGTGTGCGGCTAAGTGTTGAGGACTGGACTCCTGCCCGGCAGGACTGCCCACACCACAGCACTCTT
>ERZ650300.1307-NODE-1307-length-14231-cov-5.482153_pt1 | contig 14231 bp, 11 predicted proteins | sample MGYA00376236_ERZ650300 | MGnify/ENA primary metagenome ERZ650300 (study PRJEB26733, sample SAMN07839303) | wastewater metagenome | biome: urban; feature: wastewater treatment plant; material: waste water | place: USA: North Carolina | collected 2016-04-28 ... | reverse complement strand
GGCTGGCTGGCGGACCCGATGGTTTAGCGCAGCGGTGAGCGTCGCGTTCCCTGTGGCCGATCTGCCCCGGTTTTCGCCAGTGATGCCTCGTTGATCCGACGCTTCACAGATGTACGGCGAAGGTTCTTCGGCAACTGGGCCTCAAACCCAGTCATCAAGTCAGTCATGATCATGCTGAGAGATTTCGCTAAAGTATTCAACACTAAAAATTCTGGATAGGAGAGGGAAGCCATGAAACCAACAATAACTGGTCAGGGTGTTCAATCGATGACGTCGTGGGCGGCTATTCTCTTGATGTGCGTCGCTCTGCACCCTGCTCAAGCACAGCAGTGGAAAGATGCACCCGCCTACGACAAGGCTCAGGCAAAAAACGTTCTGGACCGAAGCACGTTGTACATGCCGCTGTTCGGAGCGGTCTACCGTGAGAAATTCGAGGTGATGGTTCAAAAGCTGCCGGGCGTGCGCGGCGTCATCATCCACAACCATGGATGCGGTGGCATGTGGGGCTGGGAAACCACGATCGCGCAGTTCTACTACCGTGAAGGCTTTGCCGTGGTCTCGCCGGAGTTCGTGACGCGCGATGGAAACAAGACGGGCTGCCCTGGCGGATCGCCGGAGGAACAACTTCGACGCGCTGGCGAACGGGCCGCAGAGGGCATTTACACCGCCAAGAACCCCGCACGACTCGCGGCGCGGGGCGACGATATTCAAGAAGTGATCCGGTGGATCAAAACGCTCACGGACTTACCGATCTTCTTGAGCGGTCACAGCGAGGGCTGCCGAACCACTTACAACTGGAATCGCAACGAACCACAGGTCAAGGGCGGCATCTGCCACAAGCAGAGCGTGAACCGGCACTATGAACATCTGTGGAAATGGGATACCCGGTTGCCGATGTGGTCGTCTAACGAGGATGAAGACCCATGGGCTGGCGGTAGCAAGCAGTTTCCTGCGGTGGGTTTTGAAGAGAAATTCAAAGACAACCCGCAGAACCTCACTTCGTTCCGTTATCCGGGTAACAGCCATGATCCACTCGTGCGTCCTGGCGAAGGTCAGAGCTTGCGAGACTGGTTGAACAAGCAGGTCAGTTTGCCGCCGCTCAAGGGACAGAACGGCTTTAACTACGAAGACGCTTTGCCTGCAATCCAGAGCGAACTGAAAAAGAAAAATCGATAGTTGGTAAACCCAGCGATCGATGGGTGCAGTAGCCCATAAAGGCTGGCGGTCAAATGCCCCGGACGGGCCTCGAGCTTGACTCAACAAAGCACATCAATTGGTCGCGCAATTGCAGATCGGCTCCAAGATCGTCTGGCTTTTCTGAAAAGTGTCCAATGAAAAAAGCTCGTATGACCGAACGATTTCAAAGTGCTATTTGTCGATTAGCCACTCTGGTTGCCCTCGGCGTGACCTCGGTAAGCAGCTATGCAAACGACGATGTGATCCCTGTGGAGAAGTTTCAGCCTGCGATTACTGTGCAGTTCGCGCCAGAAAGACCCAACGGTTGGGAGTTGGAGCGGCCCATGGCGGCTTACGGCATGAATCTTTTCTCCGCCAATGTGCCCTCTTACGGTGGAAAGGGAAAACTGATTTCCAGTTGGTCGCCACAGGTCGGAAAAGTGTTTGACCGCCCCACCGTCATCCTCGTTCACGGTGGACATGGCGTATCCCCTGCCAACATAGACATGGCTGTGTGGCTGCGCAAAGAACTCAAGGCCAACGTGCTTATCTTGGACTCCTACTGGTCACGCGGAAGGTCGGAGAACTGGCTCGCGTGGACGGAGTACGGTGCCAACATGCGCGTGCTTGATCTGATCGCAGCAGCACGTTTTACGCAAAGCCAAGGCGCTGATCCGAAGAAGACTTTTGTGGTCGGCGGCAGTCAAGGTGGTTGGACTGTATTGCGAGCTTTCAGCAATCACAACCTCAGCGGTGAGGTGAAATCCTTGCTGGTGGGCGGTGCATCGCTGTACCCCAACTGCTATGTCAAAGAGTCGATCTTTGGAAAATCCCCCAGTGGCACCACCGACAAGCAGTTTGCCCCACCTCTTGGCAACTATGTGGCTCCGGTGATTGCTTTTACCGGCACTAATGACTCGGCAACGCCTTTGTCGCAGTGCAATGTTGAGAAGGTATTCAAAGGCGTTGAGAAGTGGACCAACTTTGAAGGTGCCACTCACTCATGGGATTCACCCAGCGGCGGCATTGGTCGGCCAGGAGTCGATGGCAGTTGCTCTAACGCGCTCAACAAGTACAACCAGTTTCCGGTCTGTCGCAACAACAAGTACACCGAGATCATGCGCAGCGACATTCTTGCCTTTATCGAACGGCACCTACCCAAAGCGCAATAGTCGCTGTTGCCAACGTCGTTTTGTTGAATCCTTGCACTCATCCAATATGAATAAACAAAAGCTCTCTGCTTTGTGTCTCATTGCGTCAGTTTGGACTACGGTCTTCCTGTCACCAGCAGTCAAGGCTGCACCACTTTCAGACCTAAGTGGCGGTCAAACCGGCCGTATCGAGTTTACATCCTCCACCCCCGACCACCGCTGGGCACTGATCCGTGGCCGGTTGGGTCCTGAAGTGACGGTTTACGGCGATCTGTTGATGCCAACCCAAGCGAGCAGCGGAAAGGTGCCCGCCGTGGTGTTCTCGCACGGCAGTGAGGGCGTAAGCAGCCTGTACTTCGATGTGTGGGCCAAAGCACTGAACAACGCGGGGTATGCCGTGTTCGTAGTGGACAGCTTCAAGCCGCGTGGCGAGGACCGCGTGACCGGCCCCACCAAGCAATTGACTTGGAATACCGTGGCCAACACTACGGATGCCCTGTATGCGCTCAAGCTGCTGGCAACCCACCCCCAGATCGACAGCAGCCATATCTTCCACATGGGTTGGTCGCGAGGCGGGCAGGCCTTGCTGGATGCGGCATGGCCGACGTACCAGCAGCATGTGCTTCCCGCCAACTTGAAATGGGCTGGCGGGGTAGCGGTTTATCCCGGCTGCAACATGCGCTACCGGGTGGACCACCACAGCAAACTACCCGCTCCAATCTTTATGGTGCTAGGTGAGAAGGATGACATGACCTTGCCGAAGCCTTGTATGGAGTTAGCGGAGGAGTACGCCGCAGCAGGCAATCCAGTGAGCTACAAGGTATATCAAGGTGCAACGCACGTTTTCGACCGCCTCAATATGCCCTGGAAGAAACACAACGAAGGCAACTTCAATCTCTGCTCCATGGACGTACGAATGCCCTACGGAGCAAACGACCGCAGTTGGGGTCCAGCTCACGACAAATATTCGGGCAAGACCTTCACAGATAACGCCGAGTGGAACGCCTTCGTGCCAAAGTGCAGGCAGACGTCCTGGGTCACGGTGGAAAGTAACGAGAAGGCCCGAGAGCAAGCCGTGAAAGACGTTCTGGCGTTTCTGAAAGGTATCCAATGAAGCAGCTCACCACCAAACACACCTTGCGGCTGCTGGCGGCCGCTGCCCTGACTTTCTGCGCTCAGGCCATGGCTCAGGTCACTCCGGTGGCTGATGGCGGTGCCGCCGCGCCGGATGAATGGCTGCTGGCCAAAACTGGCCCGCGCTGGTTCCAGATCACGCTGCCCAGCCCTAACCCGAGCGCGTTGAACACACGCGCGCCATCGGCTGGAGAAAGCGCTCTCGTAGACCGTGCTCACGCCCTCGTCGGCCAACGGCCAGCCAAAGCCTTTGCGCTGCTGGACGGCAACACCATCGTGTACTCGGCGTTCAATGCACCGGCAGACTCTGAATCATTGTTCTTCGGCATGTCCATGGGCAAGACGGTGACGGCCATGGCGGTGGGGCAAGCCATCTGCGCAGGCAAGCTCACGCTGCAATCCAAGGCCGGTGATGTGTTGCCGGAACTACAGGGTAAAGCGCTGGGCAATGCCACGGTGCACGATCTGCTGCGCATGGCATCGGGCGCGGCAGAGCAGAACGGCGATAGCACCATTTGGACACCAGAGCAAACCAAGGACTGGAACCAGGGCTTACTGAATCTGGCGGAGTTGATTGCGACAGATCGCATTTCCAAGGCGGCGCGTGGCGCTTTCTCAGAGTACAAGCCCGGTGAGATGTTCGCGTACAAGTCCACCGACCCCATGACGCTCGGCCTCATGGTCAGCCGCGCAACCGGCATGCCGTTGAGCCAGTGGATTCAAGAACAGGTGCTGAACCCCATGGGCGCAGCTCATCCTGGGCTGTATTCACAAGACCGTGCCAAGAATGGACTTGGAGATTCAGGCATGCGGCTGCGCATGGAAGACTGGATGCGCTTCGCGGTATGGGTCAAGGAATCGTCCAAGAAGTCGGATTGCTTTGGCGACTTCGTGAAGGCAGCGATGGCCAAGCAGATCGGCAATGATCGCAACCCAGCGGCGCGCAAGCATGGACGTATGTTCGGTGGCTATGGTTACCTGATCTGGACGGAAAACATCACAGCGCCTGATACGGCGTGGGCATCTGGCTGGGGTGGTCAGCGCATTGGCTGGAACTACCGCAACGACCGGATGTTGGTAGTGTTCTCCAGCAGAGAGGCGTGGATGCCTGAGGTGTATGAGCTTGCACGCGATTGGGGAAAAACGCAGCGCTAGCTTTACAAGAAACTCACGGTCCGTGCACAAGCGTTCCACGCATAAGTTTTGCGTGGCGGCATTGCGTTGGTTACAGCCACTGTTTCAGCAGCAGCGATTGAAGCAAAGGTCCCTCATGCATGTGATCGCCAAACGGCCGTTTTGAGTGGCTTTCGATAGTTGCATGCGACTCACAACAACTCCAACCATCGAAAGCGTGTCTGATCGCGTTCAAACTCGCGCCATGTTGCGACATTCGGCCATGGCTGGCGTCGAACGAGACGTCGGTTATTGGTGGGTTTTAGCAGCTCCTACATCAGCACCTTGGCAGAGCGAATTCCACTTGTGGCCATAGCTTTTGAAGCCGGTACCATGGAGCAAGACCTCACGAATGGTTTGCATGGCACGGTGCTGAAGTTCGACGCTGGGCTCTCCGCGTATCTCAATCCCAGTTTTTGCCAACACGGTTTTACGCGTAGCGGCAAATGTGGTGGGACTGTTGGTAAATGCCGTCCGGTGTCCGCCAAGCCACAAGAGCAGTTTCATTTGCTGAACGTTTGTGAGTTCACCGAGGTGGTCAATGTTGGGCACCACGCCGCCTGCGGTGGATAGACGGTTGAGCCAGACTTGCATGCGCTGGCGGGCAGCTTCAACGTTCCATGCCAGCGGGTCGTTCAGGCCAAGGCGCTTGAGTTCAGGTGCGCGCAACACGAGTTCCATACGCGCACAGTTTTGCACTTTGGCAAGCAGACGGTCCCGGCGGTAGACGTTGGCGGGTAGGCCCCGGCCGCGCTTCTTGATCTCCAAGTCTTTTCGATAGATTCTGAATGTCCAACGGTTGCTGTGCTGGCCTGCATAGACGGTTTCAATACCGTATGCGCTGAAATCCTTGGCTTTGGCGTACATCAGGCTACGAACTGCTGCCATGACAGCGGCAGCGCGCTCGGGAGTTCCACAATCACAGTGCAGAGCATAGTCAACGCGAGTCATCTCGAACTTCCCGCGATTGATTTTGCGGCGTTCTGCCGCCGTGGGCTCGATTCTCATCTGCTCAAGGACGGCGAATATCAGTTGTTTACAGGGCTCGAATAGCTCTTCCACACCAACAATGTTCTGGCCGGTCAAGAACTTAGGAATGGATGCCTCGATCATCAGCTTGGTGCCTTTTTCACGGCTGAAAACACGGGCCTTGATCGTGGCAGAGAACGGAGAGTGGACTTGAAGCTGGTAGTTGCCGTTCCAGGTGATATTGGGGTTGTTCTGCGCAATCTTGCGGAGGGACTTGTGGTCCACGTCAATCATTACCGCAACGGTATCAATCAGGCATGAAAAGAATGGTTTCCAAGCCAACGCCGGTTTGAGCGCCGTGGTTGCCAGCAGAAAGCGCATGGTCGGCTTCACCGCCGTGGCTGGTTGCTGTGGCATTGCCCGTTTGGGCGTGGTGAGCTTATGCGCACTGCCAATAGCCACTGATGCGCGTTTTGCTGGCGATGTTGCGCTGAGAGGCCAACGAGGGTTGTTAGTGTGATTGGACTGATGCTTGCGAGGATGTGAGGAAGATTTCATCATCGTTTCCAACATTGAATGTATTCGTGCTTTGTTGTGTATTACGGTAGCTATACGAGCAAGTGGTCATTTCCGCTGATTCGGTGCTACCGACGCACCCTGACGCTGACTTGCTTGTATGGCTCAGAAATGGACGTGACAACGTGACAGCAGGTCTACGCAGCTTCTGCAATGGATTCGTAGCAAATAGACGCTTTGATCGCATAGAAGCGCTTCCGGATGCCCTTCGTTTGTCCACTCTTAGGCAGACGAAATTGACGCTGAAAGCCCTCTGAATCGGCAATCAAATACCCTGCATCAAATAATTTCTGGGTGGCCATCTGCGTGCCGAATTGAGCCCCAACAAGCTCTTCAAAAACACCCGGCAGAAACAAGAACAAGCGCTCTTCTCCATCACCTTTGGTGTACCCGTAAATCCCGCTTTGCTCAGTACGGCCAAACATTGACAGCGAGGGAAAGCGGTTCGCATTACGGTCGATCAAGTTACGTACCGTCTGAATCACCTTTTCACCGACAGGTGTCGTGCCATGCTTCTGACGTGCCACATGCTCTTTCAGTACCAGCTTCGCTGCGTCGATGATTTCGGAGCGAGTGACTTGAAGCAATTTCATTTTTAGAGCAGCGTGGCCAGCACACACCCACACTGACAAACCACGAACCATTCGGATCGTGACCCGGTCCGTAATGCCAAGCTCAGCACACAACGCTGATTCAATCTCTTGAAGCTTTTCAGGAAGACGCGCGACGAGCATTGCATGATTGCTGGATAGACCATTGACCCACGCGTCCCAGAGGGCGCCGTAATACGCCTCGCATGCTGTCTTCAATTGATCGGAAAACTGCTTCGGCGTCAGCCCCTCTGGAACGTTGTGAAAAATACCGTTCTTTCCAGAGACGACCACTTCCAAAAGCCGTGCGGAGATGCCCTCTGTGAGGGTCACTCTCGAAGTCGCCACGATTTCTCCCAGCGTCTTTTCCGATGCGGCAATGAGTCCGCACGTCAGCGGTGGAGCCTCATGTGCCTTCTGGTCGGCGGCGCTGGTTTTACGGCTAGCGCTATTGCCCACAAGGAAGATCAGCTTCACTAAACCGTCTAAGTTCTCGGCAAGGTGAAGCTCATCAAGGAATGCTGGACAGTCCTGGCTTTGCTCAAGGCGGGCGCGAATACCATTGGCAGTACCTGCACAGTTTTCGATCTCACGCGCTTGTTCACGCGTTGACTGGGCTACTTGCTGCGCCGTAGTTTTACCTTGACTACTCTGGCCAACGATCATCAAGATCAAACGAGGCAAGTTGAATGCGCGACACATTGCGGAAGCAAGAGCTGCAAGCACCACAATCAACAAAAATGGATTGCCTTTGAGGTACCTCCCGATATGGTCATTCCATGTTTTAACGTCACACGACGGTTGCATCAGCTTTTGATCGCTGATGGGTACATATGCGATCTTGATAGAGGGGGCCTTGCCCAAAGAGTGGATGACCCCGCGATGCACGTAGAAGCGGTACTCGATACCCTGATCTTTGAGCTGACCGAAGCCATCACGATCAACCAAATGGATCACTGAACTGATGTTTTGCAGCAGAACTGCACCCAGCTCACGTAAGCGCTTTGTGGAGAGGTAGTCATGCATGCCAGCCCGAACAGCAAGGCGGGCAACTTCATCATGACGGCCCTGAGCGAGTTGCATGAGATCAAGGCGGAGGTAAAACTGGCGCCCCTTGGTATCAAGGGCCTCCACAACAACAGAGCCAAGTTCATCGCCATTCGCATCAACAGCTTGGTACACGTGTTTGACGCTTGGTGGAAGTTCACAGGCATTGAGCTGCAAAGTTCGAGATGCACCAGCAGCACCGGAAACAGGAGGCTTGATTGCCAGAGAGGCCTTGAGTTTGTTTGTCGTTGGCGTTTTCATATCGAGATTGAAAATTGAGGGAACAAGAGAGCGACTTGACTTGTGAAGTTGACTTTTGCGGTCAATAAGTCTTTACAGTGCTCCGGTCAGCTGCGTGCATTGCGGTCAACGCTGCCATGCCGTTCCACCCATTCCAAAAACGCCGTCTCGTTGATAAGAACGCGGCGACCAACGCGACGAATAGCCACGGCGAGACCGTTGCCGGGGATGATGTTTTGGGTACCTCTGCGAACTGCTCCAACACGGTCTTTGGAAGCGAAGATCAGTGCACGCAAAGAGTTCTCACTCCAAGCCGGGTGCTTGACTGCCATCTGAGCGACTGTGAGCCAAATAATTGCCGGGGGCATCTGCTCAGAGATCGTGACACCGGCCGAGATCGGTTCGTTGTAGGCAGCGCGCTGATTGGCGCGGCGAAGAAAGGCAACAAAAGTCGAATCGACTTTGGTGCGGCCACCGCTAGAACGATGGGCACCGGGAAAATTTGGCTGGTACTGCTGCATACCGTACTCCTGGAAAAAAGTTGTTGATCAGCACTTGCTGACACCCAAACTTTTCCAGTTTTCGAGCACATAAACAGTGACGCAACTTTGGGTACGTTTTGCGTCACGCAGTCGATTTAACAGACATGACGATGGCAACGTTGCGTTCTTCGGACCCACACCCGGCGCACGGCAAAGTGCTAGCCATGGCAACAGGAGTCGGAATTTGCTGAGCGTTTTAGAGCCCTCATGTACTTTCGGTCGTGACAACGTGACGCCTCTCGAACGCTACGAGTCAGACAGAATGAAGCACGGTTGGTATCTACAGGAAAGCTAGCGCTTTGTAGTCACGGTCTCTCAACCTGAGCGCTCGCACCATCTTTTGTCTCACTGTTTCTGTGATCTTCTCTGTGTCATGCAGCGGGTTCGCTGGATCGAAAATCACTTTCACCGGCACTGGCTCGGGGTTTTTACCTTTGCGGCGTCTCACTTGTTTCTCCACCACTGGCTCCAACTCCAACGCAAGGCTGATTGGCGTAGCGCCCTCCTTCAGGCGATCAAGTATGAGAAGGTACTCTTGATAGACACCGTTCCTGTCGGCTTGGCTAGGATACTTAGCCAGGATCTTTGCGTTGCGAAGTAACTTTTGATGCTTTTGAAGCTCTTCTTTGGCTCGTTTGATCTGAAAATTCAATGGCAAATTGAGATCAAATCTCACATCAACTTCAGAAGTACCCAAGACAGGTAACTCGTAGTCGTGCCCCCAAACGGTGGCACTACGGATGAACATGTTTCCATCCGCCCCCTTCACCATCGGTCCCTTCGTTTCAACATGCTCTGAACTAGCATTGAAGCTGCGACCAGGCCGATGCATGGGACGAAATTCATCAGGGTCCACGCCATCCAATAGGGGAAGCCAAGGTGCACTCGCAAGCCCCCACTCGATGAATGGATGGTGGGCCCAAATGCCAGCGGCAGTTTCGGCATCTAACTCCGTGTTTTGTACTGGGTCGATCCATCTACGCAGACAGTAGGTTTCCAGCCAGAAACGCCGTGAAACGATGAGTTCTAGCTGCTCGTCCGCTCCCAGGATTTCGGAAGCTTTAGCGCGATACTCTTCAACCGTTTCGCCTAGATCATCCAAATCTTCAAGGTATTTATCGTCGAAAAAGCGGAGGTCTAGCGTACCGATGACCGACTCATTGAGCAGGTCCTCGCTCAGGAGTAGGCCCTTGCACCGTGCAACCAAACAACTGAGTTGATTGAGCTGCTCTTGCGTCAGCGATGAGAGCAACTCGTAAGCAGCGACGTACTCCGGATTGCGGCGAAGGAATTGCCAGGCCCATTGCTGGGCGGTCCGGTCGTGCTCTGGCTTAGATAGTGTTGTATGTGGTTGGGACATTCGACTGCTCCAATAGCCCGCCAGTCTAGGAGATCAGACGAGGCCGACCAATGTCTTTACCTTGCTTCAGGTACCACGCTGCGGCAACTTAACTCCACACCTGTCGCGTCACAGCTATGTCACAGTTACTGCTAAATTTCGGCATAAATCCCGATTGTTGCGGGCTGCTAAAATCACATTGTCTAGAGTGAAGACAGCAATTGGCAGCAATTGGGAACAGTTAGTGCTGGAGTTCGTAATGAGAAGGTCGGGTGTTCGATTCATCTCTCCGGCACCAAGTAAACAAAGGAAACCCTGCTATCAATACGGTAGCGGGGTTTTTCTTTTTCCGGACGATGTAAGGGCGGATGTAAGACGATTTCTGAAATGGCCCCAGCTCTTGGCAAAAAAAAGCCCCATCGCTGGGGCCTTGTCGTCTCATGTGGTGCTTACTTGCTCAGCGGGCAAAACTGCATCTGGCCCACGGTAATGGTGCTTCCGTCTGAGTAAATACAGATTTTCTTCATATCCTGCGTCACCTCCCGCGTCAGCGTTGCAGCGTAAGCAGTGGCAAAGACAAGGGACAGGGACACGCACAGCAGCTTCTTCATAAACTCCTCCGGTTGAAAAGCTCCAGCGTATCAGTTGACGCTCAATGGCGGTAGTCCAGATTGCGCGCAATCCCAGCGACTTAAACCGCCCGATAAACCTGCTCCACGTACCCGGCCACCCGGAACCCTGCGGCCTCCAGGTTGGAAACGTCGCGCCAGTCACCCCGGCCCGAGTCGTCCACGCTCAGAGCCCCATCCAGGCCACGGCTAAACCTGCGGCAGCCCATCCAGGCCACACCGTCATCCGTCACCCCTTCTACAAGGTAGAGGCCATCCCTGCGGATGCTGTCGGCGTCAAAATCCACGCGCAGCAAATCAGCCGCGCGCACCTGCTCACCGTACTGACACAGGCCAGCGGGCACCAGCGCTACACCAGAAAGGCGCGCAGCCTGGGTGCGGTTGGCTGCGTTGATTGCGTTGATTGCGTTGATCGTCGTGATTGCGTTCATTTGTGGGGCTCCTTGTGTTGCTGAAAATCTCAGTAGCTCCAGTGTCTAGGCCACACCGCCCACCAAGGCCAGAGCCCCCACGTCCAACTCAGTTTGCGTGTTAACCGTAGCGGATGACGGTCAGCGCAGCACCACCGCCACAGCGTCAACCGCCCCACCTGGGGTTGTCCACCGTTCGTATTGACCGAGCACCGCCCGCCCATTTTTTGGATGCGTTGCGCCACCGATACACCCAGCCATGCGCAACCCTCGCGCGCCCGCGCGTACTTGTCTCAAAAATCCCGCCGCCCCCTTTTTATGGACTCAAAAAACCCCCTCCCTCGCGCGCGCGATCCTTGCGGCAATGGCAGCCACGCGCGTGACCGCCTCTAAAAATCACCCGCCCGCGTGACCGCCTCCGAAAATCAAAACCTAGGTTTCACCGTCCACAAAGAAAAAGGCCCGCAGCGGGGCCTCCTCTTTTGATGTGGGCGCTACTCAGTACCCAAGCGCCCGCGCTCTCATGGCCATCAGACGTTCACGCTCGGCTTGAATGCGCAGTGCTCTGGCCTGGGCCATCTCCTGTTCTGCGGACAGCCGATCTGCCTTGGCTCTCTCGCGGGCAGCCTCCAGCCGCTGGCGCTCGGTCATCATTTGCGCAGTCTCGGCGCGGGCTACGTCCACGGGTGAAGGCTCTTGCAATGCCGCGATGGCCTCATCCACCGATCCAGCTTCAGACAGCCTTTGCATCTGGCTTTTGATCTCCACGGGCGGCAGCGCGTCCAGTGGATCAAATCCCGGCATCGCCTGGGGCATCATCCCTGGCGCTTGAATGTCCCCCTGGGGTAGCACGGGCTCGGCTCCAGCAGCAAGGCCATCAGCAGCCATGGGCATTCCCTGCCACCATGCCCCATCGTCAGGCGCTTGCATCGTCTCGGCCTGGGCCTGCCCACCTGCATCCATGGATGCGGCTGCGTTGACCATGGCGGCCCCTGCGCCTGGGCTCATGGCAGTCTTGGTCGCGGCCAGCTCCAGCACCTTGGGCGATGTCATCACCTTGGCACCAGCGTTTGCCATGGCTGGCACTGCCAGAGCCCCCATCAGCGGCAGCGGCTGACCAGCAGCAGCAGCCACCACGCCGCCAGCGATGCCACCCCCTAGGCCGATCTGCGCAGCCGCTGGAGCACTCCCGGATGGATTGGCGAAGATGCGGCCACCCTCGCGCCGCGTGTCGGCCACGGCAGCGAACTTTTGCACCCGCTCGATCACGCCATCCAGGTCTGTCCTGCCAAAAAGCGTCTGGCGCGCCTGGGGGCTCATCTTGGCCAGATTCGAGAGAAATGTCTCCGTGCTGAAGGCATCGCCCATGGCGTTCTGCTGTCCAGGAGTGGCACGTCCCAAGCGCTGCAACAATGCCGCGCTCACCTCCCGGCGTTCTTGCATCGGCAAAGCGCTGATAACCCGCTTGGCGATGGTGTCGCCCTCCGAAGTGCCAGCCACCGCAGCCGCAAACACCTTCTCGGGCGCATCCTTGGAGACGATTCCCGATAGCTCCTCCAGGCGGCCCAATTGGGTCTTGGTGTACTGGTTGGCCCATTGCCAGACGGACTCCGCTTCAGGCCCGGCGTTCTTGGCAGCCACCCCCATGTCATCGGACAGAGCCCCATACAGCGCTGCCCACTTGCTGCGCGGAACATCGGACACCAGTGTGGTGTCTGCCAGCTCGTTGCCCACTAGCGTCCTCAGCTTCTTGACGGCCTCAAAGGGCAAGCCCACCGCCTGGGCTGCCACGTCATCGGCTGCGCCTGCTGCCCCCTTGGCTGCTTCGTCCAGGTCTGCCAGCAAGGCCCGCTCGATCCCGCTGATCTTGGCGTTCTTGAACATCGCGGACAGATTCACCGCCCCATCAATGTCGGCATTCAGGGTAGCCAGCGCCCGGCGCGTGTTGTCCACAGGAACGATGGAATCAGCCGGGATGTGCTTGTCCAGGTTGCGATACAGGCGCTGCTGTACCACCTTCATCCCCTGCTTGAACCCTTGGACGCCGCGCGTAATGACCTCGCCCGCGTTCACCGCATTTGCACCTGGGGCCAGCTCGTCTGCCAGTTGCTGCACCGCCTTCGCCATGTCGTCGGCCTGCTTGTTGGCAAACTCACCCATGACCCCCGCGCCGCCCGGCACCTTGGCAAGTAGCGATTCAGTAGCACGCGCAACACGTCCTCCAGTCGCCTGCCCCAGCGTCGGCGATGTGCCGGCGGCCTTGAACGTCTCCACAGAATCTGCAACGGCCTGCCGTCCAGCCTCGCCACCGCGCAGCACCCTACGGACAGCAGCACCAGCAGCAGCGGCCAGCCCCATACCACCGGTGGCCCCGGCATCATCCACCACAGGGCCGTCAGCGGCAGCGTACCCCAGACCATCTGCCAGAACGTCAGTCCCAGCGGGTCCACCGGTCCTTGCCGCCGCATGCGCTTGATCAGGATGGCACTGGCTGCCCAGCAGATGCCGCCTGCCAGCGCCAGCCAGTTGGAGATGCTGCCGGAGGTCAGGTTCCACGGTTCCAGGATCAGGACCAGACCGGCCAGCGCCAGCCCGACCCCCAGCCACTGCCAGCCGCGTACCCGCTCGCCAAGAAACACCCACGCAAACAGCAGCGTCCAGAACGGCATGGTATAGCACAGCACCGACACCTTGCCGGCACCGCCAAACAGCAGGGCAAGGTTGGTGAGTGCGGTAAAGCCTGCCGTCTGGGTCAGGGCAATCAACAGGGTCGGCCGCCATGGCGGTGGCCGCAGCGAGCGACCGCTCAGCAGCAACACGAGGCCCAGCGTTGCCACGGCCAGCACCGAACGGCCGACCGCCAGCGCAAACGGGCCGGCATAGTTGAGGCCTTCCTTGGTGACGACCCAGTTGTACCCCCAGACCCCCCACAGGGCCAGGAGCAGCAACAGGTTGGCCAGACGGCCGGGAGTACGGGGTGTGGTCATGAGGGCGGGACACGGGCAAAAACGGACGGCCTGCCCTTGGGCAGGCCGTCGGAAACCGGAAACGGCGGCGCCAGCGACAGCGCCGACCCGTCGGCCGGCTCCATCCGCGGAACGCTGATGGTATGGCAGCCGACGCCGAAGCGTGCCTCGAGGTGGCCGATGTGCTGCATCAGGCTCAGGAGTTCGAAGCGCCAGTCGTGCAGTCCAAAGAGCACACCCATGCCGACATCGTCGATGCCGGCATGCATGGCGCGATCGAACGCGGTGG
>ERZ650300.1302-NODE-1302-length-14285-cov-3.865636_pt1 | contig 14285 bp, 10 predicted proteins | sample MGYA00376236_ERZ650300 | MGnify/ENA primary metagenome ERZ650300 (study PRJEB26733, sample SAMN07839303) | wastewater metagenome | biome: urban; feature: wastewater treatment plant; material: waste water | place: USA: North Carolina | collected 2016-04-28 ... | reverse complement strand
ATATTTGTTCATGGTTGTTTCTGGCATGGCCATAATGGTTGTCAAAGAGCAACCAGACCGAAAACAAATCGAGAGTTCTGGGAAAAAAAGATAACGGGTAATATAGAAAGAGATAAACGTTGTATACGTTCATTACGACAGGATGGATGGAGTGTTCTCGTGGTTTGGCAATGCCAAACTAAAGATATAAATTTACTTCAAAAAAGGTTGTCACGTTTCATTATGAGGTAACTATGGGTGCAAGGGATCGGATTCGCAATTTCTTTGTTTCAAATGTTGGAAAAGTGGTGACAACACAGAAGATTCGGAAAATTGCCGGTATTAGTGAATATGCCCGGCGCATACGTGAGCTGCGAGATGAAGAAGGTTTTCAAATAAAAAGTCATGTTGACCGTGCGGATCTGAAGCCGGGTCAATATATTTTAGAGGATCTTGAAAGAAAACCTGTTATATCACGCACAATTTCTCCGCAACTCCGCAATGAAATTCTAGAGCGCAATGGATTTACATGTCAATTATGCGGTGCCGGACCAGGGGATGCTGATCCTTTTAATCCCAATCGAAAGGTTCGTCTTCATATAGATCATATCACCCCGATAAGTCAGCATGGCACAGATGATAGAGACAATTTGCGCGTTCTTTGCTCAGCATGTAATCAGGGAAGATCTAATGTGCAACTACCTTCCGAAACGGCATTAAATATCCTGGCAAAAATTAGAAAACTTCCAAAAACTGAACAAAAAGAAATTTTCACTATTTTAAAGCGAAAGTTTGAACCTTGAGCAAAAGAAGGCTTGCCGCCATCACCCTAATCGAGCAGGCAAGCATTCATTTCTAAACAACCTATCTTTAGGTTGAAGGTGGTTTGTTGAGGGGTAAGGTTAGAGGCGGGGCGTTTAAAGTCAAAAAGTTATCTGATAAAAATTGAAGCCGGTTCATGTTTACATGAGATGTCGGCCGGAATAAAACAGCCGGGGAGGTTCAGGCCTGCCCCGGCTGTTTTTCATTGAATCGTTGCAGAATCGCTTATTTATTTTTTGCCGATTTCTTTTACCGCCGGTTTTTTCGCGGCGGCTTTCTTTGGCGCTGCTTTCTTAGCGATCACTTTCTTTGCCGGCGCTTTTTTTGCGGCCGGTTTCTTTGCCGCGGCTTTCTTCGGCGTTGCTTTTTTCGCGACGGTCTTCTTAACGGTCGGTTTTTTCGCAACAGCCTTTTTCGCTGCCGGTTTGGCTTTGGCGGTCTTCACCGCCGCGGCAACGGCTTTCCTGACGGCTTTGGCGCTGCTGATCAGCGTTTTGGCCTTGGCCAAGATTTTGTCGGTTGTTTTGGCCACCGCTTTTTTCGCGGGGGACGGATTTTTCAGCGCGGCCTGAGCCGCGGCGAGCCTCGCGATGGGCACCCGGAACGGCGAGCAGCTTACGTAGTTGAGGCCGGTCAGATGGCAGAACTCGATGGAGCTCGGCTCCCCGCCGTGTTCGCCGCAGATGCCGACTTTCAGCTTCGGATTGACGCCCCGGCCTTTGGCCACGGCCATCTGAACCAACTGGCCCACGCCGCCGCGGTCGAGCACGCGGAACGGATCGACGGGCAGGATCTTCTGGGCGACGTAGTCGGGCAGGAATTTGCCGGCGTCGTCGCGGCTGTAGCCGAACGTCATCTGCGTGAGGTCGTTGGTGCCGAAGGAGAAGAACGCCGCTTCTTTGGCGATTTCATCGGCTGTGACGGCCGCGCGCGGCACTTCAATCATCGTGCCCACGGAGTATTCGACGTTCACGCCCGTTTCTTCCATGACTTTTTGAGCGGTCTCGACGATGATGGCTTTCTGCGAGACAAGCTCTTTTACGGCGCCGACCAGCGGGACCATGACTTCGGGCTTGGCGTCCACACCTTCCTGGACAAGCCGACAGGCCGCTTCAAAAATCGCGCGCGACTGCATTTCCGTGATTTCCGGGAAAGTGATGCCCAGGCGGCAGCCGCGGTGGCCCAGCATCGGGTTGAATTCATGCAGCGACGCCACCTTGGCTTTGACCGCGTCGATGGAGATGCCCATTTCCCGGGCCATTTCCATCTGCGCGTCTTCTTCGTGCGGAACGAATTCATGCAGCGGCGGATCGAGCAGGCGAATCGTGACGCCGTAGCCTTCCATGGCTTTCAAAATGCCGTAGAAGTCTTCGCGTTGCATCGGGAGCAGTTTGGCCAGCGCTTTTTTGCGGCCTTCCAGGTTGTCGGCCAGGATCATTTCGCGCACGGCCTTGATGCGGTCGCCTTCAAAGAACATGTGTTCGGTGCGGCAAAGGCCGATGCCCTGCGCGCCGAAATTGCGGGCGACGGCCGCGTCGCGCGGCGTGTCGGCATTCGTCCGGATGCCCAGCTTCTTGGCTTCATCGGCCCACTGCATGATGATGCCGAAGTTGCCGGAAAGCTCCGCGGGGATCGTTTTCACTTCGCCCAGCATCACTTCGCCGGTGGAGCCGTCCAGAGAAATGTAATCGCCTTCGGCAATGATGTTTCCGTTGACCTTGATGGTTTTCTGCGAATAGCTGATTTCGAGATCGCCGCAGCCGGAAACGCAGCATTTGCCCATGCCGCGGGCGACGACCGCCGCATGCGAGGTCATGCCGCCGCGTTGCGTCAGCACGCCCTGCGCCGCCGACATGCCTTTTAAATCTTCCGGCGAGGTTTCGATGCGCACCAGGATGACTTTTTCTTTGCGCTTGCTCCACGCTTCCGCGTCATCGGCGTTGAAAACGACGCGTCCGGTTCCCGCGCCGGGTGAGGCGGGCAGCCCCTTGGTGATGACGTTGCGGGTGGCCGCGGGGTCAAACGTCGGGTGAAGCAACTGGTCGAGCGAGGAAGGATCAATGCGCAAGAGAGCCGTCTTTTTGTCGATCAGTTTTTCGTTCACCATATCGACGGCGATCTTGACCGCGGCGGCCGCTGTGCGCTTGCCGGTGCGGGTCTGCAGCATCCAGAGCTTCTGGTCCTGAATGGTGAATTCAATGTCCTGCATTTCTTTATAATGCTGTTCCAGTTTGGTGTAAACCTTTACCAGATCCGCGTAGGCGGCGGGCATGTATTCTTCCAGCGAAGGATATTTTGCGGCCCGTTCCTCTTCGGCGACGTTGTTGTCTTTGGCCCAGCGCAGGGAGCCTTCTTTGGTGACCTGCTGCGGGGTGCGGATGCCGGCGACGACGTCTTCGCCCTGCGCGTTGATCAGGTATTCGCCGTAAAACCGTTTTTCGCCGGTGGCCGGGTCGCGCGTGAAGGCGACGCCCGTGGCGCAGCTTTCGCCGCGGTTTCCGAAAACCATGGCCTGGACGTTGACGGCGGTGCCCCAGTTGTCGTCAAAGCCGTTCATCTTGCGGTACAGGACGGCGCGAGGCGTGTTCCAGGACATGAAGACCGCGCCGATGGCGCCCCAGAGCTGCTCTTTGGGATCCGTCGGAAATTCCTTGCCCAGTTTTTCCGAGATGAGCTTCTTGTAGCGGGCAACCAGCTCCTTCAGATCACTGACCGTCATGTCCAGATCGGCTTTGATGCCTTTTTCGTCCTTGAGGGCGTCCATGACTTCCTCGAAGGGGTCGTGCGCGTCCTTGTCTTCCGGTTTGAGGCCCATGACGACGTCGCCGTACATCTGGACGAAGCGGCGGTAGGAATCCCAGCCGAACCGTTCGTTGCCGGACTGGCGGATGATGCCCTCGACCGTCTCATCGTTCAAGCCCAGGTTCAAAACCGTATCCATCATGCCGGGCATGGACACGCGGGCGCCGGAGCGGACGGAAAGCAAAAGGGGATTGGACGGATCGCCAAAGGCCGCGTCCATCGATTTTTCAACTTTCTTAAGCGCTGCTTCCACTTCTTTGTCCAGGCCGGCGGGGAGCTGTTTGTTGTTTTTGTAGAATTCCACACAAACATCCGCCGTGATTGTGAATCCCGAAGGAACGGGAATTCCCAGATTCGACATTTCGGCCAGGTTTGCGCCCTTGCCGCCGAGAAGGTTTTTCATGTCGGCCCGGCCTTCATTGATGCCCTTCCCGAAAGTGTAAACACGTTTAGCCATATCTTTATCTCCTTTAGAAAGAATTTGCTGAATTGAAAACCTAAACGCGGAGTTTAATAATTGAAATCCCGGAGGCTGTAAAGCGTTTTTTCTTGCCGGACGTAAAAACCCCCGCCAATGGGTGCGCGGGGGCTTTTACTGCTATATGTGGAGGGAAGGGTTTATACGATCATGGTCTTAATGGCATCGACGACCGGCGCCGTGAAAAGAGCAACCAGAATGGCGTAAAGGGCAAAGGAGCCGATGGCTTCACTCAGATAGAGTTTGTCATATTTGCGCTTCAGGGAAACAATGATCAGTCCGCCGACAATCAGGCAGCCCAGATGAAAGAAGGGGAAAGCGGACTCTGTGCCGGCGCTGAACTGGGCAAAACCGAATGTCGCCGTGGTCAGAACAATGAAACCGACCAAAAGAGCTGTTTGCATGGTTTTTTTCATGATTCCGTTCCTCCTTTTTTACCGGTGTTTCGTTTTTCTGTCTTTTACTATGAAATAATTATGCCAAAGCAATACCCACGGGAAAATATTTTATATCCATATGATTTTACTTAAATATTACGAATAAACAAGATCATCACGCCGGTCCGACAGGATGAAACACTTTGTTTTATTTTAAAGAAACGTTCAATGCCGGTCAAAAAACGAATAAAATATTGAACGACTTTGACGGCGCCGCCATGACCGTCAGCCGCGCTTTACCATTGTGAACGGGTGTGCTACAAGCAAATCATCATGGAAGAAAAGCGGAACCGAAAAAAAATCCCCTTCCGGCATAAGTCTCCGGTTTCCGGGCGAAAGGCCGGTCGTCCGGAAGCGAAGATTTTTATGAAACCGGAGATTGCTCCACCGCTCAAAAGCGTTCTGGCAAAAATCGGCAAACCGCATCCAACGCCTTTCGTCCCGGATGAATTTCAGACGCGGGCGCTTGCGGCCATCCGACAAAACGACTGTCTGGTGATGGCCCCTACCGGCGCCGGAAAGACCTGGATTGCGCGGGAGGGGATCTTGTCCGTCATGGAAAAGGGCGGGCGCGCCTGGTATGCCTCGCCGCTTAAGGCGCTTTCCAATTCCAAGTGGGTGGAGTTCGGCCTGCATTTCGATCCCGAAAACGTCGGCATTATTACCGGCGACACCAAGGAAAATACCGAGGCCCCGATTATCGTCGGCACAACCGAAATTCTGCGCAACCAACTCTACGACGCCATGCACCGGGGGGAGGATTTAAACTGCGATCTGGTGATTCTGGATGAGGCGCACTATCTCGGAGATGCCGACCGCGGCGTGGTCTGGGAAGAAATTCTGATCTATCTGCCGGTGCGCGTGAACGTGCTTTTGCTTTCCGCCACCATCGGAAACGGCGAGGAAATTGCCGCCTGGCTGGAATCCATCCGGAAAAAGCCCTGTACCGTGATCCGCGAGGAAAAGCGTCCCGTGCCGCTGTACCCGATGTTCCTGCATCCTTCGGGATGCCTTCATCCCTTTCTGGAAGGGAAAAAGGCCGCGCCGGCGGTTTGCGAGTTTTTTAAAAGAGACCCATCGCGGCATCGTTCGGGCCGCCTGCCGGATTACGCGGGGATCCTCCTGGTTCTGGAGCGGTTTAACCTTTTGCCGGCCATCTTCTTTCTGAAATCGCGCGCGGAGTGCGACGCGGCTCTTTCCTGCCGGGCGGGTCTTCCGCCCATGAAAAGCCACGGCGCGTTTGCCGACGACCTGGATGACCTGCTGGAGAAGTTTCCCTCGCTCGGCGCCCATCGCCAGATCAAGGCGCTCCGGTCGTCCGGGCTGGCCGCGCATCACGGCGGACAGCTTCCGGCCTGGAAACTGCTGGTGGAAGAGATGATGAACCGGGGGCGCCTGCGGGCCATTTTTGCAACGACCACGGTGGCCGCCGGCGTGAATTTTCCCGCCAGAACGATCGTGCTGTTCAATTCCGACCAGTTCAACGGCCGCGACTTTGCGCCCCTGTCGGCAACGGAATTCCGCCAGATGACCGGACGGGCAGGCCGGCGCGGACAGGACAACATCGGCTTCATGCTGGCGGTTCCCGGACGGTTCATGGAATTGGCGCATGTTAAAAAAATGCTGTTTGCCGCGCCGGAGGATATTTTCAGCCGGTTGAAAAACGACTTTGCCATGGTTCTGAATCTTCTATTGTCGCAGACGCCCGCCGATGTGAAGAAGATATTTGAAAGATCTTTTGCCGCCTGGCAGCAAAACACAACCGGAGGAAAGGGTTTGTCCGCCGCCGATCGGTTGTGGAGAGATTTTTCCCGGCATTTGAATTTCTTACAGCAGGAGCGCTTTGTCGATCCGGAGGGGAAGCTCATGGAAGACGGCCTCTGGGCGGCGCGCCTGAGACTGGACCATCCGCTTCCGGTTGCCGAGTGTCTGCGGAAAAACGCTTTGCCGGAGGATGAAAAGCTGCTGGCGGCCGTTGTTGCCGTCTTTGCGTATGACCGCGACGATGAAATGCAGCTTGCCGCCGGGGGATTGCCGCATATTTTGACGGCTGTTTTGCGCAAAATGCTGATCGCGGTTCGCCCGCTTTCCCAAAGACTTGCGGCCGCGGGCTTTTTCGTCCCCAAGCTTCATCCTTCGGCCGGCTCGGCCATGTATTACTGGGCACAGGGGCGGGAGTGGGACGATGTGCTTCACGTGAGCGGTGTGGCTGAAGGCGACATGGCGTCGCTGGTGCTGCGCACGGCGGATAACCTGCGCCAGATCGCCTCGCTTCGGGACACGCATCCCGAAATCGCCGCCTGCGCGATGAAAGCGCGGGAGGCGATCCTGCGCGAGCCGGTGTTGTTTCTGTAGGGAACGGTCGCGACCGTTTCCTACAGAAGGAAGACGGAAGGAAAAGATATTCAAATCGTCATTGCGAGTGCAGCGAAGCAATCTCAGTGCATTTGATTTGTGAACAGACATTGTATGAATAAACAATTCTACGTTTACATCATGACGAACAAGAACAACACAGTTCTCTATACCGGTGTTACCAATGATTTAAACAGAAGAGTTTATGAGTACAAGAAAAAATTGATGGACGGCTTTACGAAAAAATACAATGTGGATAAATTAGTATTTTACGAAGTTTATGATGATATTAACAATGCCATTGCCAGAGAAAAACAGATTAAAAGCGGCTCAAGGGTAAAGAAGATAAAATTAATTGAAGAAATGAACAGTGGTTGGAAAGACCTGTTCAATGATCTATAAGATTGCCACGCCGACCAAGGGTCGGCTCGCAATGACTAATGAAGGCGTCATCGCGAGGAATCCGCCGCAGGCGGATGACGCGGCGATCTAAAAGTCCATGAGATTGCTTCACGTTGTTGTCGTAATTGTCGGAAAGGAACATCAGGAAATCAAAGCCATATGCTGAAAAAAATATCCGTTCCTTTTTTATGTATCCTGCTGTTCTCTCTGCCGGTCATGGCTGCGGAGACGCATGCCGCGGAGTTTCAGAACGGCAGATTCCAGAGTCTGATGATTCAGGCCGTCGGTCGGTCCTTTGATCTCGATGAGGATGGCGCCGATGTTCTGCTGAAAAAAGCCATCGCGCTGGAGCCGGAAAATCCCATGGGATACGCTCTGGAAGCCATGCTGCACATATTTGCCTACGAGATGTGCTTTACGCTTGAACAGCGCCGGAAAGAAAAAGAAGCCATCTTTTTCTATGCCGGGGAGGCGCTGCTGAGGGGAGAAAAGAGAATCAGCGTCAATCCAAGAGACTCACAGGCCTGGCTGGCCATGGCGCTGGCCAAAGTGGCCAGGGTTCACTGGGCGATTCAGGAAAAACGCTACTTCGTGATGGCTCGCGAGACGCTGAATATCTGGAACTATCTGGAAGCCGCCAAATCGGCTGATCCGAATAATTATGACGTGGATTACCTGACGGGACTTTTGCATTACCATATTGATCATTACCGCGGGATGACCGGTTTCCTTTCATCGTTATTGATTACGGAAGGAAACCGCCAGAAAGGCCTTCAGGAAATTCACCTGGCGGCGCAAAAAGGATGGATTCTGCGGGACATGGCCCAGGTCCAGCTTGCCTCAATCTATTTGACCTATGAAAAGCAGCCGTCCCACGCTTTGCCCATTATCATGGAACTGGCAAAAAAGTATCCGGATAACTACAGCTTTCATTTCATGCACGCTCTGATCCTGGCGGAGATGCGCCGATTCGCGGAAGCGGAAACCCTTGCCGCTCAAATCCAGAAAAATATCGCTTCCGGAGTGCCGCCCTATGCGCGCCAACTGGAACCCCGCTACGATCATCTGATGGGACGAATCCATTTTAAACGCGGTGAATACGGAAGGGCGGAATCCTGTTTTCAAAGGGCGATTCAGGACAAGTCCTTTTACAATATCCGGACAAAAGCCAGATCGCTTCTGTACATCGGCATGATTCACGATATCCGGCTGGAACGCAAATACGCGGAAGATTACTATCAGCGGGTTTTGAAGGTTGAAGGGGGCGAAGGGTCGGCGCGCATCGAAGCCGGTCAATACCTCAAAGCGCCGTACCGGGCTGACGGAAATGGATCACGCCGGGAATCGGGCGAGAAACCTCAAGGGAAGGGGTAAAGTGGATACCTTTTCATTAATCACGGATTTTATTCCCTCCGGCGATCAGCCGCAGGCGATCGACAGACTGGCCGAAGGGCTGGCTCGCGGGAAAGAGCATCAGGTGCTGCTCGGGGTGACCGGCTCCGGCAAAACCTTTACCGTTGCCAACGTGATTGCGCGCGCGGGCCGTCCGGCGCTCGTCATTGCACACAACAAAACCCTGGCCGCGCAGTTGTACGAGGAATTCAAGGGCCTTTTCCCCGACAATGCCGTCGAATATTTTGTCAGCTATTACGATTACTATCAGCCGGAAGCCTACCTGCCGGCGACGGACACCTATATCGAAAAGGATTCCGCCATCAACGAGGAAATCGACAAACTTCGCCACGCGGCCACTCACGCGCTTTTGACGAGGCGAGATGTCATCATCGTGGCGAGCGTTTCGTGCATTTACGGTCTGGGTTCGCCGGAGGCCTATCTGGGGATGATCGTTCAGCTCGAAGTGGGCCGGGAAATTCCCCGGGAGGATATTTTGAAGCGTCTGGTGGAAATTCAGTATGAGCGCAACGACATCGATTTTCACCGCGGCACCTTCCGCGTCCGGGGCGATATCGTGGAGATCTTTCCTCCCTATGAAGATGAGCAGGCGCTGCGCGTGGAGTTCTTCGGCGATACGGTCGAGGCGATTCACGTCATTGACCCGCTGCGCGGGAAGAAAATCGGTTCGCTGGAGCAAATTGCGGTCTATCCCGGCAGCCACTATGTAACGACGCAGCAGAATCTCCAACGGGCGACGGCCGACATCCGCGCGGAACTTGCCGAAACACTGGCCCGATATAAGGAACAGAACCTGCTGCTGGAAGCGCAGCGCCTGGAGCAGCGAACCCATTTTGATCTGGAGATGATGGAAGAGATGGGCTACTGCCAGGGCATTGAAAATTATTCCCGCCATCTCACCGGCCGCAAGCCCGGGGAGCCGCCGCCGACCTTGATGGAGTATCTGCCGAAAGACGCGCTGGTGATTATTGACGAAAGCCACGCCACGCTGCCGCAGCTCGCGGGCATGTACCGGGGAGACCGGTCCCGCAAGGAAACGCTGGTGAAATACGGCTTCCGCCTGCCCTCTGCGCTCGACAACCGGCCGCTCACGTTTGAAGAATATGAGGCGCTGCCCAACCAGCGGATTTATATTTCGGCGACGCCGGCTCAGTATGAAATCACCAAAGCGCAGGGCGTCCGCGTGGAGCAGATCATTCGTCCGACAGGCTTAATGGACCCGGAAATCGAACTGAAGCCCGCGGCCGCGCAGGTGGACGATCTGCTCGGGGAAATCCGCGTCCGCGCCGACAGAGGCGAAAGAGTTCTGGTGACGACGCTGACCAAGCGCATGGCGGAAAATCTGACGGACTATTACAGCGGCCTGGGCGTCCGCGTGCGCTACCTCCATTCCGACATTCATACGCTGGAGCGCGTCGGCATTATCCGGGATCTCCGGCTGGGAGAATTCGATGTGCTGGTGGGCGTGAACCTGCTGCGCGAGGGGCTGGACATCCCCGAAGTTTCTCTGGTGGCGATTCTGGATGCCGACAAGGAAGGGTTCCTGCGCTCCGAACGGTCGCTCATCCAGACCAGCGGCCGGGCCGCGCGCAATGTCGGCGGCAAGGTGATCATGTACGCCGACAAGATCACGCGATCCATTCAGGCCTGCCTTACCGAGACCCGCCGCCGCCGGGCCATTCAGCAAAAGTACAACGAAGAAAACAACATCACGCCCGAAACCATTAAAAAGTCGATCAGCAACATTCTGGGATCCATTTACGAAGCGGACTATGTTACGGTTGCCGTGGAGAAAAAGCCGGGGACGCTGCCCGTGAAGGAAGAAGACCTGCCGGCGTTAATCAGGAAACTCACGGCGGAAATGAAACAGGCGGCCAAAAACATGGAATTTGAGAAAGCCGCCGAACTGCGCGATGAAATCAAAGAGCTGAATCAAATCCTGCTGGAGATGGGCTAGCGGTTCCTACTCGAAGCTGATGACCGTAAACTGCTCCATCATGGCGTTTTCATACGCTTTGGGCGGCGGCAGGACATCCTGTCCGCCTTGCGCAATTTTCGTGTATTTTTTCAGAACGAACGGCAGCCCGCGGGAGAAAAAGAAATCCGGCGCGTCGCAGATCTGAAAGTGCAGGTGGGGCGCGTCGGAGTTGCCGGAATTCCCCAGCAGGGCGATTTCGTCTCCTTCTTTTACCCGATCTCCTGCTTTTACTCGGATCGAATGGGTGCGGCAGTGCGCGTAAAAGGCATAGCGGCCTTTCCCGATATCCAGGATGATGTAATTGCCGGCCAGATCAATGGCATCTTTGAAGGTTACGCTGTGGTCATTGCCGGAATTTTCCGGGAGGCCGTCGCGCATGGCCACGACCGTTCCGTCCGCCACGGCGTACAGAGGATCCCCATAGTTGAAGTAGGATTCGTTTTTGGCGGGATCCCCGTGAAAATATTCCTTCAGATCATCGTCGAACTGCAGATTGTCAAACGCGAAGCGCTCGCCGGTTCCCCTTTTCCCAAGTGCAAAAAACATGGCGTTGAAATGATAACCCATCGTGGACTGGTTGATAAACAGCCAGTTTTTGCCGCGGACCGGTGAAGCAATGACGATGGGCGTCATCGCCTGATCCGGCAGGAAGGTTGCTCCTTCCAGCGACAGGTCCCGATTCGTCCGGGAATTCCGGAAATGAAACCGGTGCGTCACACTCTTTGGAATGGTTTGCCCCAAAGGAACGGGAAGCTGCAAACTGACGTAGTAATGATCCAGCTTTTCGGGCGGGTAATAGGGGTTTCCGGGCAGCGGGTCTTTGTAGATTTTGGGGAGTTCATTTTTGCCGATGGTGAACAGCGTCGCCCGGGTGTCGCCGTCAAGGATGTCGATCTGCTGCAAATCCAGACCTTCTTTCTCATATTCCCACATTCTCAATGTATAGCCGATCCGGATATATTGATCCGTGGGGTAGGGCATGTCCTGAGCAATGACGGTGAATCGGTCGTCGCGTGCTTCGGGGGCTGCGCCGTGGCATCCTGCAAGGCTGACGAACAACAACAGCCAAACACTAATCCTGATGAAATTTTTCATCCCGTTTTCTCCTTTCGGATCTTCAGACCGCGGGGCGGTCTTCAGGCAAGCATCGTTTTCATTTTGACGACACCGATCCGCTGCATCTCCTCTTCGGAAAAGCCCAAAACATGCCTCAAAATATCCACGGGGCGGACGGAGCCGGTCTGCGCGTGGCGCGCGGTCAGGGTTACGGTTTTTTCTTGACCGTTTAAGGACAGGGCTTCGACAAAAGGCCGGATGTCCCGGGTGACGGTTTTGCCTTTGGACGCTCTGGTGATGGGAAACGATTCGGCCGCCAGAAAATTTTCGATGCTTTGAAGAATGACGCCGAGTTTTTCCTCATTTGTGTCCGCAGGAAGAATCAGTTCATAAACGAAGCCCCACAGAGACCGGGCCAGGTCCCGGGCGGCAAAGGAAAGCGCCTGAAGGTCCGTGATGGCCATGCCGTCGGGCAGGGCCGCGTTGATTTCGCCTTTCAAGACCGACAAATTTTGCGGATACGCCAGGGCGGTGACGTCCAGGTATTCCTGACGGCTTTCCATGCCCACTGAGGTGGCCGTGGCGAAGGATATTTTGGGATGCGGGTGGTAGCCTGCCGAGTAGCACAGGGACAGGGAGCTGCGCCTGAGCGCGCGGGTAAGCGCCGCGGCCAGCTCCAGATGCGAAAGGAAGCGGGCCCGGCCGGTTTTGGCGAAGCTCAGGCGATAGACTTTTTCAGGAACGGTCCCGGCCGGCGGCCTGATCTCAACTGTCGGAGCCGGCAAGTTTTGGTCTGAAAAAATATTTTGAACATCTTTGAAATCGCAGACGCCGCAATCCTGGCAGGCCTCATAGCGGCAATCCGGCGTGGCGTCTCCCGCAAGGGCTTTTTGCCTTTCCTGCAGCAGAAAATCCCGGCTCACACCGCAGTCGATGTTGTCCCAGGGCAGAGGCTCGTTTGCGGAGCGTTCCCGCAGGTATTCGCCGGTCGGGATTTCCGTTTCCGCAAGGGCTTCCTGCCACAGATCAAAGCGGAAAATCTCACTCCAGCCGTCAAAGCGGCAGCCTTTCCGCCAGGCGCGCAAAAGCAGCGTTCCGATTTTTTCATCACCCCGGGAAAACAGGCCTTCCAGCAGGCTCATCCGGGCGTCGTGCCACCTGACGGCCAGACTGCGGTTGTTCATCCGCCGGCGGATGAAATTCTGGCGAGAGAAGGTTTCGTCGATCGACAATTGGGATTCCCACTGAAAGGGCGTGTGCGGTTTCGGGACAAACGTTGAAAGGCTGACGGTGACCTGGCCCCGGCGTCGGGCAGCGCGCAGCGCCTGATAGGACAGATCGACGATGCCGTCCAGATCGCTTTCTTCTTCGAGCGGCAGGCCGATCATGAAATACAGCTTGACGGCTTTCCATCCCGCGGCAAAGACGTTGTCCACGGATGTCAGCAAATCTTCCGCCGTGTTGCCTTTGTTGATGATCCGGCGCATTTTATCCGTTCCGGCCTCCGGCGCGAGGGTGAAGCTGGTTTTGCGGATGCGCTTGATTTCTTCAATCAGCGTCCGGCTCAGCGTCTCGACCCGCAGCGAAGGCAGGGCCAGGGCCACGCGTCCGGCGGCGTGCTTCCGCATCAGGGTTTGCATGAGCGGCTCAATGCAGCTGTAGTCTCCGGCGCTGAGCGCCAAAAGAGATATTTCATCATGACCGGTTGCCGCAAGCGCGCGGTCGGCCATGTCCATGATCAGCCCGGCGTCTCTCTCCCGGTAAGGGCGCCAGATCATGCCCGCCTGACAGAACCGGCAGCCCCGCGTACAGCCCCGGGCGATTTCCAGAACGATGCGGTCGTGGACGGTTTGCATCAGCGGCACCACCGGCGCGGCGGGATGGCGCTGCCGGTTGATATTGATGACCTTCCGCTTGAAAATGGTTTTATCCGGGCCGTGGACGGCCGGAACATAAACCCCGTCAAGGTTCGCCAGCGCTTCGAGCATGGCGGCCCTTCCGGATTTTTGTTTTTTGCTCCCGGCCAGCATGTCGGCGATTTCCACCACCGCTTCTTCGCCTTCCCCGATGACAAAGGCGTCGATGAAGGCGGCAAGGGGCGCGGGATTGAACGCGCAGGGGCCGCCCGCGAGAATGAGGGGATGGGCGTCGCGCCGATCGGCTGACGCAAGCGGGATGCCACCCAGGTCCAGCATTGTCAGGATATTGGTATAGGACAGTTCGTACTGCAGCGAAAAACCGATCACATCAAAATCGGCGATGGGGCTCTGGGTCTCCAGGGAGGTCAGGGGAAGGCGGCGCTCCCGCAGCTGCCGTTCCCGGTCCGGCCAGGGGGCAAAGCACCTTTCGGCGGCCGCGCCGGGGAGCGCGTTTAAGACGGCATACAGAATTTGCAGGCCCAGATGCGACATGCCCACTTCATAGGTGTCGGGAAAGGCCAGCAGAAATCGCACGCCGGCGTTTTCCTTCCGGACGGCGTTGACTTCCGCGCCGATATAACGACTGGGCTTTTCCGCGCCGGTCAGCAGCTCATCAAAAATGTTGGGCCTCATGTTTTATGGTC
>ERZ650300.1301-NODE-1301-length-14285-cov-29.879831_pt1 | contig 14285 bp, 11 predicted proteins | sample MGYA00376236_ERZ650300 | MGnify/ENA primary metagenome ERZ650300 (study PRJEB26733, sample SAMN07839303) | wastewater metagenome | biome: urban; feature: wastewater treatment plant; material: waste water | place: USA: North Carolina | collected 2016-04-28 ... | reverse complement strand
TTCTCTATTAAAATAGAATATCCCTGAAAGCCGAAGCCGCAAATTTTACTTGTTCTACCCAATCTTCTGCTGCGCCACCGTCTGCACCATCTGAAATATATTTTAAACAAAGAAAAGGGATATTTTCTTCTTTAGAAACTTTGGCTAAAGCAAATGCTTCCATTTCTATCACATTGTATTCTGGATTTTTATGTTCCATTTCGAATTGGTCTCCGCTTCCGCAAATTCCTTTGGGAAGATTATCTATTTCTAAGCCGTATTGTAAAATAATAGGGTCTGTAGAAAATGGGGTTTCAAATTTTTGGAAACCAAGCGCAGTAACTTCCATATCACGTTGTATGAATTCTGTGCAACAAACCACACTTCCTTTGTTAAATTCTGTACTTCCTGCTGTTCCTAGGTTGATGATAAGGTCTGGCTGGTGTTTTTGAATGGCTTTCAATAGATTGTAGGTAGCATTTATTTTCCCTACGCCCACAAAAGCTACATTTTCTTGGGAAAATTCTGTTCCCGCTTCTTTTTCTAAAGCAAAAACAAAAAGTGGATTTTTATAGGTGATATTATTGATTTTCATTGATGGAGATTTTTTCTAAATTTTCTAAAAAAGTAATTCTAAAGCCCGCGCTTCTCTGCGTGAGGGATGCGGAAGGTGCGACCGTAGGGAGCAGTGCGGAGCGAAGCGGAGCACCGAAACGAAGTGTAGCCTGCAGCAGCCCGACCCGAAGTTTTGGAATGGAAAACCTCATAGATTTTCTGGAAATCTATGAGGTTTATGCAGCTGGGAAAACGTAGGGGCACGCCCAAAATATTTTAAATTTTTTAAGTCAACATACCTCCATCTACATTCAGAACTTGCCCTGTAACGTAGGCGGACATCTCGCATCCGAAATATACGCAGGCATTGGCTACGTCTTCTGGTTGACCGCCACGTTTTAGAGGGATAGCATCTCTCCAACCTTGAACTGTTTTTTCATCTAGAACCGCAGTCATTTCTGTTTCTATGAAACCTGGAGCGATTGCATTACATCTAATATTTCTAGAGCCCAGTTCCAAAGCCACAGATTTTGTAAAACCAATTACTCCCGCTTTAGAAGCGGCGTAATTCGCTTGTCCGGCATTTCCTTTTACACCAACCACCGAAGTCATATTGATAATAGAACCTGCTCTAGCCTTCATCATTGGTTTAATTACGGCTTTGGTAAGGTTGAAAACTGAGTCTAAATTTACTTTGATAATGGTATCCCAATCTTCTTTTGACATTCTAAGCATTAAATTATCTCTGGTAATTCCGGCGTTGTTTACCAATATATCAATTTTACCAAATTCTGCTACAACATCTTCTACCAACTTCTGAGCTGCATCATAATCTGAAGCGTCTGATTGATAACCTTTGATTTGGGTAACGGCAGATAGTTCTTCTTCTAAAGCTTTGGCTTTTTCTACAGAACCTGCATAAGTAAATGCGATTTTGGCACCTTGAGCTGCAAAAACTTCTGCAATTCCTCTACCAATTCCTCTGGTTGCTCCTGTAATAATGGCAACTTTTCCTTCGAGTAGTTTCATTATGTATATATTATTTTTTTACTTTGAATTTTTGCAAATTTAATAGAAAATATTTACTCTTCATTCAAAGCTTTGCTTTCAAAATATTTTAACTAATTAAATAGCATTATTTACTATCAAAACAATCTCTCCTTTCAAGGTCTTGCTTTTAGAAAAAGTAATGAGTTCATCGATAGTTCCACGTTTGGTTTCTTCGAACTTTTTAGAAATTTCACGGCTTAAACTTACTTTAGTATGTTCCCCAAAAAATTCTTTAATCTGTTCTAAAGTGGTATTTATTTTATGTGGACTTTCGTACAAAACGATGGTTTTTTTCTCTTCGGCGAGTTGTTTCAGTTTGGTTTGTCTGCCTTTTTTTTGAGGTAAAAATCCTGCAAAATAAAAATCGTGATTTGGCAAACCTGAAACTACCAAAGCAGGAACAAAAGCAGTTGCACCAGGAAGACAAATCATTTCTAAATTTTCGTCTGCACAAGCTTTTCCGAGCAAATAACCTGGGTCTGAAATTCCGGGAGTTCCAGCATCGGTAATGATGGCGATGTTTAGTCCGGATTTTAAATCTGCGATTACTTTTTCGGTTGCACTGTGTTCATTATGAAGATGATACGATTTCAAAGGTTTTGAAATTTCGTAATGTTTTAACAAAATTCCCGAAGTTCTGGTGTCTTCGCAAAGGATATAATCTACTTCTTTCAGTACTTTTATCGCTCTGAAAGTCATATCTTCTAGGTTTCCAATCGGTGTTGGAACAAAGTATAGGATTCCGCTCATTATGAATAAATTCATAACTTTTAATATCAGTCGTTCCTACGGAACTCCCTATAAAAGCTATGTTTGTTTTTTTCTTTTTTCTAAAATCGTTCGTTCCTACGGAACTCTCTAAAATTAATCAGTAGCAGCGCGACGAACTATATTAATGTCTGAGATTTTAATCTTAGGCAATTAATTTTTTAACATTTTAAACAAATCAGTCGGCATTATTTTAAAAGCATCATTAAAAACCAATGCTAAAATTACCACAAAAATGATAAATCCTAAAAATATAAACCACTGATTTTTATTTACTTTTTGTATTTCTTGTTTGTTTTTGATATCGCAAATTTCTCCTGGACAATATTGCGCCTTTTCCTTATTAAACAAACTGTACAATTTACACCCGATACAAATTCCGAAAGCCGTTTCAAAAAACATTAAAATCAAGCAAATCAGACAAGTAATGCCTGTAATTACACTGAAAGTATTAAGCACAACCATCAATACGAACATCAAAAAAGAAAGAACTAAACCAATTCCCCACGCAAATTTCTTTTGTGGCGCACCTACATATTCTGGATTTTGATTGCTTACAATGATTCTTCCAAGAATTAAAATCGGGGAAAATTTGGGTGATAAAAATAATCTGATAGAAAAATCTACCATAAAAATGATAATCACATATTTTATCGGAACAAAGTTTCCTCCATTGATGATGAGCATTAAAGAAATAAATGTTGCCAAAAACATAATTCCTGCAGCAGCTCTTATTTCTCTTTCGTTCACTACGGGAATGTTGTAACCAGAGACTGTTTCTCCAAATTGTAATTTACTATTCATATTTTTTAAGTTTAATCTTTTGAGATAAGTCTCGTTTTTTAAGAAAATTGTTACAATTTTTCATACAACTCCTTACAAAACTCCTCCAAACTAGGGTCTCGCGCTCCCATTAAAAGTAGAACAGAATTATTTGATAATGAAGACTTAACCTCGTTTAAAAAATCATTTCTATCTTCCACAAAATAGGCTTTTTTGCCTTTTGCTTTAATGTCTTCTATTAAATCATTGGCAGAAATATCTTTCACGGCAGTTCCACCAGCGTAGAAAATTTCGCTCATCCAAATTTCATCATTTTCACGAAGAGCAGCCGAAATTTCTTCCACAAAATCTTTTCTCAAAAATCGTGTCGGTCCATAACCATGAGGTTGAAACCAAGCCACTACTTTTTCTGCCAAAGGTTGACAAGCCTTGATACTCGCTGCACATTTTGCAGGGTTATGAGCATAATCATCAATTACCCAAACTCCATTTTTTTGCCCCAAAATTTGATGACGTCTGTAAATTCCTTCGTATTTTGATAAACTTTCTGCGCAAGTTTTTAAATCTACTCCTATTTGATTTGCCACTGCAATCGCGGCAGTTGCATTTTCCACAGAATGCTGTCCGATTGCATTCATTTCAAATTTTTGATTTAATACTTCAAAACTCAAATGAAAACCTTCTTGTTTAAAATTTCTAGCACTAAAACCAGCAATTTCATTTTCAAAACCGAAATCAACTTTAGCATTCGCCGACAAAGTTTTTGCTAATATATTCGATTGATTTACAATAAATAAGCTATTGGTATTATTTTTAAAAATCGTAAAAAGTTCTATCAATTCTTCTATTTCTTGATGGTCTTTGTCGATATTAAGTAAAAGTCCGATTTCAGGTTCGTATTGAACTACAGAACCATCACTTTCATCAGCTTCTATAATGAGCCAATCTCCTTTTCCAACGTAAGCATTCCCAATTTTTCCTTGTTTGATAATTGATGTCAAACCAGCTCCAGAAATTATGGAAGGCTCTAAACCAGCATCCAATAAAATCTGAAAAAGCATTGCCGAAGTTGTTGATTTTCCAGAAGTTCCAGCAACTGCGATAGTTTTTTTGCTTTTGGCAATCATTGCGAGAAGCTGACTTCTTTTAATAATCGGAATTCCTAATTCTTTGGCTTTTTTTACTTCGTAAACCGTGTCTTCAATTGCGGTGGAAACTACTACTAAATCTGTTTCTGCGGTAATTCCGCTTCCATCTTGCAAGAAACATTTAATTCCCTCGTTTTCAAGTTGTTCTTTGGTTTTATTGTACTCACCTTCGTGGAAATATCTATCACTTCCCGAAACTTGCATACCAATTCCTTGTAAATATTGAGCAATTGCGCTCATCCCAACTCCTGCAACTCCTATAAAAAAAGGATTTTTGAAATTTGAAATATTCATATTTTGTTAGGTGTTAGATGATGGATGATGGATGTTTTTCTTCCTACATCCAGCTTCCAACATCCAGCATTTATAAAAATTTATTCTCTACTAAACTCCACAATCTTTGGGCATATTCATCTACTTTTTGCCAATTTCTTTCGTAGTAAACATCACTCAGATAATCTTTGGCTTGATCTAATTTTTTGAAAGAATTTAGTTTTGCAACTACCTCATTCAGTTCTACTTGGCTGCCACCAAAAAGTACTTTTGTAAAAGCTATTTTATCATTAATATCCAATTTAAAATCTGGCAACAGTTTCTCAGCTTCCAGATAATCTGTTGGCATATTATTTTTTTGCAAACTAGGATTTTTAGGCGGAGTTACTTGTTTTTGTTCTTCTTCTTTTGTTTCTTCGGGAATATTCATTAAATGATCGTCATCAAAAAGACTTTGTACAATGTTCAAACCTTTGATATGAGACAATTTGAATTTCTTAGAATGGTGTGGAGATTCGTGTATTTCAGTAGGTTCTACAGTTTTTTCAGGATGAATTGGTTTCTCTATTTCAACAATTTTTCGGCGTTCTTCGTGCAATCTTTCTTCTTCGTCCTCCTTTTCAATTTCTACTTTTGCATTAGAAATTTGTTCTAACTCTTCATTCACTTCATTTTGAAGATTTTCTGATAAATCATTTTGTTCCACCTCTTTTTCAAGGAAATACTCATCGTCTATTTTTTCTGAAATGGGTTGCTCTTCTTTTACAACTTCTTCTATATCAGGTATTTCTTCTTTTATTTCCTCTTCTTGAGTATGAATAATTTGTTTGGTGTCAATTTCGAAATTAATGGCTTCTCTCATTTCAATTTCTTCTACAACCTTCTCTTCAGAAATCCATTTTTCTACTTCATTGTAAATTTTTAATTCAGAAACTTTTTCTGTAAAAAACTTAATTCTATCTATATTTTTTATAAAATCTTCCTCAGAAGAATACCCAGAAAACTCTTGCAAGAGCGATTTAACCTCTTGATATACTTTATCTTGAGTTTCTTTTAAATTTTGCATATTAAATCTTTTAAAATTGCTTAATTTTGAAACTAATTTATCTGCTAATTTAGACAATGTTTTTAGAAAATACAATAAACCACGCAAAACAAAGTGGCTGGATGGAAGTAATCTGTGGATCAATGTTTTCTGGTAAAACCGAGGAATTGATACGAAGATTGCGCCGTGCTGAAATGGCCGGACAAAAAGTAGAAATTTTTAAACCAAAAATTGATACAAGGTATGATGATGTAGAAGTGGTTTCTCATAATCACAATAAAATTATGAGCACACCTGTAGAAAGTTCAAACGAAATTCTTTTGTTAGGTTCTACTTGTGATGTGATAGGAATAGACGAAGCACAGTTTTTTGATGAAGGAATTGTAGAAGTAGCTAATCAACTGGCAAACAACGGAGTACGAGTGGTAATAGCTGGTCTAGATATGGATTTTCTGGGCCGACCTTTTGGGCCAATGCCTTTTTTAATGGCTACTGCAGAATATGTAACCAAAGTACACGCTATTTGTAAAAAAACAGGAAATTTGGCTAATTATTCGATGAGGATTTCTAAAAATCAAGATCTAGTACAACTCGGAGAAACAGACAGTTACGAAGCTGTTAGCCGAAGAGTTTTTGTAGATGATGTTTTGAATAAAAAAGAATGAACTACACCACTAAACAAATTGCAGAAATCACTCAATCTCAATTAATTGGAGATAAAAATCTGCACGTTCAGCATATTGCTTTTGATAGCAGAAATATCTATTCGGTGATAAAAACCGCTTTTATTGCCATCAATACAACTACCAATACTGGAGAAAAATACATTCCGCAAGCGATAGAAAAAGGAATTAAAATTATTATTTCAGAGAATTTTTATTCTGAATACGAAGGAATTACGTGGATTATTGTAGAAGATTCTGTGAAGTTTTTACAAGATTTAGCCAAATATCACGTAGAAAAAAATACTCAACTCCAAACCATAGGAATTACAGGAAGTAACGGAAAAACCATCGTAAAAGAATGGCTCTACCAATGTCTTTGGAACGAAATGCCTACTGTAAAATCACCGAAAAGTTTTAATTCGCAAATTGGTTTACCTCTATCTTTGCTTCAAATTTCTAACAAACATCAATTAGGAATTTTCGAAGTGGGGATTTCTAAACCATCAGAAATGGCGGTTCTAGAAGATATTTTTTCACCCAAAATTGGCATTCTTACTCATATTGGAACGGCGCACTCTTCTAATTTTAAGAATGAGGAGCAATTAATTGAAGAAAAAATTCTACTTTTTAAAAACTCAGAAACTATTCTTTTTAATGGAGATAACGTATTGGTTTACACCATAATAAAAGACATTTATCCTGATAAAAAATTGATAAGTTTCGGATTAGAGAATAGAAATGATGTAAAAATCATCTCCAATCCAGAAAATCTGCAAGAGGAAATTAAGGTTCAGTATTTTTCTGAAGAATTTTCTTTTCCTGCCAATCAAAGAGACGAAGCTACACTTACCAATGCCTTGGCTTTGGTCTGTGTAATGAAAGAACTTGGCTTTTCTAACGAAAAAATTGTAGAAAAAATAAATGCCTTAAAAGCGGTAGAAATGCGTTTGGAAAGTGTAAATGGCATTCATAATAATCTGATTATCAATGATTCTTTTAACTTAGATTTAGATTCTTTAATTATTGCTTTTCAGTTTATTAAACAATACAATAAACCAGAAAAAACACTTATTCTTACCGATATTATTGATGTAAAAGAAGACGAATTTTCTCTTTACAACAAAGTGGCAGACCTTACCAACGAACAAAATTTTAGTCAAGTTTTTTTGGTAGGAACACAAATTTCGAGATTTCAAGAAAAATTTAAGGCAAAAACATACTCTTTCAAAAAAACAAAAGAACTCATTGAAAGTCAACAACTTGAACAATTAGAAAATCAACTCATTTTGTTGAAAGGCGCCAGAATTTTTGAGATTGAGAAAGTAAAACAACTATTAGAACTTCAGAAACACGATACCGTTTTAGAAATTAATCTCAATGCTATTTTGCATAACATTAACGTTCACAAAGCATTACTAAAGCCAGAAACTAAAATCTGTGCCATGGTAAAGGCTTATTCTTACGGATTAGGAGGTTATGAAATTGCAGAATTTTTACAACATCATCATATTGATTATCTGGGAGTTGCCTATGCAGATGAAGGCGTAGATTTGCGGAAAAATGGTATTACTACGCCTATTCTGGTAATGAATCCGGAGCAAGGCAGTTATGATATTATTATTGATTACAACTTAGAGCCAGAAATTTATAGTTTACGTGTTTTAGAACTCTTTACTACGCAACTTCAGTTAAAAGGAATTCAGAGAAAATATCCTATACATTTGAAGATAGAAACAGGGATGCATCGTCTTGGTTTTAAGGAAAATGAAATAGAAGAACTTCTAGAAATTTTAAAAAAATATAATGTAAAAGTTGCCAGCATTTTCAGTCATCTTTCTTCATCTGATATTCCCGAGGAAAGAGAATATACGATGTACCAAATAGAAACCTTCAAAAGAATTTCAGAAAAAATAATTTCAGGATTAGACTATCAACCTCTTAGACATATTCTCAATTCTTCAGGAATAACTAATTATACTGATTATCAGTTTGATATGGTAAGAATTGGGATTGGAATGATTGGGATTTCCCCTACTCCTGAAATTAAAAGTCAACTACAAAATGCGGTTACTTTTAAAACGGTAATTTCACAAATTTCTGAGGTTAAAAAAGGAGATTCTATAGGATATAGCAGAAAATATAAAGCAGAAAAAGATACGAGAATTGCCACAATACCAGTAGGTTATGCAGATGGAATACCACGATTAATTGGTAATAAAAATGGCTTTGTAAGCATACATAAGCAGAAAGTACCAATTGTAGGAAATATTTGTATGGATATGCTAATGGTAGATTTAGAAAAATTACCTGCAAAAGATGGTGATAAAGTGATTATCTTTAACGAAAATCCTTCATTAGAAGAATTTTCAAAATATTGTAAAACAATACCTTACGAAGTTTTAACTTCTATATCTAGAAGAGTAAAAAGAATTTATATAAAAAACTAAAAACTATCAACCACAATATGAAAAAAATTTTCGTTTTTTTTAGTTTACTCATTTTTATCCTTAATTATACTCAGGTTAAAGAAAATCTAGTTATACCCAAGAATCCTAAAATTGGACTTTCATTAGCTGGTGGTGGTGCTAAGGGTTTTGCACACGTTGGGGTTTTAAAAGTTTTAGACTCATTAGGAATAAAAGTAGATTACGTATCTGGAACTAGTATGGGAGCTATTGTAGGAGGTTTATACGCTTCTGGTTATACTGGCAAAGACATCGAAAAAATTGTGATGGAAACAGATTTTTATAACCTTCTAAGCAATGCAAATAACCGTGCAGAAACTTCTTTTTTTAATAAATCTGTAGATAAATATCTCTTAAAAGTCCCTATAAAAAACGGAAAAGTTACTCTACCTTCTTCTATTACTTCTGGTCAAAAAAACATATATCTACTAAAAGAATTATTTAAAAATGTATCTAATATTCAGGATTTTAGTAAGTTACCAATTCCATTTTTATGCGTAGCTACCAATTTAGAGAGTGGAAAAATGAAAGTTTTTGAGAAAGGAGATATCTCAGAGTCTATTATGGCAAGTTCTGCTTTTCCTTCTCTGATGGATCCTGTAAAAATTGGAGACAGTATCTACGTAGATGGAGCTATGACGGTAAATTATCCCTCAGAATTACTTAAAAAGAAAGGAATAGACATTGTAATTGGAGTAGATCTTAACCAAGGTCTTAATACAAGAGATAAAATTAATAGCATAGTAGATATTCTAAATCAAGTGATAGATTTCGGCATTGTAAAAGAAACCAAAAATCAATTAAAATATACAGATGTTAATATTAAACCTAATTTAGATGGTCTTGGCGTTACTAGCTTTGATGAAAAAGGAAAAATATTAAAATCCGGATATACAGAAGCATTAAAATATGTAGAAATTTTTGAGCAACTTCCTAAGAAAAATTATGACTATCTAAGGATTCCCATAAACCCTATTTACTCCAATATTTATAAAATAGATGATGCAGAAGTAGAAAACAATAACATCTACAATAAAGACTACATTATTGGTAAAATGAATCTAAAGCTGCCATCATCTCAGACTTACGGTTCTATTAATAAAATGCTAGATAAATTATATGCCTCTAATAATTTTAAAATTATCAACTATGATATCATACAAAAAGATAATAAAAACGTTTTAAAATTAACAGTAAATGAAGACAGTAACAGATTTTTCTTAAAATTTGGTCTGCATTATGACGAAGTTTTTAAATCTGGCCTTCTCGCAAATGTCACCATCAAAAGACTATTTTTTAACAATTCTAGCATTTCTATAGACGGCGTTTTTGGTGACAAACCTAGATATTACTTCAATTATTTTATTGATAACGGATACATCCCTGGAATAGGAATTTACGCTTCTGGTATGAGTTTCGATCTCAAAAATCAAGATAAATTTGCCTACCAAAGCTGGAATTGGTATCGCACAGAAGCTTTTATTCAATCTATATGGAAAGATAAATTTGCCATCGGTGGTGGTATTAGTTATGATATTTTCAATGGAACAGACCTCATTACAGGCTTTAAAAAAAGCGAAAGATTCCTTAATCCCTACGTTTTCCTAAAAGGAGATACCCAAGACAGTAAAATGTTCCCAAAAAGAGGATATTACACCAATATCGAAGCAAAAGCCTATAACTTTTTTGAGAAAACTACAGAAGAAAAATCTTTCCAAATAAAAGCTGATATTAGAGGTAATTTTCCTATAACTAAATTTTTAACCTACAGACTTCGTAGTTTTTATGGTATTTCCATCAATAATTCTAGCGATTTTTACAAATATTATCTTGGTGGTATTTTTGACCAAAATGTAGTCAACTTTGTAAGATTTAATGGCTTCGAATTCGGAGAAGCCAGCAATAATAATATCTTAACGGTAGGAAACGATTTCCAATTTAATTTTATGAAAAACTATTACGTAATCGCAAATTTAAGTATTGGAAACCTTTTTGATAATTTTGATGATTCTAAATTTTTAAGAATCAACTACTCTTCTCTTGGTCTTACTGCAGGTTATAACTCTCCGTTTGGACAAATAAAAATTAATTACAGCCATTCCTTAAAACAGAAACCCGGCATATTTTCCGTAGTTCTTGGGCATTGGTTCTAGAAAATTATCCTTAATAATAAATCGTTAATTCCAATGATACACTTCTTTTACGAAAATACAGAAGAAAAAATACAAGAAAATCTTAAAATTTGGATAGAAAAAATCATCATTTCCGAAGAAAAAAAGCCCGGAGAAATCAATTACATTTTCTGTGATGACGAATATTTACTCAAAATAAATCAAGATTTTCTAGACCACGATTACTATACAGACATCATCACTTTTGACCAAGTTCGTGGAAAAACAATTTCAGGAGAGATTTTTGTATCTTTGCAGCGAATTAAGGATAATGCAAGTCTTATTTCAAAAAATTACGAAGAAGAGAAAAAAAGAGTAATCGCTCACGGCGTTCTTCACCTTTGTGGTTACAAAGACAAAACCGAAGAACAACAAAAAATAATGCGTGCAAAAGAAGATTTTTATTTGTCATTACCAACAGAATAATTTTCTTTAGAAGCTATTCCCGCTTTCCACTTTTACTCCTCACTCCAAAGCTAAATCCAACGCTTGTTGCGGGGTAACCGTTTCAAAACGAGGAACGAGTTTAGACGACTCAATTAAAAATATATTAATTTGGAGTCAATCGGGGCTAGTTACAATTCGTAATTTTAATAAAATTGATACAATGTTTCACGTGAAACATCCTTTAAAAACTTAAAAATATGTTATTTTTAGAAATAATTTTAGAAAAATCTAAAATTTAAAATCTAAAATCTAAAATTATAGAATATGTTATTTAACGAAATATATGATGTAATCGTAGTAGGAGCTGGTCACGCTGGTTGCGAAGCTGCTGCTGCTGCAGCCAATCTAGGTTCAAAAACCATGCTCATTACGATGAATATGCAAACCATCGGACAAATGTCTTGTAATCCAGCAATGGGAGGAATAGCAAAAGGACAAATTGTAAGAGAAATAGACGCAATGGGCGGTTACAGTGGAATTATAGCTGATAAATCTGCCATACAATTCAAAATGCTCAACCTTTCAAAAGGTCCTGCAATGTGGTCTCCAAGAACACAAAACGATAGAATGAAATTTGCAGAAGAATGGAGATTAGCATTAGAAAACACTCCAAATCTTGATTTTTTTCAAGATATGGTAAAATCATTAATCATAAATAACGGAAAAATAGAAGGTGTTATAACCTCTTTAGGAATTGAAATCAAAGGAAAATCTGTAGTTCTTACGAACGGAACTTTCTTAAATGGCTTAATTCACGTTGGTGATAAGCAATTAGGAGGCGGAAGAATGGGTGAACCAAAAGCTTATGGAATTACCGAACAACTAGTAGATTTAGGCTTTGAAGCAGGCAGAATGAAGACAGGAACACCAGTTCGTGTAGATGGAAGAAGCCTAGATTATTCTAAAATGGAAGAACAAGCTGGTGACGAAAATCCACAAAAATTCAGCTATTTAGATACTCCAAAACTAACAAAACAACGCAGTTGTTTTATTACTTATACCAATGAAACTGTACACGAAATTTTACGAACAGGATTTGATAAATCTCCAATGTTTAATGGTACCATTCAAAGTATAGGACCAAGATATTGTCCAAGTATAGAAGATAAAATAAACAGATTTGCCGAGAGAAATCGTCATCAATTATTTGCAGAACCAGAAGGTTGGAATACTGTAGAAGTATATGTAAATGGTTTTAGTTCTTCACTTCCAGAAGATGTACAATTAAAAGCTTTACACCAAGTTCCAGGCTTTGAAAAAGCAAAAATTTTCAGACCAGGTTATGCTATTGAATATGATTACTTCCCTCCTACTCAATTGAAACATACATTAGAAACAAAGTTGGTAGAAAATCTATATTTTGCAGGACAAATCAACGGAACAACTGGTTATGAAGAAGCAGCTGGACAAGGTTTAATGGCGGGAATTAATGCTCATAATAAAGTCCACGAAAAAGGTGAATTTATCTTAAGCAGAGACGAAGCTTATATAGGTGTATTAATAGATGATTTAATTACCAAAGGAACTGAAGAACCTTATAGAATGTTTACTTCTAGAGCAGAATACAGATTGCTTTTGAGACAAGATAATGCAGATATTAGATTAACTGAAAAAGCTTATAATCTTGGTTTAGCAAGTGAAGAAAGACTCAAAAAAATGGAAGAAAAAGTAGCAAAATCTACAGAATTAGAAGAATTTTTAAGAGAAACTTCTTTAAAACCTAGCGTTATTAATCCAATTTTGGAAGCTAACGAAAGTTCTTTGGTAGATCAAGCTTATAGAGCGGCTCAAATTCTTACAAGACCAAACATCACTTTAGATAAACTTTCAGAGATTGATTTTATCAAAGAAAAAGCAGATGAATACAATGAAGAACAAAAAGAACAAGCCGAAATCAATATCAAATACAAAGGTTATATAGAAAAAGAAAGAGATAATGTAGCTAAATTATTAAGATTAGAAACCATCAAAATTCCAGACGATTTTGATTACAGTAAATTAGGTTCTTTATCTATGGAAGCAAGACAAAAACTGAACAAAATTCAACCAAAAACCATTGCTCAAGCAGGAAGAATTTCGGGAGTTTCACCAGCAGATATTAATGTTTTATTAATCTATTTAAAATAATGTTTCACGTGAAACATTCAATTATTTGAAATTAAAAATTTGAGATTTTATATAATTAATTTCAAATTTCAAACTTCAAATATCAAATCAAGTTATGAAAATCAAAGACCATTTTCTTTCAAAAGAAGAATTCGAAATTAGAGAAACTGAAATAGAAGGTATTTTTAAAACCTACCCTATTCCAGAAAATTTAGGTAAATATTATGAGAGCAAAGATTACATTTCTCATCACCAAGATTCTAATTCTTTGAAAGAAAAAATATACAAATTTGCTCAATCTTTTAACCTTAACTATAAAAGAAATATACTTTCTAAAGTAACTTTTGAAAATGCAAAAGTTTTAGATTACGGTTGTGGAGCTGGTGAGTTTTTAAAACACATAGAAAATGATGTAGAAACTTTCGGTTTTGAACCGAGTGATGCTGCCAGAAATTTTGCCAAACAAAAAACTACAAAAACTAAATTTGTAGAAAATCTAAATGAAATAGAAAATGAAAGTTTAGATGTTATTACACTTTGGCATGTTTTCGAACACATCGAAAATCAGAGTGAAATACTCTCTTTATTTTATCAAAAATTAAAAACCAACGGATATTTGATTATTGCAGTTCCCAATCATACTTCGTATGACGGAAAATTTTACAAGGAATTTTGGGCAGCTTATGATGTACCCCGTCATATTTTTCATTTCTCAAAAAACGGAATGAAAAAATTATTTAACACAGAAAATTGGAAATTAGAAAAAATAAAACCACTCCTACTCGATTCTTATTATATTTCAATTTTGAGTGAAAAATATAAGAAAAATC
>ERZ650300.1289-NODE-1289-length-14356-cov-5.809104_pt1 | contig 14356 bp, 11 predicted proteins | sample MGYA00376236_ERZ650300 | MGnify/ENA primary metagenome ERZ650300 (study PRJEB26733, sample SAMN07839303) | wastewater metagenome | biome: urban; feature: wastewater treatment plant; material: waste water | place: USA: North Carolina | collected 2016-04-28 ... | reverse complement strand
AACCGCTCTGCGGTTTATATCAATTTTGATATCAGATTTCCCTTATGCTCATCAGTATCTCAAAGGTATAACTTAGATATTGGTATACTTAGCTACAACATAGTTTAGAGAGGCGTTGATAAATGAACGTACTAATTAGAAACATTCCTGAAGATCAGTTGTTACGAATTGATTACAATGCAAAAAAGAAAGGAGTTAGTCGTGAAGAATATCTTCGCCAACTAATAAAAGAAACTGCGGAGAAAGACATCCTAGTTGTCAAAGAAAATCAATATAGAGAAGTACTTGATAGGTTAATTACTGCTATCGAAGAAAATAATCAACTCATGGATATGTTAGCGACTCATTTTGGAATTGAAAGCTACTAAAACTATATTGGTCAAAAACATTGACCCTGTTCTACTTGCAAAGGTAGATAACTATGCAAGGTTAAAAAAATCAAATCGTTCACAGGTAATTCGTTCAATGCTTGATTTGCGATTTTCATTAACTGAAGGGAGTTTGTATGATAGTCAATTGACCTTTGAACAAATAGCCAAATACTCATCTCTACAACTTAAAAGGAACGAAATGATTTTAAACAAAATATTGGAGGTAATCAATGAAAAATGACTTAACAATTATTCGTCTTAATCCTGAAAAACATTCGAAAGAAATTGAAATGTTCAACAGGTTCCGCCAAAATAATCTATTAGATAATGCCAATCTACCCATCGTGTTTGGACATCTTCTAAAAGATTATGAACGTCTTTTGAAGTTTGAGTCTGATTTTAAAAATGATTTAATTGGCGCAAAATTATCTGCACGTGAAGCCCAGAAACAAGGGTACATGATATTAACTGTTCTCAATACTTTTCTCTATGAGAATGAATTTGGATTAAGTACACCACTGTTTTTGAATGATAAAAAAACAGATATGCTTAGGACCATTGAACAGAATTACGATAACTTTTTAAAGGAAATTCAAATCAAGGCAGCCAATCAAAAATTAGCTCGACAAAATCAATCTCTCAATCCAAATCCAACTCATACTGATGAAGGTTTTGGTTCATTTTCGAATGATTTATTTATGTAGTCATTTAAATTTCAATAGTAGAATGGAGATAATATGGCTCATGAAATTGTCGCTGGGGTCATTTCAAAACATGCCTTTGTTTCCCCTACGTCTTTAAAGTTTTCAGGATATATTGCTTACATGTCTCGTTCAGAGGCAGTACGGACTGAAAGTTATGCCTCACATAACTTTGCTTTTGATGATATGGACTACGATGGGTATAACAATTACATGAGTAACCCAGAAAAATCATCTGGCTTATTCTCAAAAGATGGAAACTTTTTAACCAAGTCACAAGTTAAAAATTTGCAAAAACAGTTTGCTGTCGCACAAAATAATGAGTCAAACATGTGGCAAGTAGTATTCTCTTTTGACAATGCTTGGCTCGAAAAACATAACGTCTATAAACGAAATTCAAATCGCTTGCAGGAACAAGTCATCATGAATGCAACTCGTAACGCAATGGCTGACTTGCTTAAAAGTGAAGGATTACTAAATAGCGCTGTGTGGAGTGGTGCAATACACTACAATACAGACAATATTCATGTTCACGTTGCTTTTGTTGAGCCTGAACCCACTCGTGAGCTAATGATGTATAAAGGCACGCTTCAGCGACGAGGGAAACTCAAATACAGCAATATTGAACGTGCTAAAAGTCGTATAGCAAACTCGATTAGCGATAGAACTTTGGACTTTCAAAAAATTGATGAGCTGGTTCGTCAAAAGATTGGAAGTAATGAGATAGCCTATCAAGACTTAGACGAAAAAAGATTAACAGAGCGCTACATCAAAATCTTTTCTTTATTGCCTCACGATCGCAGGCTTTGGAAATATAATAATAATGCAATGTCGAAAATTCGACCTGAGCTTGATTTATTTATAGAAGATTTTATCCAAACGTATCGTCAAGATGAGTTCAGTGAATTGAATGGCTTACTTGATAAGCAAGTTGCATTTAATCGTGAAACGTATGGTCAAAAGAGTCGTTTTGATGATTACAAGACAAATAAAATTCATGATTTATATAGCAATATTGGTAACACGATTTTAAAAGAAATGAGTTCAGAAGTTTCTCAGGGTCATGCCACTAAATTAGTAGAGCAGGGCTTTTCTTTTAAACCACAACGCTTGAGGTCGCCAAATGTTAACACAATCAACACAAGTAAGATTAAGCATATGTTTGATAAGGAATATAAGAGTTTACGAGAGTATCTCAATTTAAGAGCATATGAAAAATTACAACGGCTTGTCAAAGAAAATGATGAGTACGAACTATAATAAGGAGTAATGAAATGGCCAAAAAGGAAAAAAATGCCAAAAGAAATATAGTATTCATTTTTGAATTGAGCGTAATAATTGCGTTCTTTTTATTTCTATTGACTGGTGGGCTTAATGGTATTGGTAAGCAATTAGGTGCCTTTTTTAACAGCCAACAATCTACCATAAAGTCAATAGATAAGGTAAATCAATCAAAGTCAAGTGATGAAAGTAAAGCTGAAAAAGATACGACAGTTTTACAGCTATTACCTTTTCAAAATCAAAGACAACTGGCAATGGCTCCTCTGGACCACTTGGGACGTGCTACATTAAGCCATATTCAATTACGTGGTTCTGATCAACCTACAGAAAAAAGAGAGCCTAGATTAAATTATAATCCTAGTGGTTGGCATAATTATAATTTTGTCACATCAACTGGTAAAAAAGCTTGGCTAAATAATCGAACGCATCTTGTCGGCTATCAATTTTCAGGATTGAATGATCAAGCAGAAAATCTTGTGACAGCAACTAGTTACCTGAATAAAGGAACAGTTGAAGCAGGGATGGATGACAGCAATCCTAAGGGCATGCTTTATTATGAAAATCGGTTGGCGGACTGGCTACATAACCACCCAAACTATTATCTTGATTACGCAGTCAAGGTAAGCTATCGTCAAGATGATTTAGTACCTTATGAATTGACTCTACAGTATGTTGGACTTGATAGCGATGGAAAAGAGCTACAAATAAAGCTAGGAGGACGTGAGACATACATCAGCAATGTCACAAAAGTTACACTCAATAACACCAGTCCTAATGCAACTATTGATTATACAACTGGCACAGCGACCCAAAAATAGAAAGGCTTAAAATGGTTAAAACATATTATACAGATGAACAAATTGAAACTGCGCAAAGCAAATCAATCTTGGACGTTGCACACGCTTTGGGTTATGATTACAAACCTGTTGGCCAACAAGGCCATATGCGTATTTCAAACGTTGAAAGTTTGAGACATCTTGAATTACGTCCAGAAAGCAACACTTTCGCATGGTACAATCAAGATAAAAAGGGCAACGTCATTCAACTCTATAGAGAACTGACTGGCTCTACTTTTCCTGAAGCAATGGCCTACTTACTTGAAAATGAGTTCTCAGTAAGTTCCTATGTTCCTATTGAAAAAATGCCTTATCACAATCCATACAACTTTTCTGAAACGTATACTAAAGCCTATCATTATCTGGTCAATGAACGTAAACTTGATTTTGAAATTATTGACTTACTTTGTCGTAAAAATTACATCCGTCAAGAAACGGAACATGATAACGCTGTATTTCAGTGGGTTAAATTTGGTAGCGTTGTTGGGTCAAATATCAAGAGTACTAACCCAAATTCATCGTTTAAAATTATATCCTCTAACTCTGAAAGTAATTTCGGTTTTAACATTATGATTGGCGAGCCTAGTCAAGTTAAGGATATTTATTTCTTTGAGGCAGCAGTTGATGCTTTGTCTTACTGGTCCTTCAACAAAGATACAATTCGTGACACAATGCTAGTCGATCTCGAAGGGGTTAAAGTGGAAAGTTTTATCAATTTTCAACAGTACGCTCAAAATCTTGGAGTTCGATTACCCGACCCTAGCCACCTACATATTTGTGTTGATAGAGATAAGGTTGGACAAGATTTTTACAATAAGGTAAACATATATGTGGATGAAGCAACTGGAGAAAGTCTAATTAGTGATGATCGAGTGCCGTTAGAGTCTGGCGCAAAGGACTGGAATGAGTATTTACAACAAACTTATGAACCAGACTATCTTGCTGTTAATAAGAAGGGGTCCGAATTGGACTCTGCTCGAATTAGAAAACGTACCAACGGAACTTATCTACTCGAAACATATCGGGCCAATAATCTTTTTCAAATGATTGATTGCAATGATTTAGAACAGCTTGAGAAAGCTGTTGAAGATTATGATATGACACGTATTCCACACAACGATTTGAAAAAATTCAACTTAATCCCAGATGAAAAAGGTAATAAGCTAACCAAAGAAGATGATGAACTTGAGGCATAAAAGTGTCGCCAAAATTTAAACCAGGAATCCAGCTGCAGCGGTTGAAATGTGGCGACATTTTGAATGTGTCGCCACGTTTCAGGCCCAGCCAACGATCGACGTGCTGAATTTTTGGCGACATAAATAAAAGGAGATAATAACTACAATGATGAACAATACTAACTTAATTGGCAGACCGACTAAAGACCCTATCTTGAAAAATGTTAATGGCAACACTGTCACGAGTTTTACGCTTGCTGTAAAGCGAAAAAACAAGGATAAAGATGGTAACCATCAAAGTGATTTCATTCAAATTGTGATTTGGGGAAAAACAGCGGAAAATTTTTGTAAGTGGGCTAGAAAGGGGACTTTAGTTTCAATTGAAGGGTCAATTCGAACAAGGTATTATGATAGTGATCAAAAACAGCGAGTCTATGTAACTGAAGTACTTGCAGATAGTTTTGCGATTTTGGAAAAGAAAAAAGAAACACCTGATCCTTTAAATACTCCTATCTATGACCCTTTTAATATCCCACCTATTCCACCAGATGATTATACTATGTAAATTAAACACATACCCATAATGTAGAAAGGAAAATATGTCCCAACAAAATAAAATAATCAAAGAAATTTTCAATCAAACAGCCCAAAGAATTGTCAGTTCCTCAAAGGAACTTTACCAATTCTTGCTTCAAAATAGGTATATGTATGAGTTACCAATCACAAAAATAATTGAAATTTATGGCCAAAATCAAAACGTCACTAGACTGAAAACATTCAACGAGTGGCAGGCGCTCGGAGCCAAAGTTATTAAAGGTCAAACTGGCATTCCAACATTGAATGAACCAGACAATCCTTTTAGTAAAAGGACTACCTACTTTGATATTACACAGGTCGTCCATTCTAATCTAAAAATTGATAATCTAACCTTATCTGAAGTACAAATTCGTAAGTTTTTACAACTTGCGAATTTTTCTATTTCCGAAAATAATGATGCGACTAAAGAATTTGATCACTATATTTCTGAGACATCAAATAAGGGCTTGGCCTCCTTTGGTTTTCTATCTGCTGAAGAAAAGATTGTTGTTCCTTTAATTGCACAATTTTCCCTCAAAACAGCCTTTAATTTATCGACTGAAGAGGAGGATGTCTCTCTCGTTCAAGATATTCAAGATTATTTTGAAGAACAGCCTAATCTTAGGCCACTTGAAATCATTAAGATTGCAAATAACCTCTCTAAAAGTATCGTTGTCAGCATTAAGAATAATTATGAAACATTGCAAAAAGCACAGAAAATCGAGGACGAACGTCTTGCACAATTGGAACAAGCCTTTAATCAAGAATTTATTGACAAAACTATCCCTGAAGATATCTTCCCAAGTAGCCTAGAAGTTTCTGAAACACAACAAGATAAAAGTCCTATCGTGTATAGTGGTCCCATGGTGGATACACTCAAACGCATTGATGAAAATGCTCGTTATTCTGATCCCAATGTCAACACGACTGTAAAGGCGACGTTATTAAGTACTCGGTTACGAACTGGTACAAATAAAATATATCAGTTTTTTGAACATGAATACTCAAAAGACAATCGTGCTGATTTTTTAAAAGAGGTATTAGGTGTAGGTGGCGAAACTAATAATGGCGTTGTTAATTATCATTATGATGATAAAGGGCTTACCGTTAGAGCCTATACAGAGGACCATTATCTAGTTCGGTGGGATGATGTTGCTTTCTGGGTAGATGATTTGATTTCAGAGGGGCTGTTTTTGGACTCAGATGAGAAAAAGCTCTATCAAGAATGGGAACTAAAGAATAAATGGCTTGATGAAGCCAACAGCGATGTTGGCTCGCAACAAAAAAACCTACTGTTACAACAAATTGAACACTATTCAGAGGAGCAGTCATTTCTTCCTAAAGTTGAAGTAGAAATGACAGAACCTAAGCCTGCGTTCGATGAAATTTCATTATTTGATTTTGACACTGAAAGCTCTGATAACTCATTCCCTGAAAACGGTCATTTCTTCATTGAAGATAATGAAACAAATGAAGAGATGGGGCTAACAAGTTTTGCTAATACAGAAATCACGCCTGATGTTTTGATTGGCCTTCAAGAACTTGATGAAAAGTTTTACTCAATCTCTGGATACTACAAATTTTTCATTGAAGATACGGATAATTATTCTATTCGTCTCGACATTGGAGATGGTGTTGAGAGTAATCAGGGAGTCTACCGAGAAATTTTACAGACGTTTAGTGAGGCTGAAGTTGCTAAATTTAATCAATTAAAAGAACAAGCACTTTCTACTCCTGAGTCTAACAAAAGTTCAGAACTTGACTCTAATGAATCATATCATTCTTTGAATAATATGGTTGCCATTTCTGAATATGGAAAAACGATGACTGATTTAGATGAGAAAGAACAAATTTCCGTTCAAAACGCTGTTAGGTCATATCTTGACGAAGAGGCTTACAATGCCTTTAATAAACGTACTTTCTCTGAGTTAACTCATAGTGAGAAAGGAGCCATCGTCAATGCTTATGTAGACCAAATTGAAACACTGGCTAAAGAAAAAGGCATTTATATGACTGACATGGATAATGATGCCTCTGGAAATGTCAATGAACCCGCAGAAAAGGAACAATCTTATTCGGACCAACCAACACCACCTCACGCTGTTTTTCATTTCCCACAAGATTTGACAGACTTTTATCCCAATACACCGACCCAAAAGGTCAATGCTAACATCGAAGCTATTCAACTTGTGAAAAAATTGCAAAAAGAAAATAGGCAAGCCACATCAACGGAACAACGCATACTTGCTAAGTACGTTGGTTGGGGTGGTTTGGCCAATACCTTCTTTGATGAGAATTTAAAACGCTATGAGGGGCAACGTCAGACACTTAAAAGTCTAGTAACACCTAATGAATATGCTGAGATGAGACAATCAAGTCTGACAGCCTATTATACTGACCCGGAAATCATTAGAAGTATCTATCGTCATCTTGAAAAACAAGGTTTTAAGGGCGGCCGCATTCTGGACCCTGCTATGGGAACTGGTAATTTCTTTAGTGCGATGCCTGCTGACCTACGTGATAATAGCCAACTTTATGGTGTCGAGTTAGATAGTCTGTCTGGAGCAATTGCTAAACAGCTACACCCTGATACTGATGTTAAAGTACAGGGATTTGAAACAACTGCATACAACGATAAATCATTTGACTTGGTTATCGGTAATGTGCCATTTGCGGACTTTAGTATCATGGACGATAAATATGGTAAACCTTATGCAATTCATGACTATTTCTTTAAAAAGTCTATGGATTTGGTTCGTGATGGTGGTGTGGTTGCATTTATCACTAGCACATGGACGATGAACAAAAAATCCACTCAGTTCAGAAATGAATTAAATGGCATTGCCTCATTTGTCGGGGGTGTTCGTCTCCCCAATGATGCTTTTAAACATATTGCAGGGACGGATGTTGCTACAGATATTTTATTTTTCAAGAAAGGCGAATATGCACACACTATTGACAATTGGATTGATACTGCACCAATCCCTAATCCTAGTGGTGGTGTATTAGAAGGAGTCGTGTCAAATGACTATTTCACAGACTTGGATAAAGTCGCTGGCCATTATATAACTAAAAACTTCCACGGGAAGACGCTCTCTGTTGCTCCTTTTGATAAACCTCTTATCGAGCAAGTCGATAAGATATTAGATAATCAATCATTTACATTTGATAGTGATCTATCTTCTTATGGTGTTAGTGTCGAGAAAGAGACCAGCAGCTCTCAGTTTGATATGGCAACACTTCCTGAAGAAGTGCTTAATCTTGAACCACAATCACACATTATTGTAGATAAGAAAATCTATTTCAATGATGGCATAGATGGCATTGTCGAGAAAAATAAAGACTGGTTTGATCAAGGCTATATTCAAAAGCGTGATAAGGATGATATTCTAAAATTTAAAGCCAATGGTCAACCACTCATGTGGTGGTCCCGTACACAATGGACTAAAACAACAATGGCACGTCTAACTGCGATGGTCGAAATATCTCAGTTGGTTCAAGATATCATTAGCTATCAACACGAACATTCTGACTTGGGACAAGAGGACCCTGACTTTTCAATACTTCTTGATAAACTCAATTCAAAATATGATGAGTTCACTACAAACAAAGCACTTCAAGGGAAATATGGCAATCCTCTTAACCGAAAAGAGAATGCACAACTCTTTGAAGATGATGTTAATTACTACTCTGTTTTGGCCATAGAAGATGAATATCGAGATGATAAGGGAAATATCACTTACAAAAAATCTGATTTCTTCTACAAAAAAACAATCTCTGCCAAACAAGAAATTGTTGTGTCTACTCCAGTTGATGCTTTAAATGCCTCAATCAATAAGTATGGTGCTATCAACTTTACCTACATGAGCGAGCTCTTACCTTTATCAAAGGAAGAATACATTAATGAGCTAAAAGATGCGATATTCTATAACCCAACGTCTCAAAAGTATGAGCAATCTGATGAATATTTGAGTGGTCATGTTACAACAAAAATGGAACAGCTTGACATTGCTAAAGCCAATCATGATATTTCAAACGATGTCTATGAGACTAACAAGAAGGCCTTAGAGGAGGTACTCCCTGAACCTCTTTCAATAACAGAAATCGACTATAAAATTGGTAGTCGCTTTATCTCCACAGAGATCTATCAAAAATTTCTTTCTGAAAAGGTATTCGGTCGCACTTATGACCCTGATGGCATTACAGACTCTATTTGGAGTAGTAAAAGCATCTTAATTGAGTATAATACCACTCTTTCTAAATACATTATTTCAGACCCAACGTTATTCAATGGCAAACGAATTAATCGAGGGCTTTATCCTGATTTAATTATTGATAAGCAGACAAGGACCCATAATCCTGTTCATATTTTCAATGATATGTTAAACCTACGTAAAACAAAGGTTGAATATATGGGAGAAGATGATAAGCGTCATGTTGATCCACAATTAACTGCAGTTGCTGAAAGTAAACAAAAATTACTGGCTTTAGAGTTTGAAAACTTTGTACTAGAAAACGATGAAATCCGAAAAGAAATCACGGATGTCTATAATCGAAATTATAATTCAACTGTCATTAGGTCATACAATGGCGAAAATCTCACATTTGACGGCTTAACTCGAGATATTGCTTTAAGACCACATCAAAAAGATGCCGTGTCTCGTGTTGTTCAATCTCAACGTGCTTTATTTGCTCATGTCGTTGGCTCTGGTAAGACCTTATCTATGATAGCAAGTGGTATGAAGCTAAAAGAGCTTGGGATAGCTAAAAAGCCCTTGTATGTCGTCCCTAAAAGCATATTGAAACAGTTTGCAAGTGATGTCAAAAAATTCTATCCTGATAGAAAAATATTAGCACCTAGCCCACGTGATTTTGAAAAAGAGCGACGTCGTAAATTAGTCGCTCGTATTGGCGCAGGCGATTATGATGCTGTTATTCTGTCACACGAACAGTTTGGTAAGATCCCCCTTACAAAAGAACGTGAAGAAGAGTACTTAAGTGAAGAATTAGCAATCATTCAGTCAGCCATCCTTAAAGCTAAGGCAGAAAATGGGAAAAGTCCTTCTGTTAAACAAATGGTGGCCTTGGAAAAAAGTCTTAAGAAAAAACTAGACGACTTAAAAACCGCTAAAGATGATGGTGTTATTTTTGAAAATTTAGGTGTTGATTTCATATTTGTGGATGAAGCCCATAATTTTAAAAATTTATCTTATCGAACAGAATTATCAGATGTCAAAGGTGTCAATATGACAGCCAGTCAAAAAGCAAGCGACTTACTATTAAAAGCTAAATACATTCAAGAAAAGAATGAAAAGGGCGGGGGTCTTGTCTTTGCGACAGGTACCCCAGTAAGTAATTCAATGGCTGAAATGTACACCATGATGCGGTTCTTGGAACCTGATTACCTTATTGAAAATAATATTCGAAGTTTTGATGAATGGGCAGCAATGTTTGCTCATATTGAAACAAACATGGAAGTTGACCAAACTGGCCAAAAATGGAAACAGGTCACTCGATTTAGTAAATTTAATAACTTACCAGAATTGATGAAATTGTATCAAAATGTTGCGGATATTCAGACTGCAGATATGCTTGATTTACCTACTCCCGAAGTAGCCAATGATGGTAAGCCTTTTGTCATCGTAAGTGACCCTTCAGAGGCACAACAGCTCTATATGGATGAACTGATTAAACGTAGTGACGCTGTTGCATCAGGTAGTGTAGATCCAACTGAAGATAACATGCTTAGAATTACAACTCATGCTAGATTAATGGCAACTGACATGCGTTTAATCGACCCTGCATTCTCTTCTGCAGATAGTCAAAAAGCACAACAAGTAGCAGAAAATGTCTTTAAAGTTTGGCAAGAAAATCAAGAAAGCAAAGCTACTCAAATGATTTTTTCTGATATTGGTACACCAAAAACTCAAAGAAAAGGCAAAGATACGTCTATCGAGTCTGCAGATGAACTTGATTACAATTTCAATGTTTATCAAGATATAAAAGCTAAATTGATTAGTATGGGTATCCCTGCTAACGAGATTGCTTTCGTTCATGATGCAGGGACGGATATTCAAAAAGAGGCCCTATTTGAAAAAGTCAGATCAGGCGATACCAGGATACTATTTGCTTCAACACAAAAAGGGGGGACTGGGGTTAATGTTCAAGATAAGCTAATAGCTGTCCACCACGTTGACGTCCCTTGGCGACCAAGTGATATTGAGCAACGAAATGGACGGATTATCCGACAGGGTAATACAAATTCCGAGGTTCAAATTTATAACTATGTCACAAAAGGAACATTTGATACTTTCATGTGGCAAATTCAAGAGCAGAAATTGAAATATATCACGCAAGTTATGAGTGGTAAATCTGCTAGTCGATCAATGGATGAAATGGATGATTTAGTCCTTACTGCTAGTGAAATTAAAGCTGTAGCAACTAATAACCCTTATATCAAAGAAAAGATGGAGTTAGAAAACACGCTAGCAAATCTGACTATCAGTCGAAATTACTTTATCAAATCACTTGAAAAAAATGATAAGGAAATAAAACGTTTAGAAACAAGTATTCCTCAGACTGAACGACACTTAGAACGACTTACTGCAGATAAAATAACTGCAGAAAGATATGCTAAACAGAATGCGGAACTGCAACAAGCATATGAACTTGCTTTAAATGATTATCATGTCAGAAAAGGCAATGGCGAAGAAAACCTCATTAAGCCAATAGAGCCACCTTTTGAAATAACCCTCGAAGGGCATGGTCTGATTACCAATAAAACTGAAGCTGGGGAGATTATCAATACTATCGTCCATAATGCTTATAGTGATGAAAGTCATGACTATACAATTGGGAACTATAAAGGTTTTGAACTGAAGGGTAGAACTAAAACAACTCAGTACTCATTGCATTCTGAGGATACTATCTATCTTGTTGGCGAAACAACACATCCCTTAGAAGTGAACGTTTCAAGCCCTATCGGGACTGTTACACGTATCAATAATTTAGTAACAGGTAAAATTATTAGGCAGCCAGAGGTAACGCAAGCGAACTTAGATACAGATAAAGAGACTCTTGATAAACTCAAACTTTCAAAGGATAGCAAATTTGATAAAGAAGACGAGTTTAGACAGCTTACTTTAAGACTAGATGAAGTCAACCAAAAAATTGAAGAAAGTCTATCACAGAAAAATTCAAATGATATAATAACTGTTGATCATGAGTTTGAAGATGATTATGACCTATAAAAAGACACTCAGGAAACTGAGTGCTTTTTTTTTTGCATTCAATCACAAAAAACGTTGACAACTTTCAATTATTATGTAAAAATAGATTTATAGATAAATAGATTATAAAAGTAGAAATGAAAGCAGGTAAAACAAATGGCATATGGAGATTTTTGGAAAGTAGTTACTCAAAAGGATTATGATCGTATTCAAGAATGGATAAGTGATCATGACTTTGAAGAAATCGATACTGAAAGCGTCGATGTCGCATATCTTTTGTTCAAAGATAAATACGGTAAAGAAATTCAATTAGTTGAATGGGTTGAGTCTGAACCTAAGATTGATGAGGAAACTGGAGAAGAGTATTATGATGAGCCTGATACTTATCGCTACACTGACTCAGATAATGAGGGGACTACAATCGAGTATTATGTTGCGGAAAATGAAAAGGTTCGGAACATTGCCAATGATATGGCCCAAAACCATTGGCATTATGCCTCTGATCTAATTCCTCCATATTCGGACGTCTCACTCGGGGACTATACAAGTCAGTTGGCCCAAGCAGGTTATACTGATTACTAAAATTAGTTAAAGAAGGAGAAATAATGGAAATTATAGCAATGTTAATCATTATAGGTAGCATCTTTTCGATTTTGATTTCTTTATTCAAGATAGCTATTTACCTCTTACCTTTTGTTTTAGGGATAGCACTCTTTATATGGATCAATGCTAATATTTGGACTATCATCGGGTATGTAGCCATGTTCATGGTTTTTATTCACGTCATGAGCAAGAAACAGGAGGATCATGGATAATAAACTAGAGTTCAGTCAAAGTAAATCGAAAAATGGTATTGATTATCACAATAATAACAACGTAACCAAAACTATTCGTGTAAAGACAGCGGACTGGAAAGGTTTCTCTACTTTATCTATCTTTGAAAATAAAACTAGGTCAGATATGTTTGGTATACTATTATCTACTTATTTGGAGCAAACAGAAGGTTTATCAGAAGAACAGCGGACATTGATTTTTAGTGAAATCGAAAACATAAAGTAAAGGATGGGTCAAACATGTCCGATAACCTTTTAAGGAAAATAAAAAATCTACTTGACCTTGCCAACGATGCAGATGATGAAGAGTCTATGACTGCATTAGCTAAAGCTCAAGAGTTGATGATGCTTTATAACGTATCTGAAGATGATGTCTTTCAACAAAATCAATCATACTCAGAAGGAATTGTTTTAGATAGAATCATATATTCTGGCCGACCCCATAAATGGCTTTACCGTTTAGCAAGTGTTATTTCTGACAACTTCAGGGTTAAGTTTTATTATGAGTCAGGAACAGAAATAAACTTACGATTCATAGGGTTAGAATCTGATTTGAAGATTGCTGAAGTAACTTTTCAATATGCTAAGGCTAGTATTTCATATCTTTCTAAAAAATATTTGCAACAATCAGAAGTCAAACGTAAATGGAAGCGTAAATGGGGACTGAAACAAGACTATATTGAGGGCTACTTGACAGGTCTTTTTAAAACATTTGAAAAACAGGTCTTAACCAATGGCTATGAAGTATCCTTACAATTGCCAAATGTAGTGACTGTTCAAATTGAGGAACTAGGATTAATCAAAAATAGCAAAAATTTATTACATGAAATTACTGATAATGGAGCATTTTTTGATGGATATAGAGAAGGTCTCAAATTTAATAACCACGATCAAATTGAGAATATGTAAGAGTATTTGTCGCCAAAATTTAAACTAGGAATCAGCCTGCAGGTTTGGAAACATGGCGACATTTAAAAACTGTCGCCATGTTGTAGCTCCGACCACCGATCGACGTGCTAAATTTTTGGCGACAACAAGTTAATGCTTTGACAGCAATGGGATTTGTTGCTATAATTAGAGTATAAAAAAGAACGTGCGCTAACACGTTCCCAGTAGAACCGTTTAAGACGGTAGCAAGTGTTCAAAATAATTCGTCAACCTGCTAAAGTTGAAGACGAATTATTTTTTGTTTTTGTCGTTAAGTTTTAAGACTAACATTGCAAAAGCAATCATCAGGCTTAGCGCTTGAAAAACTGACATAATCCCTCTCTAAGAGGTCAACTAAAAATAATCTTCATAGCACCACCTCCAAATTTTATTGGTTTTAGGGCTACCGTCTTAACTTTTCTACAAG
>ERZ650300.1286-NODE-1286-length-14364-cov-26.298763_pt1 | contig 14364 bp, 12 predicted proteins | sample MGYA00376236_ERZ650300 | MGnify/ENA primary metagenome ERZ650300 (study PRJEB26733, sample SAMN07839303) | wastewater metagenome | biome: urban; feature: wastewater treatment plant; material: waste water | place: USA: North Carolina | collected 2016-04-28 ... | reverse complement strand
CCCGGATTCCGGCACTGAATAACGTATAGGGTTTACACACCTAGCCAGGATCGCTGCGCTGGGTTTTGTGAGCCACTCTTAATCCCGCACACGCGCCGCCCCAGGCGCCCATCAACCCACCTCACCACGCCGCAGCACATGCCCCAAGAGCGCGCGCAGCCGCGCCGGGCGCACCGGCTTGCCCAGCCAGGCCCAGCCGGCGGCTTCGGCTTCCTGGCGCACTTCGGCGCTGCGGTCGGCGGTGATCAGCGCGGCGGGGATGTTTTGCCCCAGGTGCTGGCAGATGCGGCGAATGGCCTCGCTGCCGGTGGCGCCGTCGTCCAGATGGTAGTCGGCCAGGATGGCGTCCGGGGTCAGGCCGTGGGCGTCCAGCAGGGTGAGCGCGGCCTCGGCGCTGCTGGCGGCCAGGGTTTGGTAATCCCAGTCTTCCAGCAGGGTGACCATGCCTTCCAGAATGGCCGGGTCGTTGTCGATCAGCAGCAATAAGGCGTCGCCGGTTTGCGCCGGGTGGTTGGCGCTGGGGGCGTCGTCGTGCGGGGCGTCAAACTGCACCGCCGCCGGGCGGCCATACGGAATATCAATGGCAAAGCACGAGCCCTGGCCGGGGATGGAGCGCACATACAGCCGGTGTTGCAGCGCGCGCGCCAGCCGGTGGACGATGGCCAGGCCCAGGCCCATGCCCTTGTTGCACATGCTGCTGTGCTCGGACAGGCGCACGAACTCGCCAAAGATGGTGGGCAATTTTTCTGGCTCGATGCCCGCGCCCTGATCCCACACCCCCACGCGCACGCCGCCGTCGATGCGTCGGCAGCCCAGCAGCAGGCTGCCATGGCGGGTGTAGCGGATGGCGTTGGACAAAAAGTTGCGCAGCACCCGGCCCAGCAACACCCAGTCGCTATGCACCACCGCCGCGCAGTTGTGCAGGCGCAGGCTCAGCCCGCGCGCCTCGGCCAGCGGGGCGAATTCGGTGGCCAGTTGGTCCAGCAGCGCCGCCACCGGAAAGTGGCGCATATCGGTTTCCACCGCGCCGGCGTCCAGCCGGGAGATTTCCAGCAGGGTGTTGATCAGGTCGTCCACCGCCTCCAGCGAGGCGCCGGCATTGTCGGCCAGGCGGGCGGCGTTGGGCGGCAGCGGTTGGCCGGCCAGCGAGGCCAAAAACAGCCGGGCGGCGTTCAGCGGTTGCAAAAGATCATGGCTGGCGGCGGCAAAAAAGCGGGTTTTGCTGCGCTGGGCTTCTTCGGCGGCGTGGATGGCCTCTTGCAGGCGGCTGTTGGCGTGGCTGAGCTCAATGGTGCGCTCGGCCACGCGCTGCTCGAGCTGTTCTTTGGAATGCTCCAGCGCGCGGGCGGCGCGGCGGATGTCGGTGATGTCCTGAATCAGGGCAAAAAAGCCCAGCACGCCGCCGTGGTCGGGGTCGAAGTGCGGAATAAACGTCGCCTTGGCGAATTCGATATTGCGCCGGGGGGCGGGCAGCTCCAGCTCAAACACCGAGGCGCGGCCTTCCAGCGCGCGCTCGACATAATGCCGGCGGCCGTCAAACAGGCGCGGGCCCAGCACTTCGCGCATGGGGCGGCCGTTGATTTCGCTGCGCGGGATGCCAAACCAGTCTTCGTAGCCCTGATTGGTGAAGCGGTAAATCTGCTGGTTGTCCACATAGGCAATCAGCGCCGGCAGGGCGTCGGTGATCAGGCGCATCTTGGCTTCGCTGTCGCGCAGCGCCTGCTCGGCGGCCTTGCGCTCGCTGATGTCGGTGTAGGTCATGGCAAAGCCGCCATTGGGCATCGGGTTGTATTGCACTTCCAGCGTGCGCCCGCGCGCGCCGGCCATTTCCAGCGCGCCAGACAAGGGGCAGCACAGCGTGCGCTCGCGCGGGCTGATGCGCTTGCCCACCGCCAGCGCCTGCGGCGACAAGCCCACCAGATCAGAAAAACGGTGATTCCACGCCAACAGCGCGCCATGGGCGTCGAACACGGCAATGCCCTGGCGGATGCTGTTGAGCGTGGCTTGCAGCAGCAGCGAATGCGCGGCCAGATCGCTTTCGCGCAGGCGCATTTCCTGGCGCTTGATGTCGGTGATGTCGGTGTAAATGCCCACCCGGCCGCCGTCGCCGGTGCGCCGCTCGCTGATGCGCTGCCAGGTGCCGTCGGCCATCGACAAAATCAGGCTGCCTTCGGGTTCGCGGTGGTAGGCGACGCGGCGTTGCAGCCAGCCAAACGGGTCGTCGCGCGCTTCCAGCACGCCGCCGTCGCTGACCACGGCGGCGACAAAATCCTCAAAATGCAGGCCGGGGCGGATCATGCCGCGCTGATTGGGAAACAAATCCAGAAAACGGCGATTGCAGCGCGCCAGGGTGTCGTCCGGCTGCCACAGGGCAAAGCCGTCGGCAATGGTGTCCACCGCCACATCCAGCCGGCCTTGCGCGGTTTCGGCGGCGCGCTTGGCCTGGGTCAGGGCAAAGTTGGCCGCTTCCAGCTCGGCCATGGCCTGCTCCAGCGCGCGGGTGCGCTCCTGAATGCGGTGCTCCAGCTCAACCGCCACCTGAAAAAAAGTAAACGAGTTGCCATTGTCGGCCAGGCCCTGCTCCACCCGGCGCATCAGCGCGGCGTTGATTTTTTTCAGTTTGGCGTTTTCCCGCTCCAGGGCGGCCAGACGCAGCGCGTCGCCGTTGACGTCGTTCATGCCGGAAGTCCGTATCCGATGGCAATGCCGGTAAAAGTCTGGTTGACATGCATGGCGTTGAATTGCTCGCCATAGGTGTTAAAGCCCACCACATGATTGGCGGCCAACAGGGCCGACAGCCGGGCGCGGGTGGCGCTGTCGTGCTCGGCCAGGGTGCGCAAAATACAGTCGCAGCCCAGCACAATCTGTAAGGGCCCCAGCCGTCGGCGCAGGCCATCAAAGGTGCGCGCCAGATTGCTGACCACGTCGTGGGCGCGGGTGCCCGACAGCACCAGGCCTTCGTCGATGGCGCAAAAAAAGCTCAGGCTCAGGTCCGGGTTCACCCGCTGAATCGAACGCACATAGGGCACGCCGCCCACCTGCAACACCAGGGGGTGCGCGGCAAACGCCTGCGGGGTGAGTTTTTCCGGGGCCAGGCCCAAGAGCCGGGCGTATTCGGCGGCGGCCGGCTCGGCGTTGATTTCGGTGACGATGCGCCGGTCGGCGTCGGCCTCGGTGACCACCACCCGCTCGCCGTAACCCGCCGCGTGCTCGGATTTGAACACCTCGAACGGATGCGGCGTGCTCACCAGCACCAGCGCGGCGGCGGCGCTGACAAACTGGCCGTCGATCAGCACGGCGGTGCGCTCAAAGCGCATATTGTCGCCGGCCGAGCCGCCAAACATCGGGATGTCGCCCAGCGCGCGCGACAGCCGGCTGGCCACTTGCTCTTCGCGCGCGGACAGGCCGTCGATCAACAGCAGGGCAAAGGTGCGCCGCTCAATCGGAAACGGCGAGCGCACGCCCAGTTGATGGCGCGCGCCCATGGCCACGCCCAGCGCGTCCGACAGGCTCATGCCGGCCAGATCGTCAATGCGCTGGGCCACCGCGCAAAAATCCGGCGCGGCAAAGCTCACCGCCGAAATCGAATGGTGTTGATAACCGCCAGGGCCAATTTCGCCGGCCGTGGTGCAGCCCACCACCAGGGTGTCGGCAAAGCGCCGGTTCAGCGCCGCCGCCAGCGCCTCGGGCGGGTAGTCGGGTGAGGCAAAGATCAGCACCAGGGTGCTGTCGGCTTGATCGAGCTGAGCGTGCAGCTCGTCCACAGCAGCGTCAACGTCGGCCAGGGTGGTGTGGCCGCGCCGCACGCGCGGGGCGAAGTTCATGATGGCGTGTCTCCTCGCGCCTGCCGCCCCCGATCGGGCGCCGGGGTGTCTGACAAACGGTCGGACCATTTTGCCCGCCCCCCCGACGAAAGTCGAATGGGCAGCGCCCTGGCTTTTGCCCACGCTGAATGTTTGTTGTTGGTTTGCACAGGAGCATCGCCATGCGCCGGTTTTCTCTGATTGCCTTGCTGGCCGTGGGCCTGGCTGGCTGCGCCCAGCTGGCCGCGCCCGAGCTGCCGCCGCCGCCCGCCGGCTACCGGCTGAGCCACTACCGCGCGCCCACCCCGGCCGAGCTGCCCGGCGCCCAGCGGGTGGACGCCCGCCAACTGGCCGCCCGGCTGCAAGCGGCGCCGCGCCCGCTGTTGATTGACGTGCTGCCCGCTGGCCGCTTGACCGACAGCGACGGCGTCAGCCACTGGCTGCCCAATGCGCCGCGCCGCAACCTGCCCGGCAGCGTGTGGCTGCCCAATGTCGGCCACGGCGAACCCGAGCCGGCCATGGCCGACTGGTTTGCCCGCGAGCTGGCGCGGCTGAGCGCCGGCAACCGCGACGCGCCGCTGGTGTTTTACTGCCTGCGCGATTGCTGGATGTCGTGGAACGCCGGCAAGCGCGCGCTGGCGCTGGGCTACCGCCAGGTGCTGTGGTTTGCCGACGGCAGCGACGGCTGGCAAGAAGCCGGCCTGCCGCTGGAGGACGCCGCGCCGCTGCCCTACACGCCGCCGCGTTGACCCGCGCCGCGCGGCGCTCATGCCCGCTGGCGCGGCCGGTAGCCGCGAATGGCCAGCGCCAGCAACACCGCCGCGCAGGCCAAGGTCACCAAGGCCGGCTCCAGCGCCAGCTGGCCATACAGGGCAAAGCGCAGGGTTTCCACCGCCGAGGAAAACGGATTCACCGCGCACACCCAGTACAGCCAGACGCTGGATTCCTGCATTTTCCACAGCGGGTACAGCGCGGTGGACAAAAAGAACACCGGGAACACCACAAAATTCATCACCCCGGCAAAGTTCTCGATCTGGTTCACCCACGACGAAATCAACATCCCCGCCGCGCCCAACAGCACGCCCGTGATCAACAGCGCCGGAAACACCCAGACAAAGCCCATCCACGGCAGATCCACGCCCCACAGCTGGGCAATCAGCAAAAAGCCATACACCTGCACCACCGACACCACCACCCCGGCCAGCAGCCGGCAGGTGAGCAGCCAGGACAGCCGGTGCGGGCTGGTCAGCAGCACGCGCATGCTGCCCATCTCGCGGTCGTAGACCAGCGACAGCGAATGCTGCATGCCGTTGAACAGCTGGATCATGCCGACCAGGCCGGGGGTGATGTACACGTCGTAGGTGATATAGGTTTCGTAGGGCGGAATAATCGACAAGCCCAGCGCGGCGCGAAAGCCCGAGGCAAACACGATCAGCCAGATCAGCGGGCGCACCAGCGCGCCAAAAAAACGCGAGCGCTGCTGCCAAAAGCGCAGCAATTCGCGCCAGACAATCGCGCCCAGCACGGTCAGGGCCACAGGCATGCGCTGTCCTCCTTGCCAGTCTGGCGGTCAAACCATTGCGCCAGCGAATCACATTCGGCCTGGGCGGTCAGCTCGCCGGCCACGCCGCTGGCCAGCAGCCGGCCCTGGTGCAACAGGGCGATATGGTCATCGGCGCGCACTTCGTCAATCAAATGGGTGGCCCACAGCACGGCCAGGCCTTCTTCCCGCGCCAGCCGGTGCACATGCTCGACCAAAAACCGCCGCGCCGGCATGTCCAGGCCGACGGTGGCTTCGTCCAGCAGCAACAGACGCGGGCGGTGCAGCAGGGCGCGGGCGATTTCCACCCGGCGGCGGTGGCCGCCATTGAGCAGGCGCACCCGCTCGCGCCGGCGCTCGCCCAGCGCCATGCGCTGCAATTCGGCGTCGATGCGCGCGCGCCGCTCGCTGCCGCGCAGGCCATGCAGCGCGGCAAAATACGCCAGGTTTTGCTCGACGGTGAGATCCAGGTCCAGCGTCGGCTGCTGAAACACCACGCCCAGCCCGGCCATGGCCGGGGCGGACAAGGGCTGGCCAAACAGCTCAATCGCCCCGCTCTGGCAGGCCAGCAGCCGGGTAAGCAAGCCGTACAGCGTGCTCTTGCCGGCGCCATTGGGCCCCAGCAACACGCGAAACTCGCCGGGCGCCACATTCAGGCTGACGCCATCCAGCGCCAGCCGCGCGCCGTAGCGGTGGCTGAGCCCGGCAATGCGCAAGGCCGGCGCGCTCATGGCTTGATCGCCACGCCCCACGGATAACGGCCAGTGGCAATCGACTTGACCACTTTCAGGTTATCCACATCAATCACCGACACATCATTGCTGATGCCATTGCTGACCCACAGCTGTTTTTCATCGCCGGTCAGCGCGGTGTGCCACACCCGGCGGCCGACCAGCAGGTATTTGATTGGCGCATAGGTTTTGGCGTCCACCACCGCCACATGGTTGGCCGGGCCCAGCGCCACAAAGGCATAGCGGCCGTCGCGGGTCAGGCGCATGCCCACCGGCTGGATGCGGTCTTTGGGGATGCCGGGAATGGCAAAGCGGATGGTGTGAATGCGCTTGCGGGTGGCCACATCAATCACCGACACGGTGCCGCCGACTTCCGAGCTGACCCACAGCAGCTTGCTGTCGTCAGTAAAGCGGGCGTAGCGCGGGCGCTGGTCCACCAGGGTGTTGTCCACCAGCTTGCGGGTGCGGGTGTCGATCCAGTGCACCATATTGGTGGTTTCCGAGGTGTTCACCGCCCAGCGGCCATCCGGGCTGACCGCCATGCCTTCCGGCTCGACGCCGACATCCACCTGGCCGGCCACCTTGCGGCTGGCGATGTCGATGATGGTCACCACATTGCTGTCTTCGTTGGCCACATACAACTGCTTGCCGTCCGGCGACAGGGCAAACTGCTCGGGGTCTTCGCCCGAGGGCAGGTTGTGAATCACCTTCAGCGTGGCCAGGTCCATCACCTGCACGGTGTTGTCGTCGCTGGCGCAGATATACAGCTGCGTGCCGTCTTTGGACAGGGTGATGCCGCGCGGGCGCTTGCCCACCGGCACGGTTTTCAGCACCTTCATGCTGGCGCTGTCGATCACCGACAGGGTGTTGTCTTTTTCATTGGACACATACACGGTGTCGGCCAGCGCCGGCAGGGCGGCAAGCAGGGCGGCGCAATAGGCCAGGCGGGGGAATACAGTCATCAATTGGCTCCAGTGCGTCAGGAAAAACACCCCACACGCGGTGGGAAAATCACCATCAAGGCTTGCACTTCACTTCCGGCGCATCAAAACCCAGCGTGTCCAGATCGCTGCTGGGGTGCAAAAACCCCTCTTGCGGCGACAGGCTGACCAAGGCGCGCGGCTGGGCAATCAGCATCGGCTGGCGCAATTCGCCGTTCCAGGCGCGATAGCTCAGGCTGCGGCCCTTGAACGCCGCCAGCTCGAATTCCGGGCTGCGGATATAGTCGCGCAACACCTTGGCGTCGCCCGACTGGGTGCGCGCGGCGGCCTCGCCCACGCTGCGCACCGCCGCCCAGCCGGCGTAATCCGCCGCCTGCATCGGCCGCTTGGCGTAGGCGCGGAAGCGGTTTTGCAGCTGCACCGCGCCCCATTGCTCGGCGCTGGGGTGCCAGCCAGCGGCCACCAGGCCCTGGGTGCCGGCCACCGGGCGCGGCAGCCAGGTGCGATACAGGAAATAATCGCCAAAGTCGCCGCGCTCGTCGGCGACAATCATCACATCGTGCTCGGCCACCTGGGTGAAGGTGGGCACTTCGGCCTGGGCGGTGCGGCGGGCGTCGTGGCTGTAGCGCCAGGCTTTTTCGCCAACAATCTGCCCGCCAAAGCGCTTGGCCGCGCGGCGCACCGCGGCGGCGTAGGCGGCGTCTTCCGGCTGCGGGCCGGTCACCAGAAACCATTTTTTCCAGCGCCGCGCCACCAGATACTGCGCCAGCGCGTCGGCCTGCATCGCCCGGCCGGGCAGGGTGTGCAGCAGATTGGGCCGGCAGCGGCTCTGGCGCAGCGCATCGTCGGCGGCGCCGGCGTTAAACCACAGCACGCCCTCCTGGCCCGGCTGCTTGAGCAGGGTTTCCAGCGTGGCGGCCGGCAGATTGGCCACCACCAGCCGCGCCTTGGTTTTGTTCAGCCGCGCCAGCCACTCGCTGGCCGGCGCGCCCACCGGCAGCTGAATGCTGTGCAGCTGAAAACGCTGCTGCAAGAATTTGCCGGTGGAGTCATTGTCGCGGATGCCCAGCTCCACCCCGGCGCGCCCCAGATCCGCCGGCGGCGGCTCCAGATTGGCCAGCGTGGCGACCGGCGGACGGGTTTCTTCCAGGTAGGCGATGTCCACCGTGGTCAAGGCCCAGGCGGACGAAGCCGCGCAACACAGCGCGGTCAGGGCAAGATGAAACGGTCGCAACAGCATGGGCGCGCTCGACAAATGGGGATGCTCTGATTGTGGCAGGCTGGGGATGGCTGTCTATTCGACTAAGGAGGGGGAGGGCAGCATGGCTTGCGCCGATAAATGACATGGTGTTTAAATCCAGCGCACCTTGCACCTCACGCGCGCCCAGCTTGCCCGCCCACGACTGACCTTAGCGACCGACTCACCATGATTATTTCTGCCCAAGCCGCCAATGCATTTATCCATGGTTATTCCCGCATCTTGCAGCAAATCCACGCTGAATCTGGCCAGCCACAGCCCACACAGGATATGCATATCTACCAGTTGCTGATCATGGCCCGAAACATCTATATGCACACCCCCAGCCTGCTGGATCAAGCCTTGGCCACCTTGCAAGCCACAGGACAACTGCCGCCTGAAGACGTGGTCGAGGCCGTGCGCCAGCTGCGCGTCTCCCAGTGGGCTTACCTGAAAGACACCCGCTATTACTCGGTGTTTATGCACCCCACCGAGCAAGCCGCGTATGCCGTACAAGGCCTGACAAATCGGCTGCGGGAGGTGATTGGCGGCACTGGCGCGCTGATTGAAGTCGGCATGACGTCTTATGCCGGCCACTACATCAGCGATAGCCTGATTGCCAAGGTGGTGTGGCTGGGCCCGCAGTACAAGCGCGAACTGAACCAAAAGCTGGCCCAGCTGCGCCAGGCCGGGCATTTTTACGCCCAGCCCGCCAGCCACTGACGCCCAGGCAGGCCAGAACATCCGCGACGGCCAGTGTCCATCCCACCAAAGTATCCCCCACCAAGGACGGATGGCCGCCGCAGGCGATTTGCCGGTAGAACGCCTCTTATAACAACATGCCCGACGCGCGCGCGTCGCACGCATACGCCGCGCCCAGCGCGGCGATGAGGAGAGAAACCGATGCATTCGTCCGCCCCGCCTGCGGCGCCGCCGCGCGCCGCGCTGCCCGAGCACCTGCAAGACGCCTGGCGCCGTTGCCAGCGCGCCGGTTTGCAGCCCGACAGCCCGCTGCCGGCGCAGCCAGACAGCGACAGCGCGCTCTACGCCCTGCGCCAGCGCCATCGCAGCTTGCTGCGCGCCGCCTCGCCGCTGATGGCGCGGCTGGCCCGCCAGCTGACCGACTGTGGCAGCGCGGTGCTGTTGTGCAACGCCGACGGCGTGGTGCTGCACCGGCTGGGGCCGCCGGCGTTTCTGGACGAATTGGCCCGGCTGGGCCTGCATGCTGGCGCCGACTGGCGGGAAAGCCGCTGTGGGGTAAACGCCATGGGCAGCGCGCTGGCCGCTGGCCGGGCGCTGACCGTGCACGGCCCGGAACATTATCTGCACGCCCTGCGCCAGCTGACCTGCGCCGCCGTGCCGCTGGCGCTGCCGGGCGGCGCGCGCGCTGGCGCGCTGGGCATTGTCGGCCCCTGTCGCCACCGCCAGCCGCACACCCTGGCGCTGGTGCAACTGGCGGCCAACGAAATCGAACTGCGGCTATTGGACGACACCCCCGGCGGCGCCTGGCTGTTGCAATTGCGCGACGACGACGAGCAAGACTGTCGGCTGGTGTTTGCCGACGACGGCCGCTGGCTGGCCGGCTGTGGCGAAGGCCGCGCGCGCTTTGCCGCGCTGGGCGCGCCAGACGACGCCCGGCATTTTGAGCAGCTGTTTGCCGCGCCCTTTGAATGGTGGACCCAACTGGCCCGCCGCGCGCCCGAGCGCCGCCAGCCGCTGCAAGACCAGCTGGCGCGCGACTGGCGCGGCTGTCTGCGCCCGCTGGCGGCCGGCGACGACGACGTGTTTGCCCCGCCGCCGCCCAGCCACGGCCTGCCGCGCCACCTGCTGGCGCTGACCGGCGGCGACGCCCGGCTGGACGCCGCCGCCCGCCGCGCGCTGCGCCTGGTGGGCAAGGACATTCCGCTGTTGATCGAAGGCGAAACCGGCACCGGCAAAGAAGTGTTCGCCCAGGCCTTTCACGCCAGCAGCCCGCGCCGCGACGGCCCGTTTGTGGCGGTCAACTGCGCCGCCATCCCGGAAGGCCTGATCGAATCCGAACTGTTTGGCTATGAAGACGGCGCCTTTACCGGCGCGCGGCGCAAGGGCCACGTTGGCCGCATTGCCCAGGCGCACGGCGGCACGCTGTTTCTGGATGAAATCGGCGATATGCCGCTCAGCCTGCAAGCCCACCTGCTGCGCGTGCTGCAAGAGCGCGAAGTCACCCCGCTGGGCGCCCAGCGCGCGCAAACCGTGGACATCGCCGTGGTGTGCGCCACCCACCGCGACCTGCGCCAGGCGGTGGCCGACGGGCGTTTTCGGGAAGATTTATATTACCGCCTGGCCGGCGTGCGCGTGCGCCTGCCGGCGCTGCGCGAACGCAGCGACCGCGCCGAACTGTGCCAGCGCCTCTTGCTGGAAGAAAACCACGGCGAAGCCGTGGCGCTCAGCCCGGCGCTTTGCCAATGGCTGGACGCCCACCCCTGGCCGGGCAATCTGCGCCAGCTGCGCAGCGTGCTGCGCTCGGCGCTGGCCAGCCGCGAACACCCGGACGACGCGCTGGACCTGCGCCACCTGGACGAAGACGCCCCCAGCCCACCGCGCCTGCACCTGGCCCCCAGCCCGGACGGCCGGCTGGCCGACATCGAACAACGCGCCATCCTGCACACCCTCAGCGCCTGCGCCGGCAATATGTCCGCCGCCGCCCGCCAGCTGGGCATCAGCCGGGCCACGCTGTACCGGCGGCTGCGCGGGGCGGCGGCGTAGGGCTCACCCACACCGCCAGCTTGCTTCACCGCCGTTTTACCCATACGCGGATAGCATCGCGCCCAGGCCGGAAAAACCCCGCATGACCATGTTGCGGGGTTTTATGTTCTGCACGAGCCTATCCGCACACCTCTAACGCCGGGTGAACACCGGCTGATGATTGCGCAGAAACTGATCCACCCCCAGCTCGCGCAAGCGCTCCAGCCAGGTTTCGGCGACGGTGCGGGAAATCCCCAGATCAATCGCCGCCTCGCGCAACAGCGCATACTCGGTGCGCAGCGTGGTGGGCATGATGCCGGGGTCGTCGGTGTTGACCAGCACCCGCATTGGCCCCCGGCGCAAGCCGTGGCGATTGTGCTCGCCGCCGGCCTGCAACACCGACTCATCCGGCGGCGACCAGCGGAAAATCGGGTGTTCGTGGTAGCCCTGCAAGCGGGCGATATACACATTGGAAGTGGGATTGGCCCACTACAGATAGAGGTGTTTGCCGAACATTTGAATACTGTGATTCAATCACGGCAAGCGGTTAAACATTAACGCTGTTGCACTTGGTGTTTGAGACTGCCATGGGAAAACTTCTGGGGTGCCCAGAAAGCTTAAGAATTAGGAAGCCTTACGTGCTACTTGAGCATTGGATGTCAGATTTTTTGTTAAGGCGTGGACTACAGGTGCCAGATCAGCGCCCCTTGTTCGCTTACAGGGCTTCACCGGAAGAGTATGAATCACTACGCCAGCTGTTGTGCAGCATCATTGCCGACCAGCAGCGCCATCCTCGTTATGTGTCGCATCCCGAGTGATCATATTCCCATTCGTAGCTGGCCACTCTTCTTGGCAAGAGAGCTGATGCGTGATCTGATTGAGACCTTGAAAGCGGAGCAATCAACATGAGTGAAGTCCACGCCCAGGCCCGAACCACCCCTCGCACGCGAGCGGAGATCAAGAACTCAACAGCATCGTTGCTTGAGTTGGCAAAACGCTACAACATCAGCGTGGCAACCGCACGCAAGTGGAAACAGCGCGACAGCCCGGAGGATTTATCCCATCGCCCGCACAAGCTCTGCACCACGCTGACTCCGGCACAAGAGGCGATTGCCGTGGCCGTGCGAAGCCTGACGCTACTGGGATTGGATGACCTGGTCGCTGTGGTGCGCGAATTCATCAATCCGGACGTCTCACGCTCTGGATTGGATCGCTGCCTGCGTCGCCATGGCGTGGCCAATTTGCGTCAACTACAAGCCCAGGCGCTGGCTGATGCCGGCCAGGTTGAGCCACAGGTCAAAACCTTCAAGGATTATGAACCTGGCTTCCTGCACATGGATATCAAGTACTTGCCGCGGATGCCTGACGAGAAACAGCGACGTTACCTGTTTGTAGCCATCGACCGCGCCACACGCTGGGTGTTCATGCATATCTATGCCGACCAAAGTGAGCAAAGCAGCGTGGACTTTTTAAACCGGCTGGAACGCGCGGCGCCGATGAAGATCGTCAAGTTGCTTACTGACAACGGCAGCCAGTTCACCGACCGCTTCACCAGCAAAAAGCGTGAGCCAACCGGATGCCACGACTTTGATGTCCGCTGTGGGGAGCTGGGCATTGAGCACCGCCTGTGTCCGCCGCGCCACCCACAGACAAACGGCATGGTTGAGCGCTTCAATGGCCGAATCAGTGAGGTGGTGAAACAGACCCGATTTGCTTCAGCAGCTGAGTTGGAGACAACGCTTGAGCGCTATGTGAAAACTTACAACCAGCTGATTCCACAGCGTGCGCTCAACCATCTTTCGCCTATTCAAGCGCTGAAGGAATGGCAGAAGAAAAAACCCAAATTGTTCAAAAAGCGCGTTTACAATCAGCCGGGACTTGACAGCTAGAGAGTTTGCCGCACAAAATGAAGCACTAGATCTTTGCACTATTCTATTAGAGCAAGGTGCTTTGGAAGAAGCAGCTAAAGGCTACGCTCAGGGAGTACGTGCACCCGTTTTCTATAGCAGCGGTAGCGAAGCTCCCAAAAACAATGCAGTAACCTCAAACGTCGATACACACAGTTATAAAGCAAGCGATGAGAAACTTAATTCGGTCTGGAAAAGCCTTAGCCCTGAAACCCGAAAACGATTGCTTCCTTCTCAAAGAGAATGGATAAAGCACAAATCCGGCTGCAATAATGAACAGAAATGTCTTACCGACATGACGAACAATCGCATTCGTGAACTGGAGTCTGAATATGGAAAATAATGCACTGACTTTGGTTTTAAAAAACGATTGGGTAGCTTCGTCTTCTGGTAATACCTATACCGGAAAATACACGGTTGGAAGGTTTCACCTGACAGATGCGTTCATCGTTGTGTATATGAAGCTGATACATGGAATTGAAATACCCGATTTATGGGTCAGTAGCAGTTTCACTAACATACCAGATACCGATACCCGTAGGGTTATGTATATGGAAGGCTGCGATATGTTATCGAAAGAAACAATGAACGAAATTCGTGCTGCGCTCGACAAAATTGACCCAAGTATTTTTATGTATGGCGAAGGCTGGACTGCCTCAGGATCACCACTTGCCGAGGAAAAAAGAGCTGTTAAGAAAAACGCAAAACTTCTTGAAGAAATTGCTGTGTTCAGTGATGATATTCGCGATGCATTGAAAGGAAGTTGGATGCATGCTGAGATACCTGGTTTTGTTTCGGGTATTGATAGTCTCGAAGAAAGCGTTAAGTTTGGAGTGGTCGGCGCTACCGAGCATCGACAGGTTGACTACAGCAAGCTTATTTATTCGAAGGAACCTTATGTGAATAATCCTACACAAATTATTAATTATGTTTCCTGTCATGATGATATGTGTCTGGTGGATAAGCTCAAAGAAGCAAAACCTACTGACGCTACTGACGATGAACTCATCCGGTTCAATAAGCTGGCGCAAACAATAGTGTTTACTTCGCAAGGCGTTCCGTTTATTTATGCAGGGGAAGAACTTTATCGTAACAAGAAAGGAGTACACAATACCTATCAGTCGCCCGACAGCATCAACCAGATAAACTGGGACAATAAAACCAAATACATTGATATTTTCAATTATTATCAGGGCTTGATTGCCCTGCGCAAAGCGCATCCGGCGTTCCGCATCCCGACGGCCGAAGGGCTGCGGTAGTGGCTCCGGTTCCTCGACACGGGCGGTTCGGGCGTGATTTCGGGCCGCTTTACGGTCCAGTCCGCCAACGATCTGGCTCTGTTGCTTCGCGCTGGCGCTTTGCCCGCGCCGATCAAGGTCATCGAAGAACGCACCGTCGGCCCCGGTCTTGGCACCGATTCGATCAATGCAGGCATGACCGCGTGCGTGATCGGTATGGGCGCTGTGATGATCTTTGTTCTT
>ERZ650300.1282-NODE-1282-length-14388-cov-8.798228_pt1 | contig 14388 bp, 17 predicted proteins | sample MGYA00376236_ERZ650300 | MGnify/ENA primary metagenome ERZ650300 (study PRJEB26733, sample SAMN07839303) | wastewater metagenome | biome: urban; feature: wastewater treatment plant; material: waste water | place: USA: North Carolina | collected 2016-04-28 ... | reverse complement strand
TTCTGGCTATTACCATTCCGTGTATAAAGCCTGTGCTTATGGTAGTAATAACACTGAGAACCATCTGGGTATTTTATATGTTTGCGGATGTATATCTGCTGACCAAAAAAGTAAATATACTGGGAGTATATCTATATGAAATGGCCTTTGCAAGAAATGATCTCGGTAAAGCGGCGGCAATTTCCATACTGCTCTTTGTAATAATATTCTCATTTATAATATTTATAAGAAAGAAGGTGGATATAAATGAACAGAAATAGTAAAACAGCGAGAAGAATAAATAAAATAGTGTTTTATGTATCACTGGTATTTATGCTTTTTATAATTTTATTTCCTTTTATAATTATGCTGTCTACATCTCTAAAAGGTGCGAAAGAAGCAATACAGTATCCGCCGACTATAATACCCAAAAATATAACATTTGAGCATTACAGGGATATATTTAACCCGAAAATATTTCCGTTTTTGAATTATTTTAAGAACAGTCTTTATGTGGCGGTATTTACAGCAATAATATCTGTAGCTGCAGGAATTTTCGGAGGATACAGCTTATCAAAGCTGAATTTTATGGGGAAAACAGTTATAAATGATAGCTTTTATACTGTCTATATGTTTTCGGGAATTCTTCTGGTAGTACCGCTGTTCAGAATAATGTCAAAGCTCGGGCTGCATGATACGAAGACAGCATTGATAATAACACTGGTGGTACAAACACTGCCGACATCAATTTATATGCTGAAAAGTTACTTTGATACAATACCTAAGGATCTGGAAGAAGCCGGAATGATAGACGGGCTGAACAGAATACAGGTCATTTTCAAAATAATAAACCATGAATTTTTAACTCGTTGATTTGTAGTTGTTTGTAAGGTAAAAAATTAGCTAAAGTGCCGTAAAATATAGGATTTTTAAACTGCTGTGCAAGTGAAAAATGATATTTTTTAGATTTATTTTTTTAAATCATTTGCTACTTTTTCGAGCTCCATATACCAGTCTTCTCCAAACCTTCTAATGAGTGCTTCTTTAACAAATTTATAGACCGGAACTTCTAATTCTTTCCCAAGTGAACAGGCATCGTCACAAATATCCCATTTGTCGTAATTGACGGCAGCGAAATCACTAAAATCTTTCACTCTTATAGGGTACAAATGGCAAGACACTGGTTTTTTCCAGTCAACTATTCCTTGGTTGTAGGCTTGTTCGATACCGCAAAGTGCTGTTACGCCATCAAAAATAACATAAGCACAATCTTTATTGTCGATTAATGGTGTTTCTAAATCGCCATCCGTTCCTTTTATCCAGGTGCCTTGGGTTTCTATTGCTTCGATTCCTTGTTTGCGTAAAAAAGGTTTTACTTTAGGATAGATGGTTTCAAGTATTTTAGTTTCCTCAAGACTTAAAGGTGCACCGGCATCACCGTCAACACAACAAGCGCCTTTGCAAGCAGATAAATTACATACAAATTCTTTTTCGAGTATATCTTCGGATACGATGGTTTTTCCTAATTGAAACATGGATATGTGCTACTTTTAATTTTGCTGCAAAGTTAGTCAATCTTGTGGAGTCTATTAAAGTTTGCAACTTCTTTAACGATTGTAATCAATAAAAAAGAGGAAAGGTTCAGCTATTAGGTTACTATTGATAACTATCAAATCTGGAGAAAATAAATGAACTTGGCTTATTTTTTTGCAAAAAAGTATTAAAAAACCTCGATTTATTGTGACAAACTATTAAAAATCTGCTCAATGTTTTACCTTTGCCAACAAAAAAAAGTATGTTAGAATTCAACTTAAGAGAAGTAGCAACTGTAGGAATGGTACTATTTGCAGTTATTGATATTGTGGGTTCGATTCCAATTATCATTAATCTTAGAGCCAAACACGGACATATTGAGTCTGAAAAAGCTTCACTTGTTGCGGGCTTAATAATGATTGTTTTTCTTTTTATTGGTAAAGAATTTTTGAGCCTAATTGGAATAGATGTTCACTCATTTGCTGTTGCGGGTTCATTTGTATTATTCTTTTTGGCATTAGAAATGATTCTTGGCATACATCTTTATAGAGATGAAGAAGCGAATTCTGCTTCTATTGTCCCGATTGCTTTTCCTTTAATTGCTGGTGCAGGAACGATGACGACATTGTTGTCTCTTCGTTCTCAATTTCATACTATCAACATTTTGATTGGAATTATTTTAAACATTATTTTGGTTTATATTGTTTTGAAATCTTCAGGTAAAATCGAAAAAATGTTGGGAAAAAACGGACTTGGCGTAGTGCGAAAAACTTTTGGCGTAGTGCTTTTAGCTATTGCTGTTAAATTATTTGCTGCTAATGTTAAAGGTTTGTTTGCCTAAAGTAAAATTTTATAAATTTACCCCCTTGAATAGTTTTAATGCCTTTTGATTGTGTCAAAAGTTACAAGGCATTAAAAAATTAATTGATGAATACCATGAAAATCTTTACTACTGTTTTAATTTTCTTAGCTGTTGCTTTAATCGTATTTAATGTTACTTTATTAGATTTTTCAGAACCCTTCACGGGCAATAGCGGTGTTGCGCTTATTGGAGTTGGAGCTTCATTTTGTGCGATTTTAATTCTTCTTATTTTTAGAATTTCTAAAAAGATTGAAGAAAAAATGAACGACAACGTATAGATGTTCGATGTTCTAATTATTGGAGGTGGTGTTTCTGGGATGTCTTGTGCTTTAGTATTAGGTTCAGCTCAAAAGAAACCTTTTATGTCAACTAAGAAAATTGGTATTTTCACTCATCAAAAATCCTCTTCTTTACAAGAAGCCTTGTTTAATAATGCTTATGGAATTCCACCTGGAACTTTAGGCAGTGAATTATTAAAGCAAAGCAACTTACATTTAGCAACTGTTTATCCGCACATTACTCAGATTCCTGAAGAAAAAGTATTGAAAATTGAGGGCAACTACCCTGAATTTAAAGTATTGACTAATAAGAATTCTTATACAACCCGAAATCTTGTTGTAGGTATCGGTTCTGCAAACACGTTTGCTATTGAAGGTTTGATGCACTATGTCGAGCCTCATAAAAAAGCATTGCCCGAAAAGCAACGCATACAATTGCGAAACACAGACCACAAAGTTGCGGAAGGGATTTATGTTATTGGTACACTAGCGGGTTGGAGAAGTCAATTGGCAATCGCGGCAGGAAGTGGTGCAGCAGTAGCAACTGATATTTTGACTTTGTGGAATGATAATATACCAACACACGCACACGATAGCATTCGTTAGTTGTACATTCTAAATGATAGATTGTCTCTTGGTTTAAAGAATATATAAAAAAGCATTCGTTTATGGCGAATGCTTTTTAGTTTAAGAATTTTTCTACCTATGACTTAGTATTTACCACTTTATAGGTTTTCCCATCGGCAACGCCTTCAATTACTTGAGTTAACGACGTTGGGTTTTGAACGCTTTTGTCAAAAGTTACCGTTGCTAATTTTTTATCAAAATCAACTGTTGCTTTCTCAACTCCTTCTGATTCTGCTAATTTTTTTTCGATGGTTTTTGCGCAACCTACTGCACAAGTCATTCCTTCAATTGCAAAACTTGCGGTTTGTACATTAGCAGCAGCAATTGGTTTTTTAACTGCTGGAGCTTCAGTAGTAGCGGCTTCTGGTTTAGCTGTTTCTGTTTCTTTTTTGCAACTTATCATAACGATACTTGCAATTGCAATAGCTATAATCGTTTTTTTACTATTCATTGGTATTGATTTAGATGAGTTTAAAATGTATTTTGGGTCAAAATTAATCAAAAAAACACCTAGATATTCCCAAAATAATTACAATTTTGAACCAAAATAAATTAGATGATGTCAAAACAAATCAAATGGGGTTATTTACTGCTTTTGTCGCTTATATGGGGTAGCTCTTTCATATTAATTAAAAAAGGATTGGTAGGCTTAACGGCTTTTCAGTTGGGGTCGTTGCGTATTATTTTTGCTGCACTTTTTTTGTTGGTGATTGGTTTTAGAAGTTTGGTGAAAATTCCGCATCATCAGTGGAAGTATATTGCTTTGACTTCTTTGTTTGGCACTTTTATTCCTGCGTATTTGTTTGCTATTGCGCAAACGCAAATAGATAGTTCCATAAGTTCTATTCTCAATTCCTTAACGCCTTTGAACACTTTGTTGATTGGAGTGCTTTTCTTTAGATTGGATTTTAGACGCAATCAAATTTTTGGAGTATTGATTGGTTTAGTGGGTAGTGCATTGTTGATTTGGAATGGCGCGGTGCATCATCCTAATCAAAATTATTATTATGCTTTTTTAGTGTTGATTGCTTCAATTTGCTATGCTACAAATGTCAATTTGATTAAAAAATATTTATCGGATTTGCCTCCGTTGAGTATTACAACGGGTAATTTTTTGGTTTTGCTTTTTCCAGCATTGGCGGTGTTATACAGTACTGATTTTTTCGCTATGACTTATGGGGCGGAAGTTCAAGAATCGGTGTTGTATATTTTGATTTTGGGAGTGTTGGGAACGGGAATTGCCAATATCATTTTCTTTAAACTCATTCAGATTTCGTCGCCTGTTTTTGCGACTTCGGTTACATATTTGATTCCAGTGGTAGCTTTCTTTTGGGGAATGTTAGACCAAGAGTTGTTAACGCCTGTGCAGCTTTTTGGCGCCTTTATTGTTTTGGTTGGGGTGTATTTATCGGCCAGAAAATAAGTGTTTTGTAACGGGTTTGCGTGAGGGATTACTTCACTATATGTTAATTTTCATAGGAGTTCAGTGAATTTCATTTGAAGCTAGTTACCAAAGTAACGCGTATAGCCCGACCGCAGTTGCCAAAAGAGGCGTATAGCCCGCTAGTCATATGCCTCTTTTGGTAAATGGGGTCACGCCCAAAATAGTATATAAGAAAAAAGACTGCCGATGAAAGCAGTCTTTTTGTTTTAATTTAAGTTGTGATTATTGAAAATCGGCATCGGTTACGCCTTCGTTGATTTTTATATCAGACATTTTGATGTCTAATTCAAAACCTACATTTTGGATGATGTTGAAAGGAACTTTTACGCCTTTTACGTCTCTGTAATCGCCATAATTGGTGGTTTGCGTCATACTTTGACCTCCTTGCTCTAGAACTTTTGATTCGGCTACTTTTAGACCTGTTGTGGTGTCGTAGAAATAAGTTGTTTTGCCGTCTTTGATTCCGTAAGCGTCTTTACCATTGATGGTTTCGATGCTAGAAAGGGTGATGTCTGCTTTTTTTAACAACGTTGTTTCAACAAATGTCGTTGCACTAGCTTTCATAGCATCTAAGTCTTTGCCAGTAAAATCTCTGCGTTGTCCTTGTTGAATGGCGTAGGCTCCTTTTTCGTTTACTACTTGTTTCATTAAGCTCATAGCTCCCATTGCTAATTCTACCATCATCTTTCCTTTGTTGTCAATTTTTGAAGTAAAGCTTAATGGAGAAGGTGCTTGTGGAATGGTCGTAGAACCCGTCATAGCAATTGTTTTTACGGTAGCTACAGCCTTGTCTCCACCAATAGCTTTGATGTAGTTTTCTAAAACACTTTTGGCGGTAACTCCAGCTGGAATTTCTTTTTTGGTTACTGGTTTTTCTACTGGATTGCCGTATTTGTCAAAAAAGTATAATGGTAATTTTAGTTTTTCTAAACCAGGTGTTATCTCACTAGCTTTTCCAACGATTACAATTCGGGTGTTGTCTAATAAGAAGTATTTATTAGCTACACGTTGAATATCATCAGGTGTTACGGCATTAATGGTTTGAATGTATTTTTCGTAAAAATCGGCAGGCAATTGTTCTGTTTCGATGTTTAAGGCATAGCGTGCCACGGCTTGTGGTTTTTGTACATTCATTACAAAACGACCAATATAACCTGCTTTTACGTTTTTCAAGACTTCGGCATCTACTTTCTCGGTTCTGATTTTTTTGATTTCTTTGATGAATTCTACCACAGCACTATCGGTAACTGCATTACGAACAGCAGAATTAGCTACAAATTTGGTTACATATTTTCCGCTTCCAATTTCAGAACGTGCGCCATAAGTCCAAGCGTGTTTTTCTCTCAAATTCATATTCAAATACGAATTGAAATCACCACCCAAAATTTGATTAGCAATCACTGCTGGGAAAAAATCTGGGTCATTCATTTTTAGATTCAAGGTGTTGACCAACGAAATTTCGGATTGTACTGCATTTGGTACATCTACTACGTTGATTTGCAATTTGTCTACGTTTGGATTAGCGGTATAGTTTTCTTTGGTAATGGTTTTTTTCTCCCAAGCGCCAAATAGTTTTTCAACAGCAGCTTTGGTTTCTTTGAATTTTACGTCTCCAATGATTACCAAATAAGCGTTTTCTGGTACAAAACGAGTAGCGTAGTTGCTTTGAACATCAGCCAGCGTTACGTTTTTTAACGTTTCTTCTGAAACGTATTCACCAGAAGGATGGTTTTTGCCAAAAGCAAGTACATCAACAACTCGGCTAGAAATTGCTGCTACACTTTTCTCGTTGGCTTTTAATCCTTCAATCATTTTCGCTTTGTCTTTGTCGAATTCTTCTTGTGTGAAAAGAGGAAACAAAGCGCCTTCAGCTAACAATTCTAAAACACGTCCAGAATATTTAGATAGTGCGCTTGCGGAAGCTCCTTGCGAAGAGAAGTTGATGTTGGCGCCTAAGAAATCAATTTCTTCATTGAATACATCTTTTGGAGTTTTTTGACTTCCGTTACCAACCAAACTGCTGGTCAAATCATCTACTCCTTTTTTGTTGCCTTCGGCAAAAGGAGGGTTGTCTAAAGTTAGATTAAAAGAAACACGGGGTAGTTTGTGGTTTTCTACGACCATCACTTTTAGTCCATTTTTTAGGACAAAGCTTTGTGGCTTCTTGATTTGAACCATAGGAGAAGCTCCTGGTTTGGGTTGTGGTCTGTTTTGCGCTTGCATAATTCCTGTTACTAAGAATAGGGTTAAGAGGATGCTTATATTTTTCATATATGTAAAATTTATTTTTTTTCGGTCATATATGGTATCGCCTTTTGTTTAATTGGTGTTTGTTTGCAACAAACCTGTTGTTAGTGGCGATTTCATAATGTTCATATCTTGTTATTTTGCCTTTTCTGCTGCTGGTACGTAATCTAAAACTAATCGTTGATTTGGGTTTAAGTACTTTTTGGCAACGTCTCTAATTTCTTCTCTTGTGATAGAGTGAATCATTTCGATTTCTGTGTTGATTAGGTTGATGTCGCCATACAATAAATAATAGCTAGCCAAATTTTCAGCAATTCCCTCAATAGAAGCATTAGAACTCACAAAATTGTTATCGAACTTGTTTTGCAGTTTTTGGTAATCTTTCTCGGAAATTAATTCGGTTTGCAATTTTGTTATTTCTTCATCAATTTCTTTTAGGATATCTGTTGGGGAATTTTGTCCCATTGGTAAGCCATACAAAATGTACATTCCGTAATCTTCTTGACTGTTGCTAAAAGCACCTACTTGTAGTGCAATTTTTTTGTCGTCTACAATTTTCTTGTACAATTTAGAGCTTTTACCATCGCTTAAATAAGAAGAAATAAGGTCTAAAACGCGTGCATCTCTAGTTTTCATTGAAGGCGTTCTATAAGCAGCAACAATAGCAGGAATTTGAATGTTGTTGTCTTCAAATCTAGCTTTTATGGTTTCTGTAATAGGTTCTTCGATGAATTGTTCTCTTTTAATCGGAGCTCCTTTAGGAATTGTTCCAAAATACTGTGCAATCCATTTTTTGGCTTGGTCTTTTTTGAAATCGCCAGCTACTACCAAAACAGCATTGTTTGGGATGTAAAATTTTTTGTTGAACGCTTGAAATTCTTCTAAAGTGGCAGCGTCTAAATGTTCCATAGAACCGATCGTTGCCCAACGGTAAGGGTGTTTTTTGAATAGGTTTTCTTTTACTACCGCTTGAAATCTTCCATAAGGTTGGTTGTCCATTCGGGTTCTTTTTTCCTCTTTCACTACCTCGTTTTGTGTGTCTACACCAATTTTGTTGATTACTGGGTGCAATAATCTTTCGGATTCCATCCAAAGGGCTAGTTCTAAATTATTAGAAGGAAAAACTTCGTAATAATAGGTTCTGTCATCTGAAGTATTAGCGTTGTTAACACCTCCGTTGGCAGTTACAATCTTGAACCATTCCCCACGTTTGATGTTTTCGGTTCCTTCAAATAACAAATGCTCAAAAAAGTGAGCAAAACCAGTACGGTCTGGTCTTTCGTCTTTAGAACCTACATGGTACATTACTGAAGTGATTGCTACAGGAGCAGACGGGTCTTGGTGTAAAATGACATGCATTCCATTGTCTAAGTCGTACTCTTCAAACGCTACTTTTTGAGCCGAGGCAACGCCTCCAAGCATCAATACGCTACTCAAAGCCATTATTGTTTTTTTCATAAAGATTATTAAAATTTTGTTGTTGCATTAGTTTAGGTTTCATAAAATATGTTACATCAAATGTACTTTATTTTAAGTGTTCTTGTAAATATAATCTTGTTTTTGCATGATTTTAACATTAGTTCAAACAGTGTAAATGACCTAAAAATCAGCGAGTAATAGGGTTGTGAATATTTTTTAGACATTAGATTGCAGGATTAATTTTTAGTTGTATATTTGCAACCTTAAAAATCAATAAATCAATTTGGTATGTATGCAATCGTAGAGATAGCAGGGCAACAATTTAAAGTAAGCAAAGACTTAAAGGTTTATGTTCACCGTTTGGCTAATGAAGAAGGTTCAAAAGTTTCTTTTGACAAAGTTCTTTTATTAGACGATAATGGAAATGTAACTTTAGGCGCCCCAGCTATAGAAGGTGCTTCAGTAGAAGCTAAAGTGTTACAACACTTAAAAGGAGATAAAGTTATCGTTTTCAAAAAGAAAAGAAGAAAAGGATACAAAAAAAGAAATGGTCACAGACAATATCTTACTCAAATTGTAATTGAAGGTATTACTGCAGGTGGAACAGCTAAAAAAGCAGCTCCAAAAAAAGCAGCTGTTGAAGCTACAACTGAAGAAGCGCCAGCTCCTAAAGTAAAAAAAGCTCCAAAAGCTAAAAAAGAAGATACAAAAGAATAATAACAATATTAAAACCAATACGTCATGGCTCACAAGAAAGGTGTCGGTAGTTCTAAGAATGGTAGAGAATCAGAATCAAAACGTTTAGGCGTTAAGATTTTTGGTGGTCAAGCTGCTATTGCTGGGAACATCATCGTAAGACAAAGAGGTTCTAAACACAATCCAGGTGCTAATGTTTACATTAGTAAAGATCATACTTTACACGCTAAAGTTGATGGAGTTGTGAAGTTCCAAAAGAAAAAAGATAATAAATCATACGTTTCTGTACTTCCATTTGAAGCATAAGAAATAGGATTATAATTATTACAAAGCCTGTCAATCAAGAATTGACAGGCTTTTCTTTTTTATGATGGATTGAATAATAATCCGATGCTAAAGAACAATTTTAGCTTATTATTGTTTACCCAGGAGGTGTCAAAAATGATAGGTCCTAAAAAGGTGTTGTACGAAATAGTAGCACCGCTTGACAGTAACATGCTTGTGGCATCTTGATCTTGCCATTTTCCTTTTGGTGCATAAAAATTTCTCTTGAAATCATTGAAGTCTTGAAAGCCGACAGCAGCAACATCAATATGTGGGATTAAATAGATTTTGGAGGCAAGATTAGTTTGTAAACTTAGGTTTACTTTTATGAATTGACTAACATTGAGTTCGTTTTCTTGTAAACCTGCAAATCTTACGCTGTTTTTCAAAGGATTTGGTGTGTAGCCTCCAATGAAGTATTTAGACGCATACCCAAACTGAGCGGTAGAAATTTGATTAGATTGTATTTTATCTTCAAACAATAGCCCCGCACTAGCTTCCATAATAAGTACTTTGTTCTTAATAGGAATTCTGTTTTCGTAGTTTAAATTGATTTTTGTAAAGGGATTGAGGTTGCCGCTATAGTTTTGAGCACTATTGTTGGCGTAGTTTATGTCAACATCTTGACGAATCGAACGAGATAAGGCTATCTGTAGTTTGTTACCTGTTGAGGCAAAAAATACTTTGTTTAAATTATCTGTATGATAATGAACATCCATTTCTATTTGGTTAAGATAGTAGCTTCTCAATGTGAAAATAGTATTAAAGCTAGGGTCTGTTTTTGGGCGCAAATGGGTATAATGGTAGTTGAGTCCGAAGCCAAAATAGTTTTTTAAAGAATTGATGTTTCTATTGATTTGGTTTTCAAAATGAAAGGCATTGAATTGGAGATTGTCTGCTTTTTTACGTTGTATAAAAACATCTTGAGTAAGCCGCTGAGCATAAGCTTCTGAGCGCCACCACCAATTTTTTTCTTGACCAAATATTTTTTGGTATTGCAATCTTATTCTAGGTTGTTGTGCAATATCACCAGTAACTAAAATTCGGGACGACTCTCCTAATAAATTTCTTCCAGTATAATTTATGATGGCGCCAAAACCTCTAAAAGTGTCAAAATGTAGCGAGGCTTTCATTTGGCTTTTGTAATATTCAGAGGCGTTGAGTTGTAGATGGGTTTTGTTGTCTTTCGAAAAAGTGGTGTAATTGATTTGATTGAATAGATTAGTTCCCATTGCTTTTCTAATTCCTTCGGCAATGTCTTCAATAGTATATTTGTTGTTTGTTTCTAAATCCGCACGTTTTTTAACTAATTCTAAATTGGCTCTGCTAAAGTTATTATAGATAATAGTATCCAAAACAAACCCTCGGTCGATTATCGGTAGTTGTGGTTTTGTCGTAGGGAAAGCTTTTAGTTTTTCGGCTAATGCAACCAAGGCTGGAATGTTTTGGTTTGTAGCAATTTTACCTTCTTTGTAAATTTCTTTACTCGCGTTGAAATCGCCAGTAGAATAAGTTAAATTAGGATAATGGCTAAATAATATATCGCAGAGTTTTTTGTTTTTTTCATTCTTTAAATTACTTGTTAACATAGTCGATTGAAAAATAAGCGTCGAAAGATTTTCGAGTTTTTCAATGGTTACTTTATCGTCTCCCACATCACTCCCAATGATAATGTCTGCGCCCATATTTTTGGCAATATCTGTGGGGAAATTGTCTAACATTCCGCCATCTACCAAAATGGTGTTTTGGTATGGAACTGGTTTGAATACACCAGGAATAGACATACTAGCCCTCATTGCTAATCCGATGGAGCCTTCGCCAAGAATGACTGTTTTTCCATTCAAAATATCAGTAGCTACCGCTCGATATGGAATCGGTAATTTGTCGAAGTTAGAAACGTTATAAGCAGGATAGGTAATTAATGATATAAATTCTCTAAGGTTTTGGTCATTTAATAAGGAGGATTTAATGACAGGTTTGTAATTTTTCACATCGATGTCTATTAAATAGCGACTAAATTCGCCCATTTCCTCTACGCTAACGTTGTTTAGGGAAACTTTTCCGCCTAACAATTCGTCCCAACGAGCACTATTAGCAATTTTGGCAATACTGTCTCCAGAATAACCCATAGCGTATAGTCCTCCCACAACACTTCCCATACTCGTTCCTATAACTAAATCAGGAACGATGCCCAACGAATCGAGGGCTTGAATCACTGGAATATGGGCAATTCCTTTGGCTCCGCCGCCACTAAGCACTAAAGCTACTTTAGGTTTTTTATTTTGGGAAAAATGATGTTGCGGTATTGTCAATAACACAATCAATAAGAAAAAAGACAGCCAATGTGACTTGAAAGTATGCTTGTTCAAAGGATAACAATCGAATCGAAAGTGCTCTTTTTTTTGTTTCATATTTTGGAGGCCAATAAGTTAGCGAACTCATTCTTTTTGTTGCCTTCTAAAATACTAAATTAGAACAAGATACAAACGTTCTTCATTCGTTAAAGTTTTGAGTACTTGGAGTTTGATGAATCTTGGTGTTTTTATCATCAAAACTCTTTTGATTAAAAGAATTAAAGGTGTTCTTAGAAAAGTATTGGAAAAAAGAAACCCTCACAGTACAACTGAATTTAGTTCAGTTTCCTGCAAGGGTTTGTTCGTAGACTAAGTGATTTGGGTAAGCTTACCTTGTGTTGCAATTCAAATAGTTATTTGTCATTATAATGTCCTAAAGCAGAAATTATAATGACTACGACTTCGTGGTCGATAATTTCATAAACTAATCGGTCTTTTTTGTTAATTTGTCTAGACCATACATTTTCGGTTTTGTATTTAAGTTTTTCAGGCTTACCAATTCCAGTTGTTGGATGTATTTCTAATTCCAGAAATATCTTTTCAATTTTTGAAACATCTGTTTTTTTACCTGACTTTTTTATTTTAGATAAATCAGCAAGGGCTTCTTTGCTTATTTCTATTGTATATCTGCCCATATATTTTTGGCATCTACTTTGGTGTAGTTTTTTGCTCTATAGGCAGCATCTTGAAAATTTTTATGATGTTTTTCTAACCTTTCGATTATCTCGGGATTTGTAATTTCATTATTTTGCTCAATTACTTCCACATCAAATGCTTTCAAAATTTTTTTGATGATGGCAATTTGAGAAATGTCTTTTATGTTTACCGTTAGTGTAGTCATTTTGATAAGTAATCAATTAAGATACAAAGATATAGAATATTTGAACTTATTGTTGTTTGTTTGATTGTTAAAAAAACTCCTAGACTTGGAAAGAATAGGAGTTTTGGTGTTTTGAGATTTCGAAAAAAGTATTTTTACTGATTAATTAATTCTTCTTGCTCAGTTCCAAACACTTTTACCAAGAAATCTTTTATTGAAGGAGCGAGCATTTTGTATAGTTCAATTTTATTTTCGGGGACATCTTTTTCAGATATTGTCAAGAAATAAACAATTGCTTTTGGGACTTCTAAAGCTTCACAAATTTTTTCCAATGTTTCTGGGTTTGGTTCATAAACACCATTGATAATTTGTGATAATGCAGTTGGGCTTTTTCCAATTTTTTTAGAAAGTTCAATTTGTGTAATTCCTTTTTTCTTAATAATTGAACTAATTACTTCTCCTATTTTCATAATTTAATTTTATTGTCAAAAGAAATCAGATATTATTTTTATTAAACAAGCAATAATCTCCAAAATTTTTAATTCTGTTTTGGCATTCGTTAATTCTTCTTTAATTTCTGATAATAATTTTTTATTTTCTTCTGATGTTTTTTCTGAAGCAATAGCTTCATTTATTTTTTCTATTATATGTTTCATCTGTTTCATTGTATTAATATTATAATGAGGTGCTTTACCTCACTAATCCTAATTAAATACAATAACTGAATGTGTGTCGTCTAAGTTTTTGAAATTGAAACAACAAATTTTTCTAATCTGTTCTCTTTTATTTTGTAATAATTTTTTTCTAAGATTATTTATGTTTTTTAAAACTCCGGATAATGATTTAAACGATTTCTTAGATATTTCAAAAAGGTCAAACCAATATACAAAGCTTACTAAAATAGTTTTAAAAAAATCTTTCCAAAAATTTGAACATTTACCATTTGAATTTTCAGTAAATATCTCTTATGAAGATATAGAAAATCCTGATTTTTTAGATTTTATAAAAGGTTTATTAAAAAAATACAAGGTTGCAAATAAAGTTGTATTTGAAATATTAGAAGATGAAAGTATAAAAAACTATAATCTTTTAATCTCATTTGTCGATGAAGTAAAAGCTTTGGGTTGTAAAGTTGCTATTGACGACTTTGGAAGCGGATACTCAAATTTTGAACATTTATTAAAAATGAATATAGATTATTTAAAAATTGACGCTTCACTTATAAAAAATATCGCAATTAATGAAAATTCATATAAAATAACAAAAACTATAATAGAATTTGCAAAAAATTTAAATCTAAAAACTATTGCAGAATATGTTGAAAATGAGGAAATATTTAATATCGTAAAAGATTTGGGTGCAGATTATTCTCAAGGATACTTTTTTTCAGCTCCAATTTCAGCTCCGACTGTTTTAGAATATAATAAAGAAATGGGAAATAATAATGAATAAAGAAGTTTTAAAAAATATCTCTATTTTATATGTAGAAGATGAAAATGATGTTAGAGAATTCACATCTAAACTACTTACTTCTTTATTAAGAAAAGTTTATGTTGCACAAGATGGATTTGAAGGTTTAAAAATATATGAAGAGAATAAAGATGATATTGATTTAATTGTATCAGATATTAATATGCCTAAAATGGATGGTTTATCAATGTGCGATGCTATCAAGAAAATAAACCAAGAAATTCCCCTTGTAATTACAAGCGCCCATAATGATACAAATTTTTTAAGAAGAGCAATTGAAATAGGTGTTACTACTTATGCCATGAAACCAATTGATTTATATCAGTTGATTGAAA
>ERZ650300.1278-NODE-1278-length-14393-cov-14.405496_pt1 | contig 14393 bp, 10 predicted proteins | sample MGYA00376236_ERZ650300 | MGnify/ENA primary metagenome ERZ650300 (study PRJEB26733, sample SAMN07839303) | wastewater metagenome | biome: urban; feature: wastewater treatment plant; material: waste water | place: USA: North Carolina | collected 2016-04-28 ... | reverse complement strand
GGCCAGTCCCGATGGGAAAAAACGGCAAGATGAGCTTGCGCATGAAGCGCAAGGCTACCGCATGGTCGGATGAAGAACGTATCCGGGTGCTTGGGCTCGAACCAATATGATATTCGAGTACGGAGACCCTGATGGGATGGTTCAGGACGTGTTCTAGAAAATATCGTACTGTTTCAAAATTATTTGAGCATTTCTAGGTAAGATTTATCAATCAAAAAATGCTCCTGGATATCAAAAAAAGATAGCAAGTCATTGGCAATCTTCTCTCCGTGCAAAGTCGATTCACTAGGGGATAGGACGACTTCAAGCTCAATAAAATACCCAAGAGATAAGACGTTGTCAATATGAATCCTGGTTCTTTCGATAAAGAAAACTTCTCGTTTCTTCTCGACCACACCTTGCACGCCAAATAAAAAACTTAAAAAAAAGTGTGCCAGTTTTGGTTTTTTTAACTTAAATCTATAATACTTCGAAAGTTTAGGTCCTTCGGCATTTTTACGAAAATAATAAATTATCTCCGAATTTAGAAGGTTTATTTGTCGCAATTTTAAGCGGCCAAATGGCATTCGATAAAAAATGTCTTTTTGCATTAATACTTCTGGGCCGTGCGCAGCAGTCTGCCTAAGTCGCTCATAAATTAGCGCAATATCGCTAAGGGCTGCTTTAATTTCAATATTCCTAGCCATGCCTATAACCCAACTACGTGTAAGTAAAAATCCCCTGGCTCTACCGGGGGATTGTTGTTATGAACTGAGTGCGCGCTGGAACAGAGTAACGCTAAAATATGTTTTATGTATTGACGAACCTCAGCCAATCTAAAGCTACTCGGTCTAAGAAAACATCAGGGGATACATTAACAACCCCCCGCTCGATTTCTTTGTCTTTTTTAATTAGCAAAAGAGAACAAAGAATAATTTCGGAAAAAACCAAATCTAAAATTTCTACGGGAAGACTTGGAAGTATAAAATTAACGGCTGTTCCATGCTTCGCTACAATTACATGTTTGGAGTGAGGCAGGCGGTACTCCATCAGATTTGGCCCAAACTCTTTTTCTCTAATAGATTGCTCTTTTAAGTTTTTAATGTCAAACTCAGAGTCTTTCGAGCCAACGCTAGCGAGTATTACATTATCTTTTGTTTCTTCTATCTCCTGAAATGAAATGGCGCCTTTTGGATCTCCTGTAGCAGAAAATATTATATCGGCATTTTTTAGTAACTCTCTTTTTTTGTGAATGTGGTAACCATCAATGAATGCATGTAAGTTTTTATTGTCATGTTTATCATATACGTTCACGTTAAGGTCTGCACTTTTAAGTGTCCTGGCCACATTTTTTCCAATCATGCCATACCCAATAACCAGAGCATTTCGGCCTGAAATAGTAATGCCTATTTGGCGCAAGACATGATCCATTGAATATACGGCATCCCTTCCAACAAATCTAGCCTCAATCTCTTTGAGATTGCTTCGTGCAACAGAATAAATAGGTACTTTTATGGACTTGGAGTTTTGCAGGTATCTATTATGGCCGAATGTCGTATCCTCAACTACACCAGCTATATATTTTTGTGCCTCATCGTCAATTCGAGAAAGTGGTAAAGAAAAGTATCCACCAACATCTAATATAACAATATCTCTACTGTCTTCCCGTGATTTTTCCACTGCCTCTGCTATTAGATTATCTAGAATATTGGTGTTCTCTAGGGTGGCGTATGACTCCTCTATTACTCTAACGTTATAATCGGATTTTATTTTAGCTAAGCTTATACTATCTATTGAATAAGGCTTAGCAAGCAAAGCAAATATATCTGCCCCTACATTTTTTAAATGTAAGATCATCTCCGCCGTAGTAGGCAAAACATGCTCTAATAAGATAAACCTAGATCGCCCTAGCAATTCTGCATTTTCATCTATTCTTGTATATTTACGGAAAACACGTAATTGAGAGCCGTGAAAATGGTAGCCCATAAAAACCTCAGATATTTATCAAAACACTAAGAATTAACTTGAATTAAGCCTTGCTGCTTTGGCGTGCAAATGTCTTGTATGACACTAACAAAGCAGCTTGGGGACTGGTAAAAAATGCTATAATTAAATATTGCGCGATATAAATTTTCGCCTTAATTTTGTCTTGCTTATCCATGATAAAACGGTAATCAGTCACCATAGAGTGAATGGACGCTTGGCATTGGAGCTTGAAGTTTTTGCTTATTTGAACCTTTGTATTTCAACGTAACTAGTCACTAACGTAGTCTATACTGTTAAAAATTCAAGGTGTCTTTTCGACACCTAAAAAAAGCTACAATTTTTTGCTTTGTCTCATTTTTACATCACTCCCCCCCATACGGAATCCCCAACCCCTTCCACCCCTCCGGCCCGAGCTCGTTCACCACTTCAATATTCCGCTCAAAAATCACCGACGGATCAGGAAAGCTTTCCGCCGCGCGGGCGATGCTGCTTTCGCGGATCAGGTGCAGGGTGGGGTAGGGGGAGCGGTTGGTGTAGTTGCTCATGTCGTCCGGCTGGGTGTCGGCAAACTGAAAATCCGGGTGAAAGCTGGCCACTTGCAGCACGCCTTCCAGGCCGAGGGCTTCCGGGGCGGTTTCGGCCAGGTCGAGCAGGTCGTTGAATACGCTGAATTCCGGAAACAAAGTGGGGTGGATCAGCAGGGTGGTGTCGATTTCTTCCGGGTCGGTGTTGGCCAGGCGTTCGAGTTCGCTGTCCAGTTCTTCCAGAAACTGGTCGGTGTGGCGGGCGTGGCTGACCACGTAGCGGATTTGGTTTTTGACGTACACCGCTTTGGCGAATGGGCAGAGGTTGAGGCCGATCACGGCTTTTTCCAGCCAGATGCGGGTGGCGTCGATCACGGTTTGGTCGTCGGGGGTGTGGATGGTGGTCATGGTGGGCTTTCAGGCAAAGCGTTCGGCCAGGCTTTGCAGGTGGAATTCTTCTAGCAGGGTGTTCAGGCGTTCGCGGGCGTTGCCACGGCGTTGGCCGGTGTGGCGGGCGATGATCAGTTCGTTTTTCATCGAGTGTTCCCAGCCCACCAGTTCGGTGACGGTGAGTTGGTAGCCGTGGGCTTCCAGGCGCAGGCAGCGCAGCACATTGGTGAGTTGGCTGCCAAATTCGCGGGTGTGGATGGGGTGGCGGTAGATTTCCGCCATCGGGCTTTTTGCCAGCGCCTGGTTTTTGTGCTGGCGCAGGGTGGCGGCCACTTCGGCCTGGCAGCAGGGGGCCAGCACGATAAAGCGGGCGCGTTTGTCCAGGGCAAAGTTGATGGCGTCGTCGGTGGCGGTGTTGCAGGCGTGCAGGGCGGTGACCACGTCAAAGCGTTCGGGCAGTTCGGCCATGCGCCGGGATTGATCGACCGACATATTCAAAAAGTGCATGCGCGGAAAATCCAGGCGCTGGGCCAGCTCCACCGAGCGGCTGACCAGTTCTTCGCGGGTTTCGATGCCGTAGATATGGCCGATGCCGCGTGATTTGAAGAACAGATCGTACAGGATAAAGCCCAGATAGGATTTGCCGGCGCCGTGGTCGGCCAGGGTGACGTCGCCGTGGGCGTCCAGCACTTCTTGCAGCAGGGGTTCGATAAATTGATGCAGGTGGTACACCTGCTTGAGCTTGCGCCGGCTGTCCTGGTTGAGCTTGCCATCGCGGGTGAGGATGTGCAGTTCTTTCAACAGCTCGATGGATTGGCCGGGGCGGATGTCGGGGATGGACATGGTGGGTTCCAAAAACATGGACGGGCAGCCCGTGGGCTGCCCGGTAATCTGTCCGCCGCTGAGGCGGCGGGGTGGCACATTTAGAGCGGCTAACAAAACCCTCCTGGCGTTGTTGCACGACCTTGCCGTACTACCTGTACTGTCTACGGTCGTGCGCCTAGCCAGGATCGCTTCGCTGGGTTTTGTTAGCCGCTCTTAGAGATGCGCTGATTGCATCTGAAAAATCGTGTTTGCCAACAGCCAAACCCTGGATTCCCGCCTGCGCGGGAATGACGATTTTCTCAGCGCATCCTAAAACAAGTGCCGCAAGGTCACACAAGCACGCTAGAAAGCGTTTTCTGAGCGACGCTTAGCGGGTGATCGGCTTGTAGCGGATGCGCTTGGGCTTGGCGCCTTCTTCGCCCAGGCGTTTTTTCTTGTCGGCTTCGTATTCCTGATAGTTGCCGTCAAAGAAGGTCCATTGCGATTCGCCTTCCGCCGCCAGGATGTGGGTGGCGATGCGGTCGAGGAACCAGCGGTCATGGCTGATCACAAACACCGTGCCGGCGAATTCCAGCAGGGCGTCTTCCAGCGCGCGCAGGGTTTCCACGTCCAGGTCGTTGGACGGTTCATCCAGCAGCAGCACATTGCCGCCCTTGAGCAGGGTTTTGGCCAGGTGCAGGCGGCCGCGTTCGCCGCCGGAGAGCATGCCGACTTTCTTTTGCTGGTCGCCGCCCTTGAAGTTGAAGCGGCCCAGATAGGCGCGGCTGGGCATTTCGAACTTGCCGACGGTGAGGATGTCGGCGCCGTTGGCCACGTCTTCAAATACCGTTTTGTCGCCTTCCAGGCCTTCGCGGCTTTGTTCGACAAAGGCCATTTGCACGGTCTGGCCGATTTTCACCGCGCCGCTGTCCGGCTGCTCTTTGCCGGCAATCATCTTGAACAGGGTGGATTTACCGGCGCCGTTGGGGCCGATGATGCCGACGATGGCGCCCGGCGGGGCCTTGAAGCTGAGATTGTCGATCAGCAGGCGGTCGCCAAAGCCCTTGCTGACGTTCTCGAACTCGATGACTTCGTTGCCCAGACGCTCGGCCACCGGGATGAAGATTTCCTGGGTTTCGTTGCGCTTTTGGTGCTCGAAGCTGGACAGTTCTTCAAAGCGGGCAATCCGCGCCTTGGATTTGGCCTGACGGCCTTTCGGGTTTTGCCGCACCCATTCCAGCTCTTGCTTCATCGCCTTCATGCGGGCCACTTCCGACTTGGCTTCTTGCTCCAGACGGGCTTCTTTTTGCTCCAGCCAGCTGGAGTAATTGCCCTTCCAGGGGATGCCTTCGCCACGGTCGAGCTCCAGAATCCATTCGGCGGCGTTGTCCAGGAAGTAACGATCGTGAGTGACAGCCACCACGGTGCCAGGGAAGCGGCAGAGGAACTGCTCCAGCCATTCCACCGATTCGGCGTCCAGGTGGTTGGTCGGTTCGTCCAGCAGCAGCATGTCGGGTTTGGACAGCAGCAGCTTGCACAGCGCCACGCGGCGCTTTTCACCGCCGGACAAGGGGCCGATTTTGGCGTCCCACGGCGGCAGGCGCAGTGCGTCGGCGGCCAGCTCCAGCTGGTGTTCCACATTGTCGCCGGCGCCGGCCGAGATGATGGCCTCCAGGCGGGCTTGTTCTTCGGCCAGGGCGTCAAAGTCGGCGTCCGGCTCGGCGTAGGCGGCGTAGACTTCTTCCAGGCGTTTTTGCGCGCCCATCACCTCGCCCATGCCGCTTTCCACTTCTTCGCGCACGGTTTTTTCCGGGTCGAGCTGCGGCTCCTGCGGCAGGTAGCCGATGTTCAGGTTGGGCTGCCATTGCACTTCGCCGTCGTATTCTTTTTCGACGCCGGCCATGATTTTCAGCACGGTGGATTTACCGGCGCCGTTCAGGCCCAACAGGCCAATCTTGGCGCCGGGGAAGAACGACAGCGAGATGTTTTTGATGATCTGGCGCTTGGGCGGCACAATTTTGCTCACCCGCAGCATGGACATTACGTATTGGGCCATGGTGTGGTCTGGAATCCGTTGGTGTGTAAAGGCGCCGGGGTGAACGCGCGGGCGCGTTCGGCGCGAAACCGCGCGAGGGCGCGGCCGGTAAACCGCAAGTGTAGCAAAGCCCCGGCCGGCTGGCATCGGGCGCGCGGTGCATGGCGCGCGGATTGGCCTGAATTTGTCCTCCCGGCAGCGCAGCCTGAGGCCAGGAGATGGCGCGACAGGCCCGTGAACACGCGGCGCGGGCTTTCAGTGGACACGTTTTTGATTTATAACGGCACGGCTCTTCTTTATGATTGGCCTTTTGACGGCCGGGCCGCGTGTCGGCACAGGAAACCCGTGCTCTTACTAGACCCTTTTACCTTATTTATCAGCAATGCCTTGCTGCACCTGGCCCTGATGCTGGCGCTGGCCATCATCAGCCGGCTGGCGCCCGACATCCTGGCTATCCGCTTGTGGATGCGCGGCCATGGCTTGATGGCGCTGGCCGTTGCGCTGATGGCGGTGATGGCGCTGCTGTCGCCCGAGGCCAGACCGCCGCTCAAGCTGTTGATTGGCGGATTATTGATGTCAGCGCTGTTGCTGATGCTGGCCGGGCTGCGTCATTTTTTTGGCCTGCGCCCTTTGCCGCTGGCCTTGCGTGTGGGCTATGTGCTGGCCCTGCTTGGCCTGGCTGGCCTGATGCAATGGTCGCCGGAGGTGCCACTGGCTGGTGTATGGCAGGCCAGCGTCTTGATGGTTCTGCTTCTGGGGTGTGTCCATGTGTTGTGGCGGCAGCGCGGCCACTTGCGGCCCATTGTCCTGCTGGCCTGTCTGGCCTCACTGGGGGGCATGACCCTGGGCCTGTGTGGCCGGCTAAGCCTGCTGGTGTACAGTATTTTCCTGGGTGAGCAAGGTCTGCAGTGGCGGCAATTGTCTGATGTGCTGGGTTTGATGGTGGCGATGATTGGCGGCATCAGCATGGCCATGAGCTTTTGGTTGCTGATTTCTGACCGCATGCTGCACACCCTGCGCCGCATGGCCGAAGAAGACCCGCTTACCGGCGTGCTCAACCGCCGGGGTTTTCAGCGCGCCACTGCGCGCATGCTGGCCAATCAACCGGGTCGGGTGGCGGTGCTGATGCTGGATGTGGATCACTTCAAGCGCATCAACGACAACTATGGCCATGCGGCGGGCGATCAGGTGTTGCGTTGCATGGGCGATGCGCTGCGCGATGCATTGCTCGCCAGCGATATCTTTGCCCGGCTGGGCGGCGAGGAATTTTGTGTGGTGCTGGGCGAGCTTGACGAGCGCAATGCCGAGGCGATTGGCGAGCGCATCCGCCAGCGTTTTCAGCGTAAAACCGGCCTGCTTAGTCAGGCAGAAGGCTGCACGCTGAGCATCGGCATGGCCATGGGCACGCCACCGGTTGATTCATTGGCTGAGCTGATGGCGCGCGCGGATCTGGCGCTTTACCACAGCAAGGCCGAAGGCCGTGACCAACTGAGCGTATACGCCGACGGCTGAGTGCCAGGAACGGCTCACACCAATCATTACTGGCGTGATTGCCGTGAGTGCGCAGGTGTTGCGAGCCGTAGGCGAGAGGGCGCAGCCGGCATAACGCCCCGATGGCGCGCTGCTGCCTAAAGCAGGGATGGCGTAAAGACTACGCCAGCCAGGCAGAAGCCCGCCGGGATGTGGCGGACGGCACTGCCTGCTGACGTTTTACCAGCAGAAACGCTTGAACTCGGCGCTGGGCAATTGAGCCCGGCCGAGTTTGCACGACAAAGCCCGCTCAAGCCTGCGCCTGTGCAGGCTTGAGCGGCTGACTCCCTCAGAACAAAATTATCTGTCGCCCAAGGCGGCAGCACTCAATCCCAGCTCAACGCCCCACCGCTCTGGTATTCCGTCACTCGCGTCTCAAAGAAATTCTTTTCTTTCTTCAAGTCGATCATTTCGCTCATCCACGGGAAGGGATTATTGGCGCCGGGGAAGAGTTCCGGCAGGCCGATCTGGGTCATGCGGCGGTTGCAGATAAAGCGCAGGTATTCTTTGAACATCGGCGCGTTCAGGCCCAGCACGCCGCGCGGCATGGTGTCTTCGGCGTAGGCGTATTCCAGATCGACGGCGTGGCGGAACAGCTCGGTGATTTCGGCGGCGAAGCTGTCGGTCCACAGTTGCGGGTTTTCCAGCTTGATGGTGTTGATCAGGTCGATGCCGAAATTGCAGTGCATGGATTCGTCACGCAGGATGTACTGGTATTGCTCGGCGGCGCCGGTCATTTTGTTCTGGCGGCCCAGGGCGAGGATTTGCACAAAGCCGACGTAGAAGAACAGGCCTTCCATGATGCAGGCAAACACGATCAGCGATTTGAGCAGCTGTTGGTCGGTTTCCAGCGTGCCGGTCTTGAATTCCGGGTTGGTCAGCGCGTCGATGAACGGAATCAGAAATTCATCTTTGTTACGGATGGACTGGATTTCGTGGTAGGCGTTGAACACTTCGCTTTCGTCCAGGCCCAGGCTTTCCACGATGTATTGATAGGCGTGGGTGTGGATGGCTTCTTCAAATGCCTGGCGCAGCAGAAACTGGCGGCATTCCGGCGCGGTGATCTGGCGGTAGGTGCCCAGCACGATATTGTTGGCGGCCAGGCTGTCGGCGGTGACAAAAAAGCCCAGGTTGCGGGTGACAATGCGGCGCTCGTCGTCGGTCAGGCCGTTGGGGCTTTTCCACAGTTCGATGTCGCGCTGCATATTCACTTCTTGCGGCATCCAGTGGTTGGCGCAGGTGGCCAGGTATTTTTCCCAGGCCCATTTGTATTTGAACGGCACCAGCTGGTTCACGTCGGTTTGGCCGTTGATGATGCGCTTGTCCACGGCGTTCACCCGGCCTGTGCCGTGGGCGGTTAATCCGTTGGGGGTGGCGGTGGCGGAGGTGGCGAAAGCGTCATCAAAGCGCAGGTTCATGGTGGGTGTGGCTCCAGGTAGGTCAGTCAGTACAATCGGTGAATTCAGGCAGGGCCGTGGCAACGTAGAAAATCATCCAGGCGTCTGGATTCCCGCCTGCGCGGGAATGACGATTTTTTTGGCGTGTCTGAGCGGCTCTTTACGGTATAGGCCAATGGGGCAGCAGGCTGGGGTCAACCTGCTGGCCGATTGGCGGCGCGCCGGTCGGGCGCGCCAGCCTGCCGGCGTGGGCCGGCAGGCGGGGTGGATTACTGGCAGGCTTCGCAATCCGGGTTGTCGATGCTGCAGAACTTGGCGTCGGTGGCCGGCAGGGCTTCTTCCTGCGGGGCAGCGGCCTGGGCCGGGGCGGCCACGCCGCCGGCCACTGGCACGGCGTTCAGTTCGCCGCCGCGACCGGTGGATTTCTCGGCGCTGGAGGCGGACAGGGTGCGCAGGTAGTAGGTGGTTTTCAGGCCACGCACCCAGGCGTGCTTGTACAGCTCGTCCAGCTTTTTGCCCGAGGCGCCGGCCATGTACAGGTTCAGGCTTTGCGCTTGGTCAATCCACTTTTGCCGGCGGCTGGCGGCTTCCACCAGCCAGCGCGGGTCGATTTCAAAGGCGGTGGCGTAGATGTCGCGCAGCTCGGCCGGGATGCGGTCGATGCGGCTGACGTTGCCTTCAAAGTATTTCAGGTCGGCAATCATCACTTCATCCCACAGGCCGGCGGCCTTGAGGTCGCGCACCAGGTAGTCGTTGACCACGGTGAACTCGCCCGACAAATTGGATTTGACGAACAGGTTCTGGTAGTTCGGCTCGATGCTGGCCGACACGCCAATGATGTTGGCGATGGTGGCGGTGGGGGCGATGGCCACGCAGTTGGAGTTGCGCATGCCGTGGGTGGCAATGCGGCTGCGCAGCGCCGGCCAGTCCATGCTTTCCGAGCGGTCCACGTCCAGATAGCCACCGCGCTCGGCCGCCAGCAGGTCGATGCTGTCTTGCGGCAGGATGCCGCGATCCCACAGGCTGCCCTTGTACGACGGGTAGCGGCCGCGTTCTTCGGCCAGCTCGGTGGACGCCCAGTAAGCCTGATAGCACACCGCTTCCATCGAACGGTCGGCAAATTCCACGGCGGCCGGCGAGGCGTAGGGGATGCGCAGGGTGTGCAGGCAATCCTGGAAGCCCATCACGCCCATGCCCACCGGACGGTGTTTCAGGTTGGCGTTGCGGGCTTTTTTCACCGGGTAGAAGTTGATGTCGATGACGTTGTCCAGCATGCGCATGGCGGTGCGCACGGTGCGGGCCAGTTTGTTCTGGTCCAGCTGGCCGTTGTGCAGGTGGTTCACCAGGTTCACCGAGCCCAGATTGCACACGGCAATCTCGTTGTCGTTGGTGTTCAGGGTGATTTCCGTGCACAGGTTGGAGCTGTGCACCACGCCGACGTGTTGCTGCGGGCTGCGGATATTGCACGGGTCCTTGAAGGTGATCCACGGGTGGCCGGTTTCAAACAGCATGGTGAGGATCTTGCGCCACAGGCTGAGTGCCGGGAGCTTTTTGGCCACGCGCAGCTCGCCGCGCTCGGCCTGGGCTTCGTAGCGCACATAGGCTTCTTCAAAGGCGCGGCCGTACAGGTCGTGCAGGTCCGGCACTTCGGACGGCGAGAACAGCGTCCAGTCGCCGCCTTCCATCACCCGCTTCATGAACAGGTCAGGAATCCAGTTGGCGGTGTTCATGTCGTGCGTGCGGCGGCGGTCGTCGCCGGTGTTCTTGCGCAGCTCGAGGAATTCTTCGATGTCGGCGTGCCAGGTTTCCAGGTAGGCGCACACTGCGCCCTTGCGCTTGCCGCCTTGATTGACTGCTACCGCCGTGTCATTCACCACCTTCAGGAAGGGCACCACGCCTTGCGATTTGCCATTGGTGCCTTTGATGTGGCTGCCCATGGCGCGCACCGGGGTCCAGTCATTGCCCAGGCCGCCGGCAAATTTGGACAGCAGGGCGTTTTCCTTGATGCCTTCGTAAATGCCGTCCAGGTCATCGGCGATAGTGGTCAGGTAGCACGACGACAGCTGGCTGCGGCGGGTGCCGGCGTTGAACAGCGTCGGGGTGGACGACATGAAATCAAAAGTGGACAGCACATTGTAAAACTCAATCGCGCGCGCTTCGCGGTCGATTTCGTTCAGCGCCAGGCCCATGGCCACGCGCATGTAAAACGCCTGCGGCAGCTCGATGCGCTGGCTGTCGATGTGCAAAAAGTAGCGGTCGTACAGGGTTTGCAGGCCCAGGTAGCCAAACTGGGTGTCGCGGCTGGCCACCAGCGCGCGGCCCAGGCGCTCCAGGTCGAATTCGCCCAGTTTTTCGTCCAGCAACTCAGCGGCAACGCCGCGCTTGATATAGCAGGGGAAGTATTCGGCATAACGCTCGGCCATGTCTTCCTGGCTGACGGCTTCGCCGAGGATTTCCAGGCGGATGCTGTTGAGCAGCAGGCGCGAGGTGACCAGATTGTAAGACGGGTCTTTTTCGATCATGGCGCGGGCGGCCATGATGGCGGATTTGTTGACTTCGTCTTCAGCCACGCCGTCGTACAGGTTTTTCAGGGTTTCCGACAGGATGTGTTCGGCGTCGGTGTCGGCTTCCAGGCCGGCGCAGGCGGATTTGATCAGCGCCTTGAGCGCCGCCACGTCCAGCAGCTGGCGCTCGCCGTTGGCTTTCACCACATTGATCACATGGGCGACGTCGGCTTCGCCGCGCAGGGCGCGCTGGCGCGAGCGTTCTTCCCGGTACAGCACATAGGCGCGGGCCACATCGTGTTCGCCCGAGCGCATCAGCGCCAGTTCCACCTGATCCTGGATTTCTTCGATGTGGATGGCGCCGCCTTCCGGCTTGCGACGCATCAGCGCGCTGACCACTTGTTCGGTCAGGTGCGCCACCTGGTCGCGGATGCGCGCCGACGTGGCGCCCTGGCTGCCGGCCACGGCCAAAAAGGCCTTGCTCATGGCGACAGAGATTTTGCCCGGCTCAAAAGCCACCACGCTGCCATTGCGGCGGATGGTCTTGAAGTTGGCGTAAACAGAGTCAGGGGCCGGCGCGTCGCTGGTGCTGTACATGGGTGGAGAATTCCTTCGTGTGATTCATCAATGGCACAGCCTGCCGCCCACCTGTGGATAACCATGTGGAAGACATGTGTGCACCTTGTGTGTAACCACAAGATATAGTTGTTGCGAGGGTTGGATAGCCACAAATGCTAGTGGTTAGTCGGGCGTTCGACAAGAATTGACAGCCGGCAAAAAATGCGGTTTTGCCCCACGCTGGCAAGCATGGCCGGACGGCAAATCCAGCACTGGCAAGGACTTGCGTGCACCTGCTATGCGCCCGGTATAAAATGCGTCCGATGCAGAATGTCGCAATCCTGAAACACAAGATGTGGTTTTCTTGCGACCCGACAGACACAAGCCACTGTTGGCGCCAAGCGGCCGGTGATGAATCGACCGTCCAGGTTAGGTCAGTGCAGCGGGCTGTGGATCACCTCGTGTACTTTACCGGCCTGCGGATGGGGTGAGCGTTACTCTCCACACCCTCCTGGTGTTGTTCGGTTTGGCCATATTTCTTGTTCAGCCTGCCGCCGCGCGTCTGGCTGGTGGCACAGTGCTCAGTGTGGTAAGTCGCGCTTAGCGGCTCAACAGCCAGTTAATCCCGCCGCCGCCCAGCATCAACCACAGCCACAGTGCGCCGGCCAGCGCCAGCGGCCGCCAGCCGGCAGCGCGCAGCATGGCCGGGCGAATATCCAGGCCCAGCGCGGCCATGGCGGCGGCCAGCAGCCAGGCGTCCGCCTGCCATAACAGCTGGCGCAGCGCCTCGGGCAGCCAGCCGCTGCCGGCCAGCGCGGCGGCGGCGACAAAACCCAGCACAAACCACGGTCGGGGCGGGCGCGGCGTTGGCGCGCCATCGGCGCTCAGTTGCCCGCTGCGACGCCAGGCGTGCGCCAGCCACAGCAAAAACGGCGCAAGCAACAACACCCGCAGCATTTTGGCCACCACCGCGCTGGCGGCGGCCTCGGCGCCCACCGCCTGGCCGGCCGCCACCACATGCGCCACTTCGTGCAAGGTGGAGCCAGCCAGCACGCCATAGGCGCGCTCGCTCAGGCCCAGCGGCGCCAAGCAGTGATACAGCCAGGGGTAGAGCACCATGGCCGCCGCGCCAAACAGCGTCACCCCGGCCACCGCCACGCCAGCGCGCTGGGCGTCGGCGCGCACCACCGGCTGGGTGGCCAGCACCGCCGCCGCGCCGCAAATGGCGCTGCCCGCGCCAATCAGCGTGCGGGTGGGCGCATCCAGCCGCAGGCGGCGGCCCAGCCATTGCGCCAGGGCAAAGGTGCTGACCAACACCGCCGCGTCGATCACCCACACCCGCACGCCCAGCCCGGCAATGTCCGCCAGCGTCAGCCGCAAACCAAACAGCGCCACCCCCAGCCGCAACAGCGGGCCCTTGGCCAGGTTCAGGCCAGGCTGCCAGCCAGGCCGGCGCACGCCGGCCAGCGCCATGCCCAGCAACATCGCCAGCATCAAGGCCGACACCCCATGCGCGGCCAGCCACGGCACCGGCGCCAAGCACAGCGCCACGCCCCCCAGCAGCAGGGCAATCAGCAAGCCGGCGCGACCGGCAATCCAGGCAAACATGGCGACATCCTCGCAAACAGTGACAGCCATGCAGCCTACGCGGGCGCAGTCAATTGATAAAACGGATAATATAGATAGAATTAATTGGTATAACTGATCAATGGCGGCGCCACGCCGCGCCCACCGTGGAGCCCCGCATGCCCCTGCGCCTGACCCTGCGCGAACTGGAAGTCTTTGTCGCCATCGCCGAACAACACTCCGTCACCCGCGCCGCCCGCGCGGTGGCGCTGTCGCAATCGGCGGCCAGCCAGGCGCTGGCCCAGCTGGAAAGCGCGGTGGGGGTGAGTTTGTTTGACCGGGTGGGGCGCGGCTTGCAGCTGAACGCCCACGGCCGCGCCGCCTTGCCGCGCGCCCGCGCCCTGCTGGACGACGCGCAAGCCCTGCAAGACGCGCTGCTGGGCGGCGCGCTGTCGCTGCGGCTGGGCGCCAGCACCACCATCGCCAATTACCTGCTGCCGCAACGCCTGGCGGCGCTGCGCCGCCAGCAACCGGATTGCCGGCTGAGCCTGCACGTGGCCAACACCCGCGACATCGTCGCCGCCGTGCTGGCCTGCACCGTGGATTTTGGCCTGGTGGAAGGGCCATGCCAGCACCCGGAACTGGAAGTCATCCCCTGGCTGGACGATGAACTGACGCTGATCGCCGCCCCCGACCACCCGCTGGCCCACCGCCCGCTCAGCGCCGCCGAACTGGCCGACGCCCCCTGGCTGCTGCGCGAACCCGGCTCCGGCACCCGCGAAGCGGTGGAGCGCGCCCTGCTGCCCAGCCTGGGCCGCTTGCGAGTGGAAATGGAGCTGGGCGACTCCGAAGCCATCAAACGCGCCGTCGCCGCCGGCCTGGGCGTCAGCTGCCTGTCACGCCGCGTCGCCGCCGAACTGCTGACCAGCGGCGCGCTGGTGGAACTGCGCGCCGACCTGCCGGTGTTGACGCGCACGCTATGGCGGATTCATCGGCGGGATAGACCGCCGGGGGCGGGGTTGCTGGGGGTGTTGACGGGATGAGGTGCCAGCATGAGAAAATACAGGCGGTCTCAAACACCAAGTGCAACAGAGTCAATGTTTAACCGCATGCCGTGATT
>ERZ650300.1270-NODE-1270-length-14459-cov-5.968759_pt1 | contig 14459 bp, 8 predicted proteins | sample MGYA00376236_ERZ650300 | MGnify/ENA primary metagenome ERZ650300 (study PRJEB26733, sample SAMN07839303) | wastewater metagenome | biome: urban; feature: wastewater treatment plant; material: waste water | place: USA: North Carolina | collected 2016-04-28 ... | reverse complement strand
ATAACCTAAAAGAATTAATGACTATTTTATAAAAACAAGTTCACCAATCTTATTATCAACAGAAAAAGTAATAAAGTAACATTGTTCCCTAATATCTAATATTTCAAGTCCAGTTAATTTTATTTTAACAGGAGCTTCCCCTTTTTTTAAAGTAGTTAAAAAAGCATTTAACTTCTTCCCCATTGTAGAATCTCCCTCCCATTCTAATACATATTGAATCTGTTCCACACAAGAAGTAACAGCAACCTTATTCCCAAAAACTGTCAATCCCCAACCGTTAGGTTCATCTAGAGCAATACTATTTGTCCAAACAAACCTTGGTTTATCTGAATCCAGTATTTTAGAGATAATAATAATATTAAGAAGTGCTGTTTGACCGTTCTCATCAGTAACAGTTAAAGTTACACAACCTGTCAATAATGCACGGATATTTATCTCATTATTTTCTATCTGTGCAACAGCTAATTTCTCATCTGATAAAGAAATCTGATAATTTCCACTTCCACCAATTATTTTCACAGTAACTGTCTCTCCTTCTTTTATCTGAATTTTAGTTTGTTCAAGAGATAACTCAGATATACTCTCCACCTCTTCCTTGCAAGAGGTTAACACATTAGTACCTATTCCTAAAAATAAAAGATAAAAAAACAGATTGTTAAAAAAGTTTCTCATAGCATGAATATTTATCATTTATTAATAATAAGAGTTGTAACCGCTCCATTTTCACTTATTGCTTTCAAATTTAATTCACCACTCATTGAAGTCAAATCCACAATTCCATTCTCTATACTTACTTCTTCTCCATTAACGTAAAATTTATTAAAAGATTTAGAGTCTTCACCAACAATACGAGCCACTCCGTTTTCCAATACAATAGCAGGTTCTTGTATCCAACTATAATCAACAGCCTCTTCATTTATAAAGCAGCCCATACCAGAAAAACGAAAATTTGCATGATTTGTCAAGCGTAAAAAATTTATATCAGGAAGACTTCCGTCAGATTTACGAGATCCCATTAATTCTTGTTCATTCAAACTTTCAAAATCAGACTCTGATAAATTCAAATCATTTGGTGCAAATGAATTGTTTTTAATTTCAGAAAGGGTATTATCTACATTAATTAAATGTTGTGGAAAACCTCCCGAATTACGAGGACTTAATGATAAGTTATTTTTAATAATATGTCCATATCCAGGTACATCAACAGCCTCATTTGACGATTTTCGATTCAACATATTATAATTACTTGGATTTTTATAAGCCGTATTGTTTTCGAAAATCAATCCTCCAAGATGATGATTAGAATAGAATCCTTGCTGACGATTATAATATGCTAAACAATAACGCACTGTATGTTGCGGTATCGGATTTGGAACCTTTTTTATGTCTCCCATACCATATCCACCAGATTTAAAACCAGCTCCATTTCCACCAGAAGATTCTATAGAATGGGGCTTATACCCATTACGAAATGACCAACAATACTCTATAATATATGAAGCATAACAATTAATCAAATCAAAACCATCATCTCCATTGTTCCAAGCCCGACAACCTCTAAATATATTTCCAGTACTAGTTTCCTTATTTGCATGCCCTCCAAATCCATCTACATTTCCAGAATCACCTTCAGAATATCCATCATAATTATCATGAGCGTCACAATTCAAAACTAAATTATTCATACCTTTTACCAAATAAAAGCCAATTGCCATACCATCATGTACATCTATATTTTCCAATATATTATTATTTCCTCCCTCAATACGAAAAACTTCAGACTGAGTATGACCTTTAATTGCTACTTGAGTGCCTACAACTTCAAAATTCTTGAATCTCCAATAGCTACCAGCAATATAGAATACGGCAACACGACGATCTGTAAGTTTGATTTGCTCCATATTAAGTACCGGACGCTCATTCTTATAGCCAATAACACAAATTGGACTTGATGGATTGCCCTTTTGTTTAATATCAAACACTTTAGCATAAGTTTTATTTCCACTTTTATCCATTATCCAATCTTCAGTAACATTATATTCTCCTCCACGCAGATATATATTATCACCAGGTTGAACCAACTTTAGAGCTTTAGACAAGGTTGCAAAAGGTTTTTCAATGCTACCTACATTCATGTCATTTCCATCAGTTGCCACATAATAATCTGTTGCATAAACAGAAACAGACATTCCACATGCACACACCAATCCGGCGCACAATTTCCTTACAAATGATTTCATACTACAAAATTTTAATTATAAAATATAAGGTTACAATCCGATTTGTTAAAGCGTATTGAATTCAAAATAATACCAATGTTGGCATTGTTCTTTCAAGCAAATTAGAAAAAAATAGTCAACAGTTTTATTAAAAATAAGCAAACAAAGTCTTATTTTTTCCGATTATATTATTAACTATTAGATTAAACAAAGAAAATATAAAAAGGCTCTTTTATAAAAGCACTACTTCGGTAAATTTTCACCTGGATGTTAAAAGTTAAACATAGAGCAGACTGAAACTAGCTCAATAAACATATAAGAGATCATTGAAAAATTGTCAAAAACAGATGGTTAGGCAATAAGAATTGTAGATAAAAAAGTAACTAAATAGCTGATAACAAAGAAGAAAAAATTACGTAATTCGTTGTTTTTTTTATAATTTAACAGAACCAGATTCCAATTGGATTTTTGCTTTAAAGACAACAAACAACATGCTGGAATCACCAACTGTCAGTCAACAGACTTCAGAAAGCTGGATTTTCACTTCAATGCATCGCTCGTTGCCATCAACTTGGTCAAAGCGATATGTAAGAAACCCGGAATAACATATTCCATTCCTCTTGCAAGTCAGTTATACACAATGCTTATATACTTGAACGATTTATTTGCATATTTGAAATTAACTTAGGCCCACAAGTTATTGACAAACTTTTCAAAGAACTCATTTTTTTACTGCCAAAGCTGCTTAGACTTGGCTAATTTTTAACGAACTATCACAATGAAGAATCCAATGTTTTAAGGAAGCATAAAATCTTTCAAAGCCATTTTACAATGTATTTGTTCTTGCCCGGAAACGGTTTCTGAATTCAAATATACATCGATAAGATCGTCATCATTCATACCTTTATCTTGAAATTTATAATAAATTTCTCCAGGCATTTCAAGACTTATAAACGAAGAAATTGAGTTATTACTACTTTGTATACTATTATTAAAATACAAATTTAAATTTAACTTATTATTAGAAGTATCTATATCCTTTTCGCCATCATAGTATAATAAAAAGAAAACCGGCTTATATAAATCATACTCAAAAGTTGGAACAATATTCATATAACCATTTTTTATATAGAATGCTCCGGCCGTTTTATCTAATGAATAAATACTCTTATTTTTTAGTTGGATAGAGTCTTGACCGAATATTTGATACTCTTCACTTAAAGTGTCAACATGAACTGTAAAAGTAGGAATCTGTTGGTTCATTCCATTCGTACTGTTTAATATAACATCATAAGTTTTTCCGTCCTCCAATTGAGTTGTATTTTCATTTTCATCCAATAAGTTAAAACTAACTATGGCACGTTGCACTTCTTTTAACCAAGGTATACGATTAAGACTTTCTTCTGTTGGAACTAAAATTGCACCAAAATCCGTGTATAACTTGTAGCCACGAATATTGTCTCCACCAACCGTAACATATACACCATTAAATTTAGACCATTGCGCATCATCGTCATTACTGAGACAAGAGCAAAATAGCCCGATACAAACTACAAAGAAAAAGAGGATATAAAATCTAGATTGTTTCATGACATTTCTATAAATTATAATTTAAAGGTAAAAGAGGATGCTTTATACATATTGATGCATCCTCTTATTGTACGTTTATTCTATTACCATCCTGCGTTTTGAGACAAATTAGGGTTTTTCATACGTTCCGATTGTGGAATTGGGAAAAGATACATTTTATCATCCCAAACACGATTGACAACATTTCGTTTATAAGTGATAGTACCATCCTCATTTTTTGTAAGTTTCATTTCTATGATGCTCTTTAATTTATCACCATCTTTCCATCTTCTCAGATCATAAAAACGATGTCCCTCAAAAGCCAATTCTACCATGCGCTCATTCTGATATTTATTCCAAAAGGCATCTGCCGACAAACCTGTTGGAAATTCCGGCATTTTAACATCAGTACGATTACGTATGATATTTACCGCTTCACAAGCTGTCATTCCGAATTCACCAGCATTATCAGCAGAACCCGTATATTGGAATATGGCTTCTGCATAGTTTAAGTAAAATTCTCCTAAACGATAAGTGATCCATGAATGGCGGCTGGTTTTTGTTGTACTATTAGCACTCAGATCAATGGCTGAATCCAAATATTTTTTCAAATAATATCCGGTAGGGGTTGCACCTGAAAGAGGTTCAGCATTTAAACCTCCATAAAAAGTTTCAATAGGATTGGCATTCTTTGACGGCCATTTTGTATCTCCATTCTTTACAATAGTCATATCGAAACGTGGATCACGTCCGGCATATGGATTAGAAGCGTCATAACCACTTCCTGTTTCATTCCACATTTTTCCAGTAGCTTTCATTTCATAGGCGTCAACCATATTTTGTGTTGGGCAATTACCGGAGTTTCCACCTGGCACTCCCATCGGAAAATTATATTCTTCCAATGTGCTGATGTTACCATTATATCGACGAACAAAAATCATTTCATTATTTGACCAGTTGTTAGGTCCCCACAATTCTGAATATTTACTTAATTTAAAACCATTAGCTGTACAAGTTTCAATTACCTCTTTATTAGCTTCAGCCGCTCTACGCCACAAATCTTTGTTATTTTCCGGATTAAATAATGGACTGGCAGCATATAAAGCAGCACGTGCTTTTAATGCCAAAGCTGCATAACAAGTAACACGACCGTTCTCTGCTGGGGCAATTCCGTCCAATCCAAGTTTTGTATAGTCTGCAGGTAATTCTGTAGATAATTTGTCACATTCTGCTATAATGGCGTTAAAAATTTCCTGTGCAGGGGTGCGTGTCAGACTGTTTACTTGATCTGTAGTTACCATTTCTGTAAAATATGGAACATCTCCATAAGCACGTACTAAATTAAAATAAAAATATGCACGCAAAAAACGAGCTTCCTTGAAACTGTTGGTATAACGGAACATTTGTGCACGATAGTCATCATTCAATTTTAGCTCATCAAATGTCAATCCTTGAAATTCAGCCAGATACTGATTACATATCTGAATTGCTTTATAGCTACTAGACCAGATGTTAGACATTGGATTAGCCGGGCTCCAAGATCCGTTTACAAAATCACATATATCATTGTTTGTATAAGCATATTCAGCTTCATCACAAGCAGATGCCAGCATTCCACCTTTATATGTTTGGCCAAAGTCATAGTCTAATATGGAATAAACATTGGTAATCATACCAATTACATTTTCATAACTTTCATCTATATAGTCTTTTCCGTAATTGGCATATTCGTGATAATCCAGATTACATGCAGCCAAAGTTACCATACATGCTATTCCGCTCACTATTTTTTTGATTTTCATAATCATGTTTTTAATTTAAGTTCAACAATTAAAAGCCGATAGTTAATCCAGCCACTACACTACGAGTTAAAGGATAAGTCGCTCCATAAACTTCGGGATCGGCAATATTAATCTTATCAAAGCACAAAAGATCAACACCTCTCACATAAATCTTTGCATTGCTCAATATCTTGCTTTTCTTTACCCATATTTGTGGAAACTTGTAATACAACTCTATTGAACGAAGTTTCAAAAATGAGCGGTCTGCCAACCACAAAGTATTAGTTTGATAATTGTTCTCATTACTTTGAGAACTCAAACGAGGATATTTAGCATCTTGATTTTCTGGAGTCCACCGGTTATCATAATATTCCTGTGAAATCGTTGTATTATTTATTAACGGCCAGTATAAACTCTTCGTATTTAATACAGCAGAATATCTTCCTGTCCCTTGGAACATAGCATCAAAGCCTAACCCTTTCCATTCTGCTCCCAAATTGAATGAATAGTAAATTTCAGGAGCAGTAGTACTATGTCCTATAGCAACTTTATCATTCGCATCAATAATATTGTCACCATTAACATCTTTATATTTTATATCACCAGGTTTTACATCACCAAATGACTGTTTAGGACTATTCTCAATGTCAGCTTGATCCTTAAAATATCCGATAACTTCCATACCATAAGTTTGCTTCAGAGGCTTACCTGTAGTTATAAGATTATCATACATACGCGGTTCTTCCATTTGCTCGATAATCTCATTTTTGGCTAAAGCAAAATTGGCTCCTATATTTAAAGTAATGTCAGCAATTTTTTTACGATAATTAGCACCAATTTCAACTCCCCAACTATCGACAATACCACCATTCTCATAAGGAGCAGTAAATCCTAAGACACTTGAATAATGACCGCTTGAAGACACCCAAATATCTGAACGTCTTTCATAATAAGCATCAAAAGATACGTCCAACCCATTGAACATACTGGCATCTAAACCAAAATTATATTTATATGCTTTTTCATGAGTAGAATTCAAAGAAGCCAAACGACCTAATGACCAACTTTGCGTTCCTACAGAATAATTTGTATCAAATGGATAATAACCACCGCCACCATATGTTTGTTCCCAATAGTTAGTAACCTCACTGTCATCATCCAACGGAAGACGGTCGGTATTAATGACACCAAACGAAGCCCTCAGTTTCATAAAATTAATCCAAGAAAGATCTTTCATGAAATTTTCTTTTGACATAACCCAAGCTAAGCCAACAGTGGGAGATATAGACCATTGGTGTCCTGGTGCCAATTTATTAGACGCTGAAGCAACTACACTCAAATCAGCAAAATATTTATCTTTGTATCCATAATGAGTATAGAAAGAGGCATTCTGACGATACCAGGTCTGATCGGTCCCTTTGGTATTACGGTATTCATAGTCCCATTTTAATTGACTATAAATTTTATTGTCCTTATTTATCTGTTTGTCATAAAATAAAGTTGCTGCAAAATTGAATACCCGTGTAAATGCAATACATTTAGCATCACTACTCATCGAACTTTCTTTACCATCAGTATAATAAGTCGTACTTGAAGGTACACCATTTTCCCATGCAGTTACCGAATTACTACCATAAACAAAAGTTTTAGAATGATTTTCCCAATATTGGGCATAGTTATCATAAGATAACATACCGCTTGCTCCTAGTCCTGGGGTTATAGATGATAAATCCTGGGTCAGCGTCATATCAGCGAACAATGTACGTTCGTGGAACTTTGTGTAAGCCGCTGCTTGTGATACAGCTAAAGGATTTTTGGTCCCAGCCCAAGTCGCACTACCTCCCCATGTACCATTTTCCAAACGAGCGGGAAAAGCAGCGGAAGGTAAAGTATAAATCATATCCCATAAATTAGCACCTCCCTGACCATTCGCTCCCGGAGTTCTAGTTTCTGACAGGATACCTAATACATTTAATTTCAATTTTGTTTTTTCTGTCAGATCAATATCCAAATTAGTACGTAAATTGGCTCTGGAGTATTGGTCCTGTGTAGAATATCCATCATTCATATAAGGATTGGCAATAAACCCTTTATTAGTAGTCAAGTTAGCCATAGCATAATAACGGAATTTGCTTGCCCCACCTCGGAAACTTATATTATATATATTGGTAGCATCCATATCGCGATAAGTTTCTCCAAGCCAATCCACATTAGCATACAGATATGGATATTGACCACTACGAAATGCGTTCAATTCATCTTGTGTATAACGCGCTGTTAACCCGTCATTTGCCAATGCTTCATTCATGGCATTTGCATAAGAATAACTGTCTACAAACTTGGGCTTGCGTGCTTGCCAACCGAAACCATGATCATAAGTAAACTTGATTTCACGTGTATTATAAATACCACGTTTGGTAGTAATATTTACTACACCATTTATACCTTTATGCCCGTAAATTGCTACTGCAGCAGCATCTTTCAATATAGTGACAGTTTCTACCTCTTCAGGAGTGACATCTGTAATATCACGTTCAATACCGTCTACCAATATTAACGGATTATTAGTGGATAAACTTTGTAGACCACGAATAAAAAATGTAGGTTCGGCATCTGCATATCGTCCGCTACCTTGCAAAGTAGTCAACCCTGTACCATATCCAAAAAGCGAATTAGCTATATTTTTAGCACTACGCTTATTGAAATCTTCATTATATACGGTAGAAATTGATGAGGTAGATTCTTCCAGACGTTGAGCTTTATGATATCCGATTTCTACAACTTCATCGGAATATTTTGCCGGCTTACCGGAAGTTATGCTATCATTGAGTTCCTGTGCATACCCTTGCAGACTCAAAAAAGCAAGGAGTGCCGGAATAATTAATCTATTTTTTCTCATAATAATTAATTCAAATTGTAATTGAAGTATTCATTAGTTATTACCATCCGGGATTTTGAACAAGCCCGTATCCTTTATTAACTTCTGTTGACGGGAATGGAGAAAGATACCATTTAGGGTCAAATCCATTTGTCCACCAATAACGAGTTGGGTTATTCAATTCAAATTTTTCATATTCAAAATGGGTCGGATAAGCCATCTTCCCTTCATCGTTTCCACGCCAAGGCAAATCTCTTCGTACTCCGTTGTCATCCAAACGATAAATGAAAAGTCCATGCAATTGTTTTTCAAATATATCTGCTCGTTTATAGCGAATCAAGTCAAAGAAGCGTGCATCTTCCATACCTAGCTCACAAGCACGTTCACGAAGAAGTTCTTCGATAAAAGCATCCTTGTTACTTTGTAAATTTTTATCCGGATTACATTCTGCCAATCCTTTCATTCCTACACGTGCACGTACAATATCTACTTGAGCTATAGCTTTATCCATACTGCCTCGTGAACTTTGACACAATGCTTCCGCATAAATTAAATGCAGTTCAGCTATACGGATACAAGGCCAATGTACATATCTACGCAGCATATCGTTTCCCATTAAGAATTTGATAGGTGCATATCCCGTAGCAAATGAACCTGTTTGACTGGTAGGACCATTGCCGGCACTCTTTCCCCCCAACCACGATTCAAAACAATAACCTGACATATTTCCTGTGGTCCAATCCAAAGATTCTTGCTGACCGTTTACAATGATTTCTTCATACATACGCGGGTCACGGGTCAATTCTATATTTATCAGTCCGTCACTGGCTGTGCCCGTTCCTTTCAAAAACATTTCATCCAGTTTTCCTTCACTTTTGGCCTTATCCCAATCAAACGGCGTACCATCTTTCCAAGGGAACATTTCCATATATTCTTGTGTAGGACTGTAACCACGATGAATGCTCATAAGAGGATCTCCCCATTGGTGCCAATTATAATGACTTGATTTGAATGCATCAATATCAATTACACGTGTGTTTATCAATACTTCCGGGCTATCCAAATTAGCATAGCCTGCACGATATGCCAAACGATAATCTTCTGGACGAGTACCTTTCGCCTGCTGTAAACTATATCCACCTTTAGAAGCCAGTTCATTAAAGAATTGTTCACACGCTTCCAGACAGCGATCCCATAGTTCCGGTTTATAACCACCATACCAAATAGCAGGATTGCCTGTCGCTCCCGGGTAATAAGGCTGGTCGGAATTAAATAAAGGTGAGGCTGCAAATTGAAGAATACGACATTTATAAGCTAAAGCTGCCGCTCTAGTCCAGCGTCCGGATTCAGATGCAGGTGTTTCTACAGTCCAAGGAAGTACAGCAGCAGCTTCATCCAGCAATTGTACCATATAATTCACTGTTTCTTCCACACTGTTACGAGGCATTTCATAGCTTGTATCCGTTCCACTGAATGTACCTTTAATTAAAGGAATGCCACCATAATGACGAAATACATCAAAATAACGGGAAGCAAGAATACATTTCGCCTGTGCCACCATAGAAGCTTTTTCATCTTCCCCTAGCCCCGGTACATTATCAATATTCTCAATCAACATCCATACTCCACGTACAGCTTCCCAGACATTATTTCTTAAATAATCAAATTTATCAGAACGTTTACCATAATTGGCAGTGTGAGTACCTTTATAATATGGTCCTGAGATTCCACATGACGGATAAGTGAAAACATACAAATCTGTTAAAGCTTCAGGCTTGCCTACATATTGATTGGAACTTTCCTGATTAGCCACATTCTTATATGGAAGCCCATAATATTGCATGCCATAAAGATTAGTCAGAAATTGTCGGGTATATTCAGCATTATTAAATACTGTATCTTTTGTAACCGACCCTCCCGGAGCCTTTTCCAAAAAAGAGTTGCCAAACTTAATCTCATCGACACATGAAGTAGCGATGACAGATGTCAGAGCCAGTCCTGAAGCAACATTAAAAATCCATTTATTATATTTTTTCATTTGATTGCATTATTAAGATTAAAAACCAAGTTTCAAACTCAATGAATATGTTTTTGTCAGCGGATAAGAGGGAGAATTACTAGCCTTTGATTCCGGATCACTCCAAAAATATGGAGTAAAGGTCAATAAATTATATCCACTTAACGCTAACTGCATAGTATTCAGTTTCAGTTTTTTCATAAACGGAAGATTGAAATTATAAGCAATTTGCAGATTTTTCAAACGAAGATACTTAGCATCTTTCTCCCACAAAGTTGATTCCGCATAGTTATTGGTATCGTTGATAAATGTCGCACGCGGATATTCCGCATTTGGATTCGGATTCTCTGGAGTCCATGTATGATCTAACATATATTCCAACAAACCTCCTTGATCTGAGTTTGTACGGTCTGTAAAAGGTTGGCGGAATACACTTGATATACTGCGGCTTACATTCCATGCGGCAGTCCATTGCATTGAAACATCAAATCCCTTCCAACTGAATCCCATATTAAGACCGGCCATGTATTCCGGATCATCTGTGAAACCAAATTGACGTGACATATCGTTAGAATCTATTTTACCATCGTTATTTAAATCGACATATACACAATCACCATTTTTTAAATCACTGACTAATTGTTCTGGCATATCCGTACCATATACTTCTTTGTAATGAGCAGGGGTTGTTTCCGAATTATAATATTCAAAGAATTTATATTGACTGCGTGAACCAAGACGACGTCCTTTTTGATACATATACTCTTCATTTTGCGGAGCTTCTTTTCTCTCTACCACCCGATTTTGATTGTACATCAAATTCAATCCTACGTTATACCTGAAATTGTCACCTATTTGATCATTCCATTTTAAAGTGATTTCCCAACCCCAGCTTCTCATTTCCCCAAGATTAGCCAATGGAGGAGTAAATCCTAATACAGAAGGAGCCGTACCGTCACTCAACATAATGTCTGTACGTTTTTCATGATAATAATCAAATGAAGTGCGTAAACGATCATTAAGGAAATTAGCATCTACACCCAAATTGGTTTTCAACGCTTTTTCCCATGTAATATCTTGGTTATTCTTTCCATTTTCATAAGCAGCAGGACTTACTGTGGAATTATTGATACCAAACAAAAAACCATGACCATCACGGTTAATTAAAGAAGAATTATTAACTACATAAGGATCAGACATATAGAGGAAACGTTGCTTGTTTCCGTCAAAACTATCATTACCAACTAGACCGATTGTATAACGAAATTTCAAGAAACTTACTACTGATTTTATAGGTTTCCAGAATTTTTCCTCACTAACAATCCAACCAAAAGAACCGGCCGGAAAAGTACCAAAGCGTTTGCCGGGTGCATAATTCTCGGAACCATTATATCCAATATTGAATTCTGCCATATAGCGGTTTTTCCAATCATAAGTTGCACGTCCCACTATACCAACCATACCACGAGGAATATCAGAATATGCACTAGGATAATATATCTTAGACTGATTGTATAACAATAATGCTGAAACATGATGGTTACCGAATTCCCGGGCATAGTTTAAGGCTGCCTCCATATACCAATCACGTGATTTAGCCGGATCCTTATCTTCATATTTCAACTGAGAATTTTGTCCATATTTCTTATAAGCAATCGTACCATCTTCTTGTAATACAGGAGTATAAGTTGCAACACTAGCACTAGCCTGTGTATAAGATGTAAAACCACTATTGTATGATCCTTTAATATGGAATGACAATCCTTTAGTTATAAAATCCAGTTTTTGTTTTAATTGGACATCAGCATTTAAGGTGTTATTACTGGTTCGCATAAAACCTCCACCATAGTATCCCATGCCGCTACCACCAGTAAAAGGCATTCTCAAATCCGGATAGTCCGTACTTGCATTAACCAGTTTGCCATCGACAAGTCCCGGGCTAGAAAACGGAGTGGAATAATACATGTTTATTAACATCCCGGCACTACCCTGTCCAGTATAAGGTTTAGAAGCATTATTCACATTACCAGCAATATTCATTGATAATGTTGTCGTTTTGGTTACGTCAATATCTAGATTTGAACGGTAATTGAAACGATTATATTGATAAGACAGATTATAAGGCAAGTCAAATTCTTTAAATAAACCGCCTTGTGTATAAGCTCCTGCTGAAATAAAATAACGTACACGGTCTGTACCACCTGATATATTAACATTATGCTGTGTTTGAAGGGTCATATCTTTTAAGCAATAGTCTACCCAATCCACACTTGGAAAACGAACGGGATCTGAACCATCTTTAAATTTCTGAATTATTTCATCCGAAAACGTAGGATTCAAACCATCACCAGTATTTATTTGGTTATAAAAAGTAGCATATTGATAAGAATTAGCCATTTTAATACTTTCGGTCGGGGCAATAATACTTGAGGAAGTCGTAAATGAAATCTTAGCCTTTCCTTCCTTACCTCTTTTAGTCGTAATTAAAACAACGCCATTTGCACCTCGTACACCAAAAACAGCCGTAGCAGAAGCATCTTTTAATATAGAAATACTTTCTATTTCATTAGGATCAATATCATTCATACTACGTTCCACACCGTCTACTTGAATAAGAGGAGCAGATTGATTCCATGTAGCTTGACCACGGACAAAAATATTCGCTGCATCACTCCCCGGTTCACCGGAATACTGTACGGTAGTCAAACCTGCCATTTGCCCTGATAACATATTAGAAATGGAGCCTGTTGGAGTTTTTGTCAATTCTTCACCTTTTACACTGGAAATAGCTCCAGTCACAGAAACCTTTTTCTGAACGCCATAAGCTACAACCTCTACTTCTCCTAACATTTGAGAATCATCATCCAAAACTATTTCAATGTTAGATTGTTTTACTTCTACAGTTTTGGAACTATATCCAATGAATGAAATCAATAACTTAGCTCCTTTAGGAACATCCAGTTTAAAAACTCCATCAATGTCGGTTATAGTACCTACTGTCTGACCTTGCACAACAACATTGGCACCAATAATAGGCTCTCCTTTTGCATCGAACACCGTTCCATTAATTTTCTTATTTTCAAGCCCAACATTTATATTTGCTTTTCTATTTGAAAGTATAATACTTTTATCTAGAATTGAATAAGAAATACCTGTATCTTTGAAAATTTTATCCAATACTTTAAAAATCGTTTCCTTTGTAACGGTGACAGATACCAAACGATTTACATTTATCTGTTTATCATTATAAAAGAAAGTAAACTCAGACTGTTTTTCAATCTCCCCCAAGACCTTTTCTATGGTTTGGTTCTGAACTTCAATATCAAGCAACACATTTTGTGAATAGCTATCCGCCGCCCTCATTACTCCGACGGCAAATAAAAACATAATAATAAATAGAGTTAGAGAAAATGCTATATCAATAAAGTTTTCAAAAGAAGATAAACCAATATCACTGAAAGGAGATATATATGAACAGGACAGAGATTACAAAACTTATAGAACAGAATCAACAATCGATCACAGAGCAGATCAGCAGTATGTCGAAAACCAACTCAGACACCATAGAGAAAATTTTGACACAGAGCTTAAAAAAAGACACAGCAGAAATAGAACTCGTTTTAAGCCAACACAGAGCAAAGATCAGAAAAATGTTGAATACAGAGTTAAAAAAGCAAATGACAGTAAAAATGTTAGATCTGAAATACCAGACAATAATAATGTTCCTGTTAGGAATGAACCTGATATTGATTTTTTTCATAATAATAAAACTATCGAGGATGTAAGCAATGAGCAAAATTTCACAAATGATAAAACAAAACCAAGAGAAGAAGAACCAGCAAAATTTGATCTATCAAGAGAAATTGAAACAGCTAATACACAACAACAATTCATTCGTTCAAGAGTTGAAGAGGTTAGAAGAAATCAACAGCAATTCAGAAAGTCGCTTGATAGAACTCAGGAACGATCTGGAGTATGTAGAAGATCTCTACATT
>ERZ650300.1267-NODE-1267-length-14480-cov-8.636256_pt1 | contig 14480 bp, 21 predicted proteins | sample MGYA00376236_ERZ650300 | MGnify/ENA primary metagenome ERZ650300 (study PRJEB26733, sample SAMN07839303) | wastewater metagenome | biome: urban; feature: wastewater treatment plant; material: waste water | place: USA: North Carolina | collected 2016-04-28 ... | reverse complement strand
ACAACCCCGAGACGGCACGCTCGCTGTTCGCGTTGGCTTCCTATGGTCGGCGCGATCCCGCTTCCCTGGAACAGTTGCGCACCACCTTTGCAAAGGAAGGCATCCCCCCGGAATTTTTGTCACATTACGAGCCTAATGGGCCCTTTGCATGTCTTAGACAGAATGACGGGTTAAGTGACAACTTTTGACGGTTAGAACTTTCCGGCGCATACTGTCACATAATCGAACGTATATGTGACAGGTATGACATGCTAATCGGCTACATGCGGGTATCGAAGGCGGATGGCTCCCAGGCCACTGACTTGCAGCGCGACGCGCTGATCGCCGCCGATGTCGACCCGGCGCATCTTTACGAAGACCAGGCATCCGGCAAGCGCGAGGATCGTCCCGGCTTGGCGAGCTGTTTGAAGGCGTTGCGTTCAGGGGATACCTTGGTCGTATGGAAGCTCGACCGGCTCGGGCGCGACCTTCGGCACCTGATCAACACCGTGCACGATCTGACTGGGCGTGGCGTCGGTCTCAAGGTGCTGAGCGGCCACGGTGCGGCCATCGACACGACGACCGCTGCTGGCAAACTGGTCTTCGGCATCTTCGCCGCACTGGCCGAATTCGAGCGCGAGCTGATCGCAGAGCGCACAGTAGCGGGCTTGGCCTCGGCGCGGGCGCGCGGTAGGAAAGGTGGTCGGCCTTTCAAGATGACCGCCGCCAAGCTGCGCCTGGCGATGGCGGCAATGGGGCAGACTGAAACTAAGGTCGGCGACCTGTGCCAAGAGCTCGGCATCACGCGACAGACCTTGTACCGGCATATTTCTCCCAAGGGGGAATTGCGCGCAGATGGAATACGACTGCTGTCCAAGATGTAAAAGAAAAACTGGCCTCTACATGGTCAGCACGGATTCGAGGATGACGGCGCTCATCGCGGCATCAATTCACCTATTCACGCCGTCAAATCAGCTTTTTTGTACTGCCATTTGACGCGATGACCGCGAATTGATCGTAAAAACCACCACAATGATGAATAACACAGCGAATTGCGCTGAGAGTGTTTGCCACGACGGATAGATGCCCAGCAGATCAATGCGTGGGATCGATATTGGGCTGGTATGCAATAACCCTGCTTCTTGCAGACCTGCGATGCCCTTGCCTGCCAAGACCACGGCAAGTATGGCTACCAGCAGTGAGCTGGCAGCGAAGAACTGGCCAATCGGCAGGCGCGCACTGGTGCGCAGCAGCACGACTGCCAGCAGGGCCAGGATTCCCATGCCAGTGCCCAAGCCCGCCAGCAGGGGCCAGCCATTTCCTTCTGTCCAGAGCGCTGCGTAGAACAGCACCGTCTCGAACACCTCACGCGGAACGTGTCAATGAATATGCTGCACCCGGGATCATGAATTGACTGTGCAGGGTGATGGCGTTTGCGTGGTGACGATCTCCGGCGCGGGTGGGTTGATCCAGACCGCAGTGGGCAGTTTGCCGGGCGTTGGGCGAAGGCCCTTGAAGCGCCGGGGAGAGGCCCGGAACGCGGTGTCGAGCGCGGTCTGGCGGAGTTCACGCAGGGCCGGTGCAAGCCCATAGTGAACGGCCTGGGGTGTCATGTAGCCGATGCTTGAGTGGCGGTGCTCGGTGTTGTACCAGGCGAAGAAGGCCTGACAGTGCAGGCGAGCATCCTCGATGCAGCCGAAGCGGGCCGGGAAGTCCGGGCGGTACTTCATGGTTTTGAACTGCGACTCCGAGTACGGGTTGTCGTCGGAGACATGGGGCCGACTGTGGCTCTTGGCGATGTCGAGATCGACCGTGAGCGGCCAGCGGTCCCCCGTCAGGCGAGCCTGATCAATCCGGGATTTGCGGCGGCTGCCAGCGATGAGGCAACAAGTCGTCGATGCGGCTGTTGAGGTGGGTGGGCAGCCGATCGAGCACGTCGCGCAGGTAGGCCCAGGGTTCGAGCCCGTTGAGCTTGGCCGACTGCACCAGGCTCATGACCACGGCCGCACGCTGGCCGGCGAGTTCGCTGCCACAGAACAACCAGGCCTTCCTGCCCATGGCCCAGGGCTTGATCTGGCGTTCGAGGTGGTTGTTGTCCACGGGCACCGCCCCGTCGAGCAGGTGGCGCGTCAACGCTGGCCAGTGGTTGAGGCTGTAGTCGATGGCGTTGGCCGTGGCGCCGCCATCGGCGACACGACCGCGTTCGAGCTTGAGCCAGGTGTGCAACTCCTGCCACAGCGGCGCGGCGATGCGTTGACGGGCCTGCGTTCGCGTCGGGCCGTCCATGCCGGCGAACGACTTCTCGGCATGGTAGATCGCCGCGAAGCGCACGATCGCCTGGGTGGCCAGGGTGCTCTTGCCGGACTTGGCGAGTTCGTCGAACTTGCGTCGGGCGTGCGCCGCACAGGCCGCCGAGACACGCTGCGGGAAGACCTTGGGGTCGAGCACCGAGTCATAGCCGCCGTAGCGGTCGCACACGAGCGTGCCGCTCCAGGGCGGATCCCGGCTCTCGGCGGGCCGGTCGGCCTGGCTGCCGGGTGGACTGGGCAGCCCGCCCAGGAAGGCCAGCGGGTACTTGCTGCCCCGCCCCGGACAGAAGTCGTAGACCACGCCGGGCCGGGGATCGAATTCCCCGCGTGCATAGGCCCAGACGTACGCTTTCCTGGTCTTGCCTGCACCCGGGTCCAGCATGTCCACCGTCGTCTCGTCGGCCTGCACGACCGCGCTGCCCAGCACGAAGCGCTTGAGCGCCTCGTACAGCGGGTGCAGCGCCGCGCCCGCCTGACCGGCCCACGCGGCCAGCGTCGAGCGCGGGGTGTGCACGCCCGAGCGGGCATTGATCGCCTCCTGCCGGTAGTACGGCACATGGTCGGCGAACCGGCTGATGAGCGTGTACGCCACCAGTCCGCTCGCCGGGATGCCCCGCTCAATGATCTGCGGCTCGGCGGGCTCCTGCACCAGGCGATCGACGCCCTGGCGCTGGCAGCACCGGCAGACCCACTTGCCCCGGATGTGCCGGTGCACGAAGAACTCCGCCGGCACGATGTCCAGTCGCTCGCTGACGTCCTCGCCCACCCGGGTCATCGGCTCGCCGCAGTCCACCGCCGGGCAGTGGGTGTCGGCCGGCTCGTGGTGATGCTCCACCCGGCGCAGGTGCTCGGGCAGCGCCTGCCGGCGCGGCGGCTGGGGCGCCTTCTCGGGAGTGACTGGCGGCGGCGACTGCCGGGCCTGCAACTCGGCGAGCTGCGCCTGCAGGTCCGCCTCGTCCTCGACCAGCGTCTCCAGGAAGAGCTGTCGCTGCTGCGCATCCATCGCCTCGGTGCGCGCGCCGAACTTCCAGCGCTTGAGCCGCGCCAGCTCGAACGTGATCTTCTCGATCTTCGCGTCCCGCCACACGATCTCGCCATCGCGCCGGGCAATCTCGCGCGCCTGCTGCTGGACATGCACCAGCATGCGCTGCGCCAGGGCCTCCAGGGCCTGTGGCGTCAGGCCCCTCAGGTCCTGGCTCTGGAGCGCGTCCATGTCATGCATGCGCCCATGCTGCCCGCACGAGGCCAGCCCCGCCATCGGCAACTTCAGCAATTGCGCCTCCGGCATCCGCTCACACCCGGGTGATCACCCGCCGCTCGTGCAGTCGCTGCCACGGCAGCCCCACGATCAGCGCATCGAATTGCTCCTGCGTCAGGGCCAGCGGGGTGCTCGACTCCAACCCCCGCGGCCACACGAAGTGCCCCGCGTTGAGTCGCCGGGCTGCGCACCACACCCCCCAGCCGTCATGGACGATCAGCTTCACGCGTGTGGCACGCGCATTCGCGAACAGGTAGCCGTGGTGGGCCTGCGCCGCCCCCAGCGTCTGCACCACACACGCCAGCAGCCGGTCCGCCCCGGCTCGCATGTCCACTGGCGCCGTGCACGCCCACAGCGCGTCGATGCGGATCACTTCGTCACCCCAGCGGCCAGTTCGCACAACCACGCCGCACACGCCTGGGCCTGCGCTGCCGGCCAGCTCACCGTCAGCCGGGCCGCGCCGCTGCGCCACTCGATGTGAATGTCTGGCGTGCTCGGGTTCGCCATGCCAGGGCCTTCGGCGCTCGGCCGCGGCCTGTCCGGTGCTGGCAAGGCCAGCGCTACGAACTGGGCATCGACCACCGGCGCCGGGTTGCCCGAGGCCATGGGTGCTGACGCCGCCGCCGGCACCTCACACCCAGATCCCAGCAGGCCTGCCCGCTTGACTCCCCGACCCGCCAGCCACTGACGCACCACGTTCGCGTTCAGCCCATGCCTGAGCGCCACTGCCGCGATCGACGCTCCAGGCTGTCGGCATTCGCCCAGCACCTTCGCCTTGAACTCGGCGTCGTGCACTCGCCGAGTCTTGTCCTTGTGTTCCATTGCTGTCCACCAATTCACATTGCTGGACACCATCGTCTCGGAGCTATCCAGCTCCTTCAAGGGGGCATGGCTGGTCGCTCACGATCGACCAGCAAGGCCGCCACCGGCTTGGAGCGCATGGCCGCGCCCCGATCGGCATGCAGGGTGAGCATGCCGGCCTGGACGTCGTGGCGCGAGACGGTATCGGCGATGAGTTGCTGGGCCAGCTCGGCACTCTCGCGCTCGGCGATGAGCCAGCCCACGACATGGCGGCTGAAGATGTCGAGGATGACGTACAGGTGGAAGCAGGTCCACTTGGCCGGGCCCTTGAGCTTGGTGATGTCCCACGACCAGACCTGATTGGGCGCCTGCGCGAGCAACTCAGGCTTGCTGTAGGCCGGATGGGTGAGTTGGTTGCGGCGCTCACGGGTGGCCCCGCTGGCGGTCAGCAGCCGGTACATGGTGCGCACCGAACCCAGGTAGCGCCCCTCGTCGAGCAGCGTGGCATGCACGGCCGCCGGGGCCGTGTCAGCGAAGCGTTCGCTGTTGAGCACCGCCAGCAAGGCCTGGTTTTCCTGGTCATCGAACGCCAGCGGGGGCCGGGGGCGAGGTGTCCGGGCAGGCATGGGTCCGACCAGCGCCAGGCGATGCATCCTGGCGCGATGGCGGGCCGAGGCGCCACGCGGCAGGCACAGCGCCCGGCAGGCGGCGCCTGCGCCCAGCACCGGGGTGAGTTCCTGCACGGCGGCCATCACGACAGCTCGGTGCTGTCGATCGGAGTGCCCAGCAAGGCGGCCAGTTTTTTTTGGACATCAATGACCAGCAGCGCCTTGTCGAGACGGCTCTTGAGGCTGTCGCGCTCGCGGGTCAGCTGGGCAATGTGCAGGCTCTCCGCCCGGTGAGGATCGGTCTTGGGGCCCCGCTTTTGCGGCGCCAGTGCCGCAAGATCGGCCTGTTCCCGCTGACGCCGCCAGGTGCTCAGCGAAGACGAATAGATCCCTTCGCGGCGCATGAGGGCGCCGACTTCGCCGGGCTGGGTGCAGCGGTCGGCCTCCTCCAGAATGCGACGCTTTTGCGCGGGCGAGAAGTGCCGGCGCTGCGCGTGGGCGACGACCTCGGAATCGGCGCCCGGATCGGACATGCTCTTGGCTGCGGACATCGGTGCCTTGGGTTGCTGCTGGACTGTCATACCTACCTCTTTGCTCACTGAACTCTCGGGGGTAGGTGCAGCAGGTCATATTGGCACGGGGGGCAGGGTGGACTTTTCCGACCACCTCAACACGGTGATTGGCGGCCGTGGAACGGGTAAGTCAACCTTGCTCGAATGCCTGCGCTTCGCCTTGGACTTGCCACCCAAAGGCAAGCAGGCCCAGAAGCTCCACCAAGAGATCATCAAGGAGAACCTTGGTCGCTCGGCCGGACGGGTTGAGCTGACAGTAGTGTCCTCTGCCCAGAACGGCAAGCAGTACACCATCTCGCGCCGTCATGGCGAGCCGCCGATGGTGCGCGACATGGATGGCAATGTCTCCACCCTGCTTCCGCGCGACTTGCTGCCGGGCATCGACATTTATGGGCAGAACGAGATTTACGAGCTGGCCCAAGATGAAACCAGCCGGGTGCAGTTGCTGGATCGCTTCCTTCCTCAAGACGGACAGTACGAGTCCAAGAGCGCCGACGTGCATAGGCGCTTGAAGGACAACCAGCAGAAGCTCACGAAGTCCCTGACCGATCTCGACGAGCTGAATGCACAGGTTGAGCGCTTGCCCAAGCTGGAAGAGCAGCTTCGCGGTTTTGATGAGCTGGGGATCAAGGAGAAGCTGGCCAAGACCTCATTGCTCGCGCGCGAGCGAGAGATTGCCAAGACCGCGACCGAGGGCGTACAGAGCTTTCGCGACGCACTTACAGACCTGCGTGACAGCTTGCCTGACCTTGACTTCATCAACGATGAGGCGCTTGAGGGCTTGCCTGACGCTGCCCAGTTGCTCGCCATGCGCACGACGCTGGATGGACTCAAGCAGGGGTTCACCGGCCATCTGACCGCGATGCAGGCCTTGCTTGATGACAAGGCGGGACAGTTCACCACCCAGCATGACGCATGGCAGCAGGCGATTCAGGCGCACGATGTCGAGTTAGAGAAGGCGCTGCGCACGTTACCCGCCACTGCTGGAAAGAGCGGGCAGGAGGTCGGTGTTGCCTATCAGAAGTTGATGGGGGAGATCGAGCGCATCAAGCCCATGAAGTCGCGGGCGACTACGCACGAGTCCCAGCGCGACACCTTGCGTCAGGAACGGCGCAACCTGTTGGCCGAGCTGTCAGATTTGCGTGCGCAACGCATACAGGCGTTGCAGAAGGCCGCGAAGAAGCTGAACAGGCGACTTGAGGGCAAGCTCAAGGTGGAGATCGTGCCGGAGGCTGACCGCACGCCCTTGATGACCTTCCTGCTGGGTTGCAAGCTGGACGGTGTTGGCGAAAAGCGGCTTGCGTTCATTGAGGAAGCTGAGACGATCAGCCCACTGTCGCTGGCCCAGTCGATTCAGAAAGGGTCTGCCGACGTGCAACTCGATTGGGGCGTCACGCAGATGGTGGCCGACGCACTCACCAAGCTCCAGTCGTCTCAGCTTATGGAGCTGGAGGCCTTGGAGCTGGAGCATCGAGCGGACATATTTTTGAATGTCGCTCACGGCCAAGCCGATCCGGTATTCCGGCCGCTCAACAAGCTCTCCACGGGTCAGCAGTGCACTGCAATCCTGCACATGCTGCTGCTTGAGAACGTTGATCCCCTTCTCATGGATCAGCCGGAGGACAACCTTGACAATGCCTTCATCGCAGATCGGATCGTCGCCGAGTTGAGGGAGGCAAAGACCAGTCGGCAGTTCTTGTTCGCTACACACAACGCGAACATTCCGGTGTTCGGTGATGCCGAGTGGATTGGCGTGTTCACGGCCGCTGAAAACCAAGGGCGTCTCGGGCTGGAAGCGCAAGGCTCGATTGACGTTCCCGTGATTCGGGATCAGGTGGCCAGCATTCTGGAAGGCGGGCGCGACGCCTTCATCCAGCGCAAAGAGAAGTACGAGTTCTGATGCCCTGCCCTACGCGCTGATAATCAAGGAGACTGCCTTGTAGCGGCGTTTTCCTCCCTGACAGCCCGCAGTCTTTCACCGCCTCGCTCTGCGAGGCGGCTTTCTTTGTGGCTACGCGCCGTGACCGATGCGCTCCCACGCCTCTTTGAACGTCTCGTGTTCGTAGTCGGCGGGCTGTAGCCAGTAGGACACCCTGCCCTCTTTCTCGCCACGGTGCGCGCGCTCCGTCACCTCGGACGGCAGCATGATGTAGGCCGATGGCGCGGTGGCGACCTTGTTCACGATGATCCAGAAGTCGCCCATCACCTTGTCGAGCGATGTGCCCAGCGGCACCGGGTTGCGCTTGCTCAGGGCCTTCACTTGCACGCCGACGAACCGGGAAGCGTCCCGGCTGTAGGCAATGATGTCTACCCCTCGCGCGTTGCGCGCCGTGGGCATCACGTTCCAGCCCATCAGCGAGAGCCGGTAGCAGCAGTAGTACAGACCGACGTTGCCGGTCAGTTGAGGGTCAAGGGTTGGATGCAGGCTCACGAGAAAAGCTCGGAGTGTGTCCCGCTGCGCACGAACACAACCAAGCCGCTTTTGCCTGAATCGTCGAGCCGGTAGATCAGCAGGAAGTCGCCGCCGATGTGGCACTCGCGATGGCCCGCCCAGTCACCCGTCAGTGGATGGTCAAGCCATTCAGGCGGCAGCGGCGCATCGTTGGCGATGAGCAGCAGCATGGCCTCTTTCAGCCGGGTCATGTCGTACCGGCCGGAGTGGGACAGGCGCACCCAGTCCTTCTGGAACTCTTTGGTGTAGTCCGACGCGCGAGGCAGGTTTGCCCGCTTACTTGCCGCTGGCTTCTTCGAGGTCATTCAGGAGCGAGTCAGCGGTTGCAAAGCGAGCGCGACGGCTCTTGATGATCTCGTCGGCTTCTGCGATGGCGACGCGGCTGGTGGCGTTCGGTGCCTTGAGCGCGAACGGCAGTTCCTTGTCGGCGACAACACGGGTCAGGAACACGCGGATCGCATCGGAGACGGTCAGGCCCATCGAGGCCAGCGTTTCCGCAGCCTGCGCCTTGACGTTCTCGTCCACGCGAACGTGAACCATAGTGGTGGTAGCAGCCATGACGGCCTCCTATTGCGACTGATTGAGATACATTGTATCGCACGCCGCGCACAATCGCAAGGCGACACCCCTCCCCCCCCGGTGCCCCGTCTCTAGGTATGTATATAGGTAGGTATATATATACCTACCTATAGCGACCACGGCAGGAGCTTGGCGATGTTGCGGGCATCGTCGAGGCCGCGATGGTGCGAGCCATCGAGAGGCAGGCCCACCATCTGCAACGCGCGGGCCATCCCCACTTCCTTGATCTTGCGGCCCTTAGCAAACCGGCGCTTGAGGTTCACATGCTCGAACGCTGCGAGCGGGCTTTCGATGCCGTGTCGCTCGCAGTCACGCGCAAGCTGCTTGGCGTCGAATTGGCCCCAGCTCCCCCACGTTGCGCCCGGTGCCTGATGGCGTTGGGCGAAGCTGGCCAGCCGTGCCGCGACCGCTGGGAACAACTCGGCACCGTCCACGTCGGCCTGCTGGATGTTGGTGAGCTGCCGACAGAACGGAGTGAGCTGAGGGCGTACCACGGGGCGCACCAGCGCCTGAAACGTGTCGAGCACGCTGCCCTCAACCGTAGCCCACACCGCGCCGATCTCGATGATCTCCATATCGCTTGCCGGGAGGCCATCGGCATCGTCGCAGGTGGCCTCAAGGTCGAGCACCAAAACTGGTGAAAACGGCCCCGGCCGGTGATGCCATGTCCCGGCAACCCACTGTTGCCAATCGTGCGCCCATGCGCATGGGCCAGCGCCGTCGATCAGCGGCGCGGCGCTACCGCGCAGTGCTGCGGCGAACTGATCGCGCCACGGCTGGGCAATCTCGGCCAACACGACATAGGCACCGCTTCCGGGGCGATGGATGGGTACGCTGGCCAGCAGCTCGGCGGCCGTCACGGCTGACCTCGCAGCAGCTCGGCCAAGCGCGACAGCGCGGCCGGGTCAGAAAGACCGTTGTCGGCTCGCGTGTGAATCAAGCGCGTGCGATCAGCACCGGCCCAGCCGTCCGCATCGTCGTCGATGGCTGCCCAACGGCGCAGCCGGTGCAGCGTGACCCAGCGGCGCACCTGTTGGTAGCGGGTCGCGTCCTGCCAATACGAATACGGCAGGCCCCGCGAGAAGGCGGGGTCGGTCTGGATGCGGTGCCATGTTGATCCCACCACGCGGCGACGCAGCGCCACCGGCAGGAAGTCGCGCACCTGCTCGAAGGACAGATGCCGCGCCCAACTGGACGATAGGACGAGCTGTACGTGTGGGTGCGCTGCCAGCAGTGGGGCCAAGTTGTCCGCCCACATGAACAGCGAGCCGTCGCCGATCAGTGTCGGGCCGTGTTCGCCCATCACCACCTGCGAGGGATGCAGCACGCCGTCGTAGTCGAGGAACAGGATCAGATGACCCCCTTGAGGGCTTCGACCAGCGACTGCCCTCCCCTGCGATCCAGCCAGCGCGCCTGCATCCCGAAGGCTTGCGGCCCATCGAAGTCGCACCGCTTGGAGTCGCCGACGAAAACTGCCTCGGCCGGGTCGCAGCCCAGCTCGGCGCACGCGAGCCGGTACATCGTCGGGTGTGGCTTCGCCACCCCGACCTCATACGACAGCACATAGGCGTCCAGCTCGGGCACGAGGCTGCGCACTGCCGGGCCGTACTCATAGGCGAGGTTCGAGCACACCGCGAGCCGCAGGCCTGCCGCCCGCGACTTGGCGAGCACGTCCGGCACCTCGGGAAACAGGCGCAAGCCGGACAGCTCTTCGGCCAAGTCTGGCAGCATCAAGTCGAGGTTGTCCCCCGCGCCGATCTCGCTGGCGAGGGTCGCCAGCGGATCATTGCGAGTCAGGCAGGCGAGCCGATCCATCGGCTGCCCGTCCGCGTCCACGAGGCGGGCATAGGGTGCCGTGCGCGTGGTGTAGCGGATCAGAGTGCCGAAGGCGTCAAAGACAATGGCTCTCGCGGGCTTCATATATATATACCTACCTATATACCTACATACCTACTCGAAAAGCTCACGGTCGAACTCGACGCCCGCCACCACCAGCGGCTCACCGCTGGGCCAGCGCTTGGGCGGCTGATGGTCGCGAATGACATGCACGTCGGCGTCGTCGTTGACCACGGCCACGTCGGCAGCGTGCAAAGCGGCTTGCTTACTCGCGCGCTCAAAGCGGCAGGTGTTGGGATCAAATTGCCAGTAGCGCATGTCAGCCTCCTTCGTTGGTCTTGGCTTTCGTTCTCTCGTGCTCGTCGAGCAGCCGTTGGTAGGACTCATAGGCGGGCGTGCCGGGTGGCGCAAAGTTCGGCAGCAGGCCGATCTCGCTTTCCTCTTCGATGACCGGCCGCCCTCTCACCGGCTCCGGCATCAGGCCCAGCTCGCTGGCAACTCGTATGAGCGCCCGGATTTCCTTGCGGATGGCGGCGACGTTTTCGGTGGTGGTGGTGGCGTAGCCCTTGGCCAGCCCAATCCGAGCTACCCGCGTGCTTTCGGCCAGCGTGTCCAGCTCGAACTGGGCCGCTGCCTTCAACTCTTCCTCGTCCTGCCGGACGCGCCACTCGCGCCACTCTTCGACTTCGGCCGGGGTGAGGATGGCCAACGCATCGGCGGGCAGCTCGCGCGCCTCACGGTCGAACTTGGCCACCACGCGCTGAACGTTCTTGCCCTCGGGAAAATCCGGCGTTACTTCGCGCACCCGGCGCAGGCACTGGACGCGGTGGCCCTCTCTGTAGGTGCCGTCTTTGTCGCGGTGGCGAATGATCTTGAACTGCATGAGCGCGTTCTCTTCTTGGTGTTGTTGCGTACAACAAAAACTATACGCGAAAGCACGAAAGTCTGCTACCATTCGCTTGTGGTCGGTAGGTATATACATACCTACACGCCGGATGAGCGGCAGACCTTGGCGGGCGATGGCGAGCGGCTATGCTGCTGTAATCGGTAGGTATATACATAGATAGGAGCACTCATGATCTTTGCTTGTGTGAACACCAAGGGCGGCGTCGGCAAGACCACGACCGCCGTGCATCTGGCAGTGATGCTGGCCCGGCAGGGCAAGACGCTGCTCATCGACGGCGACCCGCAGGCCTCGGCCGCGAGCTGGGCTGCATGGCGTCGTGAAACGCAGTACGACCCGTCGCCCACCACCACCTGCCTCGCGGGCAAGGCGATCTTGGCCGAGGGCAAGCAACTGGCCACCGGCTTCGAGCACGTCGTTGTCGATGCGGGCGGCCGTGATTCCGTGGGCCTGCGCTCCGCGCTGCTGCTGGCCCAGCGCGCCGTGATTCCGGTCGGTGCATCCAATCTGGACGCGGCGGCCATGACTGACCTCTTGGAAGTTGTCGAGTTGGCCCGCGACTACAACCCCGAGCTGGATGTGCGCGTGCTGCTGACCCGCGTCGATCCGCGCACCAAGGATGCGGCCGAGATGCTGGAATTTTTGGCCGAGCAGAAGCTGACCGTGCTGCCGACCAAGGTCTGCGAGCGCGTGGCCTTCCGCCGTGCCATCGGCGAAGGCGCGACCGTGCAGGAGCTGGGCCGCGATCAAGCTGCTATCGCCGAGATGGAAGCGTTTTTCCGCGAGGTGATGGCATGAAGGCAAAACCGGACATCGGCTTTGCCCAGCGCAAAGACCTGAACGAGTTTTTGGAGAGTGGTGCGGCTGATCGCGCCGAAAAGCCTGCTGCGGCACCAGTTGCTCCGCCACCGGCCGCAACGCCGCCCGTGGTCGAGGAAGGGCCGCGCTACGGCCGCGCTCGGGTGCAAAAAATCTTCAACTTCCCCGAAGAGCTGGCTGATCGGCTGCGCGAGGAAGCGCTCGCCCGATCCAAGCAGAAGGGCGGAAGGGTCACGGAGAAAGACATCGTGATCGAGGCGCTGGAGGCCTTCCTCAAGCGCTGATAGGTATGTATATACCTATCTATGTATATATATAACGACGTTCAATATGGACTATAGTCCATACAAACGCCGACACTCACACGATACAGCGACGGTTGCAACGAAACATGATATTGTTGCGGTTGGGCGCGGAATGAGGTATAAAAGCGATGTTGACAACGACAGCGAGCGTGGTCGCGCCGAAGATTCTCAAGGAGTTGATCGCCGCAGGCTCAGTTTCATCCGCACGGGTGGAGTCTGCCGACAAGGGACTTGTGATTGTTGTGCGCGCAGGAATGAATGAACGAGTGCTGGGTGCTGCCCGTGGGGGCCTCCGGTACTTCCAGAGCCTCGATGGCGCTGCAAGTGTCTTGCAGGGCTACGGGATCATGCGGTTCGAGGTGAACACCGAACACTGGGTGCCCAAGACTATGGTCAGGGGCTACAAGCAGGCTCCGGCCTCGGTGGACGCAGAGTGACCGTGTATGCAGAAGGAGAACGCTGACCAGACAGCAAGAAACTGGACGATCAGAAATGACAAAGCCCGCTTTGGCGAGCGGGCCTTGACAAAGAAACCGGGCAGGGCGCCCAGATAAGTACAGAGGCCATCTTGGCGGGTGGACTCCGTATAGCGCAATGAAGCGACTCAGAATGCTTCCATTGTACGTGTCTTAGCCCCTGCGCGCAAGCGTGCGCACGCCCCTACCGGTCGTGCGATGAGGGGTTATGACGACAACGGCCGTACAAGAGAACACACTGAAATCGCGATTCGAGCTGCCAGCCTCCCCCATGAAGCGGGTGATGGAACAGGCTCCATACATCGCGCACTGTTCAGACGACAAGACCGCCACGAAGAAGCGGCCGACCGCATACGCCGTCCGCTGGCCCTACGTCCAGCTCAACCGGCCCGGCATGGTGTCGTGGCTCATCTTCGACTGCGATCACGCCGACGTTTTTCGCTGGGAAGCGGCCGGACTCCCCCCACCCAATCTCATCGTGGCCAACCGCAATGGCGGCGTTGGCTTCCACTTGTTGTACGCGATCACGCCGGTCTGCACGACTGAGGCTGCTCGCTCGCATCCACAGCGCTACATGCGTGCCGTGCGCGACCGCATGGGCGAGCTGCTGGGAGCTGATGCCAATTACCACGGCGGTGGCGTCACCAAAACGCCTGGGCATCCTTGGTGGCACACCATCGAGCTGCACGCGCACGAATACAGCTTGGGCGAGCTGACCGAGTATTTCGAGCTGCCCAAGGAAGGGCGGCGGTTCGGCAAGGTGCCCGACCTGTCGCTGCACCATCACGCGCGCCACGCGAGCCTGTTCCACGAGCTGCGCTACTTCGCCTACAGCATCGTCGGCGGGATGCAGGAACAGAGCACCTACGACGCCTTTTTCAACCGCCTGATGGCCGAGGCCCAGCGTCTCAACAACTACGGCAGCAAGCGCGGTTTCTTCGACTTCAAGCGCATGGTGCCGCACACCGATCTGCGCAGCTCACAGGTGCGCGCCACGGTGCGCAGCATCGCTAGGTGGACTTGGGATCGGTACACGGGCGACGGCCGCTGCCACCGGGGCGTCATGGCCCTCGACAAGTCGCTGCCGCTGCCTGATCGCCAGCGCCTTGCGGCCGAGCGCACCCACTCCGAACGCACCAAAAAGACCGGCGAGCGCGTCCTGACCGCTTGCCGCGTGCTTCGCCAGAAGGGCGAACAGCTCACGCAGGTGGCCATCGCGAGCCTGACCCGCCTGTCACGCCAGACCGTGGCCAAGTACCAGCAACTGATCGACGAATTCGACTGGCTCGCACGCGAGGCCCCAGCTCCGAAGGAGGAGGCCGCTCGCCAGCCAGTGATTGTTAAGTTTGCTGCATATCAGATACCCGCCCCCCCGGCCGCCGCAGGCGAGTCCGGCATTCCTGCTGCTGACCGTCCTGTCCGGGGTGCTCGCTTGAGGCTGGTTGTCGGTGGTGCCCCACCTGATCTCGATTCGAGCTGAGGTTTTGGTTTTGAGTAGCCCAAGCGATTTTTTAATCGCGAGTAGCGGCAAGTGGGTTGTGGGTAAGTCCGCAGGACTTATCCATCATCCCGCGCGCAGGGC